>WNFY01001616.1_pt1 | contig 24053 bp, 20 predicted proteins | sample 5400091 | NCBI WGS metagenome assembly WNFY01 (sample SAMN13153364, study PRJNA577476) | soil metagenome | isolation source: 60 cm soil or saprolite under grassland replicate 1 | place: USA:California | collected 2016-06-15 | reverse complement strand
TTGAACCGCCAACGGCCATCACGACGCTGATGGCATTCTCAAAAGCTTTGCGCGTAAGGATCGCTCGCGGCACGCGCTGATACTCAATTGCGTCGGCTAACGTCCGGGCAGCTCGCGCCGCGTCAAATGCTTTCTCGGCATCTTCGGCCGCCATGGTTGAAGAGTGCGGCAGACTCATTCCCATCGCTTCAATAGCGGCCGACATCGTATTGGCCGTATACATGCCGCCACATGAACCGGCGCCCGGACACGCGCTTCGCTCGATCTCGAGAAGTTCCTCTTTGTCGATCCTTCCACCACAGAATTGCCCAACAGCTTCGAACGCGCTCACGACAGTCAAATTCTCGCCGTTGTAACGGCCCGGTTTAATGGTCCCACCATAGACAAAGATGGCCGGAATGTTCAGGCGCGCAATTGCGATCATGGCGCCCGGCATGTTCTTGTCGCAGCCGCCGATAGCCAATACGCCATCCATTCTTTGGGCCTGACAAACGGTTTCAATCGAGTCGGCGATGACCTCGCGCGAGACCAGGCTGTATTTCATGCCTTCGGTGCCCATGGAGATGCCGTCACTCACCGTGATCGTGCCAAAGAGTTGCGGCATTGCCCCTGCTTCGCGCAGCGATCCGATCGCGCGCTTGGCTAAATTGTCGAGTCCTGAGTTGCAAGGCGTGAGCGTACTGTAAGCACTGGCTACGCCGACGATGGGTTTGTTGAAATCATCATCGCCAAACCCTACAGCGCGTAGCATCGCGCGGTTGGGCGTCCGCGCGATGCCGGAGGTTATTTCTTGACTTCTCGTGTTCTCGGTCATGATTTCAAAATCGCTGTTTAGAACAATTGAGCAGCGGGTGGTTGAGCAATGACATTGCCATGCGAACGCGTTAGTTCCAGATGGCCTTGTTCGGGTTGAAACAGATCAACCAGCGGCAGATTCCCGCCGCAGAGAATCAATACGACATGATCCTTTTCTGAGAAGTTATCTTTCAGCCTCTCAGCGGCGGCGAGTGTGCATGAAGCTGCCGGTTCAGTGACTATCTTCGCCCGCTCAAGCAACAACCTCAGCGCTGACAGGGCTTCTGCGTCAGAGACCACAGTGACATCCTCCAAATAACGCTGCGCCAGCGCTAGAGTAGTTTCCGACACGGCCGGAGCGCCCAATGTGCGCGCGATTGACGTAATTCTCGGCAGTTCCACGACGCGATTGGCAGCGAGAGCTTGGGCCATACTGTCAGCGCCCTCGGTTTCAACGCCCCAGATTCTCACTTGCGGTCGGATCGCCTTCTGCAAACCTTTGATTGCCGTACCCACTCCGGCAGCCAGGCCGCCACCCCCGATGCTCACGAATACATCGGTAACCTGCGGAACATCTTCAAGTATCTCCAGGCCGATCGTGCCCTGGCCGGCGATGACCAAAGGATCATCAAAGGGATGAATATGCGTATAGCCTCGGGCTTCATATTCATGCGCTCGCGCGAAGGCTTGCTGCATATTGCCCTCCAGCACTACTTCCGCTCCGTACCGCCGCGTGGCTTCAAGGTAATTAACGGGAGTCGATTCGGGCATCAAAACCAGCGCGCGTACCCCGAGTTCCCTGGCAGCGCAGGCCACAGCTTGGGCATGATTTCCACCGCTGACTGCCACAACCCCGCGCTCTCGCTCGGATGCCGAAAGTGAAAGCATCTTGTTGAAGGCGCCACGCACTTTGAAAGCCCCGGTGCGCTGAAACATTTCCAATTTGAGATAGACATTCGTGCCGAGCCGATGACTGAGTGTTTGATTGTGAACGAGCGGGGTACGTTTGATAAATGGAGTGATACGACGCCTCGCAGATTGCACACCTGCGAGGCTGATTACTTCAGACGGATCTACAGTGGTTACAGACATCCCCGCTACAGCCTAATTCTTCATGAACAAGAATGCGCGCATGGATCAGGGTTCCGGTGACCGCGCATATTTCAAATTCACCATTCTGGTCGGGCGTAACTTGAGACTTGGTGCTGTCAGTTTGTTTCCGATATATGCGGCCCTCAAACATGCCATCGGGCCGCATGAAAATGGCGCCCTTAATGTCACCTTCGTCAGAAGCTGTTTCCTCAATCTTGAACATAGCCCGTTCACACTCTTCGCTGTTGGCCTCTCAGCGTCATCAAGCCCCGCCTGAGTGTTGGACGCCTTATCCATGTTTGCGTGCTTTGAAATCAACCACCTCGACGGCGGATCTCGTCGCATCAACCTGCTCAGGTTGATCCCGTTCAAGCTTTTCCGCCAGCGAGTTCACCACTCTCATGAAGGCCAGCGCCGCATGGGAGTGAGAGTCTGAGCGTGGCCTTACTACCCAAAGGCTCCGTTTGAGCTCCAAGCCTGCGACCCGCACGATCGCCAACTCGCGTCTAGCCACTTCCCGATCCACACACATCAGCGGTACGAAGCCCACGCCAACATCCGTGGCTACCATCTGCTTGATGGTCTCGATCGTGGCGCTCTTCACCTGAACGTTTAGTGGCGTTTGATGGTCGCGAAAAGCCTGCACCACCTGCTCGTGTACCGAAGAAGGCGCGCCTTCAGTAATGATGGATTCCTTCTCCAGGTCCTTGATCTGCACATCACCGGCCAGAGCCAGACGGTGGCGGGGACTAACGATCAAGACCAGCTCATCCCGCATGATTAGCCGGAGTTTCGGCAGCAGGTACACGCTCGTGCTTTCGTTGGCGCCAATGCGCACCGCCCCGCGCCGGAGATGGGCAAGATCGCGGAGGGCTGATACGGCCTCATTCCGCACCGCTACCAAACGCGTGGCATATGAATAAAGCAGTTCACCTGCAGGCGTCAGTTGATAGTCGTATCGCTGCGTGCGATCGAACAGCGGCGAGCCAATTTCATTCTCCAACTTCTTCAGCGCGATGCTGATGGCCGGTTGCGTGCGGCAGACCTTGTCGGCAGCCTTGTGCACACTGCCCTCCTCGACGACGGCCACAAACATTTCCAGTTGCATTAATTCCATGATTTACACCAACACTTCCATTGCAGCCGTTGCCGGTGTGAGCCAATGCTGATAGCGCGGTACGCGACCGGCAACCGCCTCAAAGAAAACCTTTTGGATTTCGGTGGTGATTCGGCCCGGCATCCCGGGGCCTATTCGCGTTCCGTCAACTTCGCAGATCGGCGCTACCTCAGTAGCCGTGCCCGTGAAGAATGCTTCATCAGCACTCAACAGCTCATCGAGATGTAACGTCTCAATGTGGACGGGATAACCAAGGTCTTGCGCAATGTCGATTACCGAGTCGCGCGTGATGCCAAGCAGAATGGAGTCGGGCACATCATTGGTAAAGAGTTGCCCGTCACGCACAATAAAAAGATTCTCGCCTGAACCCTCTGCGATATGGCCCGGGGCATCAAGCAGCAAGGCTTCGTCATAACCGCGCGCGACCGCATCGCGTACCGCCAGGATTGAATTGAGATATTGGCCACAGGCTTTGGCCGTCGTGGGCAACATCCGCAAATGAAATTTGGTCCACGGGGAAACAGTCACACGCACGCCATGCTGCTGACCATTGACACCGAGATATGGCGCCCAGGGCCACGCCAGAATTGCCACTTCAACGGGGCACGGGCCGGGGTGCAGTCCGAGACTCTCACTGCCAAAGAAGCTGATATGTCGGACATAACAACTGGTGAATTCATTGCGAACGATCAACTCGCAGGTGGCGTCCGCCAGTTCTTCGCGAGCAAATGGAATTTCTATTCCATAAACTTCCGCCGAAGCGTAAAGACGCGCCAAGTGATCTTCGAGCCGAAACACAGCGGGACCGTCGTCGGTCTGGTAGCAGCGTACACCTTCGAAGACACCACTGCCGTAGTGAAGCCCGTGGACAGAGACATGCACGTTGGCTTCTTGCCACGGAATCAATTCACCATTCATCCAAACCCATTTCGACTGATCAAAGGCCATCCCGCTACCTCTCGAAGTATTGACTAAACCGCCCAAAGAAATTGCTCAGGATCCTGATGGAGAAGCTGGTCATCGCCGGTCAACCAGTCCATGCGTGCGGGCGCACAAATATCCAGCGCCACTGTGTCTTCGATTGCTTCGGACGAATGCTCGATACCCGGCGGAATCAGCAGCGTTTGATTACGTGTGATGTGACCTTTCCGCTGGGCAGATCGAAACACCATGCTCCGTCCAGCACCACGATCACTTCTTCGTTCGGATGACTGTGAGGCGGCGTGATTGCGCCTTGCTTCACTTCGACCCTGGCGACCGTCACGTTCTCACCAACGGCTACCTGTCGCAGGTAGTTCGCGGCCAGCTCCTTCTGCTCCAACTTATTCCAGTCGTAGAAACACATTTTCTTCTCTTCAACCTTTCAATTTCTGGCCTTGTCAACCAACTTGTTGCCATTCAGCCACGGCATCATCTGCCGGAGACGTGCGCCCACAACTTCAATCTGATGCACACGCCCTTCGGACTCCAGCCGTTGGAATCGCGGTTTGCCTGCCTCACATTCGCTCATCCACTCGTCAGCAAACTTGCCGGATTGAATATCCCTGAGTATTTGGCGCATCTCTCGGCGGGTGGATCGATTAATGACTTTCGGTCCGCGCGTAAGGTCGCCGTACTCCGCAGTGTTCGACACCGAATAGCGCATGTTGCCGATGCCACCTTCATAGACGAGGTCGACAATCAATTTGAGTTCATGCAGGCATTCAAAGTAAGCCATCTCTGGCGCATACCCTGCTTCCACGAGCGTCTCGAATCCTGCCTGAATCAATGAGGTCAAGCCGCCGCACAGCACCGCCTGCTCGCCAAACAGATCCGTCTCGGTTTCTTCTTTGAAAGTTGTCTCCAGAATGCCGGCGCGTCCGCCGCCAATACCTGACGCGTAAGCCAACGCGACTTCTCTGGTATCGCCGGTGGGATCCTGATGGACCGCGATCAGGCAAGGCACCCCGCGTCCTTGGGTGAATTCGTGGCGCTCAAGATGGCCGGGCGCTTTCGGCGCCACCATGAATACGTTCACGTCCTTCGACGGTATGATCTTTTGGAAATGAATTGAGAAGCCGTGCGCGAAAGCGAGATAATTTCCCGGCCTTAGGTTCGGCTGGATCTCGTCCCGATAGATCCCCGGGGCCAGTTCATCAGGTGCCAGCATCATGACCACGTCAGAAACCATTGCGGCATCGGCGGTGTTAATTACTTCCAAACCAGCCGCCTCTGCCTTCTCCCGCGAGGCGCTGCCCGGTCGCAGACCCACTACCACATCGCAGCCGGAATCTTTCAGATTGTTGGCTTGAGCATGTCCTTGACTGCCGTAGCCGATAACCGCTATCTTTTTTGCCCGTAGCAATTCAAGATCGGCATCCTTGTCGTAATAGACTTTCATGAAATTCTCTCCTGCCCTCCTCAACTAAATAGTCGCGAACGCTTGTAGATCGTTCATTACGTTGGTTGACGGCAATCTGGGAATTGCCAGCGTGCCCGCGCGCACCACTTCGTGAATACCAAACGGCGTCAACAGACCCAGCAGCGCGTTGACTTTCGCGCGATCTCCGGTCGCTTCGATGGTCAACGCGTTTTCCGAAACATCGATTATGCGGGCGGGAAACATATCGACAAGATTCATCACCTGGTAACGCTCATTGCCGCTCACCTTGACGTGAATCAGTGCGAGCTCGCGTTCAATGTGATCCAAGGCCGTAAGGTCCGTAACCGAAAGAACGCGTACCTGCTTATCTAACTGTTTGACGATTTGCTCCACGGTGTGATCATCGCCGCTGGTCACCAGCGTCACCCGCGAGGTCTGCGGATCGAGTGTCTCAGCGACGGTGAGACTCTCGATGTTGTAACCACGCGCGCTAAACAGCCCGACGATGCGGGCCAGCTCCCCGAAGCGATTCTCAACCAGGATGGAAAGTATGTGTCTCACCCGAGCACCATCTCTTTCAATCCGGCGCCCGGCGGAATCATCGGATAAACGTTTTCCTCAGGCGTGACCACGATATCCATCACCACTACACCATCTGTTGACAGTCCTTGTTCGAGCACTTTGGTCAACTCGCTCGGCCTGCTAGCTCTCAAACCAACCGCTCCATAGGCTTCGGCCAGCTTCACGAAATCCGGGGTGCTCTCCATTTCCACGGCTGAGTAGGTCTTGTCATAAAAGATCTCCTGCCACTGTCTGACCATGCCGAGGTAGTTGTTATTCATGACGACGATCTTCGTATTCGTCCGATATTGAACCGCCGTAGCCAGCTCCTGCGCTGTCATTTGAAATCCACCGTCACCAACGAAAGCAATCACCTGCCGATCAGGAAAGGCCAACTGGGCTCCCAGAGCCGCCGGGAAGCCGAAGCCCATCGCCCCGAGCCCGCCGGAAGTAATCGACTGCCGCGGACCTTTGAACCCGTAGTACTGAGCCAGCCACATCTGATGCTGACCCACATCGGTGGCGATAATGGCCTCGCCGCCAGTCAGGCGATGCAATTCCTGACAAAGCAACTGGGGCTTAATAACATCGACGGAATTTTCATAAGCGAGCGGCGCGAACCTCTTCCATTCCTCGATCTGCTTCCACCAGGGCACAAGTTTCGCTGCGACCTGCGGGTTGCGCCGGCCGTCTAATGACTCAAGCATCTGATGCATTACTGTTTTGGCATCACCGACGACCGGCAAATGAGCCCGCACGTTCTTGCTCAGCGAAGACGGATCAATATCGACGTGGATGATCTCTGCCTGCGGCGCAAACTTCTCCAAAGCTCCCGTCACGCGATCATCGAACCGCACGCCGATCGCGATAATCAGATCGGCTTCGGAAATTGCCATATTGGCCCAATAGGTGCCGTGCATGCCGAGCATCCCCAGAGTCAACGGATGACCTGACGGGAAACAGCCAAGGCCCATCAAAGTTGGCGTTACGGGAACTTGCAGCGCCTCGGCTAATCCCAACAACGCTTCGGAACCGTTCGCCTGAATAACGCCACCACCAACATAGAGGATTGGCTTACGCGCTTTCACGATTCTGGCGACGGCTTCCTTGACTTGCTCGTCACTGGCCTTTGCGTTCGCGCTGTATCCGGGCAACCACACGTCTTCTGAAGATCCAAAGGCGCAGACTTCGGCCGTTACATCTTTGGGAATATCGATCAGCACTGGCCCAGGTCGACCGGAACTAGCCAAATGAAATGCTTCGCGAACAATCTCAGCCAACTCGCTGACTTCACGCACCAGGTAGTTATATTTCGTGCATGGCCGCGTGATCCCTACCGTGTCGACCTCCTGAAATGCGTCGGTGCCAATCATCTTGCGCGGCACCTGGCCGGTGATCACCACCAGCGGCGTCGAATCCATGAAGGCATTGGCAATGCCGGTGACAGCATTAGTTGCTCCAGGTCCGGAAGTCACTAACACCACGCCGACCCGTCCGGTCGCTTTGGCATAGCCTTCAGCCATGTGCACCGCGCCCTGTTCGTGCCGCGCGAGAATGTGACGTAGTTGATCGGGCATCCGGGCCAACTCGTCATAGATATGCAGGACCGCGCCGCCGGGATAGCCAAAGATCGTGTCAACGCCCTGTCGCACGAGCGACTCGAGGAGAATGCGCGCGCCACGCATCTTTTTGCTGGCCGAACCTGCTGCCTCGTGCTCTAGTCTTCGATCCGGCGCCGGTGTCTGTACTGTTAAGGTTGCTGGCATCGTATTATCCGCGGCTGTGCCGCCGCACAGTGCGGTAAGGCTGTGCCTTACCGGATGCGCAATTGAACTATTCCAGCAGGCTACGCCTGCGGCCTTTCGAGGCGTAGCCTCGTTTGGTAACTTTGGTCGGCTTCTCGGTAAGCCAGAGGCTTACCGCACTGGTCTGCGGCAGAGCCGCCCACCGATCCCTACAAAACTTAAGGCCGCCATCCTGTTTGTTTGGATGACGGCCTTTTTAATGCTCTTATGCCCAGGTCGTCATCCGCTGCCGCTAAGCAGAATAATGGCTACATTGACGACCATGACCACGAAGCTATAGAACAGGGGCCACGCCCCAGGTGCGTGGCCCAGGTCTGCACGCAAAGATTTCCCTTTTAATCCCCGCGTCGCATTTGTTGGTCTTCCGTGACTATTCATGCTGTTTGACCTAACGCTGAAAGAGATAACATAAGCTCGCTCAATCAAGCAATTTAATTGTGCTTATGCTACGTTAACCTCGTCCCGACTACGCAAACCTCACCCTTACTTACATAGACGCTTGGAACGGTCCTTATCTGAAATGCGACGACGGCATTAGTCTGACGGGTTTCGGGGAATCCGACGAGTTTCGGGCGCAAGCTTCTACTGGTTGCCAATGCACGTCAGCGTGCGTGAAACAAAGATTCATTCATCATTTTCGATTTTCCGATTGCCAATTATCCTATGCCGTTTAACCCCTCTTCCGTTAGGAGAGGCTGGGGAGGGCCTGCGGCCAGATTACATTATACTTTCTGTTCGGGCATGCATGAACGTCGAAGAAGATTTCTCGGAAAATTGCTTCTTCTTTGCATAACCTTCGCGTACTCTCCGCCTTTGCCCGAACCAATAATTGATATATGGAAAATGTCTCTTGGATCTAACAATGGTAATCCACCTAATAACAACCGGCGGCACGATCGAAAAAGTCTATTCCGAGCAAACCGGCTCGGTTCAGAATCTCGACAACAAAATCGATCGCTATCTCAGTCGCTTGCGGCTCCCCGATTCTGAAGTACGCGTCATGCCTTTAATGAACAAAGATAGTCTGGAGATGACGGACGCCGATCCCGCCGTGATTCTAAACAGCGTGAAAGAACTTCTGACCGATAACGCACCCATCGTAATCACACACGGCACAGATACAATGGTTGAGACTGGTCTCTACTTGCAGCGCGCCCTACCTGAAATGAAAGTACCTATCATCCTTACCGGTGCGATGACGCCTTTGGGATTTGAACGGAGCGATGGATTACAGAATCTTACGGAGAGTTTATTTGCCGCCCGTGTGCTAGGTGCTGGAATCTATGTCGTCATGCACAACCAGGTCTTTCCCGTTGATCGAGTGCGCAAGGATCAGGAGTTGGCGCGCTTCGTATGGATGGGCGAAGATGCTAATCGCTAAACAGCTACACTTCTTTACCTGGTTGGTACAAGACATGGGATGGCGGAAGAAAAGAAAAGCGGCAGGGAGTACTTGCAATTTACGACCAAGGTCGACGTCTCGCCGACTTGGTAATCGTGCGTTTCGATTTCGGCGGCGATCACCACTCATCCTTCTCCCTTGAGTAAAGATCACTGTTTGCCTTTAGTCGACTCATTTGGCATAAGACTGCGTGGTTTCGCACGGTCACCTTCAAATACTATCGTCCCTTTTTCGTCCGTCCCCAGATTGAGATTCTCAGCCAGAAACTCCAGTCGACGTTGCCAAAAATCAATTACGTTTGGAAGCATGGTCGGCACATGCCCATCCCATTGATAGAGACGATACTCGACCGGCTTTTTCAGAAACCTCAACGCGTCATAAATCGCGTTCGGCTCAAACGCGTCTCCTTTGTTATCTTTTTCGCCGTCTCCGATCAGTACCGGAGTTTGAATCTTATCAAACTGGAAAATCGGTGAATTCTCCAAATATGCGCCCCGATTTTCCCAGAGAGTTCCGCCGATTTGTCCGCCCTTACCCTGGTATCGCGTAGGGCTTCTGAGATAGTCAACGACTAAATCTGGATGAGACGTGTTTCCAGTAATCACGGCAGCTCTAAAGCGTGTCGTTTGTGCAATGAGCATTAATGCTGATAGCGAGCCATGGCTATGTCCCATGACGGCCAAGCGGTCAGGATCGGCATATCCTTGGTCAATCGCAGCATTCACCCCACCCATAATTGCCTTGAATTCGTCGGCCATTCTGTGTCCCTGGCGAAATGGGGCACTGGGCGTAAATACCGCATAACCGCGTGTCGCGAGCATCTGCATGTTCAGAAACGTTATACCGCCTTTCAAATCGTCTGGCCACCTGAATCCCTTCGGTCTATTGGTAGGATAGGCGATCACTACAAGCGGAAGGCGTCGTCCAGCCACATACCCTGGTGGCAGTAGCAACGATCCGTAGAGGGTCTCGCCATCATCATTACGCCATTCGATATCCTTAGCCGTGCCTAGTTCATAATGATTCGATTCATTGCTCTCGCCGACATGCGTTACCTGTCGGATTGAACCCGAACGTACGTCGAGCATCCAGATGTCTTCTGAATGGCTTTCGTCAGAAAAACAAAATGCGATTGCATCCTTGGCATCCGAGGTCGCATAACGCACAACCAAAGGGTAATCAGAATAAGCTAGGCCGGGTCCCACTTTACCGGTCGAGAGTTCGATGGAAAAAATCATCCTGCGTTGGTCGCTCAGGCGACGGGCCGAGACCCATACCTTTCTCCCGCCATTGCTTGACCAAATTGTGGCTCGGTTACTGTAAGGAGCGATGATCGTTTCAATTTCCGCTCCTGGAATGACTCCGACGACCTTTCCCAATCCTGAATGAGCATTCATCTGCCATAGCTGACCATTTGCAATAGAGTAAAGATTTTTCGCCGATCGATCCCACAACGGCATCTGTTGAAGACTGCTGCTTTTTCGTTTGAAACTTGGCAAGCCATCGCCTTTTAATTTGCGGGTCGAGCCGTCGATCGTTGAAACCAACACAATTTCACCCTCGCCAATCTCTCCGGTTGTAGTGTAGGCAATCCTTCTGCCATCTGGCGACCAATTCCATTCATCGCTCCAAGTGGTAAGCACATTCCGAGCCAAAGTTTTTGCTTGACCACCTTGAACTTCGGCGATTCTAAGTTCAAATTTATTTTGACGCGTGTTTATCTCGACTTCCGGGACTAAAAACGCGATCGCATTATCCTTCGGAGACAACTCATACCAACGTACCGGTGTATTTCGGACAACACGAGTAACCGCCTTAGTACGTAAGTCCAGTACGGCTAGATCCCCGAGCATTCGTTTAGAATCCAATCGTGATTCAATATTGCGAAGTTCCTTTGATTCGCTCGGATCGAAGCGGCGCACTATAACAGATGCTTCTCCCACTCCGACTCTTGGGAAATTCTGAACGAGAGCGTTTCCATCTCCGGCGTTCGCTTCTGCTATTGTTATCCCATCAGGCAGGATCCGGCATACCAAACGCTCGCTGTCGGTGAACCAATGAGGCGAGTCTATCGTGCTTGGCGGCCTTACTATAACGCCGGAGAAGCGATTTGCTTTTCGAGTCTTCAAATCCCAAACCCAAAGACCGGCTTGCCCTCCTTCATCCGAATAATAGGCTAGTCGCTTACTATCGGGAGACCAGGATGGGGTCATGCTTAGACAGTGGCATTGCGGGTCTCCTGAAATAAGTGTTTCCCCTGTTATTAAACTCAAAACTTCAACGCGGAAATGAGGGGTTTCGCTCCGCATGCCCGAGTCTAGATATATGTTTGAAATCGTTCCGCCCGCAGGAGATCCTTCTCCCGTATCCACCGAGTATGCCAACCAATTACCGTCGGGAGAGAAACTGTATAGCTGTATGTTCTTTTCTATCGCCCGGTCAAAACTAGTGGGCTTTAGCGGGATAGGTTCGCGTAGTTTGCCAATAGACTGGCCCATAACTGAACCTTGGTCTATGAGGCCGAAACTCACAACAACGAGATAACAGAGAATCAAATCAATGCCAGGTTTAATAAAATAGAACATATCAACTTCTTATTTGGAATATTGCGAGCTTCGATCAATGCCCTTGCGGCAATGGCGTACCATAACTCGGCACATGTATGCTTCCGAACATCTGTCGATTGCTTTCGGAATGTTAAAACGACAATCTTAATGAAAGCTGGATTGAGCGCGGGCCACCAAGTTGATAAAGCGGATTTAGACCTACCAAGCCTTCGTTGAGGGTCGTCTGCGGGACGCCAAACGTCGTGCTCCCAGCGAAGAAAAAATTATCGTAGCTTCCGAACATTGGATGGTTCAAAATGTTAAAACCCTCGGCACTTAATTTGAGTTTGAACTGTTCGGAAAGATTGAACGTTCGGCCCACAGATGCGTCGAGTTGATAAATCGGCAGTTCCCGCAACACGTTGCGACCAAAATTACCTTGTCGCAAGGGAAAGCCGTTTGCATCAACAGGAGGGTCAACAAAGGCAGCGTCATTGAACCGTCGCCCGCCCGGAAGACTGGGGTCGTGAATATACAGCGGAATGCCGGCAACGAGATCAGGTCGAACCAAGAGTAACGTACCGTCTGCTCTTACAAAACCTGAAAAATTGAACACATCTACAGGCCGGCCGGACTGAACATGTAGAATTCCGTTAACGGACCAGTTACGCGAAATCGCCTCTATAAACTTATTGGCCCGAGCTGGAGGGAAATCGTAACTAAGCGCGGCTGATAGGTTATGGCGAACGTCGAAATCAGCATTCCCCTTTTCCAAAATCGCCTGATCAATATCACTTGAAACCTGATCAATCGCATGCGACCAAGTGTAATTGACTAGGAATTGAAGCCCTTTTTTCAGCCGGCCTTTATATTGCGCCTGAAACGAGTGATAGTCTGAAGTTGGGCCATTGGTTACAAACAAGATTGTGCTGAAATTCGGATTCGGTATTGTGCCCGCGGCTCCCACCTCATTTAAATCGTAGGACACCAACAATCTGCGACCGGCAGCAGCAACATACGAAAGAGAAACGGCTTGATTTGTTCCGAACGAATGCTCGAGGGCAAGGTTCCAATGGAGTGTGTATGGAAGTTTTAGCTGTTCATTAGTAGCATGAACAAGTGTTGTGACCGGAACTGACGTCGGAATGGTCACAGGTGGGCGGGCCGCATTGGCCACCGAAATCGGAAAAGCTACATTAGTTAATGTCTTTCTGCCGCCAAGCGGATAACCACTGGTGGCCCCCGCGCTGCCCAGATCGTAATAGACCCCCAACCCACCTCTGAGAACCGTTCGCCTATTTGTATCTCCAAATGCGTACGCAAATCCAAAACGAGGAGCCAGTGCTCCGTAAAACGTTTTGTAAAAAGGAGTCCCTTTAGGCGCCAAAACAGCTTGCGTCACATCGGTGTTGCTAATGCCAGTTACTACTGGAGGGACCTTACCATCTGCCTCGGTCGGTGCAGGATTCAACTCCCATCTCAACCCAAGCGATACTGTCAGTCGTCTTGACACGCCCCAAGTATCTTGACCATAAACGGACAGGTTATTAAAGCGCAATCGTGCTGTGTCTACATTAAAGATAGAAAGGCGGTTTACCGTCCCATTGATTACTGCGGTCGAACTTGTAAAAGTTATTGACTGCGAGGATTGGGGAGAATAAATCGGATTAAGGCGACGGAAGTCGAAGCCGAACTTCAGTTGATGTCCCCCTTTGGCAAGCGAGACATTGTTCACGATATTGAATTGTCGTTGTTCGGAGTCAGCAAAAGTGCCCTTGATAACTTGGGCAATTTGTCCGGAAAATTGAAAAGTCGCAAAACCAATCCCACCCAAGCCGTTTGTCAGCAATCCTTCGTCTACGGGGCTTGCGCCGGCAGAGATGACGGACGAACGATCTTGTCGTTGCCGCTGCGTACTATAGTTGAATCTGAATTCGTTTGTTAACGCCGGACGCAGGATTGATGTAAGCCCTAGAGTTATGCTTTTTGTTCTTGAGCTATTCACGGTCTGAATGGTTCTAAAAACCGATGTCGTGTCCGACGGCGATAAGTTAAAGCGGCCAAATAACGCATGTCGTTTGCCAAGCCCATGATCAATTCGGAGACTGGTGGCATCTAGAGTGCTTGGAAGGGACAAACTGAAATTCCATGGTGCAAAGCCGATCGGCTGCCCAGCCCCGTTGAGAAGTTCGGGTCCAGTGGGAATGGGAAATCCATTTAGAAGCGGGACAACTGACGACGAAGCCAACTGTCGCAAGCGTAAAGAAGGCACATTTGTGTTGCCAATTGTCGGAACACGAAGGCGTTGTCCTTCATACGAGAAGAAAAAGAACGTTCGATTCTTAATTATTGGGCCACCAAATACTCCGCCAAATTGATTTTGACGAAGCGGAGTCTGTGGGTTTGGCTTTTGGTTGAAATAGTTCCTTGCATCAAGTGCATCATTTCGAAGATACTCGAAAACACTTCCGCGAAAATCGTTTTGCCCCGCACGTGTTACGAGAGATACTTGAGCGCCTGGTTGACGACCAAACTCTGCAGAATATGTGGAAGTGTGAACTTTGAATTCTTCCAACGCATCGACGGAAACAAGGTTGTTAGTACCTCCAAACGCACTTAAACCAGCATAAGATCCCGCTAACGATAGATCCTTGTCAGGACCGCCGCTTGTAGTAGCGGAGATATTCGCGCTGACTCCATCAACACTAAATGTGTTGCTACTTGCACGTTGTCCGTTGACGCTAAATTGACCAATATCGCTACCGAATGACGATCCAGCAGCCGTTACGCCCGGCGTCAACAAAATCAGCGATTGAAAGCTCCGTCCATTGAGCGGCAGATTGCCAACAAACGTCCGGTTTATTGTGTTTGTCACCGCGGGTGATGTATTAACCAGCAGCGCTTCATTGATCACCTGTACCGTCGCATTAACATCACCGGCTTTTAGTTCAATCTTCAACGCCTTCTGATCGCCGACGTTCAACACTACGTCTCGCGTTTCGACAGGGGCAAAGCCGTCACGTTCAGCTCTAACTGTGTATGTTCCCGGCGGAAGCAGAGGGACAGTGAATTGGCCGGAATCAGAAGTGACCGTTCGACGTTGCATCGCGGTCGCCGTATTTGTCACCGTGATAGCGCAACCGGGAATTAACGCGCCGTTTGTGTCTTCGACTGTGCCGCCGAGCGTAGCCGTCGCGCTTTGCGCGTAAGCGGCAAAGGGCAAAGCGCAAAGAGCGAAGAGCAGTGTCAGTACCGCGAGCGGTAGCGACCGGGTAGCAAAGGGGCGCGTGGTGATCATGGTAGTCCTCCGAAAAAGTTTTCAAGGTTACCCACCCGCTCCACGGGTGGTTATTACAAGAGATCCGCAGACTTCGCGGATTACACAGATGACAAAAGAAACAATCAGGCGGATGCCTGCGCTCCCACGGTTACTTGCTGGCTGCGATTTTCGCCGCCAAACTTTTCGAACTCTCCAGCGTCCGCCAAAACTGCGGGTTCTTGATCGCTAAACCTTTGTTAGCCTCAGGCGAAATCGTGAATGCCAATCGGATGGCGCGATCACTCGCTGCGCACAGTTCGTATAATTGCTCAATCCCTCTGACTAGCTGCGTGTCATCCGTGATATCACCGTAGGTTACGGAATCGCCGGCAGAGCGCGCTGCAAATACGAGGTCAAGTTCCCCGCGCAAGCCACCGATCTGTTGCTGCAGAGCTTGTGCGTGTCCACGCACCAGACCGAGAAATTTGGCACGCGCTTCCGCGTCCATTCCCTGCAAGTCATTCTGAGAAAATTGCTGCGCCAGTCGCTTCAGCGCCCCGGCATGTTTGAGCATCTGATCTGAGCGGATAAGAATGCGCCGGGAATACGACCGCACATCCTCGTCAAGCGACGGGCCGGCGTGTCCCTGGCCTCCGAAGTACCGGCGCAGATCTGCTTCGACCGGAATCGAGGTCTCAGTCGTCGTCGATCTCTCAACCACGATCTCGCCAGGGGCTTTCGGGGCTTGCGCGGATCGCTTCATAGCTTCAGTCACCGTGCTAATGTCGACTACGACGGCGGGGTGCTTCAACACAGGACCTAGAGCGCGCAGGATTTCACCTTTTCGCTGGTCAGTCTCAACGATCCCTTCAATCCGCAAGCGGCCTCCCGAAGCCCGCACCACGCTGACTTGCTCACCCATGTCAGCGCCGGCTTGATTCAGAAGGCGCAAGACCTCGACTTCAAGTTCGGCGGTCGCTACTACCGGAGGCGGAACAGCCGACGAAGAGGCAGCCGTTGCGGACGGAGCCATCGTTCCACTTTTCTCATTTGCCAATAGTTGCGGATCAGGTTCGAACACGGCGGGTGCGACGGCGCCGGTGGGACGCCGCTCGAAACTTGTTTCGATAAAATGGTATTCGCGCTGCTCATTGCCCTGTTGGATCGTCAGCGTTTGCTCCGTCGGACGAAGGTCGTCGCGGCCGAGCACAAGTGTGACCCGCACCAGACCTGACTCGTTGCTCGGCGCTCTCGCATAACTGATGACATATGTAGCGGGCCGCTCTTCAACTGTCGCGGAGTCACTCTGCCCTACGAGCGAGGCGAACTCTTTTGCTGAAGGCGATAGCTGCCAAACGTTCTCAAAATTGCGAATCGCGGATTGCGGATTGCGAATTTGCAACTGCGGACGCTGGGCATGGCTGTAAAGAGTTTGGACCCCATCAGCGCGACGCCAGTCTCCGGCGATAAGCTGACCCCTGTCATCGTACAACCGCCGGGCGGTGATTCCCTTTTCAGCGCTCTGCCACACTTCGATTCGGCGTCGCGAGATCAGCTCACCACTGCTCGTCTTCTCTTCTAGATTTATCGTGCGATGCAGCACTTGATCCGTTCGCGCTGTCATGGCTTCTTCCGCCACGATTGAACGATGCAGCAGATCGGAAGCAGAGAGTGGCGCCAGAGGTCCGCGTGTTTTCGCGAGAAAGAAGGCAGCTACGACGATAAGGGCAAGAAGTCCCGTCACCACGGCCGGCCGCAGCCAGAAGCGTGAGACACCGTTTCTGACCGAGCGCCACAAGTCCAGGAAAAGCTGTGCCTTGTGTTGTCGAAAGCGCTCGTGGGAGGCAGCCGTCACTGGCTCGCCCTCGGATTCAATCAGATCCTTAATGGTCTGAGATGGCTCAACTGCAGCACCTTTCAACACCGGATCGCAATAGAGGACATGCAGCGTGGGCCAGGTGCTGCGGAAGTCCAGTGTCAATTCAACTTTACGGCCGTCACTGAGCCGCGCTTCAGCGCGTTGCTCGATGTCGCCATCTGCTGGCTCCTCGACATCGCAGAACAGCAGCCGTACGCCCTGCTCGCTAAACACTTCGACAAAGCCAATCCGCTCATCAATGTTTACGCTAATGGTTTGCTCGTTGAGTTCCTGGCCGACCTTTTGGGAACCCAGGACAAAGCCATTAACTGAGATCCGCAATTCTTGCGGGCGATGATCGAACACTTCCTTGAAGCGGCGGCCATGTTTGCGCTTCAGTCCGGCGGAAGAAGTAGCGTCCGACCCTCCATCACCAGGTCCACCGCCTTTCGGCCCGTCGCCGCGATCACGCGGGCCGTGCTGGTTTTCGTCGCTGTCACCTAGAGTGTCTGTCGGGTAGCGCTCGGCCAGCAGCGGAAGATCAAGCATTTGATTCACCTCGTCCAAGCAGGTCGGGCAGCTCACCACATGCGCGATATCATCGCAATTTAACTTCTCAGTTGCGCTCTCCGCATAGAGCCGATCCAAACGCTCTCGGGAAATACAAGCGCCACGACGCGAACGAAAGATGGAATTCCGCAACTCAGTTAAGAGCCGGCTGGGATTTTGATCCGACTTTGGATCAGTGATCTCGTCGGGCGCGGGAGCTATGATGAATTTCATGCTGTCTGGATCTTCGAGATAGAGCTTCGCTTCACGGCGAGCCATCTTGAGAAAACTGTAAATTGAATCCATCGGGCTACGCAGTACCTGCCCGATCTCATTTAAGTAATAGCCATGAAAGAAGCGCAGGATCAGCACGGAAGCGGCCCGAGACGTCTCTTTCCGCTCCGAGGCGTAGCGGCAAATGCGTCGCAGTTCATCTCCGATTTGGATTTGCGTTTGCGGATCGATAATTCGCAGGCCCAGCTCAGCCGAGTCGTAATCGGCAATGGATTCGGGCAATTGCAAGAGATTTGAAGTGCGGCGCAGTCGCGAGACAAACATGTTGCGGAGCATGCGCTTCAGATAAGCGTCAGTGTTTTCGATCGTCTGCAATTCAACGCGTCTGAGGGTGAACTGTATGAAAGCGTCGTGAACCAGGTCGTCGGCCTGGTCTTCGTTGCCGCTGGTGACCGCCAACGCCCAGGCGTGCAGACGCTCGTAGCGCTCGATGAACTGCTCTTCGGGCCGGGGAACTAATTTGAGTGCCTTGCGCATTATTTCGGGCCGTAACAGCCCTTTAACAGGCTTTAATAATGTGTTTCCATCTAAATGACGCCCGACAAGGCTCGATTAGGGATGGCCACACGAAAAAATTCCGCAGATATTTTCAGCCCAAAGGAAAAGAACGGGCAAGAGGAGGTTGGGAGTGTGGGCCGGCGGGGTACAAAAGCATCAGTTGTCATTTTCCATTTCCTATTTATCAGTTGGGTTGCGTTGCTTCACAACCGCGTATCGGTTGCAGACAGTAGCCAGGGGTGAGCGACCGCAGGTCGCGCCACCCCTGGATCACGTTAGATATTCTTCCGCGCCCTGAAGGGGCGCAACAGATTTGGATTTGGTAACAAGTCGCATCGTTCTTCGCCGGCTAAAGCCGGCGCTGGAATCATAGGGGACCTGATCCCCGGGTTACGCTCATCCCGATACATCGGGACTCGCTCACCCGGGGCTACTATCTGCCGCCGCTCCGCGGCTCGTCGCCGCTAACTTCTGCGTTGACTCTTTGCCGAGTTGGCGTTATCACTCCAGACGCAAACCCTGGAAGGGACCACTGACAAACTGACAAATGGAAAATGTTTTTTTGAACCGCGAATGACACTCATCCATCTAATAACGACCGGCGGCACAATCGAGAAAGTCTATTCCGAGCAAACCGGCTCGGTGCAGAATCTCGATAACAAGATCGATCGCTATTTTAGTCGCTTGCGCCTCCCTGATTCCGAAGTGCGCGTCACGCCTCTAATGAACAAAGACAGCTTGGAGATGACCGATGCCGATCGCGCGGTGATTCTGAAAACTGTGAGAGAACTCCTGCCTCACGGCGCGCCGATCGTGATCACGCACGGCACAGACACAATGGTCGAGACTGGTCTCTACTTACAGCGCACATTAGCTGAATTGAAGATCCCGATCATTCTTACCGGCGCGATGACGCCTTTGGGATTTGAAGGCAGCGATGGATTACAGAATCTAACGGAGAGTTTGTTTGCCGCTCGCGTGCTCACTCCGGGAATCTATGTGGTCATGCACAACCAAGTCTTCCCGGTCGATCGAGTACGGAAGGATCAGGAGCTGGCGCGGTTCGTTTGGAGTGAAAGACTTCATGAGCACGGCAGCAAGAAGTAATTCCTTGATTATTGACTTGTGATCTCTCAATCTCTACTATTGCAAACATGAGTGCTGTTCTGCTTGACCGAATAACTTCCAACCCAAGTCAATGCGGCGGTCGCCCTTGCATTCGCGGCATGCGCATTCGCGTCAAAGATGTTCTTGACATGCTAGCAGACGGAGCAACAGAAGCAGAGATCCTTCAGGATTATCCCTACCTCGAAGCCGAAGACATTCGGGCATGTCTTGAGTATGCCTCTGCCCAGGTTGATCACGCTGTGGTCATGGTCGGATCGTGATTTTCCTGGTCGATGCTCAATTGCCACCCGGGCTTGCACGCTTGCTGACGCAGCAGGGCTATACGGCTCAACACGTCGACGATCTTAAACCTGCGTAATGCGGAGGACATTGCAATCTGGAACCATGCTTTAGGCAGTGGCGCAATTATCGTTACGAAAGACGAAGATTTTGCTGAACGCTCCGCACGCACGACAAGCGGTCCAGTAATCGTTTGGCTTCGCATCGGCAACTCCACCAACCGAGCACTTTTGCGATGGCTAGAGCCGCGATGGGCGGAGATCGCAGCGCTTCTCGACGCGGGCAACCGGCTTATCGAGGTACGTTAGCGAATTCTTGTCGCTGCCTCCTGCACATTTTTCTGTGTCCGGGTGGTGAGAGTGTTCAGATCGATCTTCATCTGCGTTCATCTGCGGCTAATTCTCTGCCTCGTGTCGATGCCAGTGTCGCTGATCAGTCGGGCTCAATAAACGCTCAAGCGTAAAAGAAAGGTCTGGTATTGCGATTAATGGCCTATTGGCCGCCACCGCCTTGCACCATAGTCTCACCTTCGTCACTCGCGATACTAGCGGCGTTGCGGGCGTCGGAGTCGCCGTTTTCAATCCGTGGGAGGAGAGCTAATTCGTCACCTCCTGAACCAACGCGATGGTACCGCTTGGTTTTGAAGGCAGCGATGGATTACAGAATCTAACTGAGAGTTTCTTAGCCGCTCGTGTGCTCGAACCGGGAATCTATGTGGTCATCCACAATCAAGTCTTCCCAGTCGACCGAGTGCGTAAAGATCAGGAGCTGGCGCGGTTCGTTTGGACTGAAGTTTAGGTTGGAAGAATATCCGAACTGGTAAATCACGTCTGACGAGAGGAGCGCAAAAAAGTGTACCGGGAATCTAGGACGGAAAGTTTCTCGCGCTGCGGTCCGATCTAGAGAACATCACCTTTCTCAACCATCGCGGATTCGCGCACTTGTGGTTGAGATTTACTGCTGTGGTGCGTGGCCAGCATAAATATGGGTGGTCAAATTCAACTGCCCTCCCGACGAGTTACGGAAGCGCCATTCGATAGCCTCTGTCGCTGCGCCTGGGGCGAGGAAGGGGATGTCGCGAAGCGCTGCCGTGTATTCGATCGTCGCGCGCCGTGACCACCGTCCGGACCGCGGGTCGAAGATAATGCCGATGTCAGGTATGTTTGCCGACTGTCTACCAGAAACGCTCATTGTCACTGTGACGACAAACGGTCCCCAGATCGTTTCGCCGGAAACGTTCCGAATGCTCACGACAATTACTTCATCCGATCCCTCGCGCGGCACAATTGGTGGCCCGTACTCCAACTTCAATTCTTGGTCCATCACTCGTGCGGAAACGGTTGCCTGAGGAGGCGAAATGGCGCGCGGCGCGGTCTCGACCATGATTCGGCTCGTATACAGTTGGAACGCACCACGCCTCGCGTCGGGCCAGAAGGGATGAAAAACACCATTCGCATCAGATGTCAGCCCAGTGTAATCACCCGCTCTCTTCCAACGAGAATAAGCAGAAAAGAAGAGTGAATCGTCACTTTGGCGAATACCACCGATCGGCGTAATGGCGCGGTTTTGCGGATGATCCGGCTGGGAACTTGCCGACGTCAGTTTCCGCGCTGGAAGAAAGTTGTCGCCACCATCCACTGAAACAGTGAAAAACCAGTCGTATACGACGTAGTCAGGGGCGAGCGCCTCAAACCATACTATTCCCAAAATACCATTTCGGTTGACTACCGCCGTTGGAAGCCATTGGAGGGCGCCCTCTTGTGAGACTGGAGCAACCGTTAGTGGCGCGCTCCAACTGCGCCCCCGATCGCTAGAGTACCTGAGCATGATCTGTATTTCTTTACGATTCAGTCCCTCTTGAAGCCATATCGCATAAATCCGATCACGGAAACGTGAGGTCGTATCCACAGCGAATACGAGGGAGCTAGGGACAGGCCGGCCTCGGTCAATGGAAGTGACGGGCCTTCCAAGGAATGGCGTTAGTGTCTTTCCGCCATCCACAGACATGACCCCACCGTGTGAAGGACCGAGCATACTATCCTTGTCCAGAGCTTCACAGGGAATCCACAAAGTTCCATCGCTCAGCGTCAGGAGAGAGTGGACGCTGCGGCAATGCGTGCTAACCGGACCGTGGAACGTGCGTCCGTCATCGGCAGAACGGAAGAGCTGCGCCTCGCGCATGCCAATTCCGGTGCCATGCGACGTAACGTACAACCGACCACGAAAGCGACTCTGGCTGTTGTCGACTACGATCGCGTTGCGGTCGTAATTGAACCCCAGGTACATCGGCTTGCTCCAGGTTTGACCACCGTCCTCTGAACGATAGAAGGCCACCGCGTTAGACTTGGATCTATTGTTCGTGTAGACCATCGTTGCGAGGTAGGCCGTTCCAGTCACGCCGAAGGCTACCTGAGGATCCCATGCTCCTTGTTGACGATGATCCGGGAAATATCTATCGGTCCAAGTCCACCCTCCGTCGAACGACGCATACACCTTCGTTTCCGGCCCCACCGTCGGCGAGGTGAAAGTTATGGCCGTACCCAAGACATTGCGTGGATCTCGAGGATTCGCAGCCACATGCGATTCCACGTGGGCCACATCGCCATCGCGACTCACCAATACGTTCGGGCCGATCACAATTGTATTCTGGCCCAATGCGGTAACTGTCAGAAAAGCTAGCAGGGCGACTGTCGCTCCGGCTTTCATCATTGCCATGACTAGATGCCCGGAATTGCATGTCATGCGATTCGGCACCTTACGCGTCCGCAAACCCCGATTCGCTGCCAATGTGAGTAACACTCTATCCGACAAATCGGATATTAGAAGCTGAATCTCGCCGAAAACTGCAGGGAACGCGGCCCACCAAGTTGGTACAACTGATTGAGTCCGCCCAGGCTGACATTCAGCGTGCTCAACGCCTGTCCGAATCTGGAGCTTGTGACGTCGGTGTCGTATTGGCCGAAAAGAGGATGATTCAAGAGGTTGAATACCTCGGCCCTGAGTTGCAGACTCGACTTTTCGGAAAGCTTAAATTGCCGCCGCAGACTCATGTTCACCTGATACTTTCCAGGAGATCGAACGACGTTGCGTCCCAACGTCCCCTGTCGCGCGCGGAAAAAAGGGCTGACTAGCAGAGGTGGTAGACTGAAAGCTGCACTATTTATCCGCCGGCCCCCTGGCTTGGTCGGATCCTTGATCCAGATCGGTACGCCAGTAATTACGTCCGGCCGAACATCAAAGAACGTCCCGTCCGGACGGACCAACTGGCCAGCACTCAGGTTCACCGGCTGACCGGATTGAACGTACAGAGTGGAGTCTACCGACCAGCCACGAAATAACGCACTCAGCACCGGCCCAGCACTTGGTTTGGGGATATCGTAAGTAACGCCCGCAGTAAGGTTGTGGCGCACATCGAAATCGGCGTTGCCCCGTTCCAGTGTCGTACCCGTAACTTCATTGGAAACCTGATCAATGGCGTGGGACCACGTGTAGTTCACCATCGCCTGCAACCCTCGCGAAAACCGACGCCGATACTGTGTTTGAAGCGAATGATAACTCGAACTTGGGCCATTGGTGGTAAACTGTATATCACTGAAGTTTGGGTTTGACCGTGGGCTCCCGAACCCGTTTAGCGGCCAGTTTAAGGTTTGTGTTGTCAGCAACCGACGTCCCAGGGAAGCGACGTAGGCCAGCGACAATGTTTGCGTTGCGCCCAGTGATTGTTCCAGTGTTACATTCCACTGCAACGCGTAAGGCAATCGCAAGTCCGGCTTCAGCGCATAAAGAGTGACTGTGATCGGCGGCGTCACTGTCGGAAGCGGCGGTGGTCCAACCAGTTCCGGCGGAATTGGGAACGGTACTGCACTAGCACCAGCAATGGCGTTGCTAAACGGAAAGCCAGTGAAGCCGGCTGCTGCCTCGCCTGCGTTAAGGTCGTAGTAGACACCGAAGCCTCCACGCAAGATCGTCTCCCGCCCCTGTCGTTGTCGCAATTGGTAGGCAATGCCGAATCGCGGCGCAAAGGCAGTATAGGAGGTCCTGTAATAGGGTGTGTCAGCCGGGGCCAGCGTGGCTGTCGGGACGTTGTCCACACCTTGGACCAGCAGCGGCTTCCTGCCATTGGCATCGTGGGGTGGAGGATTCAACTCCCACCTCAGCCCTAGATTCAACGTCAAGCGCCTCGACAACTTCCACGTATCCTCCAAATAAGCTGAGAAGTTTTCGAACACGGGGCGTGATCCTTGACTTGAGAAACGCCTGAGAAATACCAGTCCACTGAGAATCATAGCTTCGCTAAATACGGAAACGCGCTGCCCAAACGCACGGGGGCCGAAGACAGGGGAAAGCCGCCGGTAGTCAAAACCGAACTTGAATTGGTGAGTGCCTCTTACTAGTGAGAAGCTGTCCACCACGTTCATCTGCCGTTGGTAGGAATCCACAGAATCGCCCAGATTCACCGCAACCCCAGCGCCTGGCAAGTTAAAGAGGAATTCGCCATATTTGGCTCC
>WNFY01003120.1_pt1 | contig 24071 bp, 18 predicted proteins | sample 5400091 | NCBI WGS metagenome assembly WNFY01 (sample SAMN13153364, study PRJNA577476) | soil metagenome | isolation source: 60 cm soil or saprolite under grassland replicate 1 | place: USA:California | collected 2016-06-15 | reverse complement strand
GCATGCTGCAGCGTCACACCGATTGTGTGCTTGCCGGGCGAGAGGTTGCTGACCTGGGTCCGGGTGGAGGTCACCACCTTGTAGTTCTGGGTCTTGCCGTCGATGAACAGGTGCACGTGGTCCTTGCCGGAGTCGGTCGGGCCGATCGGCACGCTGGTGGTGAACGTCAGGGTGAACGGTGTGGTGACGGTGGCGCCGCCAGTGGGCGAAGTGATCGTCAGCGTCGGCTTGCTACTGCCACCCGAGGATGAGCCGGAGCCGCTGCCGTTCGAGCCGCATGCCGTGGCCAGCAGCGCGGCGGCTCCTATTGTGATCGCCAACGTATGGACTCGCATCGATTGCTCCTTGGAGGGTAGTTCATGTTCTCTTATCTTGTTACGGCGGCAAGGCCGGTGTAGTTCATCCCGGCGGGATGAATCTGTGATAGCGCCCTTCTATAACAGGGCGGGACTGTCAGGCGGCGATCTGGTACTCGTGCGTGAGTCCGCCGAGGACTTGTTTTCGGCCGATCCGGTGCTCGGCGAGGTTGATCGGCTTCGGCGGCCGGGTGTCAGCTTGAGCGGGTGCGAGCTGGCCGATGGCGCGGTGCGGCCGGGCGGTGTCGTAGTGCCGCAGGTGTACTCGGTCAGCACTCGTCGCAGGTGGTGCTCATTGACGATCAGCAACCGGCCGAAGAGCTCGCGGCGCAGGGTACCGATGATCCTTTTCGCAGATGGCGTTGGACGACGCGGCGGCACCGGGCCCTACGCGGCCGGATCCGGCGCAGGGGCAGCCGGATCCGGGGTGGCCAGGGCCCTCGGAGCGCGCTCTGTCGCCTCCATCGGCGGACTAGCTGCGGGGACGGTCCACGAGAATGTCATCGGGCGCTGCAGATTACCCGGCCGCAGGTCGCGAGCCAGCCGGTACGGCTCGCGCCCCGCTGCTGCCGCGAGCCGCCCGGGCCGGGTCTGGTATGCATGACCTTTTCACGCCCCTATCCGTGGGCCGGTTCAATCGCGCCCTGCAGCGGCGGGAGCTGGAACCAGTAGAAGCCGTGCCCCGGCAGCGTCAGTAGATAACTGAATTCCCCGATCGGCGGGAAGGTAACGCCGCCCATGCATTCCACCGGGGTGATTCCCTTGAACCTGCGCAGGTCGAGCTCCACCGGCTGCGGGAACCTGGACAGGTTGTTCACGCAGAGGATCTGGTCAGCGCCCTCGGTGCCCGCGCCGGGCTCGGTGTACTCGCGGACGAACGCCAGAATGCTGGGGTTGGACGAGCTCAGCTCCTCGAACCGGCCGAGCCCGAAGACCGGGTGCCGCTTCCTGATCTCGATCATGCGTTTGGTCCAGTGCAGCAGCGAGCCGGAGTTGTGCTGCTGCGCTTCCACGTTGAGCGCCTGGTAGCCGTAGATCGGATCCATCAGCAGCGGCAGGTACAGCCGGGCCGGGTCACAGAAGGAGAAGCCGGCGTTCCGGTCGGGCGTCCACTGCATCGGGGTGCGCACGCCATCCCGGTCGCCGAGCCAGATGTTGTCGCCCATCCCGATCTCGTCGCCGTAGTAGAGCACCGGCGAGCCGGGCAGTGACAGCAGCAGCGCGGTGAACAGCTGCAGCTGGTCACGGTGGTTGTCGAGCAGCGGCGCGAGCCTGCGCCGGATCCCGATGTTCGCCTTCATCCGCGGGTCCTTGGCGTATTCGGCGTACATGTAGTCGCGCTCGTCGTCGGCCACCATCTCCAGCGTCAGCTCGTCGTGATTGCGCAGGAAGATGCCCCACTGGCAGCCGGCCGGGATCGGCGGCGTCTGGGCCAGGATCTCCGACACCGGGTAACGCTGCTCGCGCCGCACCGCCATGAAGATCCGGGGCATCAGCGGGAAGTGGAAGGCCATGTGGCACTCATCGCCGCCGACGGCCGGGTCGCCGAAGTACTCGACCACGTCGGCCGGCCACTGGTTCGCCTCGGCGAGCAGCACCCGGTCCGGGTAGAGGCGGTCCACCTCGGACCGGATCCGGCGCAGGTACTCGTGCGTCTCCTTGAGGTTCTCGCAGTTGGTGCCCTCCCGCTCGTACAGGTACGGCACCGCGTCCAGCCGGAACCCGTCGATGCCGAGGTCGAGCCAGAATCGCAGCACCTCGATCATGGCGTCCTGCACGCGCGGGTTGTCGTAGTTCAGGTCGGGCTGGTGGGAGAAGAACCGGTGCCAGTAATACTGCCCGCGGACCGGGTCATAGGACCAGTTGGACTGCTCGGTGTCCACGAAGATGACCCGCGCGTCGCGGTAGCCGTCGTCGGTGTCCGACCAGACGTAGAAGTCGCCGTACGGGCCGTCCGGGGCGCCGCGAGACGCCTGGAACCAGGGATGCGCGTCGCTGGTGTGGTTCATGACCAGGTCGGCGATAACCCGGATGCCGCGCTCGTGCGCCGCCTCCACCAGCTCGACGAAATCCCCGATGTTCCCGAAATCCGGCAGTATCGACGTGAAATCGGCGATGTCATATCCGCCGTCCCGCAGCGGCGACGCATAGATGGGCAGCAGCCAGAGGCAGTCGATGCCCAGCCATTGCAGGTAGTCGAGCCGGGAGATGAGGCCCCTGATGTCCCCGGTGCCGTCACCATTCGAATCGTGGTAGCCGCGCACCAGGACCTCGTAGAAGACCGCCCGCTTGTACCATTCGGGATCCCTCGGCTTTTCGAAGGAGAACGAGTCGGGCACCGGCTCGTTCACCACGGCGGGGAATCCTGTGGTGGGCGTCGGCGGCAATCCCGGGCCGCCGGCTGGCGCCGGCTCAGGCTTTGTGACCACTGCGTTCTCCTGCGCGTGTGCTCGATCTGGCTGCTCTGCTAGGTCCCGACGGTGAAGATGTGCGCGGGCGCCACCGCCGGGTCCAGGCGCACGTAGTTTGCCTGGCGCCACCGGTAAGACTCGCCGGAAAGCTCATCGGTGACAAGGAACTCCGCGCTCGCGTCCAGGCCGAGTGCGGCCATATCGAGCCAGACAGTGGCCTCGCGCGGCTGGCGCCAGTCGGTGTTCACGATGACAAGAACGACATCCCGGCCCGGCGGGCCGCCCGCGGCCCCGCCGGAGTTCTTGGAGAAACAGAGTAGCTCCGGCTGGTCCGCTGCGTGGAAGCGGAGGTTGCGAAGCTGATGCAAAGCCGGGTGTGCCTTCCTGATCGCATTGAGCCTGGTCAGGAAGGGCGCGATGCTCGCCGCCGCGGTCCGCTCGTCGTCCCAGTCGCGGGGCCGGTACTGGTACTTCTCCGAGTGAAGGTACTCCTCGCTGACGCCGGGCGCGGCGGGCAGGTTCTCGCAGAGCTCGAAACCGGAGTACACGCCCCAGGACGGGGACAGCATCGCGGCGAGCACCGCGCGGACCCGGAATGCGGCGGGCCCGGCGTACTGCAGGTACTCGCTGAGGATGTCCGGTGTGTTGACGAAGAAATTCGGCCGCATGTAGGCCGCGGCCGGGCCCGCCAGCTCGCGCAGGTACTCGGCGATCTCACCGGCCGAGTTGCGCCAGGTGAAGTAGGTGTACGACTGGTGGAAGCCGATCTTGGCCAGCGCGTGCATCATGGCCGGCCTGGTGAACGCCTCGGCCAGGAACAGCACGTCCGGGTCGGTCCGCGCGACCTCGGCGAGCAGCCGTTCCCAGAACGGCAGCGGCTTGGTGTGCGGGTTGTCCACCCGGAAGATCCTGATCCCGTGGGCCATCCAGTGCCGCAGCACCCGGAGTGCCTCCGCGTAGATCCCGTCCAGGTCGTTGTCGAAGTTGAGCGGGTAGATGTCCTGGTAGCGCTTGGGCGGGTTCTCGGCGTAGGCGATCGTGCCGTCGGCCCGGGTGGTGAACCACTCAGGATGCGAGCGCACCCACGGGTGGTCAGGCGACGCCTGCAGGGCGAAGTCGAGCGCGACTTCCAGGCCGAGCCGGTCAGCCGCGGCGACGAACGCGTCGAAGTCCGCCAGCGTGCCGAGGTCAGGGTGAATGGCGTCGTGCCCGCCGGCCGGCGAGCCGATGGCCCACGGCGAGCCCGGGTCGCCCGGGCCGGCGTTCAGCGTGTTGTTGGCGCCCTTGCGCGCCGTCGTCCCGATCGGGTGCACCGGCGGGAGGTAGGCGACGTCGAAGCCCATCGCCGCCACCGCGTCAAGCCGCCCGGCGGCCGTGCGCAGCGTGCCCGGCCAGAGCCGGCCGTCCTGGCCTGCCCGCGCCCCCTCGGAGCGCGGGAAGAACTCGTACCAGGCGCCGTACAGCGCGCGCTGCCGGTGCACGATCACGGGGAACCACGGCGACTTGGTCAGCAGGTCGCGCAGCGGGCGGGCGGCGAGGATCGCGGTGACCTCCGGGCTGAGCGCGGCGGCCAGCCGGTCCTCGGCCGCTGCGCCGGGGTCGCGCAGCCGTGCGGCCACCGCCTTGAGCGCCGCACGCGCCTCGATCGCGGGCTGGGGACCCAGCGCCGTCAGCGCCGCCGCCGGGTCGCCCCTGCCGGACGGCCTGATGTTCCGCGCGGCCCGCTCGAACAGCAGCGCGCCACGGGCCAGCATCAGCTCGGTGTCCTGGCCGATGGGCACCTTGATGGCCGCGTCGTGCCGCCAGCCGGCGATCGGATCGCCCCATGCCTCCACCCGGAAATGCCAGCGCCCGGTCGATGTCACCGTTACCTCAGCGCCGTACCGGTCGGTGCCCTGGGCCAGCTCGCGCATGGCGGCCAGCGGCTCGCGGCCGCCGTCCGGGCAGCGCAGCACCGCGCCCGCGCCGAGCATCTCGTGTCCCTCGCGGAACACGGTGGCGCTGACGGCAAAGGTTTCCCCGCTGACGGCCTTGGCGGGGCGCCGCCCGCAGTCCAGGACCGGCTGCACGTCGAGGATCGGGATGCGGCCTATCACCCTGCCACGCTACCCAGCGGCGCGGACGCAAGCGTCCCGGTTACCGCGAAGCCCTGGCACCCGTTAAGGTCGCTCTGCGTGAGAGCGATCCGCAGGTTCACTATCCATCCGGTGCTGCCAGAGTCACTCGCGCCACTGCGCGAGCTGATGCTGAACCTTCGCTGGTCATGGCATTCCGACACGCTTGATCTTTTTGCCGCCATGGATCCGGACGGGTGGCAGCGGGCCGGGCAGGATCCGGTCGCCCTGCTGGCCGAGGTGCCGCAGGAGCGGCTGGCCAGCCTGGCCGCCGACCGGCGCTTCCTGCGGCGGCTCAGCGACGCCACCGACGAGCTGCGGGAGTACCTGTCCGGCCCGCGCTGGTATCAGGCCAGCCCCGAACTGGCAGGCGGGCCGGCCGCAGTGGCCTACTTCTCGCCGGAGTTCGGCATCACGGCCGCGCTCCCGCAGTACTCCGGCGGCCTGGGCATCCTGGCCGGCGACCACCTGAAGGCCAGCAGCGATCTCGGCGTGCCGCTGATCGGCGTGGGGCTGCTGTACCGGCACGGCTATTTCACCCAGTCGCTGTCCGAGCCCGGCTGGCAGACCGAGCGTTACCCGGCCGGGGATCCGAACGGCCAGCCGCTCGCCCTGCTTCGCGACGGCCAGGGCGCCCCGGTCCATGTCACGGTCGGGCTGGCGGGCGGCGCGACGCTGTCAGCTCAGGTCTGGCTCGCGCATGTGGGCCGGGTACCGCTGCTGCTGCTCGACTCCTACGTGGAGGGGAACGAGCCCGCGCTGCGCGAGGTCACCGACCGGCTGTACGGCGGGGGCAGCGATCACCGGCTCCGCCAGGAGCTCCTGCTCGGCATCGGCGGGGTGCGCGCGGTCAGGGAGTTCTGCGCGATCACCGGGCACCCGCAGCCGGAGGTCTTCCATACCAACGAGGGCCACGCCGGCTTCCTGGGCCTGGAGCGCATCCGCGAGTACGCGGCCTGCGGGCTCAGCTTCGACGAGGGGCTTGCCGCCTGCCGGGCCGGCACGGTGTTCACCACGCACACCCCGGTGGCGGCCGGCATCGACCGGTTCGCCAGGGAGATGGTGCAGAGCCAGTTCGGCGGGCCATCGGAAGACCCGGCGCTGCCGTGCGACCGGGTCCTGGCACTCGGCGCGGAGACGTATCCCGGCGGCGATCCCGGCGTGTTCAACATGGCTGTGATGGGGATGCGGCTGGCGCAGCGGGTCAACGGCGTGAGCAGGCTGCACGGCCAGGTGAGCAGGCAGATGTTCACCGGCCTGTGGCCGGGGTTCGACTCCTCGGAGGTGCCGATCGGCTCGGTGACGAACGGCGTGCACGCCCCTACCTGGGTCGCGGCCGAGATCCTGGATCTGGGTGCGGCCGGGGCCAGCGGCAGTGCCGCTGCCGCGCCGGCCAGCCACGCTGACTCCGCGTTGCCGGAGGACGGGCAGCCATGGGACCTCATCGCGGCCGCGGCGCCCGCGCGGATCTGGGCGGTCCGCCGCGTCCTGCGCGGCCGCCTGGTGGCGGAGGCCAGGCGGCGGCTGCGCGCCTCCTGGCGCCAGCGCGGCGCCTCCGATGCCGAGCTGACCTGGATCGGCGACGCGCTGGACGACAACGTGCTGACGATCGGCTTCGCCCGGCGGGTTCCGTCCTACAAGCGGCTGACCCTGATGCTGAGCGACCCGGCCAGGCTCACCGAGCTGCTGCTCGACCCGGACCGGCCGGTGCAGATAGTGATCGCGGGGAAGGCGCACCCGGCGGATGACGGCGGCAAGCTGCTCATCCAGCAGATGGTGCGCTTCACCGATGATCCCCGGGTCCGGCACCGCATCGTCTTCCTGCCGGACTACGACATGGCCCTCGGCCGCGCGCTCGTGCAGGGCTGCGACGTCTGGCTGAACAACCCGCTGCGCCCGCTCGAGGCGTGCGGCACCTCGGGGATGAAGTCGGCGCTGAACGGCGGGCTGAACCTGTCGATCAGGGACGGCTGGTGGGACGAGTGGTACGACGGCGCCAACGGCTGGGCGATCCCGTCCGCCGACGGGGTCGCTGACCAGGCCAGGCGCGACGAGGTCGAGGCCGCTGCGCTCTATGACCTGATCAGCCAGTCGGTGACGCCGCTGTTCTACGAGGCAGCCGACAGCGGCCCGCCCCGGCGCTGGCTGGAGATGGTGACGCATACCCTGCGGACGCTGGGCCCCCGGGCGGAGGCCACCCGGATGGCGTGCGAGTACGCCGGGGAGCTCTACCTTCCGGCGGCGCGATCGTCCCGGGCCCTCGCAGGCGGCGCGCAGCAGGATTTCAGCGGCGCCCGCGAGCTGGCCGCCTGGCAGCACCGGGTAGCCAGCGCATGGCACGCGATCCGGATCGAGCATGTCGAGGCCGAAGAGGGCGAGCAGCGTCCCGGCGCGCGGCTGGCGGTGCGGGCCGTGGTCGCGCTCGGCGAGCTGTCCCCGGCGGACGTGACCGTCCAGGCAGTCTACGGGCGCGCCGGGGAGGAGGACGAGCTCACCGATCCGTGCTGCGCCGACCTGGCCCTGGAAGAACCGCCTGGCGGTCTTCAGGTCGCCAGGTACGCAGGCGAGATCGAGCTCGGCGGCCCCGGCCCGTTCGGCTATACCGTGCGGGTTCTGCCGCGGCACCGGCTGCTCGCCACCCCGGCCGAGCTCGGCCTCGTCGCCGTCCCTGCCGCCCCGGCCGGGATGACGAACGGAGATCTGCGCTGACGCCCTTGCCCGGGGTAAACCCGCGGCGGCGTCGTGACGTCCTCCTAACGAGGACATCAAGGGCGGGCACCGGAAATTTATCCCCGTGCCAGGCAGAACGCCTGCAAAAGCCAGGGGGGCATGACATCCTGTGATAGACCGCTCTCGGTGAGTGACGCTGATGATCAGTTACTTTCCGTTACTGACCAACTACCCCCAAGCGTGAGAGGACCTGCCCCGTGAGAACCAAGATCAAGCCGGAGAACCGCCTGCTCACCCCCGCCGAGGTGGCAGCCATGCTCCGGGTAGACCCGAAGACCGTTACGCGGTGGGCACGCGGCGGGAAGCTGTCGTCGATCCGCACCCCGGGCGGTCACCGCCGTTACAGCGAGAGTGAGGTCCGCGGTTTCCTGAACGGCTGGCAGCGGGTGTCGATGCCCCGCGCTTCCGGCGAGTGACCGCTGGAGCCTGCCCCGGGGACACCGGGGCAGGCACCAAGGCTGGCGACGGGCAAGGGCCGGACGGGGAGGCCGGCCCTTCCCATCGCGGCGGCGCGCCCGGCCGCGGGTCGCCCGGCAGCGGCGGGGCCGGGGCGGCGGCCGGCCGCCCGGCCGGTTCGGTCCGCGCGGGCGACACGCCGGCGGCAGCCGCCGTCCGCGCGAGGGCGGCAGCCGGTTCCTCGCACTAGGTTGGCCCTCGGGAGCCGGGATGCTCGCGTTCCGGCACCGCCCGGGGGCCGGTGCCCCGGGGTCACACCGGAGGGGGCAGCCGAGTGGGAGTGATGCTTTCCCTTGACCGGCCGGCGACCGCGCGAAGCCACCATCAGGGCCAGCATGCCCGCGGTCCCGGTGATCAGGCCGCCACGGTCATGCCCTGCCGCCGCGATGCCATCGGCGCCTGGCGCTACCTGAGCGGGCTGGCGAGGACCGTGCTGCCCGGCCGGCTGCCGCCCCGGCCCGCCATGCCAGCGCGGGCCTGGCGCTACCTGAGCGGGCTGGCGAGGACCGTGCTGCCCGGCCGGCTGCCGCCCCGGCCCGCCATGCCAGCGCGGGCGGACTCGGCGCGCGCGGGCTCAGCATGCCCGGACCCGGCGCGGGCGGACCCGGCGCGGGCCGCTGCCCAGTGCCCGGACGCGGTGGCCGGGGATTACCGGGTGGACCTGTCGCTGACCGTCTCCGTGCCGTGCCTGCTGGGGCTCTGCCGGGTCGCCGGACATGATCTTTCGTGCCGGTCCGCCTGCTGCGGGCACGACTGCCATCGCGGTCAGCGCGCTGCGGGCGACGGCTCACCGGGCGGCGCATAGGCCGCAGGACGTGCACAGGCAGAATGCCTGCATAGGATCATGGCTCGGGCAAGGAGGTGCGGCGTGGGTGAGTTCATTCGGGTCGAGATCGATCAGGCGCTAGCGGTGATCCGGCTGGACCGCCCGCCGATGAACGCGCTGAACGCCCAGGTCCAGGAGGAGATCGCGGCCGCCGCCGCGCAGGTGACCGCCGACGCCGGCATCCGCGCCGCCGTCATCTACGGCGGCGAGAAGGTGTTCGCCGCCGGGGCGGACATCAAGGAGATGGCGGCGGCAAGCTACAGCCACGTGGTCGCCGACACCAGGCTGCGGGACGCGTTCACCGCCATCGCGAAGATCCCCAAGCCGGTGGTAGCCGCCATCGCCGGCTATGCCCTGGGCGGCGGCCTGGAGCTGGCGCTCTGCGCTGACTTCAGGGTCGCCGGCCAGAGCGCCCGGCTGGGTCAGCCGGAGATCCTGCTCGGCGTCATCCCCGGAGCCGGCGGCACTCAGCGGCTGCCGCGCCTGGTCGGGCCCGCCAGGGCCAAGGACATCGTCTACACCGGCCGGTTCGTCGGCGCGGCCGAGGCGCTGGCCATGGGCCTGGTGGACAAGGTGGTGCCGGACGGGGACGTCTACCTGGCGGCCTGCGATCTGGTGCGCCGCTACGCCGGCGGGCCCGCCGTGGCGCTGCGCGCCGCGAAGCTGGCCATCGACGAGGGCCTCGACGTCGATCTTGCCACCGGGCTCGAGATCGAGCGGCTGCACTTCGCCGGGCTGTTCGCCACCGAGGACCAGCGGACAGGAATGCGCAGTTTCGTCGAGAATGGGCCAGGAAAGGCATCGTTCGCCGGCCGATGACACGCAGCAGCCGAGCGGTACCGCAACCCGAAGGATGGTGCCCACGTGACCGAGCCTGGTGACAGCCCCTCACTGGACATGGTCACCGCCGCGCTGCGCGCGGACAGCGCCGACGTGGCCATCTACGCGCGCGTCCTCACCGAGTCGCTCGGCGACGCGCTGCCGCCGGGCTGGGTCACGATCGACAGGGACCGGACGGTCTCCGACCGGATGCGTGGCCGCCCCGGCCAGGTTTCCAAGATCACCATCCGGATGGGCGAGCTCGTCATGACGCTCGGCGTCGAGCGCGGTGCGCCGGTGGCCGAGATCTGCCGTGAGGTCCGCGGTGTGGTGCTGTCCCGCCAGCCCGTTCCGGTGGCCGCCTGGGCGCAGGAGCTGGCCCGGGCGCTGGTCGCGCACGCGGAGCAGAACGCGGCGACGGCCACGGCGCTCCGCAAGCTCGTGGCCGGGAGCTAGGCCCGCCAGCTGAATCCGCGGCATCCGGGCCGGGCTGCCGGGACCGCCGAGGGGAGACCGATGCATCACGCCTATCGCTCCGCGCTCGTCACCGGGGCGTCCAGCGGCATCGGCGAGCAGCTGGCCAGGCTGCTCGCCGCGGACGGCTGCGACCTCATCGTGGTCGCCCGCCGGGCCGGGCGGCTGGAGCAGCTAGCCGCGGAGCTGCGGGATGCCCATCGCGTGCAGGTCGAGGTGCTCCCTGCCGACCTCACCACGCCAGCCGGGCTGCTGGCGGCCGAGAACCGGCTGGCTGACCCGGGCAGGCCGGTCGAGCTGCTGGTCAACAACGCCGGCTTCGGCCTGTCCGGCGCTTTCGCCGACGGTACGGCCGACGGCGCCGAAGCCCAGATCCGGCTCAACGTGCTGGCCCTGGTCCGGCTGACCCACGCGGTCCTGCCGGGGATGCTGCGGCGCGGCCACGGCGGGGTGCTCAACGTCTCGTCGGTGGCCGGCGTCCTGATCTCGCCCGGTGGCGCCACGTACGCGGCAACGAAGGCATTCGTGACGTCCTTCAGCGAGAGCCTGCAGGCGGAAGTGGCACCCCGCGGCGTGCACGTCACTGCCCTGTGCCCGGGGCTGACCAGGACCGGGTTCCACGCCGAGGGCCACGACCAGGCCGCCGCGGCACCGGCCTTCGCCTGGCTTCAGGCTGGCCGGGTGGCGCGGGCCGGCCTCGATGCCGTCGCAGCCGGGCGGCCGCTGTCGGTGCCAGGGGCGCAGTACAAGGCGATCGTTCCGCTCGCCCGGGCGATCCCGCGCCGGATACTGCGTAAAACCGCAAGGACACTGCGCCGGGACTGATCGCCGTCCTTTCCCTTCCCCCCGCTGGCTTGACAGCGGAAACGGCAAGGAGTCCGTAGGCTGGTGCGGTCATGACTGAGCAGGACCGGACGCCGGACAAGTTCGGGCCCTACCGCGTGCTTGATCGCATCGGCGAGGGCGGGATGGGCGTTGTCTATCTGGCCACGGACTCCGAGCAGCGCCCGGTCGCGGTCAAGATGCTGCGGCCCGCGGTCGCCGGGGATCCGAATGCCCGGCGCCGCCTCGCCCGTGAGGTCGAGACGATGCGGCGCGTGCGCAGCCCGTTCGTCGCCGACGTCATCGACGCGGACGTGACCAGCGATCCGCCGTACATCGTCACCAGGTACGTGCGGGGCCGGACGCTTGAGCAGATCGTCACCGAGCGCGGGCCGCTGCGCGGCCAGGAGCTGGCCACCGTCGGCCGCGGCCTCGCCGCCGCGCTGACCGCCGTGCACGCGGCGGGCGTGGTGCACAGGGACCTGAAGCCCGGCAACGTCATGCTGGCCGACGGCGAGCCGGTCGTGATCGACTTCGGCATCGCGCACGCGCCCGACTCGACCAGGATCACCCAGACCGGGATGTTCATGGGCACGCCTGGCTATCTCGCGCCCGAGGTCATCGAGGGGAAAGAGACCGGCCGGGCGTCGGATGTGCATTCCTGGGGGGCCACGGTGGCGTTCGCCGCCACCGGCCGGCCGCCGTTCGGGACCGGCACGTTCGAGGCGATCTTCTACCGGATCGTGAACGGGCAGCCGGACCTCGAAGGCTGCCCGTCCCCGCTGCTGCCCCTGGTGGCAGCGGCCCTGGCCAGGGACCCGGCCCGGCGGCCGTCCGCCGCGGACCTGAACGCGCGGGTCGCGGCGCTCGCGCCCGGGTCGCTGGTGCCAGGCGCGGCACCGGCGACCGGGCCCGGCGCGGTGGGGGCCGTGTGGCCGGGCGGGCTTGCCTGGGCAATTGGGCTTGGCGGTGCTGACGGGCCTGCCGGGGCTGGCGGGGCGGCGGTCGCGGTGCCGCAGACGATCGGGGAATGGGGTCTCGCCGGCCTGGGCGACGGCACCGCCGGGCCGCCCGGCGCCGACAGCGCTGTGCCCGCTGCCACCGCCGCGCCGGAGGCTGCCGCCGAGGGGACCGCCGGGCCAGGGACCGCCGGGCCAGGGACCGCCGGGCCAGGGGCTGCCGGGCCAGGGGCTGCCGGGCCGCGGGCTGCCGGGCCGGGGGCTGCCGGGCCGGGGGCTGCCGGGCCGGGGACCGCGGCGCCAGGAACTGGCCTGCCCGGGGCAGGCCCGCCTGCCCCGGGCGCCGACTGGCTGCATGAGACTCAGCCGCTGGCCATCGGCAACCCCGCGGGCCCGGCCGCCCGCGACCTGCTCCCGCCGGTGCGGTACGCTCCGCCCGGCGCCGGGCCGCCCGCCGGGCCACCCTCTGCCAACGGCCGCGCGGCCGCCTCAGCGGGGCGGTACGCAGGCCCGGCCGGGCGGGCCAGCGGCACGCCGTCGCGGCGCCGCATGCGCAGGCTGTTCGTCCTCGCCGCGGTCCTTGTCGGGGTCGGCGTCAGCGTGATCCTGCCGATCGCGGGAACGGCGGCGGCGCTAGGGATGATCGTGTCGCTGCGAGCCGCCGACCTGACGCAGAGCCGCCTTGCCCGGCGGCGCGCGACTCGCGGCATCCGGGCCAGCGATCCGGCGATGACCGCGCTGACCTTCCCGGCCATGGTGTTCTGGTCGATTATCAGTGGCGTGCTGCTCGCGCCGGTCGCGCTGGTGGCGGCCGGCATCGCGGCAGGCATCACGATCGTGGCAGTCCCGGTCGACCCGTTCCCGCGTGCTGTCGCCTACGGGGCCGGGGCGCTCGTGGCCTACTACGGCCTCGGTCCTGGCTCCGGGGGAGCGAGGCGGCAGCTCGGGAAGCTCTTCGACGCGGTGGGCGGCTCGCCGGGCGCGGCGGTCGTGGCCCTCATCGGAGTCTCCGCGCTGGCCGTGGCGACGATAGTGGCGGCGGCATCGCAGGCGGCCTTCTACTGGCCGCTGCACCACCTCAGCACGCCGGACGGCAACCTGCACGCGCTGCGCCTCGCGGCCCACAGCGCCAGGACCGCCATCATCAGGCTGGCAGGCCGGGTCGTCGGGGGGTGAGACGTGCCGGGCGCCCCCGGCGCCGGCCGGTGACATCAGCTGGCGCGCCGGTCGTGAACCTCGGCGCCGATCGTCGCGTTAGCAGGCAGGTCAGCGGGAACCGGCTGGGGCGCCTGGGTTGGCTCTGGCCGCCCGGTCGGCGGCAGTGGCCGGACCAGCCCGAGCGCGACCACCTCATTGGCCAGCCGGACGCGCCGGTTCGTGCCTTCGGGGATGCGGAACTTCTGGTAGAGGCGGAGCAGGTGCTGCTTGACCGCGGCCTCCGTGACCACCAGATCCGACGCGATCTCCCGTGCCGTGGCCGGCGCGACGAATGCCTCGTCCGATAGCGCCGGGCGGCACAGCGAGGTCAGCACGTCGAGCTCACGGCGGGTGAGCTCGGGTGCAGCCGATCTGCGCAGCTCCACCTCGGCCGCGAAGTCCTCGCGCGCGATCCCGCCGACCCGGCAGCGGGCCGAGCCGAAGGTCAGCACGTCGCCGTCCTCGAGAACCCGGCGGGCGACGAGGCGGCCGTTGACCCTGGTGCCGTTCCTCGATAACCCGAGGTCGCTCACGTACGCGTAAGGGCCGCGGCGGACGATCTCCGCGTGCAGCCTCGACACGCTCGGGTCGCTGAGCCGGACATCGACAGCGCAGCCGCGCCCGATTGTGGTGACATTCTCGCTGAGCGGTACAACCGCACCACTTTCCTCGATGCGGATGAATGGGTCCTCCATGACCCGTTCCTCCTGCCTGTCGGAGTAGTAACTGATGTCTTACGGTCCAGCTACCCTCTCGGCGGGATTCCTACCTCTTTTGGCGGCACCTGTTCGGGTTCCGGGGGCCCGGGGCGCACGGCCCGGGCCAGTGCGGGACGTAAGGGGCGTCCGGGGCGGTCCTCGCTTCAGTGCGGCCACCGCGGAAGTACACTGCCGAGCGAGCCGTCCAGGAGGAGCACATGGCGGAAAGGCCGTCCAGAGGGCTGGCGGATGTTGTCGCCGCGTCCACCGCGCTGAGCGACATCGACGGCCGGGCGGGCCGCCTTTTCTACCGCGGCTATGACATCAATGAGCTAGCCGGAGTCGCGACGTTCGAGGAGACCGCGTACCTGCTGCAGCGCGGATCCCCGCCCACCCGCAGCGAGCTGGCTGGCTACCGTGGCGAGATCGCGGCGGGCCGGGCGCTCGGGAAGCTGGTGACGACAGCCCTGCCGGAGATCGCCCGCAGCCAGGAGCCGATGGAGGCCCTGCGCTCGCTGGTCTCGCTGGCCAGCGCGGAGGACCCGGACAAGGACTCCAACGAGCCAGGACCCAACACCCGCAAGGCCGCCAGGCTCACTGCCCAGCAGCCGGTCCTGGTGGCGGCCTATCATGCCGCCCGGTGCGGGCAGGAAAGCCGGCCAGCCGATCCCGAGGCCGGGCTGGCGGCCAGCTTCCTGCTCCAGATCACCGGGGCGCCACCGCCGGATAGGGAAACGCAGATCCTGGACACTTGCCTGGTGCTGCACGCCGATCACACCATGAACGCGTCGACCTTCGCCGCCCGGGTCTGCGCGGCAACGCTCTCCGACATGCACTCGGCAGTAGTGGCCGCGCTCGGCACGCTCAAGGGCCCGCTGCACGGCGGCGCGAACGAGCAGGTGATGCGGGGCCTGGAGGCCATCAGGAACAGCGGAGGCAGCGATCCGGTCGGGGCGGCCGCCAGCCACGCCCTGGCGCGGCTGCGCCAGGGCGAGAAGATCATGGGCTTCGGCCACCGGGTGTACCGGGCCGAGGACCCCCGGGCCGCGCACCTGCGTGAGATGTCGGCGGAACTGGCCGCGGCGTCGGGTGACGACATCTATTACCGCATGTCCAGGAAGATGGAGGAGATCGTCTTCGCGGAGAAGGGCCTCTACCCGAACGTTGACTTCTACGCTGCCACTGTGTACCACTACCTGCGCATCCCGACGGACCTGTTTACCTCGGTCTTCTCGGTGAGCCGGATGGCCGGATGGACGTCGCATGTGATGGAGCAGCACGCGGATAACCGGCTGATCCGTCCCGACAGCGAGTACATCGGTGAGCACGGCCTCACCTGGCTGCCGCTGGACGCGCGGTGAGGCATGCTGCGGGCGGGTCGGTACGGCTGACCCATCCGGCCAGGGTGACGCATCAGGTCCGGCATCCCGCCGGGCTGACCGAGCCGCTGCCGCGACTGGGCACCGATCTGCCGCGGCCGGCTGACCCGCCGCCGTCCGGCCCGCCGCCGTCCGGCCCGCCGCCGTCCGGCCCGCGGCCGGCTGACCCGCCGCCGTCCGGCCCGCCGCCGGTCGGCCCGCCGTCCGCCGAAGCGCTGCCGTCGCCGCCGGCCACCGCCGTTCCGCGCGCCGATACCCGGCCGGCCGACCCGGCGCCGGCCAGTGCCCGGCCAGCCGGCCCAGGGCGCGCCAGGCTGCCGCGGTCCGGCTCCCGCGCGGCGGCCTCCCATGCCGGCGGCTCGCGGGCAGGCGGCCCGCGGTCCGGCGCGGCCGGCTCCCGGCGACGCCGGCCCAGCCTGGCTGGCCGCCAGCGGCTGGGCGCTGCCTACCTCGTCGTGGTCTGCGGGGTGGCCCTGAGTTTGGCCTATATGTGGCGGGGCCCGCAGAATGTGAAGGGAGGCACGCTGGCCATGGCTGGCATGCTCCTCGCGGCGGCCGGGGCCAGGCTGATCCTGCCGGAGCGCAGCGCGGGCATGCTCGCTTCCCGGCGGCGGCTGGCCGACGTGGCGGCGTTCATTGCGCTTGGCGTCGCCCTGCTGGTGGCTGGCCTGGTGTTTCCCGCCCCGAACTGATCTGGGCGGGACGCGGTGCCGGTAGCCTCGCGTCCGGCTAGTTCCGTGACCGCACGACGCGGGCATGAGGAAGGAAAGCAACGGCATGGCCAAGATCAAGGTAACCAATCCCGTCGTCGAGCTCGACGGCGACGAGATGACGCGGATCATCTGGCAGTTCATCAAGGAGCAGCTGATCCTGCCGTACCTGGACATAGACCTGAAGTACTACGACCTTTCGATCGAGCGCAGGGACGCCACCGACGACCAGGTGACCATCGACGCGGCGAACGCGATCAAAGAGCACGGCGTGGGCGTCAAGTGCGCCACCATCACGCCGGACGAGGATCGCGTCACGGAGTTCGGGCTCAAGCGGATGTGGCGGTCGCCGAACGGGACCATACGCAACGTCCTCGGCGGAGTGGTTTTCCGCGAGCCGATCGTGATGTCCAGCATCCCCCGGTTCGTGCCCGGCTGGACCAAGCCGATCATCATCGGGCGGCATGCGCACGGCGACCAGTACAAGGCCACCGACTTCGTGGTTCCCGGGCCTGGCACGGTGACGATCTCCTATGCGCCCGATGACGGGCAGCAGGGGTTTGACCTCGAGGTGGCCCGCTTCCCCGGCGGCGGCGTCGCCATGGGCATGTACAACTTCGACGACTCGATCCGCGACTTCGCCCGCGCCACCATGCGGTACGCGCTGGACCGCGGATACCCGCTGCACCTGTCCACCAAGAACACGATCCTGAAGGCCTACGACGGGCGCTTCAAGGACCTGTTCGCCGAGATCTTCGAGGCCGAGTTCAAGTCCGAATTCGAGGCTGCCGGGATCGCCTACGACCACCGGCTGATCGATGACATGGTCGCCCAGGTGATCAAGGGCGACGGCGGGATTGTCTGGGCGTGCAAGAACTACGACGGAGATGTCGAGTCCGACATCGTCGCGCAGGGGTTCGGCTCGCTCGGCCTGATGACCAGCGTGCTGATGACGCCGGACGGGTCCACCGTCGAGGCCGAAGCCGCTCACGGCACCGTGACCAGGCACTTCCGGCAGCATCAGCAGGGCAAGCCGACCTCGACGAACCCGATCGCCTCGATCTTCGCGTGGACCCGCGGGCTGGCGCACCGCGGCAAGCTGGACGGGACCCCCGAGGTGACCGCGTTCGCCGACACGCTGGAGCGAGTGTGCATCGACACCGTGCAAAGCGGCAAGATGACCAAGGACCTCGCGCTGCTCGTCGGCGCGGGCACCCCGTTCCTGACCACGCAGGAGTTCCTCGCCGCGCTCGACGAGAACCTGCGGTCAGCCATGGCCGGGTCCTGACCGGCGACGGCCGGCCAGCAACCAACAGCAAAGGAGATCACGGCAGATGGCCCGCACAGGGAAGGTAACCGTCGTCGGGGCCGGCTTCTACGGCTCGACCACCGCGCAGCGGCTGGCCGAATACGACATCTTCGACGAGGTCGTGCTCACCGACATCGTGGACGGCAAGCCCGAGGGAATCGCGCTTGACATCAATCAGTCCCGGCCCATCCAGGGCTTCGAGACCAGGCTGACCGGGCAGACGACGGGGCAGGTCGGCGAGGGATACGAGGCGATCGCCGGCTCCTCGATCGTGATCATCACGGCGGGCCTGCCGCGCAAGCCGGGGATGAGCCGGATGGACCTGATCGGGGTCAACGCGAAGATCGTCAGGAGCGTGACCGAGCAGGTCGTGAAGCACGCGCCCGACGCCGTGCTGATCGTGGTCTCCAACCCGCTGGATGAGATGACGGCGCTGGCGGCCAAGGTCTCCGGGTTCCCCGCGCACCGTGTCATGGGCCAGGCGGGCATGCTGGATACGGCGAGGTTCAGTTACTTCGTCGCCGAGCGCCTCGGCGTGCCGGTGGCCTCCGTGCGCACGCTGACCCTCGGCTCACACGGCGACACGATGGTGCCGGTGCCGTCCGCGTGCTCGGTCGACGGCAAGCCGCTCACCGGCCTGCTGTCCGCGGCGGACATCGAGGCTCTCGTCGAGCGCACCCGGGGCGGCGGGGCCGAGATCGTCGGCCTGCTCAAGACCGGGTCCGCCTACTATGCCCCGTCCGCCGCCGCGGCGTGGATGGCACGGGCCGTGGCGCAGGACTCCGGCGCCGTGCTCCCGGTCTGCGCCTGGGTGGATGGCCAGTACGGCATCTCCGGCGTTTACCTCGGCGTCGAGGCATCCGTCGGCTCGTCCGGCGTACGGGCCGTGGTGGAGCGGGACCTTACCGAGGATGAGCTGACGGCCCTCCGGGCGGCGGCCGAGGCGGTGCGGGCCAAGCAGGCCGACGTCGCCAGCCTCTGAGGCGGCAAGGCCGGCTGCCGTCAGCCAGCCTTTGTCGATCACGCCCCGCGCCTAGGCGCGCGTGGCGGCCAGGCGGCGCAGCGCAAGCTCGGCATACAGGGCAGCGCCGTCGCCGAGAACCGCGTCGTCGAAGACCGCATCCGCTGAGTGGTTGTAGGCGGCGGTCGCCGGGTCCGCGCCCGGCGGGCAGGCGCCCAGCATCACGAAGGCGCCGGGCACCTGCTCGAGGACGAACGAGAAGTCCTCCGCGCCGGTCAGCGGGAAGGGCTGGGTAATGATGCGGCCGTTGCCGTAAAGCTCCGTCACCGTCCGCTGCGCGAAGGACACCTCATCGTCGTCGTTGACGGTCACCGGGTATCCGGTGGGGAACCCGGCGGTGGCGGTGAGGCCGTGCCCGGCGGCAATCTTCTCGGCCAGGCGCACGGCGTGCTCCATGACCCGCGACCGGGTCTCCGCCGAGAAGGTCCGCAAGGAGCCGAGCAGCCTGGCCTCATCCGGGATCACGTTGTCGGTGGTGCCGGCGTGGAAGCTGCCGATGGTCAGGACAACGGGGTCGAAGACGTCGAACTTCCTGGTCACCATCGTCTGCAGGGCGGTGACGATCTCGCAGGTGACGGGGATCGGATCGGCGGCCCGATGCGGCTGGGAGGCATGCCCGCCATGCCCGTTAATGGTCAGCTCGAACACATCGGCTGCGGCCATCATCGGGCCGGGCTTCGTGCTGTAGACACCGCCGGGCAGGGTGGAGGAGGCCACGTGCAGCGCGTAGGCGGCGACCGGCCGGTTGCCCGCAGCGTCGAGCACGCCTTCGGAGATCATCTGCCGCGCGCCGGCGTAACCCTCCTCGCCCGGCTGGAACATGAAGATCACGTTGCCGGGGATCTCCTGCTGCCGTGCCGAGAGCAGCCGCGCCGCTCCGGTGAGCATCGCGGTGTGCAGGTCGTGGCCGCAGGCATGCATCGCACCGTCGAGCTGTGAGGAGTAGGGCAGGCCGGTGCGCTCGGTCACGGGCAGGGCGTCCATGTCGCCGCGCAGCAGGACCGTGGCGCCCGGCTTGCCGCCGCGCAGCACCGCGGTCACCGAGCTCAACTCGCGCCCGCAGCTGATCTCCAGCGGCAGCCCGCCGAGAGCCACGAGCACTTTCTCCTGGGTCCTGGGCAGGTCAAGCCCGATCTCCGGCTCGCGGTGGATGGCGCGGCGCAGCTCGGCAAGCTCGCCCGCCATCGTCATGGCGTCCTGGTGTACCTCAGCCGGCATCCGTTGCCCCCTTCTCGCGGGTCCCGTCCGGTGGATCCGATATGTCCCTGAGGATCGCACGGAGCGCATCACCGCGCCGTGGCGCCTGCGCCCCGGATCGCGGCGGCCGCGCGGCCCTTCTGGGGCCCGGCCACGGGCTTGTCCGGTCTAGACTGTCCGGACACCACGCGTGGCCGTGCCGATTTTCGAGGCCAGGGATTACGAAGTGAATGACGTCGGCTGGGACATTCTCGTTGTCCTGGTCATTGTTCTCATCGGCGGCTTCTTCGCCGCAGCCGAGATGGCGCTCGTCTCGCTGCGCGACGGCCAGGTGCGCGCGCTGGCGCAGCGCGGCAGGCGCGGCCAGCGGGCCGCCAGGCTCGCGCAGGACCCGAACCGGTTCCTGTCCGCCGTCCAGATCGGCGTCACGCTGGCGACGCTGCTCTCCGGTGCCTTCGGCGCGGCGACCCTGGCCAGCAGGCTGGAGTCGACGCTCAAGCAGCACCTGTCGCCAGGCGCCGCGTCGGTCGTCTCGGTCGCGGTGGTCACGCTCGTGATCTCCTTCTTCACCCTGGTTCTGGGCGAGCTCGCGCCGAAGCGGATTGCCCTGCAGCGTGCCGAGCGGGTGTCGCTGGCCGCCGCCCCGCTGCTCGACCGGCTCGCGACGCTGGCCCGTCCCCTGGTCTGGCTGCTGTCCCGGTCCACGAACCTGGTCGTCCGCGTGCTCGGCGGCGACCCGAAGGCCGGCCGCGGGGTGATGACCGAGCAGGAGATTCGTGACCTGCTCGCCGGGAATCAGGCCCTGAGCCCGGACGAGCGGCACATCGTCGGCGAGGTGTTCGACGCGGGGAAACGGCAGATCCGCGAGGTCCTGGTGCCCAGGACCGAGGTCGACTTCCTGCCGGCCGGCATGTCCCTGCAGGACGCCGCGAAGATCGCCGTCGCGGCCCCGTATTCCCGGTTCCCCGTCTACCAGGAGTCCTACGACGACGTCATCGGCTTCGTGCATGCCCGTGACCTGCTCGACCCCGCCGCCGACGGCACCCGCCTGGTCGGCGCGGCGGCCAGGCCGGTCAAGCTGCTGCCGACGACCAAGACGGTGCTGTCCGCCCTGTCGGAGATGCGGCGGGACCATTCGCACCTGGCAATCGTGGTGGACGAGTACGGCGGCACGGCCGGCATCGTGACCCTGGAGGACCTCGTCGAGGAGCTGATCGGCGATATCCAGGACGAGTACGACGTGGCCGAGGACCAGCCGAGGAAGCTGGTGGGCGGCGAGCTTGAGGTGGATGGCCTGCTGAACCTGGACGACTTCGCCGAGCAGACCGGCGTGCAGCTGCCGGATGGCCCGTACGAGACGGTGGCCGGCTACGTCCTCGCCTCGCTCGGCCACCTGCCCGGTGACGGCGAGACCGTCGAGGTCGCCGGCCGCAAGCTGGTCGTCACCGAGATGGACGGCAGGCGCATCGCGCGGGTACGGGTGGGCAAGCCGCGGCCAGGCGCCGATGCCGATCAGCAGCCAGGCCCGGCCAGCTAGACTGGCTAGCCCGGCCGGGCCGGGGCCCGGCGGCCGCCCGGCCAGCGCGGGCGGGAGGCCGATCACCGGGAAGGCGGCGCTAGTGCGCTCTGGCCATATGGACACCGGCAACGCGGCCGCCGCCGACACGGTCCTGGTCGTCGACTTCGGCGCGCAGTATGCACAGCTCATCGCGCGCCGGGTACGCGAATGCCAGGTGTACTCGGAGATCGTCCCCGCGACCATGCCGGCCGCCCGCATGCTGGCCAGGAACCCGAAGGCGATCATCTTGTCCGGCGGCCCCGCGTCGGTGTACGCGGACGGCGCGCCGCCAGCGCCCGCGGGGCTGCTCGAAGCGGGGATACCCGTGCTGGGGATCTGCTACGGCTTCCAGCTGATGATGGCGGGGCTCGGCGGGGTGGTGCAGCGCACCGGCGGTGGGGAGTACGGCGCGACGCAGCTCGAGATCCCGGCCACCGCGCCCGCCGGGGGAGTGCTGCTGGCCGGCCTGCCAGCTACCCAGCAGGTCTGGATGTCACACGGCGACACCTGCGCCGCGGCGCCGCCCGGCTTCACCGTCACGGCCAGCACGGCCAAGACGCCGGTAGCCGCCGCCGAGCAGCCCAGCCGTGCCTGGTACGGCGTGCAGTTCCACCCCGAGGTCATGCATACCGAGCACGGCATGCAGATCCTGCGCCAATTCCTCGCGGCAGCGGGCTGCCGCCCGACCTGGAACATGCGCAGCATCGTGGCCGAGCAGGTCGCCCGGGTCCGTGACCAGGTTGGTGACGGCCGCGCGATCTGCGGCCTGTCCGGCGGGGTTGACTCGGCGGTCGCCGCCGCGCTGGTCCAGCGGGCGATAGGGCCCCAGCTGACCTGTGTCTTCGTCGACCACGGGCTGTTGCGCAAGGGCGAGGCCGAGCAGGTCGAGAAGGACTTCGTCGCTGCCACCGGGGTCGATCTCAAGGTCGTGGACGCCGCTGATGAGTTCATCAGGGCACTGGCCGGCGTGCTCGACCCCGAGCAGAAGCGGAAGATCATCGGGCGCGCGTTCATCCGCGCGTTCGAGCGGGCCGCGCGCGAGATCACCGGCGGGCCGGCTGACGGCGAGGGCGCGGGCAGCCACCCGGCACCGGTCGGCTTCCTGGTCCAGGGAACGCTCTACCCGGATGTGGTGGAATCCGGCGGCGGCACCGGCGCCGCCAGCATCAAGTCGCACCACAACGTGGGCGGCCTCCCGTCGGACCTGGCATTTGAGCTGGTCGAGCCGCTGCGGACGCTCTTCAAGGATGAGGTGCGCCGGGCCGGCCTCGAACTCGGGCTGCCGCCGGAGATCGTCTGGCGGCAGCCGTTCCCGGGGCCGGGCCTGGCCGTCAGGATCGTCGGCGAGGTGACCGGGGAGCGGCTGCGGATCGTCAGGGCGGCCGACGACATCGCCAGGGCCGAGCTGTCCAGGGCGGGCCTGGACCGCCAGGTCTGGCAGTGCCCGGTGGTGCTGCTCGCGGACGTGCGCTCGGTCGGGGTCCAGGGCGACGGGCGCAGCTATGGCTACCCGGTCGTGCTGCGCCCGGTCACCAGCGAGGACGCCATGACGGCCGACTGGGCGCGGCTGCCGGACGCGGTACTGGCGAGGATCTCGACCAGGATCACCAACGAGGTGCCGGAGATCAACCGCGTCGTGCTCGACATCACCAGCAAGCCGCCGGGCACGATCGAGTGGGAGTGACCCGGCGGCCAGCTCGCGGCCCGTCGTGTCAGGTCACCCGGCTGCGCTCGGCCGCCAGGCCGGCGTAGGACCGGTCACCGGCAATCCGCCGGACCGCGTCCAGCGCGTCCCACACGTCGGTGAACCGGGTGCTGATCGGCGTGGGCCCGAGCCGGAGCCGGTCCGGCGTCCGGTAGTCGCCGACCACGCCCGCCCCGATCAGCGCCTGGCTGATCTGCCACGCGTCCGGATGGCGCAGGCAGACGTGCGAGCCGCGGCGCGCGCTGTCCCGGGGTGAGGCAAGGGCGAAGCCGTGCGGCGCGAGCCACTCGTCGGCGAGCGCGATCAGCAGCTCGGTCAGCGCCACTCCCTTGGCGCGCAGCCGGCCGATCCCGGCCTCGCCGAGCAGCCGGGTGCCCTCCTCGACCGCCGCGATGCCGATGATCGGCGGCGTCCCGGTCAGGAACTTCTCGATCCCGGCCGCCGGATCGTAGCCGGGCCCCATCGCGAACTGGTCACGCTGGCCGAACCAGCCCCACACCGGCTGCCGCATGCGGTCCTGCAGCTCACCGCGCACGTAGAGGAACGCGGGCGCACCGGGGCCGGCGTTGAGGTACTTGTAGGTGCAGCCGATGGCGAGGTCCGCGCCGGCCGCGTCAAGCTCGACCGGGACGGCGCCGGCCGAATGGCACAGATCCCACAGCATCAGCGCGCCGGCCTCGTGCGCGATCCCGGTGATCCGGGCCATGTCCGCCAGCGCGCCGCTGCGGTAGGCGACGTGCGACAGGCTCACCAGCGCGGTGCGCTCGCTGACCGCCGCCCGCAGCGCCTCCTCGCTGATCCCCTCGTCCATGTCGGTGCTGATCAGCCGCAGCTCGCCGCCGCGCTGCGCGGCGATCCCCTCGAGCACGTACCGGTCGGTGGGGAAGTTGTCGTCGTCGGTCACGATGACAACCCGGCCGGGCCGCGCGTCCAGCGCGGCGCAGGCCAGCTTGTACAGGTTGACCGTGGTGGAATCGCACACCGCGACCTGGCCGGGCGCCGCCCCGAGCAGATGCCGGCCGACGAGGTCGCCGGCCCGGCCGGGCAGCTCGATCCAGCTGCCCCACGACCGGACAAGCCCGGCGCCCCACTCCTGCCGGACCACCTGGCCGATACGGGCGACGGTCGCCGCGGGCAGCCGCCCGAGCGAGTTCCCGTCCAGGTAGATCAGCGACTCGTCGTCGCGCACGAAGCGGTCCCGGAACCCGGCCAGCGGATCCGCGGCGTCCAGCTCCTCGGCATAGGCCCGGCCGGTGCGGATCATCCCCACGATCTCACCCTAACCGAACGCCAGTCCCGCCCCAGGAAAGGATCATTAATACATATAACG
>WNFY01001236.1_pt1 | contig 24096 bp, 25 predicted proteins | sample 5400091 | NCBI WGS metagenome assembly WNFY01 (sample SAMN13153364, study PRJNA577476) | soil metagenome | isolation source: 60 cm soil or saprolite under grassland replicate 1 | place: USA:California | collected 2016-06-15 | reverse complement strand
ACCTCTTGCGGATGGTCAATCACCTGTTGGTTTTCCAGGCGCTCTTGAAACTTTTCATCACTGATGGCGTTCATCGCTGCCCATTCTTCATCGGTAAAGTTCATATATTTCAGCGCGATGTGCTGCCATTGTCCGGACCGTACATCTTTATAGCGGTTCTCTTGCGTGAGAGGAAGCTGCTTGATCGCGTTGCGAGCGGCGGTCATGACAGGCCGCAATGCACTGGCCTTCTTCATGGTAGGCCGCGCGCGCCATGCGGCTATCTCGTCCTCACACAACCGCGCTATCTCCGCCTCCTGAGCGGTGCCAAGTGCGGAGAGAGCAGGGAGCAAAACACTGAGGCGTTCCTCTAGCCAAACCTTCGCCATAACACCAGTTCCTCTCTTGTCTTGTACTACAATAACATCTTGTCGTTAAGTAAAGTATACATCACTGGTACGTAAATTACAAGGGGTTCTCGTACCAATTTGTCTATTTCCGTGACCGATGGCAGGGTGCGCCAAGAATTTTTGCAAAGGGAATTGTCCAGGTAAAAGGGAAGTGGTAAGATAGAGCCATCTGGAAGACGACGGAAAAAGAGGACTAAAGATGGACGAACAAGCTTGGCGAGCAAAGAGTGTCGAGATCTTGACAGACATAAAAGAGTGGCGGCGAGCGCATCCCAAAGCGACGTTTGTCGAGATCGAAGATGAAGTTCATAGGCGGATGATGGAACTGGAGGCGCAGATCCTCCAAGATGCGGCCCAGGCGAGCGAGAGCCGAGAGTGGGGAAAAACGAAGGGTATGCCCGCCGCGTTGTGTCCCACCTGTGCCGTCCCTCTTCAAGCACGAGGCAAGCAAAAGCGGACGTTGCAAGGAAATGGAGGGCAACATGTGACACTGAGTAGAACCTACGGAACCTGTCCCAAGTGTGGCGAAAGTCTTTTTCCCCCTCGATGAGGAATTAGGGTTACTGCCAGGCAATCTCGCCCCACGTCAACAGGAACATCTGGTGCATCTGGCCAGTTGGATGCCCTTCGACAAAGCCGCCCAGATGATCGAAGTGCTCCTCTCTGTGCAGATCAATGAGGAAACGACACGCCGACTCACGGAGCGCATGGGAGCCTGCATGGAAGTCGCGCAAACCGCGGAACCTGACGCCCCTCGTCCGCACGAGTCAACAGATCAACAACCGCTGCAGCGGTGCGTCTTTAGCGCTGATGGCGCAATGGTTTCTCTGGTGAAGAAACAGTGGGTAGAAACACGCACCCTCGCCATTGGTGAGCCACAAGAGAAGCGTACCGCCGACGGGGAACGAGAGATCCATGTTGGTCATCTCTCGTATTTTTCGCGGCTTGCGGATGCGTCGAGCTTTATCGATCTGGCCGAAGGGGAGATGCGACGCCGCAAGGTGAGAGAGGCAAAGCAGGCCAGTGCCGTGATGGATGGGGCAGACTGGCTGCAAACCTTGATTGATAGGTATCGGCCTGACGCGGTGCGTATTCTGGATTTCCCGCATGCGGCAGAACACATCAGCCAACTGCTGGAAGCCTTAGAGAAAGCAGGAATGCGTTTCCCTCCCCAGATGCTCGAACGGTGCTTGCATGTGCTCAAGCATCGAGGTCCCCGTCCCCTGCTATGCATAGCTGATCGGCACTTCCACGACCCTGCCCAACTGGAAGGCAGAAGCACCCATCTGGAATACCTGCGCAGCCGAGAGGCGTTGATGCAGTATCCTCAGTTCCGACAACAGGGCTGGCCTCTGGGTTCTGGCATGGTAGAGAGCGCCAACAAAAACGTGGTTGAAGCTCGCCTCAAAGGGACTGGGATGCATTGGGAACGAAACAATGTCAACCCCATGCTCGCATTACGCAATGCTGTCTGTAATGACCGTTGGAAAGAAATGTGGCAAAAAGCTCTCAAGGAACAGCAGCGGCAGCAAGCACTTCGTCGGAAGACTCGGACAGAGCGACGGGCGCAGGCTTTCCTCTCTCTTGGCAATCTCTCCCAAATGTCCTCCCCTCCCCAATCTGCTGCATCTGAGGGAATATCTCCTCCTTCTTCTGAGCCTACGGCACCACCGCCCAGTTCCTCTCGTCCTTCTGCTCACCGTCCAAGAATTCGAGAGACTCACCGCGATACTTCGCGGAGTGAACAGAATTCTTCCCATCAAACTAAAAGTGAGGTGGGCGTGCAAGGTTGCATATGTGGAACCCCCATAGTGCAATCAAAAGGACTTGGTCGAAGCAGGCAGTACTGTTCTGACCGTTGTGCTAGCCGTGCTCGCAAACGCGCACAACGCGAACGAGAGGCAAAATGGATATCCTGTTCCACACAGCCTTCTCAACCAGCCTTTCAGGAGATACATGCTCCTGTTACGCCTCTTCCTCCAGTGCCTGCGGCACCGCTACCCAACTCCTACCGCCCTTCCGCTCATCACGATACAAAGCATGTGAACTGTTCGCCTCAAAGATCAGACAGGGTGTGGAGAGAAGCTTGCCCCTGTGGAGCTGCCCTGCTGCAATCAATTGGAGGTCGAAGCAGGCAGTATTGCTCTGATCGTTGTCGTCAACGTGCGCACCGTAAGCGACAAGCGCTGGTGTCATGACATGAAAGGGGTGCGCCAAAGGGGGAAATCATATCATTCCCAGAGTGGAATCGATATCATTCTCTGTGGATGAGGTGTCTCATATTCGTTCGTTTCTTGAGAGAAAGGGATTAGTTTCCTAGCTTTGTTTGCCGTATTGTCACCCGATTATAAGCAATGCAATCCAAACAATGATAGAAACGAATGCAACAAACGCTGCAATCCAGCCAAAGATTGGGTTGACTGCAAGGATTACTACAACCCAACTGATGATCGTAGCTATGTAAATTATCCCAGTTGCCACATCATGTTTTATCACGAACCACCTTGCTTTTGGACGACCGAGATGTTGGCCTGTGTGAATACCCAACTCGAACTCGATTCTACGACTACGACTAATAAGATAGTCATAAAGCTGAGAGTTTCGCATATCGTACATGAATATACCTATTGTTACGGCAAACCCTAACAAAGATACTATACTCTGTAGGAATGGTGTCAGATGACCACCAGCTCCAGTAAATAGTGCGATTATGGCAACTATCGAAATAGTGGGCAACAGACCCAGAAGCTTGAAACGAATGTCGGCTAAGGTACGCCAATTAGTATTTATTTCTTTATACAGATCCAAAAGAGTTTTTCGCTTCTCATCTTGGTTAAGATTCACTGTATCCTGAAGTACTGGTAAGTACGTATATTTATAATCGCACTTTCTCTTTAGAACTCGTATTTTCTCTGAGTTCTGAGGAGGTCTTGTTTCTTCTAGTAGGCTTTTTATTGTATCCTGTTCAGATGGTTCCATCATCTTTCCTTTCTTCCTCCTTCTTCCAGATGGCTCTATCTTACCACTTCCCTTTTACCTGGACAATTCCCTTTGCAAAAATTCTTGGCGCACCCCCGATGGCAGTATTTCCGTGACAGGTAGAGCGGCAATTTCCGTGACAGTGCATCATAATGAAATTGGCAGCAAGTTATAAATTTATGATGATAATTCTATGGCTTGCTATGGAGAAAGCTTGTTAACTGGCCTCAGCTCGTCCTTGTTAGCTAGCGCATTTCCTCATGATGCAATTGAGTGCAGCGCGGCTTCCCTGGTACCGATTGCTGATAAGCACTGATTTCAGTACCTAAACCATTCGATGCGGGCCTGTGGAGCGGGCGCTGCAACCCGCGCCCATTGCCAATTCCATACACACGAAAAGCCGATACCTTGCGATACCGGCCATTTCACCACAATGGAATCAGGGAAACGCGCGTTTCCGCAAATTAGCAAGCCATGATTTTATGATTATAATTTTATGGCTGGATAATCTGCTCCACCGTCGCCTGCTCAATCAGGCGTCTCATCACTTCATTCGCACTAATCTTCTTCTTCGTTCGCTGCTTATAGGCGCGGCGCAACTCTTCTAGCTTGTCATCCTGGGAAGGCCGTAGGTACAAACTTAGCTCAACGGTAGCGTGCTCTTTCCCCTCACCATCTACCGTTGTACCGGAATGCTCTTTTACCCTGTTACCGTTCTCCGCCTCCATAGTTGGACCTGGTGGAACAACAGAACCGCTCGTAGCAGTTGGCGGTGGCGGTGGAATATTCTTTCCTAACAGTGGATTTTCTGACGACTTAGCCACGATTCACCCCCTCGCTGCGCCCGATGAACTCCGCTACCAGACTGGCATAGGCGTTTGCGCCTGTACTCCCTGGCGCATACTCATAAATGGACACACCCTCATCTGTTGCCATTTCCACCCTCACATTTTTCGGGATCACTGCATCAAATACCTTCTCACCAAAGTACTCCCGTATCTGCCTGGCACGCATTGCACTCTTGTTCGTATGGTCATCCAGGGCGATCACAACACCGAAAATGGGAAAGGTCCGCCCGGTCTGGCGCTGAATCTCTGCCAACTGAATCTCTAAAATGCGAATCCCAAACATGGCAAACCAGGACGGGGTGAGCGGAATGACAAGCTGGTGAGAAGCTACCCAACAATTGACGGTGATTAACTCCGTGTTGGGCGGCGTATCGATCAAAATATAATGATAGCCGGTAACGCCCTCAAGCCCCTTACTCAAGATCGTCTCGCGCCCAAACTGGCTTGCCAGTTGCGTATTGGCATTGCTCAACCACATGGAGCCCTGCACGATATCGAGGTTATCGAATCGCGTCCGACAAATCACCTCGCGTACTGGCCTGCGCTCCATCATCACATCGTAAAAGGTACCGGCCTTCTCTTCCTGAATACCTCCAAGCAAGGCCAGAGTGGAATTGCACTGATGATCTGCATCCAGAACAAGTACCCTTCGTCCAGTTTGAGCCAGGCCATGAGCAACATTGACGGTTGAAGTCGTTTTTGTCACTCCCCCCTTGATACTGGTGAAACAATAAATCGGCATATAGCCTCTCTCCCTTACGCTTAATCAGGGGATAACGGTATCCCCTTTTCAGAGTATACCACTATCAGGGGAAAACGGCATTCCACTTTCACGGTAAACCACTATCAGGGGATAATGGTATCCCACTTTCACGGCACACACGCACATAGCCGATACCTTGATATCAGGGCCTCGTTCGTGGTGGGCAATAGTGCAGTGCGTTGGAACTTCCTGGGCGCTGAAAGTAACTTGAGTGGTGGGGACAATGTTACTCAGAGTAACAGCGCAACTCACGCGATCGCGGTGAAGTTGAAGCTAACAAAACTGGATGTAGCGTTTGAGATACGCCTGGTACAAGGTGACTTGTCCATAGGTATATTGTCCAAGTCGCCGGTCCCACTTCTCCCAACGCCCGCCTACATATCGCTGGCTATGGCGATAGAGACGATCGGCCCATGACAGGTTTGGAATACCCTGGCTATCCTGCGTCCAATACAAAAGCATCATGCATAACCTGAAATCGTCTTCGTGTTGGCTTCCTGCCCCTGGCAATTCATCATAGAGCCTGCTGAATACCTGCCCGTTCTTGGCTCGGCGGGCGCGGAAAGTCAACCAATTGTCGGCCTTCTCTTGTGCAGGCGTGCGCAGCTCCGTTTGGATGAGAATACAGGGCAGCTCTCGCGCTTCCGTTTTCCGTTCTCTGACTCTCTCACGGTGAAGCTGCTGCCAGTAGACGATATCATAGAGCGTGCACAAATCGCTGCCGCATTCTCGTATGCTGTCCGTTCCATCATCCAGGCGCTCATTGGTCCAGGTCAGATAGTTCTGCGCCTGGCTGTACATTTCCAACATCCCATGATGGTGCTCGCCCAATCGGTCTGTTTTGCGATCTGGCCCATGCAGCTTTCCCCTGGCAATTGCATGCAGTCCATCTCCTGACGGCGAGACCTCTGCATACGTGTTGAGGAATGCGAGGATCTCTTGCGCCCATTTCTCGACTTGTCCGGTCAGTGGATCTCGGCAATGGTCGAAATCTAAGCGGGTGTAACCTTCCTCTGGTAAGAAAACATAGCCAATACCATCATACCCACCATTCAGATAGGCCCTGATGGCCTCTTTATACGTTGCCCAACGTCCTGGCCTGGTTGTGTCCGTTTTCTGGCCAGTGAGTGGGTGAAACGGTGGTTTTCTCCACCGGCTGCCGTCCCATTCATAGCGCCAACATACCCATTGCGATCGCACACGCATCTCTCGCCCTGGATGCTGCGTCAAGTTGAGCAATCCCGACGGGCGGGCTACCCCCCCCAAGTGTTCTCTTACGCTCACAACAGTACCTCTTATCCTATAATGGACAAATCATGCATACCCAACGTCTGTTCAGGTGGTTCCACTCATACATTTTGAGGTGACATCTCCAACAGGGTTGGGTTGGTGGTAGTCCTCGCTCTATGCCTATGCAGCATGAGCAATCAGATTCCTTTGCATTATGCAGGGACTCTTCCAGAGTAACCTTACCCTGCATCTTGCTCTCGATGCTGGCTAACTGCTCTGCATCTTGGTCGTGCAGGCGAATAAAAGCATCATGCTTTTGCTTTGTTGGGCAAGGTTGTAGTTCCTGGTTGTGGGTCGTTGGGCTAGAATGTTCTGCGCCCTGGGTATGCTGATCAACAAAAGCATCATGCTTTTGCTCGATCGTGGTAGAGGTCTGAGCAGGTTGTGTGGCTTGCATGGTCAATTGTGTGTCGATCTGCTCTATGGTGTCGGTGAGTTGGGTGCTGAGTTGCTGTACTTCTTCCTGAGTGAAAGCATCATGCTTTGGTTCGGCCTGGTCGTCCTGCTGGCTGTACTCAAACACATGGTCCTGGATGGTGTAGCGGTCCTGTTTTACCGCTTCGATGGCATCACGAATGTTGGCATCGCTGCGTAGTCCTGGTAGGAGTTGGGCGTGTGCGGTCTTGCAGTTCCGGCAATACTCCAGGGCGTATCTATCGAGATCGTCTGAGCCGCAATCTTTACAGCGTCTTACCCGCGCTCCACCCTGGTGACTGCCTTTCGGTCCCTCTGGTTTCTCAATGCTTTCAGGGTCGCTGAGAATCTTGTCGAGGGCGACGGTCACGGTGCAGGTGTACATTTCCTTCCTGCCCTGGCGTTCCACAAACTCTCGTTGCACATCGTGGGTCCATGATCCTGCTCTCTTTTGTGTCTGGTTGATACGGGTAAGTTGGGCCTCGCTTAATCCTAATCTGGCGGCCATCTGTTCCATAACAGGGTGAAAGGGTTGTGAAAGGTCTGCAATGTCAAGGTGTCTGGCTGCAGCCTGATCTATGTAGTCCATTGCGACAAGTTTATCACTGCTGCCCATTTTTGTATTGGGAAGCTTTTTTATATGGCGTTTGTGTTCCTCTACTTGCTGCTGGTAGAGCTCTTTATAGGCGCGGTCGGTCCGTTCTTGCCGTAAGCGTTCGGCTAGTTGTTCGTTCATGGTGCGAAGTTCGCTAATCAGTGCGTCTTTCTCGCTCTCGTTGGGTTGTGCTTGGTTACTCTCAGAAGCATCATGCTTTTGCTCTTTCAAGGCTTTGATCTCTTCAAGGGCATGGCTATACAGCCCTTCGATCTCGTCGGCGGCGTCCTTCCATTCGTCACGGTCGGCTACCAGGGCCGCAAGTGTGGCGTCGTGAATGTCCTGATGGTGCTCTACCCCTACCGTTTTTGCCATTGCATACAGGTGCTCTTGGAGCGTGTCGCGTTCCGCTTCCAGTTCGGCTTTCTCTTCCAGGTGTTCGCGATCTTGCTGCTCTAGATAGGCGTTGGTCTGGCGTAGATCGTTGTTATCAAGAATCAATGATGCTTTTTCCTGCTCCACTTGCGTGCACTGGCTGCGCCATTGGTCGCGCTCTTGCTCTAGCTGCGCAACTTGGTGGGTGTCTGTGGAAGCATCATGTTTTTGATCGTCTGTGCCCTGCTCTAGCTCTCGGATGCGGGCATTGAGCCGAATAATGGTGCTGTCGCGCTCGCGTAGATGGTAGTTGAGATCACGGACGGTGAGTTGCGCGTTGCGGTGACTCTCAATCATGCGCTCCACCTGCTCGGGGCGGGTAACTTCTAGCTTGACTTCAAGTTCTGCAATCCGTTGCTGTAGTTCCTTGATGCTGGTCTTCTTGCCTTTGGCCTTCTTCGCGCTGGCTGACCCTGGCTCGGTTGGGTCATCCTCGAAAGGGGACGCAACCTCAAGAAGGGTGCTTTGGGCTAGAGCGGTTTGTGTATTGTCATCCGTGTATGCTATACTCATTACGAACTCCTGCGGGGAAGTCGCAACTTCCCGGTATGGGTGCCCTCGTCGGATTGGAAGCTGGTAACTTCGTCACTGACTGAGCGGTTCGGATTTCAACGTTTTAGCAGGATGTGGGCGGGCCATTCTCAACTTGGCGGGAGAGAATGGCCCGTTTCCTATATACTACCTGTATAGGGATTTCTTTGGATATCTTGAAACCAGTCTCCTGGGTCGTCCTTTAAGCAGGCGTCTGCAAGGTTTCTTGCGGTATCGGTTTGTATCCCTTCGCGACATATTCTAGCCCATTCCAAACCTTTGGTATATCCCTGCATCTCGTACTCTCGCGCTTGGAGAAGGCATTCAAGAAGATCGGCTTCTCGTGCCAGTTGGGCTTCCTGTGAAGATCGCTCTTTATATTCGCCTATCAGTGCTCGTATCCTTTCGGCGAGGTCTTGCGGTAGTTGCTCGGTTTGTTCCCTGAATGCGGTCTGTTCGCCTTCTTTGGTGGATAGATAGCGCTTTGCGACCCAATGCAGATCGCCAATTCTGGTTTCAGCCGTGTCGTGAAATAGGCAGATGCTTGCTGTTTTTTCGGGATCAGCGCCCTCTAGGGAAGCGAGGACGTATCCTATGACGGCTGTGCGGTACGAATGTTCTGCTACCGATTCTGGTTCACGTACGCCCATTCTCCACCACCCTGAGCGTTTTAGGTGTTTGAGATGGCCTATCTCGTAAAGGTACCTTGTAATACCGGCTAGTTTCAAATTTTTCACTCCTTACTGCTTAGTTGCTTGTTTTCCCATATTTTGACAGGGGAATCGTGTTCGATAGCAAACCAGCTACCAAGTAATGTCATATGGCTTATGTGTGTAAGTATCTGCCTATCGCTGGTCCAGCATGCACGCTGAAGAATGAGTACTGGCTCGTTGGTAAGCAGTTGAAGAAGCTCTTGTTCTTCAAGTGTTGTGCTACGCGCTGTATATCTGTTTTTCTCCCATCCAATTGCTATTCCATGTACTTCCTTGATTCGTTTGATGACATCCAGTGTTGGGTCTTGCCTCATCTCGTCGAGGATTTCTCCTTCAACGAGTTCTAACGGATAGAAGGTGGACCAGGTACAAATGGGAACGCCATTTGCTAGAGTCATACGTGATCTTCGGACAAACTGTCTCTCAATTGGAATATGAAAAGTGTTGCCTGCTTCTCCAGGAAGAGTCGCTGTCTCTATCGCGTAGTTTTTGGTATCGGCTTGATATCCGAGAGAGCGGAGGTAGATAGTCCAGTCGCTGAAAATTCCAGAGATCGTGATGGGGTCCTTTTGAACTGTTGGTTTGCCGCTCTTGAGTGCAAGGACTTCAGATTTTTTATAGTAGTGGGGCCTCTTTTTTCCATCAAAATGATGGGTTTGAAGTCGTGGCTGGATGCTGCCGTAGAATAGATTTCTTGAAGCAGGCCAAAACTTCATAACCTCGTTCCCGTTCAAGTATTCTTCCCCATTTTCGATTCTTGGCATGTCTTTCTCCCTACTCTTCTTTTTAAACTTGTCTCATGATTGAATAGTATCTTAAAAGTTCTCTGATTGTCAATATTTGTCTACCTAATTTCTCTTTACCATGAGAACTAATGAGAATTTAATCAGCTTTATATTGACACTAGGAGAATTTCCGTGTACTCTTAGATTATACGAGTTGGTAGGAGTGCTCGGTGGTGGTGGGAGTGGGAAACCGCAAGAACAAGAAATTGTAGCGGACCTGGACAAAGTACCGATACGCAAAATTTCGGCAACTGTCAGGCGAGGCTCGGTAGAACTTGCGAGATAAGGGCTTCCGGCAAGAGAAGCAACAACTTAGGTTCCGCGCCGTGAGTGTGGGTGGTGATATCGTCGGATATGCGGTGTGTTTGGGGACTGCCCTAGCTTGAGGCGCTTCTGTCGCGTTTCTTTTCCTGGGTTGAGGCTGATAGATCGCTTTCGTTGTTTGATGGTATCTATCTTCTGAAGCCAGGCTATTTCTTCTTCTGTGGCTGTACCTGATTGTACAGCCTTTTCTACGCGGTCAATCTTGTCTTGTAGTGCGTTTCTGTACTTTCGTGCCATTTCTATTCATCCTTGCTGGTTTGCTTTATTGTAGCACTAGTCAAGCGAGGACGGATAGGGTAAGCAGGGAAGGTGTGGAGCGAGGAATGGCGCACAGGTTGCGCTTCCTCACACCAGCCCTTTCACCAGAGAAGGTTGATGTGAGGGAAGTTCCCTTAAGCAATGGCTAACCGAAAGAGACAAGGGGGATAGCAGGTTGATAGATCACACAGTACCAGATTGTACTTGCCCTGGCGCATTCTGTAGAGGCTGTAAGAGTACTCTCTGTTACGGCAAGTTTTCAAAAGACAAAAAGAGGAAAAGTGGTCTTCAGTTCTCCTGTAAGGCATGTGCAAAGGACTATTTAGAGAAGCGGCGTGGGAATGGTCCAGGGCGAAAGGCGAAACAAAGTTTAAATCCAGATGAGAAGTACTGTACTCAGTGCAAGCAATTTAAGCATCGTAACGACTTTGCAGATAATCGAGCTAAAAAAGATAGGAAGGCTTCTCACTGTAAAGTTTGTGTTTCTAATCATGGTATGCACTATAGGAGAAGAGAACCAGTAAGAACAATACGTCAAGCTAGAGCTAGCAATTATATGACGATGACAATGCGGATGGTCGGGATGAGCCGCAATGAATACGAAATTGTCTGGGCTGAGCAAGGTGGAAAATGCGCTATCTGTGGAAACGAGGAAACGGCAAAGCATCAGAGCGGGTCATTAAGACGTTTGGCGGTGGATCATGATCATGCAACAGGTCGGTTTCGTGGGCTTCTCTGTACTGTATGTAACCAGAAGTTGGCACTACTAGAAGACATTCATTTTGTATCGGCTGCGCAAGCCTACTTAGAGCGGTCTCGTAGTGCAATCATTATAGAAAAATAGAGCCGTATCTCTACTCCTAATAGGGATACGGCGAGCACGAAAGTTCCATTGGAGGGAACCATCATGCAACAGTATTCTAGCACTGGCGAGGGGTCATGTGAGGCGTTGATCATAGCGTGTTCTGAGTCGGTCAAGGGCTTGGCGTGGAAGTTTGCGCGTAGTTCTGATGGGCGTGTAGATGTTGATGAAATGTACTCTGTAGGCATGGTAGGAATTTGTGAGTGTGTAGTGGCTGGCCGTCTCGCCAATGCAGAGAACCCGATGGCGTATCTGTACGGGGCGGCTCGCTTTGCGATGATTGAAGAATGGCGGCGGTTGCATGAGTGCTCAACCGTTAGTCTGGATGCTCCATTGTCCGATGACCGTTCAAATGGTTTTTGTCTGGCGGATACGCTTTCTGATGGTTCCTTTTCTTCTGCTTCAGCTTCTTCGAAGCGTGTTCGGGCTCTTCATGGAGCCATGCGGCGGCTGTCGTTTGCGCGGCAACGGGCGGCCTTGCGGCGGCGATATGGCATGGAAGGATATGGAGCTCACAATCTAGAAGAGGCGGCGCGGGCGTTGCGTGCCTCAAAAGATGCTGCGAAGTGTCTTGATCAACGGGGGCGGCACAATCTGGCGCGTGATGCGCGGTTGTGCAAGGTGATGGGTGTGGAGGTGGAGCAATGATCATTCCGCAAGATTTGACCGGCGCTCGGGTGCAGGCGCTTACCATGACCATTGGGCTATTCACTTTTGTGAGTGTGGGCGTTGCGGCGTGCATTGCCCTGGTGATTGGTCTTTTCTATCTGGTAGTTGGTTTGGTGATGGTTGTCCTACAAGCTATCACCGAAGTGTTTGCGACGATCGCAACGACCTGGGCCAGCGCTGACCCATTTCTGAGAGTTGTTCTGCTGGCCGCCATTGCGTATGGCGGCTATCGCCTCTACCGAGAGAGGATTGCAAAGGGAGGGAAGTAAACATGGAAGTGATTTTTGTGGCTGTTGTGCTTTGTCTGGTGCTCTACTTTCTCTCTCAAGGTGGTGGGAGTAAGAAGGAAACCAGTGCAGCTGATCGTGTGAAGCACCGTCAAGACGGTGATAGTCACATTTACTACTATAACCAGTATGACGAACTGGTGCATGAAAGTGAAGGATGTAGCGATTGCATGGCGGATTATGCAGTGCAGTTGAAAGACAAGGGTGTTCGTATCCAAGAAGTGATTTTAGGGCGGCGTAACTCTGGTAGCCTGGAATGAGAGGGGGTAAGACAGGATGAAGTTGAGTTTTACCTTTCGTAGTGTTCCCGTCACTATCGTTGAGCTCAGTACAGAAATAGCTGAAGAGGAACCCGTTGAAACCATCGACCCACTGGATGAGCGGTATGATGCGATGCTCGATCGACTCACTGAGTTGCAAGAGAAGCTTGAGCAAGGTGGACTCTTTCGTAGGAACCTTACCTCAGCAGAGGCGGTTGAGTTGGTAAAGCTGGAGAGTCAACTGAACAGCTAAGAAAGCAGGTGTGTATGCCTAATAACATCGTGGATGCCGATGATCGGCGGGCCGAACGGCGGGCGGCTTCTAATCAGACAGAACGGGTTGATAGAGGGTTAGCTCTTGCGGCGATTGTGCAGGCTATTCCCTGGTTTATCTGGGCGGCTCCCCTCGTTCTCTTGTTCGGTTTCATTGGCATGGCTGTATGGTTCAATCGAGAGGGCCATGCGCTGAAAAACTTCACCAGTAGCGTGTTAGGCTGGCTGGCGCTTGTGCCTGTCGTGGCGGGTGTGGTGCTGATCGTCCTGGGCGCTCGGTGGTGCTATCGCTTTTACAACCAGTATATGCTTGATGCTTCAACCAGGCGTGTTGCTCGCGCTGGCGTCACAAAGGCGGTGGCGGCTGCGCGAGCACAAGAGTTGAAAAACGATCAACTGCAAGCCAAGATCGACCTTGAGAAGCAGTTACCGTACATGATGCAGTGGGCGCTACAAAATGGCTATCACGCGAAGTATGGCAAGGAGGGCTTAGAGATTTATCAGGCGCAAGGTGTGCGGATTTCTGAGCCAGGTGTGAACCAGGGGCAACTCGGGGCCGGTGCTACTGCCGCTATCGCTGGCCCTGCTGACGATCTGCCCACAGAGGTGATGTATGAAGATGTGCGTGGGCAAGTGCCGCGTGGTCATATTCTGGTAGGCGTCGGGCGGGCCGGAAAAGTTGAGACGAAAGAACGGGCGGTGGGTGCCTGCGTGTGGATCGTCGGGCTGAGTGGGACCGGCAAGACCTCTACAACGGTGCTTCGTGTTGAAGAGAGGCATGCAGATGGGCATGGCTTTCTTGGCGTCGATCCTCATTGGTATAAAGATGATAGCCTCTACCATGCGATTTGTGAGACGCTTGACGGTCAACCGTTGCCCTATGCGCGTCATTTTGTGAAGCCTATGGCTCGTACACCAGAGGAAGCGAAAGTGGTCTTGCAGGCGTTTCTTGATGAGTTTAACGGGCGCAAGAGTGGACGCATTCCAAGAAGTCAATGGCGTCCAATCACTTTGCTTGTTGATGAGGTTGGTTCCTTGATGGACCCGACCACGGCGGAAGAAGAGGAAATAGCGAAGATGCTGCCGACGATCGCGCGGGTGTGCGGGCAAGAGGCGCGTAACTTCCTGATGGGCGGTATCTTCATTTCACAACAGGCAACAGGGTTAGCTTGGTTGCGCAAAATGGCGCTGATGGTGATTGTTCACCAGTTGCTTATGCAGAATGAAAAGGAGCTTGCAGTGAACGGTGATAAAGTGGCGGCTAAGGCTATGGAGAGTTGGCCAGTGGGTCGTACCTATGTGTATGGTGTGGGCTTCCAGGAGGGGCCGCGCACAGTGCAGCAACCCTACTTTAAGAGCCCTGATGCTGATGGCGATGATTTCACTTTTGAAGATGAAGACGAAAGCGATATTGTAGAGCCATCGGTGGCGGCGGTTGTGCCAGGGGGAGAGGAACAAGAGCAAAGTGTTTCTCCACCTGTACCGGCGCTCACTGGCGATATGCGCAAGGTGTATGATGCAGCCCTTGAGTTGCTCGATCGAGGGGAGCGGGTGAGCTCGCGCGCTATTGAGCCAATGACGGGAATTAAAAAAGATAAAGCGAACGGCATTTTGGAGAAGTTAGAAAACTTGGGCTATCTTCCACGGCGCAAGGCTGTCTAGACAGACAGACACAGGGCCTTTTTTCTCGGAAAAAGCCGAAAAAAGGGTGTTCCGACAGACAGACAGACAGGAGAAAGCCATTTGGATAGAACACTGGTGCATTTTAAACGCGAGGCTGTTGAGCCGGAAGGCGTAACGATGGCGCGGTTGAACTTTAATCCTCATGATTGTTGGATAGGCGTGTATTGGAAGCGCATTCTGTGTGAGCAGTGCGGGCGGCGACATCTGAATGTGTGGCTGACGCTCGTTCCCTGTTTTCCCGTTCATATCGTTTTCGGTAGGTTGTAGATTCGGATTCATCCTTGCACACTTTTGGATGAGGAGGATTAAGAAAGATGATAACACAAGCATTGACACTAGCAAACACGGCGCGAGGTGCCTTGAAAGACGTTCTTACCTGGAACTGGACAAAAAGTTTATTGTACTGGCTGATTATCTCGGCTGGTACCATGTCAGAGTGTGTATTCCTACTCGCAAGCTTGTGGATGAGCGTCAATTCATCCGTTCATACGCTTGTATTGTTGTTCATGTCAGAGGATGCTTCAGGGCATATCTCACAGTTTGCGACGGCTGCATATGTGGCGCTGCCTGAATGTATCCTTGGCTTAGCGTTTGTGACCGTCATTTCCCACATCCGGGTATGGCTCTACTGCAGAAGCATTAGTGCAGCGATCTGGACAGTCCTCTACGGTTTACCTACCCTGGTCTTCCTGGTGTTATCGTTGATAACGCTCGGGTGTTCGGTAGCCTCAACCAACTTTCAGATGCCCGAACAACTGATTGTGACGCGTGCATTGGCGGGTTATATGTTCGCCTTTACCTCTCTTTTACATGCTCAATTAGGGGTTCCACAAGAGCGCGAACGGCTGCAAGAAAAGGATGATGTTATTGCAGAATTGCAGCAAGAAAACGAGGTGAACCTCGCTGCATTGTGCAAGGAAAAAGACGATCTCATTATCGACTTACGCCGCAAGGCTGATACGATCATTGCTGCTTTGCGCCAGGAAAAGCAGTCTTTACTGGCAACTCTTGAAAGTCAAAGCGGCGAAATCGAAAAACAAAAAGAGCTTTTAGCAGAAAGCAAACATACGCAAAAGCAGTTGATTGAGGCGGTGAACAAGTCTGATGATGCAGCTTTGCAGGCTTACTCCGATGAGTGTCTGAGTTGGTTAAAGAGCGGGATAAAAACAGCTTTTGTTGAAGAGATAACCCGTTATACTGGTCACTCAAAACGGAAAGTTGAGGGGGCGATAACGAAGGGATACCTGCAGACATCGCCTCGCAATAAAGATTTAATCTTGATCTCTTCCCTCGTTACCTGGCTGAAATCGGTGCAACCTTCGACCGGAAAAACGGAAGAAACCCCGATGCTGCACATTGTCAATGAGTAACCGGTTGAGCCATTGGAGAGCAAACGATGCTAGATACTGAAGTACGTAAGCGCATTAAAGCGATGCAGGATAAAATCATCATAAACACTGTACGTAGTGCTACACATCACTTTGTGGCGAAATTGAGGAACGAAGAAGAAGTACACATAGAACGCTTTACCACCGTAGAGAATGGTTGTTCGATCATCTTTCTCTATGGTGCATGGATATTCCGCAAGAACGAGATTATTGACACCCATCCACCTGCCTGGCTAGAGAGCGTTTCGGAATGGTTGCGAGATATAGACTTCACAGGCGCTACTTTTCATTCGGTAGAGTAGACCAGTGAGCGCGTAGTACCGTTCTGTAGTGCGGTTGAGAGAGTCAGTGAGACACACCAGTTGTAGCGCCTGCATGAGCGATTCGGCGTCCATGCAGGCATTCAAAAGGAAAGGTTATGTTTCCCATGAACGAAAACAGTGTATCACCAGAGAGTAAGCGAGAAGAGTATAAAGTCCTGTCTGTCTGGCCGCCTCAGAAGTGCTATCATTGTGACCGCCTCACCGTGGTCGTGCATATCGACCATGCGTTTTTGCCCAACTTCCAACCCAAGTGTGCACTTCACGGTCTGGCCCTTTGTGCCTACCTCGATGAGACCATCGAAGAGAAAGAAGCGGCGTTGGAGAGCGTGCGGCGCTATGTGCTGTGGATGCACGCTGATACAGGACGTGTGGTGCTGGTTACTCCTTTGAACCACCCTGAAGGAGTTCCGGGTTATAAAGGTCTTCTGGGCTACGAGGAAGACGAAGAGGACGAAGGTGATGATACCGCCTGGCACACGCGTTATGAATATCCATCGGGCGAGCGCATTGACTCCTGGGTCGTGTGGTCAAATGACTCCTTACAATTTTTCCTGTATGAGAACGGCGCAATGGTAGAGCAGCGCCAGATCGAGCAGGTAGTGTGACGCGTAAGCAGTAAGCTCTAGCAGGAAAGGAAGCAAACAACATGACTACTGGAATGGTTCTCATTGCGATCGTTGGTCTAGCAGGAATAGGTTCTCTCATTCTTGTTGACCTTTCCACTGAGAGAATGAAGCAAGCAATGGGCATCCTGGGTACTATCGGGAAAGCCCTCTTAGCTGTCTATGACGATCTACGGCTAGAGCCAGAGATTATGCAAACGTATAGCCAGGAAGAGTATGAGCAGTACATGATAGGTTACCGTTTAGGCTATCCGCTTGTGGGGGAGCCGTCTGTAACGGTTCCCGCGCCTAGCAACCCAATGTTTCAGCGAGGTCTACGCGAAGGACATGCAGCATTTGAGCAGGCCGGGCAGCCACAAATTTCTTATGAGAACCGCATGAAGTGTTTAGCATGTGGCCATAGCGGGTATGTTGATGATTGTCCCTGTAAGTGTCACTATCAAGCAGGCATTTCTATCAGGAAAGAGGCGGGCTGCATGAGATCAATGAAAGAGGAAGCAACCGTACTTGCCATTGCGGTTGTAGATGTGCGTGGTGGTGTTCCTGTGTATGAGATCACTGAGCGTGAAACTGGAACGCGCATCGAACTGACTGGCCAGGGGTTGCTTCAACTCTCTGCCTGGATCGCTGCCAATCGCTCAACATTGGAAATGGAGCAAGAGAAAAACGTGTGCCGACGGTGTGGTAGCCCTGCAACTCCACCAATGGAGGATTGTTGTCTCGTGTGTGCTAAGTGGCTACGGCGTCATGCAGCGCGGTGGCGAAAACAGAATTAGGGTTGTTCCTTTTTGCCCTGGTTGGATTGTTCTACCAGGGCCTTTTTTGTAGTTTCATTTCATCATGATGCAACTTATCACCAGGGCCATGCAGCGACATGCAAGGGCATGTTATCAGCAGAAAGCGTCATCACAACATCATAAAGCGGCATAACAGGGGCATAGAAAAGCATGGAAGCCGTGGGCGCTTGTGTCGCTTTCCAGGCGGGTGCAATCGCTGACTACTCTACTCTAAGTCGGTTTCCTCAACATCGTAGATCACAAAGCGGCTTTTGTACCTCTCCTGCATAGCATCGATGGCGGTTCTTACTACCCGCTTTGCTCGGCCTAGCGTGAAGTACCAGACGGTGTGATAGTCGCTTTCAGCTAACTCCTGGAGGATCTTCTCTAACCTGGTGTATGTTTTTGTGGAGAGTTCAATCTCTAAGGCTATTTCGTGTCCCTTGCTGGTGACAATGGCGTCGGGTATGTGCGGCTGCTTTACTCCTCGTTCGCTTTTGCGGTTGGCTCTTACCTGGCGCTCGCTCAACCATGTTGCATCCTGGCGCAGTTGTTCAACATAGAGCCGGGCGTGATTGCACCAGTAGAGGTGATTGACTTTAGCAGGTGTCGGTGTGTAGGGGCGCAGCTCTCCTAACTCCTGGGCGACGGTGCGCAAGCCTTCCTGTGTGAGCCATACCCATAGAGGATCGCCGTGAAGTATCCACCCTCGCTCTACTAGTCCCAACTCTTCCCATCGTTTGATAATCTTGGCGGTCCGTTTCGCGGTCAGTTCTCCAGGCTCTTTGGGTTGCTGTGCATATTTTGAGGGCTCGATGAGTCGAGCCAGCAGAATGCTGAGATGATCTAAAGACACGGCGTATTGCTGCGCTATCCATTCCAGTGCGTTAAGGTCTCGATCTGTTACCCTGGGGCCTCGATCGCTGCGGCGCTTCCTGCTCTTGATTATTTCTTCCATGACTCAATTTTATACTACGCCCTAGCTTAGATGCTAGGCATGGGTTAAGTAGTGCGCTAAGGCTAGTGCCTATTGTAGATCGTAAGATATGGACTGACGAAAAGAGGCGGGTGGGCTTGTGTAGCTGGCTGCGGGTTTCAGCGAGGGACGGCGGGTGACTTGTTGAGAAAACGAGATTCCCTTACTCTGATATCTTCCTACCTGATGGACAAGAGAGAGTAGGTCGGTGGTAGATCGCTTGTAGATGGGTTGTGCTTGTTTCGGGGCATGGCTGAGACTGGCTTGTATTTCCTAGAGAGAGTGGTAACTGGTTACCACCCAGCTGGGAAAGTGATTCCTGGCCGAAAAAAAGAGCCGTCTGTATACCTGACACATACGGCTCTTGTGTTGTGCAAAGCGCACAGGTTTCTATATATCTTGAAGCACGCTACAAACTGGTAATGTAAACTATTGATATTTACATACCGATGTAGTATACTTAAAGAGTACTAGAGAGTTGATGTGAAGCGGGGTTCCAAGTTTGGTCGCTGAGACCTCGCTCCACACAGTGAGTTAACCAGGGACATTATAAGCCCTGGGGAAAGGGTTTTCCAATGTTCAACATTTCGCAAACGGCAATTGAGCAGGCGGTGAGAGACATTCGTAACGGCGTCACTTATCCCGACTTTTGGACTGACCGATGTAAGGACGAAAAGCCAACAGAACAAGCGAAAGAGGGCGCGAAGGAAGAGAGCAAAGAAGAGAAGAAGGCGGCGCAAGCCTAGCACCAGGGAGCCGGTCCTACGGGGCCGGTTCCTTCCTGCACCGGGAGGGATGAGCATGAGAAATCGTAAACGCTATGCGAGGAACTGGTAGTAAGCGCGAAGAGTGGTCAGATTTTAGGGCGACGAGTGATCAATCGGCGTGAAGAGTGAGCACCTCAGCCATTGATGTTTGCTCAACCCGCTTCACAGGCGAAGAACGAGATACTGTCTTTGTAAGTGAAGACGGCCAGCACATCACTTTGCAACTGCTCGTCTCCATCTCTCAGCCTGCAATCACTGCTGCAAAAGGCGTGATTGGCAGAAAACGATGGATAAAAGGTGGGCGTGCTGCTGTCGATTGCTCACTCTTGGCGCTGAAACCTGCTTAGTCTTCGTGCTGATTGGCAGCTCGTTCAATCGCACGCTCAACCGCACTGGGCAGGCGCGTCTCAAAGTCCAGGATGCCAACCCAGTCGGGATGGATGAAGAAGCGCGTCATACGACGATAGAGGCGAGCTGCTTCCTTGAGCAAAGCCTCTGCGTCTTCCTCGCTCATCGTCCGGCGGATCAGGGCGGCATACTCTGGTGCGATGCCCTCCACCGTGTCGGCACGGACCGTCCCACGAATGAGGAGAATCTTGGAGGCCGCAAAGTCACGGTCGATCGAGACCGCCACCTTTGAGCCAGTGGTGAGCACCTTCGTTTTGGGGGCATCTGCCTCGGTCGCCATCACGATTTCCTGTCCGTTCCAGTGAAACCCCATGGGGATGACGCGGGGCGTGCCGTCGTGCCAGTTGTAGGCCAGATGGGCCGGACCCTTCACCTGCAACAATTGCTGGGCGACTGGGTCTCGCAGCAGGCCAACATCTCCTTGTTTCCTTGGCATCATGGTCTCCTTTCGTGCTTGGACAGCATTTCCATAGCTCTTCTGAGGGGTATCCTCTTACTCCTTGCAAAATGCAAGGAGTAAGAGGATACCCCCAATTATCAGAAAAAACTTCTCCGATCTTGCTCTTCTCCGAAGTGTTTATTTATCTATGGGTCAATTCGGCAAACCTTTATGGCAAAGTATACTCCACGAGCATCTTAAAAGCGACCCATTTACAGGACAGAGATGGATGAAGCTAGATGGAGAGTGCTTCTCTCAGGTCGTTCGTCACCAGTGCTCACTCTTCACGCCGATTGATCACTCGTCGCCCTAAAATCTGACCGCTCTTCGCGCTTACTACCAGGAACTTCAAGAGGCGGGCGCGTGCTGCGAAAGAGGCGGCGAACTGGCAGTGTACAAAATGCGGCGCGGTGCATGGCTCTAAGCGTTACTCTCAGTGGGTTGAGAGGGATGTAACGGTCTGGCTGCAGGCGCATCATATCAACAATGACCCTGAAAACGAGAATGCTCTTTTGATCGTTGTTTGCCCGCGCTGTCACTATCGCCACTTTCACAAGAATGGGAAGCGTCCGACCTGGCTGATTGAGTCAATGAAGCATCGTAGATTGATAATGGTTGCTTATCTCGTTTAACCGTTCCTGCTCGCCCTGGTTGTGGATCTACACCAGGGCCTTTTTTTGTCGCGTTCTCAAGGTTGGTCGAGTGCGGCGGCCTCAGCGTCGTGTCCCATCGTGCGCAAGAGGTCAGTATAGTTGGCTCGGATGGTTTGTGTTGTGGGATGCTGTGGTCCCAGGGCATGCTTATAGATGGAGAGGGCACGCTGGTATAACGGCTCGGCTTGCTCGTATTTGCCCTGGTTGGAGTAGAGTGTCGCTAGATTGTTGAGGCTGGTGGCCGTGTTGGGGTGATCGGGTCCTAATTGTTGCTCCCAGATGGAGAGGGCGCGTTGCAACAAGGGCTCGGCCTGCTTGTACTTCCCCTGATCTCGGTAGAGATTCGCCAGATTGTTGAGGCTGGTGGCCGTGTTGGGGTGATCGGGTCCCAACTGCTGTTCGTAGATCTCAAGGGCGCGCTTTAACAAGGGCTCGGCCTGCTCGTCCTTGCCCTGGGTTCGGTAGAGAGCCGCCAGATTGTTGAGGCTTTGAGCCGTGTCGGGGTGCTGTGGTCCCAATTGCTGCTCGTGGATGGCGAGGGCACGCTTCAACAAGGGCTCGGCCTGCTCGTACTTGCCCTGGTCCCAATAGAGTGCCGCCAGATTGTTGAGGCTTTGGGCCGTGTCGGGGTGATGGGGTTCCAGCTGCTGCTCGCTGATGGAGAGGGCGCGCTGCAACAAGGGCTCGGCCTGCTCGTACTTGCCCTGGTGGGAGTAGAGCAGAGCCAGATTGTTGAGGCTGGTGGCCGTGTTGGGGTGATTGGGTCCTAATTGCTGCTCCCAGATAGAGAGGGCGCGCTGGTATAAGGGCTCGGCCTGCTCGTACTTGCCCTGGGCTCGGTAGAGTGCCGCCAGATTGTTGAGGCTGCTGGCCGTGTCGGGGTGCTGGGCTCCCAACTGCTGCTTGCAGATCTCAAGGGCGCGCTGCAACAAGGGCTCGGCCTGCTCGTACTTGCCCTGGTTCCAGTAGAGTGCCGCCAGATTGTTGAGGCTTTGGGCCGTGTTGGGGTGCTGGGCTCCCAACTGCTGCTCGCGGATGGAGAGGGCGCGCAGGTACAAGGGCTTGGCCTGCTCGTACTTGCCCTGGTCGGAGTAGAGTCCCGCCAGGTTGTTGAGGCAGCCTGCTGTGTCAGGATGCTGTGGCCCCAGCTGCTGCTCGCGGATGGCCAGGGCGCGCTTTAACAAGGACTCGGCTTGCTCATTCTTGCCCTGGTGCTCGTAGAGTTGGGCGAGGGTGTAGAGGCTTTGGTCGGTGTCGGGATGGGTGGGTCCCAGCTGCTGCTCACGGATGGCCAGGGCGCGCTTTAACAAGGGCTCGGCTTGCTCGTCCTTCCCCTGGTGGGAGTAGAGCAGAGCCAGATTGTTGAGGCTTTGAGCCGTGTGGGGGTGCTCGGGTCCCAACTGCTGCTCGTAGATGGAGAGGGCGCGCTTTAACAAGGGCTCGGCTTGCTTATAGTTGCCTTGGTGGTCGTAGAGCGTGGCGAGATTGTTAAGGCTGGTAGCCGTGTCGGGATGGGTGGGTCCCAGCTGCTGCTCGCGGATGGCCAGGGCGCGCTTTAACAAGGGCTCGGCTTGCTCACAGTTGCCCTGTCGGGTGTAGAGCGCGGCGAGATTGTTAAGGCTGGTAGCCGTGTCGGGATGGGTGGGTCCCAGCTGCTGCTCACAGATCGAGAGGGCGCGCTTTAACAAGGGCTCGGCTTGCTCATAGTTGCCTTGTTGGGTGTAGAGCGTGGCGAGGTTGTAGAGGCTGGTGGCCGTGTCGGGATGGGTGGGTCCCAGCTGCTGCTCGCGGATGGCCAGGGCGCGCTTTAACAAGGGCTCGGCTTGCTTATAGTTGCCTTGGTGGTCGTAGAGCGTGGCGAGATTGTTAAGGCTGGTAGCCGTGTCGGGATGGGTGGGTCCCAGCTGCTGCTCACAGATCGAGAGGGCGCGCTGCAACAAGGGCTCGGCCTGGGCATACTTGCCCTGAGCACGACAGAGCAATCCTAACGTACCGGCATCTCTTGCCACATCGAGATGCTCATTGCCGTGCTCTCGTTCACTCATCTGGAGCGCTTTCTCTAGTAAGGTTTCTGCCTCTTGGTAACGGGCACGCTTGGTCAGATACCATCCCGTCTGGTGGCAGAGGTGGGTCACCTCGGCGAAATGAAAGCCCTGTTGTTCAATGAGCTCGGTGCAGGCAAGGGTATGTACCAGGATCTGTTCCCATTGTGGCCAACTACTATGCTCCACAACGGGAAGAGCCGCGTCCACGGCTCGTACGACTCGCTCGCTCCACTGGTGCCGGTCCTGCCTCTCCATCTGATCCTTGAGCACGGCTTGCACCAGTCGATGGATGGAGAGTGTTTTTTCTGCTGCATTGCGGCGCATGAGTGAATAGGCTCCTAGGGCTGCGATGGCTTCATCCAATTCCACTGCATCCGAAGCGATAGGTTCAAGCACAGGACCAAGATGCGTTGCCCCCTTGGTGATGATCTCTTCCGGGATGGCATCGGGAGCAAGGAAGGCACACAATCGTAGCAGATCCGCTGCCGCAGGGTTGGCCTGTTCCACCTTCTCAAAAGCCAGGGACCAGGTGGCCGCCACCGCGTCAGGATGATCGGGAACCAGCCCACCGCGTCGTTGCAACAGTCGCGCTCGACGGGATTGATAGCGCTGCTGGTAGTCCCAGAGGCTGCATCGTGTTTCTTCGATATAGGCTCCTGCTTGATCCAGAGCCAGCGGCAACCCACCCACCTCCTCACAGATGGCACGTGCTGCGCTTCGGTTGTGTTCAGAAGCCTGCTCAAGGGTTGCATCAACAGGAAGCAGATCGGCACGATGCAACAGAAAGAGCGTCCCTTGCTTAGGCGGTAGGATATCGACTTGCAGGCGGTGAGCGAAACGACCTGTTGCCTGTGCACGCGTGGTGAGCAACACATGCCCGCCCACACTTGGCGGCAAGAAGTTGCGGGCCAGCGCCAGGTCATCGGCATTATCCAGGATCAGTAACCAGCCCGCGTTGCGTTGGAGCCAGCTCTTCACAGCGGCGATGACACGGGTGCTCTCCTGTTCGCTCTTTTCGGGCAAGTTGAGCAGTGTGGCGATGGTGAGATAGGACGAAGTGAGGTTTTCACGAGTATCAGCCTGTGTCCATAGAACGGCCTGGTACTCTTGTCGAGAGCGATAGGCATACTCCAGGGCCAGCTGCGTTTTGCCAATGCCTCCCAAGCCACTGATGGCCTGTGGTTGTGAGAGCGCCGTGGGTTGACCTGCATGCAGGGCCGTCGCCAGTTGTGTGAGCAGCTCCTCACGACCCGTAAAGAGCGGGTTTTGTGGGTAGGGGATATTCCAGATCGGTGGCAGGGAGCCAGGAAAGGCGGGACGCTCCACAAGCGGTCCTGATG
>WNFY01004212.1_pt1 | contig 24130 bp, 19 predicted proteins | sample 5400091 | NCBI WGS metagenome assembly WNFY01 (sample SAMN13153364, study PRJNA577476) | soil metagenome | isolation source: 60 cm soil or saprolite under grassland replicate 1 | place: USA:California | collected 2016-06-15 | reverse complement strand
ACCACATTACGGCTGACAACAAAGACCAACTTCTGCTTGATGTTCCGAAGCTGGCAGCCCCAATCCGGCAAGCGTTGGGCGACAACACGCCAGAGTCTGTGCAGCTCGCCGCGTCCCAAGGAACGTTTAAAGTCAGCAATCTCGAAGCTGTGCACCAGTACTCCATGGGCATGGAACAACAGGCTGCGGGCAAAATGGATGAGGCGCTGCTGTCATTCTCGAACGCGGTGCAGCTCGATCCGAATTTCGCGAGGGCTTACTCCTCCATGGCCGCCGTTGCGGGAAATCTTGGGCAAACGCAGAATGCTGAAAAGTACGCGAAATTGGCCATGCAGCACGTGGACCGCATGACGGAGCGCGAGCGTTATTTCGTGCGCGGCATGTACTACATGAACACGGCAAACTGGCAGAAGTGCGCAGAGGAATATAGCGATTTCGTGAAGCAATACCCAGCCGATCAGTTCGGTGAAAACAATCTCGCAATCTGCTACGCCCGGTTGCATAACATGCCCAAGGCGATGGAAGAGGGAAAGCGGGCCCTGCAGCTGGCGCCGAAGGATGCTGCGGCGGGACTGAATTTCGCGCTGTATTCGTGCTATGCGACCGCTTTCGAAAGTTGCGCGCAGGAGGCGGGCAAAGTATTCGAACTCAACCCAAACTACGAAGAAGCTTTCCTCGCGCTGGCATATGCTCAAGCAGGAGAGAATCAACTGTCCCAGGCGAGGGACACTTATCAGAAACTAGAGAAGGTCAGCACATGGGGAGCCTCCCTGGCGGCTTCCGGCATGGCGAATCTCGCCCTTTATGATGGAAGGTTCCGGGAAGCGGTACAGGTTCTTGAAAAGGGCGCTGCTGTTGATCTAGCATCGAAGAAACCTGATGCAGCCGCAGACAAGTTTGCAATGATTTCGTATGCGCAGCTATCGCGCGGAGATAAAAGCTCTGCATCAGCTGCCGCCGACAAGGCACTGGCGAATAGCCATTCCGTTAAAATTCAGTTCCTCGCCGCCCGCACCTTCGTCGAGGCGGGCGAAACTGCGAAGGCACGAAAGCTAGCTGCCACTCTGGCTTCTGAATTGGGCGCCGAACCGCAAGCTTATGCCAAATTAGTTCTTGGCGAAGTCGCGTTGAAGGGACATGACGCAAAGTCCGCCATCCAGCTGTTCAGCGGAGCCAACGATTTGCTCGATACCTGGATCGGACGTTTCGATTTGGGACGAGCATATCTCGATGCGGGCGCATTTGCAGAGGCGGATTCTGAATTTGATCGTTGCAACCGACGCCGGGGCGAGGCAGTGGAACTCTTCATGGACGATATGCCTACGTATAGCTACTTTCCGATCGTTTATTACTATGAAGGGCGCGTCCGCGAGGGCCTCAAGAGTCCCGGGTTTAAGGATTTCTACCACAGCTATCTTGATATCCGGGGTAAGAGCTCCGAGGATCCGTTACTTGCCGAGATCCACCGCCAACTCGGCCAGTAAGCACCTCGTCTGCAGAGTCACCGGTTTCACAGAATGTAGTGACACACGAATTCGCGCTGCGCATTCCGAGCGATATAAGCCTTCTGGTCCCAGTTTGAGTCATACAAACAAGCGCCATGCGGTGATGGCTCACGGGGATTCAACGCCTCTCTGCAATAAAGAACAGCCTTTCTGATTTCCCCGTTGGTCGTCTGCGATCAGGATCGACCACTCTCACGTTCGCAAAATAGCTATGGAGAGCCCCCACGATCTTTCCCAATGGAAACGACACCTCGACGATATCTTCTTCATGGAGAACGTACCGGGTATGATTCACTTGCTCAAAAACCTTAATATTCCAATTCGATCCATGATTCGCGAGAGCCGTCACGTCGATGATCAGAAGATTCCTTCCGAATGTATGTACCCAAGGCGGCTCGGCAATATGCCGTTCGAGCTTCCGCTGTGTGTTGATGTCGAAGATAAAGCAGCCACCTGGCGACAAATGCTGACGCGCCCTTGCGAACACTCTTTTCCAGTCGGAGAAGCGTCGAACGTGATTAATCGAATCGAATACACAAAGAATCGCGTCAAACCGCCCGTCGATTTGGAAATTGACCATATCCTGCCGCAAGAGTTTCGCTTGAGGAACCTTCTTGCGGGCAATCGAAAGCATCTTGCTCGAGAGATCCAGCCCAGACACTTCGTAACTGTCCTGCAGATGCTTCAGTATTGATCCAGTTCCGCACCCGAGTTCGAGGACCTTTCTCGCGTCCGGGTTCGACACCCGAAGAAGCTCTGAAACGCGTTTTGCCGATTCTGCCCCGTCTCCCATCACGGCGTCATAGAACTTGCCGAAGATCTCATACGATGGCATGCTCCTTAGTTTAAAACTGACAACCGGCGCCATTACATAATGAAAACCTGGAGTTAAATGTCCCCGCACCCAGTCAAGAGCAAGCTTCGGACGCTTACCGATAGACTGCAACCTCGACAGGCTTCAGGCAAGATGGGCTTAACGTAGCGCTCACCAAAGAAACGAGCGTATCGCTTGCGGCGATACGCTCTCTTCTCTTGCCATATTTTCAGACCTTACTTCATCGTTACGACGAGCGGGGTTGAAGCTGTGCTCTTCGCCCCGGGCTTGTTGGAATCGGTGACGAAGTAGGTGTAAGTTTTGGTGGTTTTCAGATTCGCACTGTCTATGAACGACGTTACCGGTGGCTGTCCGGTCAACGTGGTGAGTTTTGCGAACTGGCCGATATTGGCCAGCGCTTGCTGCATCGTCGGGAAAGATCCCAAAGCGCGCCAGACGCTGTACGAGCGAATCTGGCCAAAATCCGGAGAGGTCCAAGTGAGCGGAACGCTCTTGGAGTTCTCCACGAATGTTCCTGTACCGGTGCACGCTGGGATGACGGTGCCGCTTGTGGTTGTCAATGGCTGCGTGCACTTCAGATGTAATGGCGGGTCAACCGTAAAGTTGGCAGTCTCCGCATTGTGCTCGATGCCGGAGCCCGGGCTTTTCTGGAGCCCGCTGCCGGGGCTTTTTTGGAGCCCGCTGCCGGGACTTTTCTGGAGAATCGGAGTCGGAACCGTCAAGTCGTTGTTCCAATCGAATGGCGCCGAGAAGTCACCTCCCGGCCATACCGTACCTTCCACGCGCACCCATGGGTCTTTGCTTGGATCTTCTGTGGAAGCAAGCGGTGAGCCCTCGCAGTGACCTAATGCCACATCCTGCAGAGTTGTATCACCGATGTTCGGTCTGGAATACCAACGCGTGAGATGGGCGGCGACATTACTGTTGTCATAGCCCAAACCAGTGGGTTCGCTCAGAGGGAAAACGCCATTTACAGTCGAAGTGGTTTCGTTCAGAGCCGGCAACGTTTGACCGGAATAGTCGAATCCACCGTCCTTGAAACCGCGGACCTGGAACAAATAATTCATTACGCTGAGGAAATTGGGCTTACAGTTCAGGTCGTAAGTTGCGACGCTCGGAAAATTCGCAACATTGTAATAGGTGCCGCCATGCGCAAGCGTAAGAGTGTGCCCAAGTTCGTGCATGAGCGTGCCGGTCTGCACTTTCAAGGTGCCGACCTGATCATCGCAGTACACCTGATTTAACCCAAGCGTTTGTGACGGATCGGGCTGGCAGTTTGGAGCGTTGTCCGCCCCCCAGAGCCCAAGAGTAACCTCAAGGTCTCCGCCACCTCCGAAGTCGCCGTGTCCGGAGCTACTCGTGGGCCCTAGATAGCTCACGCCTAGTTGTGGCTCATTGCTGAAGTCGTAGGTCCCGTTCGGTACGCTTGCAGTCGTAATCTGAAATGTCGTAGTAATCATGCCGGTCGTTTTGTCCGGCTTACTCGAGCCGCAACTGGGACAGGCTGTGCTGAAAAAGTAGGTCCCATTCAACGGAGAAATCGGGGGAATTGTACCTGGCGTGAATGGACCGGGAAGAAACGCACCGGCGATCGTGACCCGGCTATAGTTGGCAACTAGGCTATTGTTCTCGTCGAGGCAGGCAGGAGGCGGGGAGGAAGGGGGAGGAGGGCTGCAATCGCCGGGTTTGACGACCAGCGGAGGATTGAGTGGTTGCAGGCCGTTGATCAAAGACGGAGACTTTATCTTCACCGTCGCCGTGTTGTTTAATTCCACGATAGAAACTAACTGTGGCATGGAAGAAGCGAGATCCTGGGGATCGCTTGTCGCGTATGCGCTCCCAACCGTGCTCCAATAGGATCTGGGTTCGCCCATCGAGTGGCCAAATAGTGCGTAATGGTAACTCTGTGTTCGACCAGCTTGGAACGCCCCGACGCCGTTCTGGAACGCCAACACGCCGTTCTGTAGCGCAAGCAGTCCTCCCTTCCAACTGACTGCAGGTTGGTTGGGGAAAGCGCACAGCTGACCGGGACTAGGCTGAGCCGGATCGGTGCAGACCAAGGCGCTTTCGGAAATCTCATTACCACCCGCGCCTGTGGAGACAACATAGTTGTCCCCGGTGTAAATGCCTGCGGGCAGATCAAAATGCACATTGATGTTTTTCGCGGCGAACGCAGCGCCAACCGCATCCAGCGCAGCCTGCCTGGGAAGGTGCGAATGCAAAATATTGTTATTCGCATCTCTGAGCGCCAAATAATCGGGTTCGACGAAGAGGTCCTTTTTGGCTGAGTCGGCCCCTGGTAGCGCTATTAGATTTCCGCTGACTTCGTCGATGTAATCTTTATTGTTTTCCCACGTATCCAGCAGACCATCACCGTCAGTGTCCTGCACAGTTGTGCTGAAAACCATCGCGCCCCAATTGACGCAGCCGCTGTTGGTGGAAGTTGGTGTTACGGAAGTCGTCTCGCTTGTATCGAAGGCGCTGAGAGATCCATTCACGAATTGACCGACGCTCCAAGTCGGATTGTCCCAGGCACCATAGACACCGGGGAAAGGCGGAGCGTTCGGGCCGAGAGTCGCGGTGTACAACGAACCAAGCTGGTTTAGCGCATTAGGATTAGTGCCAAAATACAAATTTTCGCCCTTGTTGGTCTGCCCATTTGCCACAATGTGCGTAAGTTTGGCGTTAGGGTTATTCATAGCTGCGGGAATACCAGGCTCGTAGAACCCTGCCAGGGTTTGGGTCATCGTCGGCTGGCCATTGCTCGGAGCATAGGATCCGTCATAAAGAACAACCGCGGTAAGGGGAACGTGTGGCGACAGCACGCGGTAGACAATCACTAACGTTGCACCCAGCGCGTTTGGCTGTGTGTTGCCGTTGCTGCCCGAATCCGCGATCTTGACAGTGACCGAACCGTTGGCCACCAGGGCTCCGAATGTTGGAGACGAGGAAGTCAGATCCAGCGGCAGATAAGGCCGAACGTCGGCGCGATAGAATCGCATTGTCTTTGATCCGCCGGAGGATCCCGTACAACCGCCCGAACTCCAGGAGGTGGGAGCATTAGGATCCCCCAGCACGTCACCAACAATTTTGTATCCGTTGAAGAATGCCTGCTGTCCAGCGAACAGAGACTGGCTACCCTCGACCGTACCCCAATACAGGTAGGCTGAAACAATATCGGCCCCCACCGCTACGGGAGAAGGCGGACACGTGATGCCCATATATTGGGCCTGCCTACAGTCGGGGACCGTGATGTTGCCTGTAGCGAGACCATTCGTGCTCGAATTTTCTACCCATCCGGCCACTACGTAGTCGCCCGTAACAAAGTAGTTCTTAAATATGTTCAGTGGCGGGTTTTGCGCTAACACATTTTGCGCGGACCCGACGACCAACAGCAATATGGCGGCAACTAGAGCGATGGTTAACATCGGGATAGCGCGATTTTTTTGGGCGAAGAGACGAAGTAGCATGGTCATTCCTTTTCTTATCGAAGCGCTGAAAGCCTTGCAGACATCAACGCTGCTACAAACTTGGCCAGACGCGAGCACTTTTACCGTTCTTTGCGAATTACATCGGGACGAATCGCCGTAACGCAGTGATCAAAATCATTCGATCGCGCACAGCTTTTTGCTCAAGGCCTCGATTCCAGGAGCAGAATTCTTCGCGAAGTCGGTGTCGTTGACGTGAACGTAAGGGAGTAGGTATCGCAAGCCCACGCGTGCAGGCTGTGTGATTATCGAAGCCGGAAACCCGCGTGTCAAGGGATGTTTGAGGGATTTCCTGCTTTTATTTCGTGCGGAATAACTTCTGTACAACCAAAGTTGTAGATTGGAACGATTGCTTCAGTATTGAGATGTTTGTGGACGGGCCACATCATCAAAACGAAGTTGCGGCGGTCTGAACATCCGTAAGGGTCTCGAAAAGCCTATGCAGTCCGACCAGCTTGAGAGTTTGCACAACAACTTCAAACATTGACGGAATTCTCCTATAATCCAGCACATTCTGGCTTAGGGGAGTCTTCGTGCGCGCTGCTGAGAGCCCGGCTGATACCCAACATCGTATTGCGATCGTCACCGTTGAAAGCTCCACGTTTCCTGACATGCAGCAGTTCCTGGCACCAACGTTCAGCGCCAGGCTCGCCCAAACTGAGAAAAACATTCAAGACGCAGTTGATGATCCTGAACTGTGCGCCATTCTCATGGATCTGGACAGCACTGGGGACGATACGTCAGACGCGCTCCGGCTACTTCGAGACATACGGCAGGCCCGCAACGATCTTGTCCTGGTAGCCATAACCCGCTCGAATAGCCGCAGCCTTCCGTTGAAGGCGAGCCAGGCCGGGGCCGACGACTTCTTTCTGGCGCCATTGGACTTTCAAGAACTTCAGATCGTTCTGGCCAGGGCGATTGAGAAGCGCAGGCTGCAGTTGCAAGGGCAGCGGCTGGTGGAACAAGCAGAGAACAAGAATGCCTTTTGCGGCGTGATCGGCGGCAGCGAGGCGATGCAGCGGGTCTATCAGGCCATTCAGGCAGTCGCTGACAGCAGTACAACGGTCATTGTTCGCGGCGAGAGCGGCACCGGGAAGGAACTGATTGCTCGCGCGATTGTTGAAAGCGGAAACCGGCGCAATCAACCTTACATATGTCTGAATTGCTCAGCCATTCCAGAGAGCCTGATCGAATCCGAACTGTTCGGGTATGAGAAGGGTGCGTTTACTGGCGCCGATGGAGCGAAGGCGGGCTTGGTGGAGTCAGCCAACGGTGGCACTTTATTCCTGGATGAGATCACAACCCTTGACCACTCGTTGCAGAGTAAGCTGCTGCGGGTCTTGCAGGAACGCACGGTACAGCGAGTAGGCGGACGTTCGCCCAAGCGGATCGACTTTCGCTTAATAGCCGCGACAAACGACAATCTTGAAGAACTGGTGCGGCAAGGCCGTTTTCGCGAAGATCTCTATTACCGCATAAACGTTGTGCCAATTTTCGTTCCGCCATTGCGCGACAGGAATAGCGATTTGCCACTACTCGTGGATCACTTCTTGCGGATATATTGCACCGCGAACAACAAAGCTCTGAAACAACTCGAACCCGAGGCCCTCGAAATCATGGAGGACTATTCCTGGCCAGGGAATGTTCGGGAATTGGAGAATATCGTTCAGCGGCTGGTATTAATGAGTGGGTCATCGAATATAAAAGCCGCGCATCTTCCACAACAACTGCTTTATTCGAGCAACGCCAGCCAGGAAGCGATCTTGATTCCGGAAGAAGGCGTGGATTTTGACGCGGAAATGGAACGGATCGAACTCGCTTATCTCACGGCCGCGCTTCGCCGCACTCATGGACGAAAGACTGCCGCCGCAGCCCTGCTGCGGATCGATCCCCAGCGAATGAAATACCTGTGCCGCAAACGCAATGTGGCGCCAGAGGGTCAATAATTAACCCGTAGGTGGTTAATTATTAACCGTAATGATTAATAATTAACCAACGTAAAGACGCTCTCTCCACAGGGATCCTCATAAGTTGCTGATTCCATTAAATCAGTCGTTCTGGGCCAATTCGCGAACAGTTTGGCATTCGCGGTGCAATATAGCTAGACGTCAGCAAGCAAAATCAAAATAAATTGAGGAGCCAGGCCAATGTCCATCGAGAAAAAGTCCTTAATCAGCAACCGCGCGGTCGCCAAGAAGGTCAATGTCACCAAGATCAGTGCGACGAAGCTAACTTCCAACAAGCTAGCTAGCCCGGCAGCCAGCAGCAAGCTTTCGGTAAACATGGCCGCGGCGAAGGTCGGTTCGAGACTTGCTGTCAGCATGGCAACGCCGAAAGTGGGCGCCAGGATGGCTGTCAGCATGGTCTCAAATAAGGTCAAGTTTTAGTAGGTCTGTTATCAGGTGGGGCAATCGGCCTTGCAGTCCAAGAGTGGTTGTGCGAAGAGGAGATTACGGCCGCAAAGGCCGCGCACAGCAAGAGCGTTATAAGGCCGGAGTTGTTGAGGGCTGAACTAAAAGTTCAGCCCTTTTCCATTGTGGAGCCCTACCACATTTTTCGATAGACCAACTCCCGGCAAAAACGCAATCCGAAACTTCCCAGGCTGCGTCTAGTTACGAGCACCTTGGCTGTCCCCATAGTTCCCGGCAACAGCTCGCCATCATTCTTCAACCATACGGTTCCAAGGAAATATCGCGGGGGATTGATGCCTTGCAGTTGCTCCTTCGAGGCTAAGCCCTCCGCAATTGGCACCGAGGTCGGCGAAAGAAGCGAGAGCACGCCGCTGACGGGCCGAACGCGCCCCTGAGGCAACAATCTGACTCTTTCACCTATGTGAACGTCGTGCATTGCGAACTCGGGGATGTAAATCTGTCCTTTCATGTTCGCATTATCCGCGACCTGCAAAACGAGATCGCCGGCATCTAAAGACCGGCCGACCAGGTCCTCTGTGTGCGGCGTGGCGACGATTCCCGAAATCGGGCTGACCAGGGTAAGTTGCTTCAGCTGCTCGCGTACTAATTGGCTGTCGCTGATCTGACGTTCGCGCTCCTGTTCTGCCGCCGCCACCTCTTTATAACTCCGAATCGCATTAACGAGCTTGGCGTTCGCTTCGGTCAGGTTTCGCTCGGCTTCCTGAGACCGAGATTCGATACTCAAGTTGCGCAGCCGCACGAGGGTTGCGCCTGCACGCATCTGCTCCCCTTCGCGGACAGAAACAGCCGTCACGATCCCGGGCACGGTAGCTCGGAGAACGGCCGTTCGAGCAGAAGTGAGCACAAACGACCCCTGAACAAAATCCGGCCAGATCGGCACAAGTAAAACCAACGCCGCAATGCTCGCCCCGAGAATGACCCACTGGGGCGTGAACCAGGCGCGCAGGCGTTCTTTCTTGTCCAGATAAAGCATTTTCATGAAGTTCACCAGAAGCTTGATTCGCGATCTGAATACCCATGCCCCGATCGCAGCGGCAGGCACAAAAGCCCACTCGGGACTGAACGACCGCAGAATGTGATAGGTCACGACCATCAGAAATGAGAGCAGCACGTAACTGTACATCCCCGAAAGAGTGGCGTAGATGACATAAAAAGGACGCTTACGCCTCGCAACGTAGGGCACTTCAGCAGGTAGGCGGAAGACGTGCTTGCGCATCCATGCGGAGAGATACTCTGTGCTGCTTTCCTTGAGTGACGGTTCCTTGAGGATTTCCGAAAAGATCAGGTACCCATCCAGCTTGATCAGGGGATTCAGGTTCAGGACCGAAACCCCGATTCCGGTGACCATCATGGCCTTGTAAGCCCAGTCGTGTATTGTCATTCCCGGCGCAGTCGCCCACCAAATTACCGTGGCTAGAAAACAGACCACTAGATCAAGCCAGATGCCAGCGAACGCGGTCACTATGCGGGCCCACCTGCCGCCAAGAATCCACACTTGGGTCGCGTCGCAGAAGAAGCTCGGGGCAAAATACATCAGCATGAAACCCATTTTTTCGATGGTGGCGCCGTAATGCTTACCGGCGAGACCGTGAGCGGTTTCGTGGATGGCCGCCATGGTCCCGAAGAGAAACCAGAACTCAATCAGATCACTGCCTGATTTGGCGGTGAAGTTGTAAAAAGCGAAGCTATCGGACCAGATTTCGCCAAAGCGGTCTGCCCACATCCATCCCATGAGAGCGAACAAGCCGATGCTGGTCCAGGCGAACCAGGGCGTAAACAAAAACCGAACCTTGGGATAAAGCCAGCTTATGTAGCCGTCGGCATCGTCCCAGGTCTTGATCGTAATCTCGGCGAAATCAACCTGACGTGAACGACGCTTTTTGCGGGAAGACCGCAATTCTTCCTGGAGAGTGATGTTGCGCTCCAGAGGGCTTTTCCAAATTAAGGGACTGTTGCTCTGTAAGAAACTGGCGAGTTCGCTTACGTCTTGTTCCAGCACTGCAGTACCGGTTTCTGCTTCAAATCGAGTCGAGATTTCTCCCCAGGAACTGCGGCCGTCAAACATTTGAATGAGACGCCACTGCAAAGGAGAAAAACGAAACAGGAGGTCTGAGCCTGGCAACTTGACCAGCACTGTGGGTTGACCATTCTCTATGTGCTCCTTGAATATGACCCGCGGATCCAGCTTAGGAGGGGTCCGGCGTACGATCCGCTCCGGCATTTCCGGCAGCGCAACCTCGAGGGCTCGGACGATATTCATGGGACATTGGCAACGTGAACGTCGGCACGCATGCCTGGTCGCAGGCCGGCGGTGTCGCCTGTGAGTTCGGCCAGCACTTCGATCGTGTCGCTGGATGGATCTACAACGGGACTTACTTCAATCACTTTGGCGCTATACCGGCGCAAGTCCGAGCTTTGGACAGTGGTTATCCCCACGACAATGCCCGGGCGGACCCGGCCCAAGAATTTCTCGGGCAGGGTCACACGAATGCGGAGTGGGGCGACCGCAGTGACCCAGAACAGGCGGTCATTCTTTACGACGCTTTACATCCCACTGGTCAGATTCCGCCTTGTATCTGGCGTGCTCAAGCTGCTCTTTGGGAATGATTTGAGCTTCCCACATCTTTTGCGCCCGAGCATAATCCGATTCGAGAACCTTGGCCTCGGCCTCCCAATTTCTTAAATCATTTTCTGTGCTGCGCGTCTTTGCGCGCGCAGCTTCGAGATCAGCGGAGATCTGACGGTCGTCAAGAGTCGCAAGGAGTTGCCCCTTCTTCACCGCGGTACCGGGTTCGGCCAAGATTTTTGCGACCAAACCATCGCGCTGGGCTGTTACATCTACTTCGTTTTCTACAATGATCGGACCAGAGGCGAGGAATTCGATTGGCTGAGATGGAGTGCTGGAGGGCTCCGCGTCAGCATGCATGACTCGCGTTGACTCCGAAGCAGCGACTGTAGGTGACGGTGACGCTGGAGAGTTCGTGCAGGCGATGTTGGCAGTAAGCCAGAACGCGATCGCCAAAATCGGCACCCCTGTCCTTACAAAAATCTTCATTCGTAGTCCTTGCGCCAAGCGCTCAACGAAATCACCATCCGAACCAACTCCAAAGCTTCGACCAGATCCACATCGCCGGACCACGAAACATCACCACTCCCGCAGCACGCCAGCCGGTCACAATCTTCCCCCGCCCTTGCATCCCTGAACGAAGCGCAGCATCTGAATTGGCTATTCCGACACGCGCAAAGAAAACAGGTTCGGTGTCCTTGAAAACACCTTGCGGACTCACCACGAGTACCTGTCCGCGAAATGTCCGCTCAGGAAAGCTCTCGAACTTCAAATTGACTTTTTCGCCAGAACGCAGCAGTCCCGCGTCCCTTCCATCAACGGCAACATCCACGAGGGTCTGCGAGTTGTCAACGATGTCAACGAAACTTTCGCCTGCTTTCAGCTTGTGTCCAACCAGATTTTCTATCTGCGGCGTAGCAACAACTCCGTCAATCGGTGAGCGAATGGCGGTCCTATTCAGTCGCTCCTGCCCGCGGTTTACTTCGGCCTGCCAGTAATCTGCCTGCGCACGTTGAATGCCGGCCTCGCTCCCATCGTTGTTGGCGAGTGCCCGATCCATCTGCGCGATCGCGATCTCATATTTTGCCCTGGCCGCCGCAAGCGCAGAACGGTACTCCCAATCTTCCAGGCTGGCGATTACGGCACCCCTTTTCAACGCATCACCTTCACGCACATACACTCTGTTAATCACACCTTCGAATTCTGCGCCCAAGTGCGCCATGTGTGCGGGAGCGACCACGGCATCGCCAGCAACTCGCAGCGGCAAGGGAAAAACCAGCAAGAACAAGATGGCAGCTGCGGCGCCCACCGTCCATGCCACGCGGCGATGCTTGTCGAGCGCCAGGAATTTCTTTTTTCTCTCCACCAGCGGCTGTAGCACGCTGATCAACGGCACCTCTCTGTAAAGTGAGGCGTTGCGCAGTGCCACGGTGGCTTGGCTGGCAAGGACCTGAATCATCTCCAAATGGGCTTCTGAAAGAAAATCGGGGTCGCTACTTTCAAACGCCAGAATTCCAACCCGGCCTTCCTCATCGGCGAGCGGGATGATGTGACAGGCGCGCATTCCGGTTTCCGCGAAATATTCAAGAAACTTGGCGCGAGTCTCTTCACGATCGGAATCAATTTCATCTCCGTGCTGTGCTATGAGAAGTGGTTCTTTCAATATCGCTCCCCAACGCAGAATGTCCCGCATACCCCGGTACTGGGGTTCATCGGCATTCAGTTGAGTAGTGCCGGAAACCGCCTTGAGTTGAATTCCGCCACGCTCATCGAGCGCAATTCCCGCTCTCTCGTAAGGAACCACTGTGGCGGGGCCGTTCACGATGGCCTGTAAGACGCGATCCATATCGAGGGTCGAGGTAATTTCACCACTGGTTTTTACCAGAGCTTCAAGAATCTCGACCTTGCGCTCGGCCATTAGCAGGCTGGCATTGTGCAGCGCGCCAACAGCCGTCTCAGTCAGGCTTGTCAGTGCGAACATCTCATCTTCGTCAAACGGCATTCCGTCGAGACGGTTCACCGCCTCGACCACTCCGACGAGGGCGCCACGATCGATCAAGGGGCCAACCATCAATGAAAAGATCGCGCCGTCTTCAATTCCGGCATTGCGCTTTGCCAGGCGCTCGTCTTCTCGCGACTCAATTAGCAATGGCTCTCCGTTATCAGAAACGTCGCCCGCAAGACTTTCCCCTGGCTTTTGTGTCTCGCCTTCCTGAACCGTCGGATCCATTCCCGCTTGATGCATAAGCAGCAAGGACTCGTCTGGCTGCAACAACCACACGTTTACGGCTTGGCACTCCAGAACCTCCTTGAATTTCAAACCGATGATGGGGAGAAGTTGATCGAGCTCCAACGTGGAGCTGAAGACTTTTTCGAGATCATATAATTGAGTAATCCGCGTAATCGAAGAAAGCGCGCTGTTGCGCTCCCGCTCGTAGCTGACGGCGTCGGCTAGAGCACTGGCGGCCACCTCCGTCACCGATTGCAGGGCGGCGAGGCTGGTCTCGAAAATTGGGCCATCAAAGCTAAGGATCTCGATCGCGCCAAAAAGATCGCCATGCATTCGCAGTGGAAGGTATGCCAGCGAATTTAAAGTGCGCCTCACGTTCAGGTGAGCGTATTGTTCCCGGACCAGCTCATTCTGCGAAAAGACCAGGGCCTCATCTTTCGCAGCAAGGAGGCCAAGCGTGCCACGATCTGCCGCGACCATTGACTCGTGAACGGTCACGTCACCAGTGGTCGCTTGCGGTACCCAGTACTGGCTTTCGTTCTCGCTGACAAATAAGTACAGGTTGACGCCGGTTCCGGGTAGAACATCCGTGACCGCTTCAATAATGGTTCGGGCGCGCGGGGAAAGTTCGCGATGATTCAATAACTGGGCCGAGAAGGCGGCAATATCAACCGCCAACACCGAACCCTGGGTCGCCATAGCTGTGGCCCTGAAGTGACGTTGAAGATGGCCAGCCTTCGAGCGGCAGGCCGAGCAGGTCCCCGCTTGCAAATTCGGGGGGCTTACTCTAAGTTGAGTGACTCTAGCAAAGCGAGATCACGCTGTCAATGAATTGCAGGTCTGAAAGCTCGATGAAATGGGGGCGCCGTGGATATTGATGTTCGCAGCCAGGGAGCGGTGAAGATCATTAAGCTGCGTGGACGACTAGCGCTGGGTGAACCGGTGGACCGCCTGCGCGCCACCATGGAACATTTGCTAAATTCTGGAGAAAATCGATTAGTCCTCGATCTTGAAGAACTGGCGACCATGGACTCAAGCGGCATTGGACTGTTGAGCCGTTTTCTCACTTCGACCAAACAGCAAGGTGGATCGCTAAAACTGGTCAATCCCTCCAAATTTGTTATGCAGACTCTTAAGCTAGTCGGACTGATAAACCTGTTCGAAGTTTTCCCTGAGAGCCAGGCTGCCGCAACTTCGTTCAGCTGATTAAGAAATGCGCAGCGAGCCAGCACTGGCCAACGTAGACCGGCGATTACACTCATTGATCTCTTCAATGAGTGCTATTTTCTTCACGCGAAAGCTTACAAATCCAGTTCACTTCCCATGTCTTTCCGCCATCCGGCGAAAAAGACTGCTCCATGCGCGAAGACGTAGGAGAGATGTTGAGCCAGACATAGCGAACGAGAATAGCGTGTCCTTTGAAGTCTTCCTGATCAAAAAACTCTCCGCGATCACCATTGAACTGGCCAATCACCGGAGGTAGGCCAAGGGTGCCATTATCAACATCGACGAGATAGATACTCCATTGATGCGATGTGGGATTGTAAAGGCGAAGCGTCTGCGCCTTAATGTGGAGTTTCTTGTCGGTGCTGGTCACCTCGAACTCTTCGAAGTTCGCGTTGCTGTCGAGAATCTTCTTGTGGTTGGAAATTCCATCGTACTCGACCCAAACATTGGAGTTGTTGAGGCGGTCGGGAAGGCGGCTGACGTGGGCTTTCCAGTTGCCGATGAGAAAGTCAAAGTCGCGGGAACCGTCTCGCTGCGGGAGATTTGCAGGATTCGAAGATGTTTGGGCAAGACATGGTGCGACGAGTATTACCCCTACCATGAATCGCAGCAAACACGCGAGCTTGACGGTATTCATGAGAAGGCATCCTCTCAAGACGCTTACTTAGGACTCGCAAGATCCGCGTAAATCCGTAGCCACTTTTCTTAGAACGGAATATCTTCGTCGCTGATGGGAGAAGCTCCGGCTGCCGCAGGCACCGATTCGTGCTCCGGCGTGCGTTGGTCGAAATTGTTGCCGCTCGCCGCACCGCGGGTATATCCGCCTGACTCTGCGCCACCCTCACCGCGTCCGCCGAGGAGTACTAAGTCACTTCCCACGACTTCGGTCATGTAACGCTTTTGATTGGTCTGCTTGTCTTCCCAGGAGCGGGTCTGAAGGCGGCCTTCGATATAAACTTTGCCACCCTTCTTCAGATACTCGCCGGCGATTTCCGCGAGCCGCTGCCATAGGACGACGTTATGCCATTCGGTTCGGTCCTGCCATTGCCCGTCTTTGTCCTTGTAGCGCTCGTTGGTCGCGAGCGTGAGCTTGGCAACCGGTGTGCCGCTGGGCGTGAACTTTACTTCGGGATCTTTGCCCAAGTTCCCGATAAGAATGACTTTGTTGACGCTTTTTCCTGCCATGAGAGGGCTCCTTAATCAATGGCCAGTGGGCTGGGATCCGTGGTCAGATTTGGACAATATAGCAGCTTTGGTGCGACCTGCGCGAGGAATTGGCGAGTGCAGTTTCAGATCGGAACTGCCGGTGCTTACTGCAGCGCCGGACAGGGTGTGTACGGCTTGCACGCTCGTGGAGCGCGAGCTTCGAGGACCGCCTTGAGACTGCGCGGCGTGTGCTTTGAAACCTCGAAAATCGCAACCTGAGGCAAACTGTGTTCGTCGTGGTAGGAAATGCGGAAGAAATGCCGGCGCTCCCTCTTTTTAATCAGCCCAATGGCGATTGCTGGAAGTACTCCGACATGATGCGTGACCTCTTGCGAATATTCGAACGAATCGATCGTGGCATATGGTATGGACACTCTTGTTCCTGAGTATTCAAAGATAAGGGCTGTGCGAGACGAGGTATCGAGTCGGCCAATCACGCCTTGGTTAACGCCAGATACCGTACCGCCTGCGTACATCACTTGGCCGTCCTCAACCGCTACTGCGGGTAAGGATGCCGCGAGAAAAAAGAAAATCGCAACTAGACTTTTCAATGAGGACCTCACAAGATCGAATGTGCAGTTTCGGCGGTCTCGATTCGGTTGTGGGGCGTATTTGTGGCACTTTCGGAATTGTCACAGGGCTCGATTCCGAAAAAGTCAAGAGACTCTGGTCCTGCTTGCCCTTGCGCAATTCGCTGGGTGCCTTCCATACTGTTTCCTCACCTATGAAAATCACACTTTCTCTCTCTTCCCCTGCCGCAGTTGAAACTGAGTGCCTGGTCGCGGTTGTTCTTGATCGCGGCGAAAAGGAAAAGACGGATTTATTCGTCTCGACTTCCGACAAAGTCGTGCTGCAAGCAGCTAGCGCGATCGTCTCCTCGGGAGATGTCACCGCTAAAAACTTTGAAACCACTTGGCTACATGCGCCTGCGGGGCTCAAAGCCAAACGTCTGCTGCTCGTAGGCGGAGGCAAATCCAGTGCTTTTTCGACCACGGATTTGCGCAAGCTCGCCGGCGCGGCGGTTCGCGCTCTCAAACCGCGCAGTCTGCGGAGCCTGGCTTTCGTGGTGCCTGAAGGTGTTTCTGCAGCAGACGGGGTCAAGGCGGTGGCCGAGGGCGCAATCGTCGGCAACTTCGATCCGGACACCTACAAGAGCGATCGCAAGGATCAGACGGTCCAATCGCTGACCGTGGTGGCCTCAGGAGACCAGGTGGTCTTACAGCAAGCAATGGATCAAGCCCGCATTGTGGCTGAATCTCAGAACTTTACACGCGAATTGGTAAATGAGCCGTCGAACTGCATGACGCCCACCATCCTGGCGAACCGCGCGCGAGATATGGCGAAAGATACCGGGCTGAAGTTCGAACTTTATGGCGCGGACAAAATCAAGGAATTAAAGATGGGCGCGTTCTGGGGAGTGGCCCAAGGATCGGACGAGCCGCCGGCATTGATCGTAATGCGGTACGAACCTGCGGGAGCGCCGGAAAAGCCAGTGCTTGGGCTGGTTGGGAAAGGCGTTACGTTTGATACGGGCGGCATCTCGATCAAGCCTGCCGACGGCATGGAGAAGATGAAATACGACATGGCCGGCGGCGCAACCATGATCGGTGCGATGCGAGCAATTGCACTGCTCAAGCCAAAAGTGAAAGTGATTGGAATCGTTTGCGCCACGGAAAATATGCCGTCTGGAAAAGCGCAAAAACCCGGCGATATTCAAACCGCGATGTCGGGGAAGACGATTGAGATCATCAACACGGATGCCGAAGGCCGTCTGGTTCTGGCGGATGGACTCTGCTATGCGCGACAGCTCGGCTGCACCCATTTGATCGACGCGGCGACTTTGACCGGCGCGGTTGTGGTGGCGCTGGGCTACGCGAATGCCGGAATTTTCGCCAACGATGATGGACTCTACGATCGCTTCAAAAACGCCTTGGATCGGTCTGGCGAGAAAATGTGGAGACTCCCCCTGGATGACGAATACAAAGAGCAGATCAAGTCGAACATCGCCGACATCATGAACACCGGCGGCAGATGGGGAGGTGCGATCACAGCAGCGATGTTCTTGAAAGAATTCGCAGAAGATACGCCCTGGATCCATCTCGACATTGCCGGCACGGCGTGGATGGAAGACAACAAACCATGGATCGCCAAGGGCCCTTCAGGAATTGCGGTGAGGAGCCTGGTGGAGTTTGCTCGCGGTTTCGGGAATTAGTTGCCCAGGGCTAACGCTGCGTCGGACTCGCGTTGCATGCCGTCAAGATGTACGTGAGACTCTTTCGCAGTTCAGTGCCGATGGAGATAGAGATATATGAGCAGGGCGACGATCGCGAGCGCAACCAGAAAGCGGAACATAGCGCCGCTGCTGCTCTTTTCGTATCTGGTGATCGGCGATTGAGTCGAATTGCTTCCGGATTTGGCGGCCAACTCAAGTTCAGGACTTGACGCCGAGAGGATTTCCGCTGGCTGTGAGCCAGCATTCGCTCTTTCGGGAAGTGATGTGAGAGTTGTTTCAGAAACCAACGCCGAGTTCTTCTCTGGGTCTATGTCGAAGACGGGAGTGAGCGCATCCCCAGCTTTCGTCGTAACGGTGATTTTACGGTTGACATCAATATCGAGGCCGCCGGAGTTGAGTTTGTCGGTGATCTGCTGGTGTAGTTCGGGTGGAAGCCGGTCTACGAGCGCAGATAGGAGCTTAGATTCGATGAGATTTTCGATGTGCTCTCGGGTGGAGCCTTCCATCGGTTCGTGAGCGGTGCTGCCGGGTTGCGCGTCGCCGTGGTGAATGATGAATCCGCCACCGGGCTTGGCTTCGACATGATAGTGCAGTTTGACGTTGTTGCCCTCGAGCGCGGATCTGAGCGCGGGGAATTGCTTTACCAGGCTGGTGCTGATGGTGGCCTGAATTTTTTGTTGGACCTCGTCGCGAGTGGCACCTTCAATCGCAGGCACGCCGGGATCTTTGCAAGTGGCGATGAAACCGCCGCCGGGTCTGGGCTCAATGCGATAAATAAATCTGCTGAGGACGCTCTTGAAGTCCATGAAGAGATGTCGGAATTCTACAGTGGTGTTGCCGTGTGTGTACTGGCGAATGCGATTCTGATCCAGTAACCGGTACTCAAAGTTCCGAGCTGAGGTAAGGTCACTCTTTCGTCCACGGTTGGCGGACGAGTTCGGGATGAGTGTTGATAGTTTGTTCTCGGTCTATTCGATCCCAGCGAGGAGATCGGTTTCGGAGGAATGGGGGCCGGGCTTCACTGACGCCGCAAGGTGGAACATCTCGCGGCGACCGCGTTTGCGGGCATTTTCTTCAAACACAGGCCACAGCGGTGACTGGGTCTTGTGCGCCTTGAATGCGGAGATCTTTGTTTCGAGGTGATTGCCAATGTCAACGATTGCGGTTGGCGGCGGAAAAGTGATGGGCTGACGATTCGGCAAGGCGAATTCCGCGCTTGAATGGTAGAGTTTTTGCGTGCGGTGCGGAGCCAGGCCATTCTCAAGCTGATCGGAATACCGATTGGAGCGTCCGGCCCAATGAAAGGCAAGGGTCGCGAACACTCCCGACATGGAGTGATCGGGATGGCCGGTGACGCCGCCTTCCGCGCCGAAGGTCAGCAGCACCTGCGGACGAAATTGTCGGATGCGCAAAGTTAGTTCGTAAACCACGCGGTTGAGTTCCTGCCGATGGAGCTGGCCGTCCGGATAATCGAGAATGACGGGCTGCGAGACGCGCAGGATGGCGCAAGATGCGGCGAATTCATGGCGGCGAAGCTCGGCCAGTTCACGATCCGACTTGGCCCCACCGCGATTGGTTGCGGCTTGGCCGGGCGTGAGGCAAATGACAGACGTTTCGGCGCCGCGATCGCGATAAACACTCAAGATTCCGCCGAAGTTACCGGCTTCGTCGTCAGGGTGCGCGGTAATGCACATCAGGCGAAACATGCCGAGATTGTAGCGGATGTGCAGGGAACGGCAGAAATTGTGCAATTGATTGCAGGGACGAGAAAATAACTTCAGGAAATGGGGCATCAGAAATAGAATGAGAATCCGCAGTTCCCGCAGGAGCGGGACAAGTGCGGGCCCCAGGCGATTTTATGCACGTATTGATCACGTCCGACACGATGAACGGAATCTGGACGTATACGCGCGAGCTGGCGTGCGGGCTGATTGGGCGCGGGTTTCGCGTGACGCTTGTCAGTTTTGGCGAGATTCCAGTGCCGGAGCAGATCGCTTGGATGGAGCGGCTGCCGGACTTGAATTATGTTCCTACCGCGTTTCGTTTGGATTGGATGGACGGTGGCGAGCAACATTTCGAAGAGGCTTCGGAATATTTGTGCGCGCTGGTGAAGGAGACGAAGCCGAACCTGTTGCACCTGAATCATTTGTGTTACGGCGCGCTGCCTGTTCGGCTTCCGCGCGTAGTGGTGGCGCACGGAGACTTGGTGACATGGTGGAAGGCGGTGCATGGACGTGAGCCAAAAGAAAGCGCGTGGCTCAAGTGGTATCGAAAGACGATCTCGCATGCCCTGGCGGATGCGGACGCAGTGGTCGCGCCAAGTGAGTGGATGCAAGGTGCGGTGCGGGCGTCTTATGGCGGCGGCACTCGGGAGACGGTGATTCACCACGGGCGCAACCCGGTGCTATTCAATCCTTATGTACAAAAGGAAGACTCGGTGTTGGCGATCGGTCGGCTAGTTGACCCGGCAAAGCAAGTGAGCTTGCTGACTCTGCAGAAACAGACTGTGCCTGTCTGTATTGTGGGCGCCGAGAACGCGGAACACAGACCGCCAGCACTAGTGCGTACCGACGTGAAGTTCAGCGACGGAAACACAGGAGTTGCAGTGAGAGGCGCTCAGACAGAGTCGCAGTTGCGGCTGCTTTACAGCAAAGCCGCGATCTATGCTGGGACGGCGCGCTATGAGCCTTCCGGGGTGACCATGATTGAAGCAGCGCTCTCGCGATGCGCGCTAATTTTGAACGACATTCCGGCGCTGCGGGAAATATGGGGACAGGCGGCGGTCTATTTTCGAACGAATGATGCAGACAGCTTGGCCGAAGCGGTGCGCATCCTGAGTGGCGATCTCCAGATGCGGCGCAGCTTTGCCAATAGAGCGTTTCAGCGGGCACGCGAGTGCTTCAACGCCCACCGGATGACGGACAATTACATTCAGCTTTATCGGAAAATAGCGAGCCAACGCGCGAGGGCAGCGTAACCACCAACCTAAACCTTTAACCAGTAGAGGCCGCAGAGAAAACCCGTCGAGAACGCAGGGAAGGCCCACCCCAACGATCATAGCGTCCAACGAGTGGCGGCGTACATTCTGGAACTGATATCTTCTTGATTGTACTTCCCAAACAATAATTCAAGATCCAGCCGGAGCGAGCATGCCTGCAATCAAAATTACAGTTAGAAAAAACGGGCCTTATCGGGTTGAAGCGCCCGAGGGATCGGTTGAACTGGTGGATGCTGATGGCAATAAGTACGACCTGACCGGCAAACCGGCGTTTTCATTGTGCCGCTGCGGGGGATCGGTGAATAAGCCATTCTGCGATGGTACACACAGCAAGGTCGGCTTCCAAGGCGCAGAGTCGGCAGTGAAGAAGGCGGAGGAAGGAAGTTCGATTCCGAATCCATAGTAGCTGAGACCCGAGTTCTAGAGTCTTCACAATGGCCGATCCAAACGACAAAGATCTGGGAATGGACCGCAGCATCACGCGGAGGGATTTTATAAATGGAGTGGCAGTAACTGCCGGCGCTTCGGTTTTGCCTCCTCACCTCCTGGCTGCGCTTCAACACGATCTCGATCCCGAAAAGTCTCCAGACTACTATCCGCCGGCGTTGACCGGATTGCGTGGCAGTCATGTGGGAGCGTTCGAAGTGGCGCACAGTTTGCGCGACGGAGATTTTTGGCAGAAAGCAGGGAAACCCGCGGAGACCGGTGAGACGTTTGATCTGATCATTGTGGGAGGCGGCATCAGCGGCTTGTCGGCCGCTTATTTTTTTCGCAAGGCGAATCCCAAGGCGCGCATCCTGGTCCTCGAAAATCACGATGATTTCGGAGGACACGCGAAGCGCAATGAGTTTACGGTCGGCGATCGCAAGCTGCTTGGCTACGGCGGATCGTTCTCCATCGAGAGCCCCGCCCCTTACACTGCGGTCGCCAAGGCTTTGATCAAAGAGCTGGGAATTGATGTTCCCAGTTTTCCGAAACATATCGCCCGAGAGATCTACACCTCTGCGGCGCTTGTCCCCAGCGTTTTCTTCGATAAAGAAACATTCGGCTCCGACGTGCTGACCGTGAACCCGCTTCCGGTTGGGGGCTCGCACAACGAAGGCGACGACACACCGGAGCGGCAGAAGATATGGGACCGCTTTCTCAGCGATGCTCCGCTGTCGGAATCTGCGAAGCACGATCTGGTGGCGTTGCGCCGTGGGGCGGATTATCTTCCGGGACTGAGTTCGGATGAGAAAAAAGCGCGACTGGCAAGGATGAGTTATGCGCAATACCTGACCGATGTTGCCAGGGTTGATCCACAGATCGTGAAGCTGTACCAGAATGCTCCACAAGCGCTGTTTGGGATAGGAATTGATGCGGTTTCTGCGCAGGATGCCTGGGGATTCGGGTTCATGGGCTTCCGGGGATTGAATCTGGAACCGGGCGCGGGCAAAGGCATGAACCGCGACGTAATTCCCAACGAGGAGGCGGAGAACTACTTCTATCATTTCCCGGATGGAAATGCATCAATAACTAGGCTGCTGGTGCGGCGTTTGGTGCCGGAAGTTTTACAGGGAAATTCTGTCGAGGACCTGATAACGACGAAAGCGAATTACGCCAAGCTCGATGCTGAATCATCGCCGGTGCGAATCCGCTTGAACAGCACCGTGGTGCGAGTGCGACACGAAGGCCAAGCGGTCTCGGCGAAGCAGGTTGAGATTACGTATTCGCGTCTGGGCAAGCTTTACACGGTACGCGCGCCCTTTGCGGTGCTTGCCTGCTGGAACATGGTGATTCCGTATATTTGCGCAGAGCTGCCGGAGAAGCAGAAAGACGCGCTGCATTCGGCGGCGAAAGTTCCGCTGCTTTATACCAACGTTGCGCTGCGAAACTGGACTGCGTTCCAGAAATTGGGTGCCATGGCGGTGTATGCGCCGAGTTGCTATCACACATATTTCCGGCTCGACTTGCCGGTGAGCATCGGCGATTACCATTGTCCCACCCAGCCCGATCAGCCGATTGTGATACACATGCTCAAAACGCCTTGCCGACCGGGGCTTCCGGCGCGTGATCAGCATCGCATGGGGCGGATTGAACTGTTCACGACTGATTTTGAAACCATCGAGCGTAAGATCCGGGAACAATTAGGGCGCACTCTCGGGCCGGGTGGTTTCGATCCGGCGCGAGACATTGCGGCAATTACCGTGAATCGCTGGCCGCACGGATACGCCTATGAGTACAACTCGCTCTGGGACAAGTTCTGGCTGGAGGGTGGCGAGCTTCCGTGCGAAGTGGCTCGCAAGCCGTTCGGCAGGATTGCGATTGCGAATGCCGACGCCGGTGCCTATGCGTATGTGGATGGTGCGATTGATCAGGCGTGGCGTGCCGTGGGCGAGATTCTGAAGGCGTGAGTACAATCCGTTGACGCGGCTTTGGAAGACTTAATGTTCGGGAACCCCGTCTTGCATCGCACAGCGAGTGCAGACGCGGGCGAGGGCGCCCGCGACCCCAAGGTCTATTCTGTGGTCTCTTTCGCTGTCGCGCAATCGCTTTTTGGGAGCCGCTCCTGCTATGCTCCGCCCTGTGAAACGGCCATCCATTGCGATCATTGGATCGGGGCGGCTGGGAACGGCGCTGGCGTTTTGTCTCACGAGATGTGGCTATAGCATTAACGAAATTGTCACGCGGCAGCGCAGCTCGTCCTTTGCATCTGCCAGGAGACTGGCGCGGGAAGTTGGCGCGCGCGCATCGAGCGGTACAGCAGCGCGGTTCGACGCAGATCTGGTCTGGTTCTGTGTCCCAGATTCAAAGATTGCGCAGGCCGCGCGCGAATTATCCGATAACAATTGGAAAGGCAAGATCGCACTGCATTCGAGCGGTGTCCTCCCCAGCGATGCGCTGCTACTTCTGCGGAAGCAGGGCGCCCATGTCGCATCCGCCCATCCGCTGATGACGTTTGTAAAAGCCTCAGTCCCCGATCTCTCAGGTGTAATGTTTGCGGCCGAAGGAGACGCTCCTGCGCTTCGGGTTGCGCGCAGAATTGTTCGTGACATGGGTGGAGAAATGGTGGTTTTACGGAAGCGAGACAAGGCTGCGTATCATGCCTTCGCGACGATGGTGTGTCCGCTGTTGCTGTCTCTTCTGGCCTGTGCTGAAGAAACTGCAGGCCTCGCCGGAATCAGTCGCCGGCAAGCGCGCCGCCGAGTGTTGCCGATCATTCGGCAGACGCTGTGGAATTATTCGGAATTGGGCCCGGCGAAATCTTTCACTGGGCCAATTGTGCGGGGTGATGCGCGGACGATCAGACTCCACCTTGATGCGCTGGCAAAGATTACGGTAGCGAGAGACGCGTACATAGCACTGGCCAAGGCAGCAGTGAAGTATCTGCCGTCGAAGAACCGCCAACAGTTGGAAGCTATGCTTCGTAA
>WNFY01001228.1_pt1 | contig 24143 bp, 24 predicted proteins | sample 5400091 | NCBI WGS metagenome assembly WNFY01 (sample SAMN13153364, study PRJNA577476) | soil metagenome | isolation source: 60 cm soil or saprolite under grassland replicate 1 | place: USA:California | collected 2016-06-15 | reverse complement strand
AGTACCACCTGGGCCTGTGGTTCAACGATCCCAACGTCCCGTACAACCTGGGCTGCGAGCCCAACGGGCCGGGAACGCGGCCGATCGTGACGCCGTTCAACGGCGAGCAGCACGCCGGCATCCAGGCGCTCAACACCGCCCAGTTCCCTGACGGCGCGGGCCCGCTGTCGCACGTGCACCGCTGACCAGACCGGAGGCCGGTCCCGCCGTGGGGGGCGGGACCGGCCTCCGCTGTGCCAGGGTGTGGACGTGAGCCACGACCTGAACCGGCGCTGCGGGCCGTGCAATGGCTGTACGAGCGGATCACGATCCCGCTCGCGGGCGAGTACTTCCCGCCGCCGGCCAGCTGTCTACCTGGCCGAACTCGGCTTCCTGATCGAGGAATCCGAGCGGTTCACGCTCGGCGTCGTGGAGCGCGTCTGCGCCCGCAAGCCCGGATGAGCCCGGCGGTAGGATCTGAGCGCCGTTAGTTGCCCTATGCGAAGGGAATCCGATGTACGACGCGACGCTGGCCGAGACCGTCACCATCCGCGGCGACGGCGGGGACGAGATCGAGGCCTACCTGGCCAGGCCGATGAGCCAGGGCCCGCAGGGCGGCGTGGTGGTGATCCACCACAGGCCGGGCTATGACCCGCCGACCAAGGAGATAGCGCGCCGGTTCGCCGCGGAAGGCTACAACGCGCTGATGCCGAACCTGTACCACCGTGACGCCCCTGGCGCCAGCCCGGACGACGCCGCCGTCGACTGCTACGGCGCCTTCGTCACCGGCGCCCCGCCGGAGGGCATGCCGCTGAAGGTCGGACCCATCAAGCACCTGACCAAGGACCTGTCCTGCCCGCTCCTCGGCCTGTTCGGCGCGGACGATCAATATCCCTCGCCAGACCAGGTCAACGAGCTCGAAGAGGAACTGAAGGCACAGGGCAAGACCTACGAGTTCCACACCTACGACGGCGCCGGCCACGCGTTCTTCTCGGTGAACCGGACCGCCTACCGCCCCGAAGCCGCCGTCGACGGCTGGCAGAAGATCCTCACCTGGTTCGGCCAGTACCTGGCCTCCTGACCCCGGCCCGGTGGGCGCCGCGCGGACGCGGCATCGACATCCCCCGGTCAGAGTGCCGGCGCCGTAAGGCGGCACAGGACGCAGCAACCGCACCAACCGCAGCAGCCACTGCCGCACCACCCGTGTGGGGGACCTACGACATGGCGAGATCAGTGGGCGCTGGAGGCGGCCCAGATGTTGATGCCGGCCTCGACCGCGTCGCGGTCGATCGCGGCCAGTTCGTCGTCGGTGAAATCGTCCCGGCCGGCCGCGGCGAGGTTCTCTTCCAGCTGCGCGACGCTGCTGGCGCCGATGAGAACCGAGGTCACCCGCTGGTCCCGCAGCGCCCAGGACAGCGCGAGCTGGGCCAGGGACTGGCCCCGGGACGCGGCGATCGCGGCCAGAGCGCGAACGTGAGCCAGGGTCCGTTCGGAAATCTGATCGGACGATAGCGAGCCGTTCTGCGCGGCCCGTGACCCGGCCGGCACCCCGCCCAGGTACTTGCCGGTCAGCACGCCCTGGGCCAGCGGCGAGAAGGCGATGCAGCCTACGCCCTCCCGGCCGAGCACGTCGAGCAGCCCGCCCTCGATCCACCGGTTCAGCATCGAGTAGGACGGCTGGTGGATGAGCAGCGGCGTGCCCATCCGCCGGAGCAGTGATATCGCGTCCAGGGTCCGTTCGGCGGAATAAGAGGAGATGCCCGCGTACAGGGCCTTGCCCGAGCGGACCGCGGTGTCCAGCGCGCCCATCGTCTCCTCGAGCGGCGTATCCGGGTCGAACCGGTGGGAGTAGAAGATGTCGACGTACTCCAGGCCCATCCGGCGCAGCGACTGATCCAGGCTGGCCAGCAGGTACTTGCGCGAGCCGTGGTCGCCGTAGGGCCCCGGCCACATGTCGTACCCCGCCTTGGTCGAGATGATCAGCTCGTCGCGGTAAGGGCGGAAATCCTCCCGCATCAGACGGCCGAAGTTGATCTCGGCCGAACCATACGGAGGGCCGTAGTTGTTGGCCAGGTCGAAGTGGGTGACCCCCAGGTCGAAGGCGCGGCGCAGGATCGCGCGCTGGTCCTCGAGCGGTTTTTCGTCGCCGAAGTTCTGCCACAGCCCGAGCGACACCTCGGGCAGCATGATGCCGCTGCGGCCGCAGCGGCGGTAGGGAATCTTGCTGTAGCGGTCACCGGCAGCGACATAGATCATGCCAAAAGTCTTTCACCTCCCGCCGGTGCCGCGCCGGCGGCCCCGTGAAAGCATGGTGCCGGCTGTGGACGACGCGAGGGAGACGACGGATGTATGACGCGATGCTGGCCGAGACCGTGACGATCACCGGCCAAAACGGCGACGAGATCGAGGCGTACTCGGCCCGGACGCTCCAGCCGGGGCCGGTCGGTGGCGTTGTCGTCATCCACCACCTGCCCGGCTACGACCGGCAGACCAAGGAGTTCACCCGGGCGTTCGCGGCCGGCGGGCTCAACGCGGTGATGCCGAACCTCTACTACCGCGAGGCGCCGGGCGCAGACCCGGACGACGCGATGGCGGCGGCACGGGCCAAGGGCATGATTCCCGTCCCGGACGAACGGATCGTGGGCGACGTCGCGGGCGCGGCAGCCTACCTGCGCGGGCTGGGCAACTCCAACGGCAAGGTCGGCGTGATCGGCCACTGCTCGGGCGGCCGGCAGACGTTTCTCGCCGCGGTCAGCCTGCCGCTGGACGCGGCCGTGGACTGCTACGGCGGCGCCGTCGTCAACCCCCCGCCGGAGGGGCATCCGCTGCACGGCATCCCGGCCCTCGTCAACCGGGCGGCCGACCTGTCCTGCCCGCTGCTCGGCCTGTTCGGCCGGGAGGACACGCACCCGTCCCCGGAAGAGGTCGCCGAACTCGAGCAGGCGCTCAAGGCGAACGGCAAGACCTATGAGTTCCACCTCTACGACGGGGCCGGGCACGCCTTCTTGCAGGTGGACCGGCCCAGCTACCGGCCCGAGGCGGCCGTGGAGGCCTGGCAGCGCATCTGGGACTTCTACGGCCGCTACCTGTAAACCGCCCGAGGCTGAGAGGAGCCGAGCATGTGCACGTACCTGACGGAGAAGGTCTCAATCAGCGGCAGCGGCAAGGGGCCGGCCGGATGGTTCCGGCTGACCGACGCGAGCGTGTACTTCGACCACCCGGTGCACGCCCAGGCCGAGCACACCCTCAACATCGACTTCCTCGACCCCGGCGCCGGCCCGTCGGCGCGGGTCGCGGTCGAGCTCACCGCGGAATCGGCCCGAGCGCTGGCCAAGGCCATCCAGGCCACCCTGGACTCGGCGCCGCCCGGCCTGATCACCTGAGTCCGGCGCCGCACGCCGTCATCATCACCTGACGCCCGCCACATCCCGCGCCGCCGATCCCGCGCCGCCCGCCGCCCGCCGCGATCTTTCGTCACTTTTTGTCGCCATAGCAACCAAAAGCGACGAAGGATCTACGGGCGGCTCCTGGCGACCCCCGGGAAATGTCAGTGCCCCGTGCGAGTATGCATGTGGGCCCCCGCGGAGGGCGGCCTACGCGGGATGGAGGCGGCAGGGAATGCGGATCATCGTCGAACGGGACGCGCTGGCCGAGGCGGTGGCCTGGGTCGCACGCTCGCTGCCGTCGCGTCCGGTGCTGCCCATCCTTTCCGGCCTGCTGCTCGAGGCGTCCACCGGCCGCCTGACCCTGTCCTGCTTCGACTACGAGGTGTCGGCCAGGATCCAGGTTGACGCGGAGGTAACCGAGCCGGGTACAGCGCTGGTGCCCGGGCGGTTGCTGGCGGAGATCACCCGCAGCCTCCCGCCGTTCCCGGTCGAGCTGGATCACGAGAAGGACGACGTCACCGTGACCTGCGGCCCGGCGTCGTTTACCCTGGTCACCCTGCCGGTCAAGGAGTACCCGCGGCTGCCCGAGCTGCCTCTGCTGGCGGGCACCGTCGATGGCGGTGTGCTCGCCACGGCGATCGGCCAGGTCGCGCCCGCGGCTAGCCGCGATGACACGTTGCCGGTCATCACGGGGGTGAACCTGGAGATCGACGAGGACAGCATCAGGCTGGTGGCGACCGACAGGTACCGGCTCGCGATCAGGGAACTCGGCTGGAACCCCGCGCACCCGGGTTCGTCAGGCACGCTGCTGGTGCCGGCCAAGACCCTGTCCGACGCCGCGCGGATGATGATGCCGGGCACGCCGGTCCGGGTCATGATGCGCGGCGCACTGGCCGCCGAGGCGAAGCAGAGCGACTCGCTGCGCGCGGCCGATGCGATGATCGGGTTCGAGTCGGGCGGGCGGCGGCTGACCACCCGGCTGATCGCGGGAGAGTACATCAAGTACATGTCCAGGTTCCCGGACGATTTCGGCAGCCACGGTGACATGCCGGCCATCCCGCTCGTCGAGGCGGTCAAGCGGGTCGCGCTGGTCGCGGAGCGGGGCAGCTCGGTGCGGCTGTCGTTCGGCCACGGCACGGTCACGATCGAGGCGGGCACCGAGGGGCAGGCCCGGGCGCGAGAGACGGTCGCCGCCGACTTCGCCGGCGAGGAGACCGCGATCGCGTTCAGCCCGCACTACCTGATGGACGGCCTCGGAGCGGCCCTGATCGCGGCGGTCGGCGCCGCGGACAAGCCCCAGAACACGGACAAGCCCCAGAACACGGACAAGGCCCAGAACGCGGACAAGACGCCCGTCCCCGACGAGGCGCGGATCCGCCTGCAGTTCACCAGCCCGACCAAGCCCGCCCTGATCACGGGCAGCACGGGGAACGGCGACGAGCCCACGCCGGACTACCGCTACCTGGTGGTCCCGCTGCGCGCCCTGGCCGGCGCCTGACCGCCCGGCCCCGCCCAGCGAGACCTGCCCAGCGAGACCCGCCCAGGAGAGCTAACGCCCCGGAGGCCACGGGTAATCTCCGCCCATGTGAGAGTAGCGGGACATCCAGGCCATTATCAGGATCCAGGTGGCCAGCGCGAACAGCAGCATCGCGAAGACGAGGAACCGGCCCGCGTCCGGGGCCTGGACCGGCAGCGCCGGCTCGGACCCGGAGGGCCTGGCGGGCCTGGGCGGCCGGGGCAGGTCGGCCGTCAGCCGGTCGATCTGGCGCTGCGTCTTGGCGATGAGGGCGGCGTCGATTCGCTCGGTCAGCTCGTCGAAGGTCAGTCGCCCCGCGACGAAGTGCTCGCGCAGCTGGGTCATGGCCAGGTCACGCTCGGCGTCGCCGATCCTCAGGTCGTAGTCGTACCGTGTCCGGCCGGGCACGTGCCATCCCGGTACAAGCTCTTCACGCGGCTGCCCCGCGTCGGGATCCTCGTCTACCATTCCAGTTCGAACGTCATATCGCCTTGTCATCGGCTCCCTGAATTCGCCAGGCTGGCTGCCTCACCCTTCCACGATAAGTCGAGCCGGCCCGGGGCGGAACCCGGACGAAGCGATAATCACCAGCGGCGACGTCCCCGGGGACCCCTCGGACCGCGCGGCCCGGGGCCACCGCGCCGCCTGCCCATCCCGATCAGCCGCCTGACCAGCGCCAGGGCGGCGAGGAACAGCACGATCGCCAGCGGCCTGCCGCCACCACCGAAACCGCCGAACAGGATGACGCTGCCGAGGATGACGAACAGCCACACCATGCCCATGATCGGCGCGAAGGCGCCCGGCCCGCGCGGCCCCTGGCCGTCGCCCGAGCCGTGGCCGTAGCCCTGTCCCGGCCGGGTGGCCATCGGACCCTGCCACGCCGGCCCCTGCCACGCCGTGCCCCCGTACGGCGTGCCCGCGGCCGGCCGCGCGGCTTGCGGGAGGTCGCGCGTCACGGTGTTCAGGTCGGCCTTGGTCTTGGCCGCGAACGCCTGGTCGAGGCGCTCGTTCAGTTCGTCCAGCGTCAGTCGCCCGTCCGCGAAGTGTTCACGCAGCTGAGTGGCGACTGCGTCACGATCGGCGTCCCCGACGCGCACGTTGTATCCCGTAGCCATCGTGCCCTCCGTAGCAAAGAACGGGGAATCCCAAGTACCTTCCACGATATATCGCGAGACATCGGACGGCAAGCGAGTTGCCGCGCACGGCCCGTATCAGGGACGCCGGAACGATGCCCTGAGGTCGGCCGGCCGGACTCTTCAGAGCTCGGCGGCGGCGAGCGCGTCCCCGACTGGCGTGCGGCGGTAGAGCACCGAACGTCCGGACCTGGCCCTGGCCACCAGCCCGGCCTCGCGCAGCACGGCCAGGTGGTCCCCGATGCCGCCGAGCGACTGGCCCAGCGTCCCGGCCAGCTGGGTGGTGCTGGCCGGGTCTTCGAGCGCGAGCAGGATGGCGGCGCGCGAGCCGCCGAGGAGCCGGTGCAGCGCGGTGCCTGACCCGGTCCGGCCGGGCTGTTCCCACAGCGCGGAGACCCCGCGGGCCGGGTAGATCAGGGCCGGGGGCCACGGCGGGTCGAGGCTCAGCGCGACCCGCGGCCAGCCGAAGACCGAGGGAATGAACAGCAGGCCGCGCCCGCCAAGGTCAGCTTCGTCCTCGGCGGGCCAGCGGCTCAGCTCGATCCGGCCCTGGCGCCAGCTCAGGTCGGCGTGCAGGTCGGTCAGCGCGGCGGCCCAGCCCTTCGAGGCGAGCTGCCCGGCGCGGTACACCACGTCACGTTCCAAGATGGCGCGCAGCGTCCGCCATTCCGGCTCGAGCAGCGCCCGCCAGGCGGCGGCCAGCACGTCGGCGACGTACCCGGCTGCCTGGTCGCTGGTCAGGATGCGCTCGACGCGGGGATCGACCCGCGGCTGCCGGCCGAGCGCCACCGCGACCTCGCGCCGCGCCTGGTCCGCTGGTGTCGACCGGACCTGGTCGAGCAGGTCGCCGATCGTGGTGTGCACGCTCGCCGGGACGGGAGCCAGGAAGTCGGCGCCCCAGCCGGGCGGGTTCAGCGCGTCGATCACGCCGAGGTCCGTCTCGCGGGCCAGCGCCCGGTACCGGTCGCGGGCGCGGAGCAGCCACGGGCGGAGCACCGCCCGGTCCCGCTGGCGCCGCTCGCTGGCCAGCAGGCGCAGCGCCTGGGTCAGCTCCCACAGCGGCGACAACGCGAACCGGCTCATGGTCAGGTCCTCGTTGCGCACCTCGATCCGCAGTACCACAGCGCACCAGCTTTCGTCCTGAGGCGAAAGAGTACTCCCGGCGGCGAATGGCCCGCACCATGGCGTTCATGACCGCCACCACACCAGCCGCGGCCCGGCCCGAACCACCGCGGGGGCGCACCACGTACCGCTCGGTGTTCGCGGCCGGAGAGTTCCGGGTGCTGTTCGCCGGGATGACCATGTACGTGCTCGGCTTCCAGTTCGAGCTCCTCGGCCTGTCGGTGCTGATCTTCGCCCAGACCGGGTCGGCGTTCCTGACCGCGCTGGCGTTCAGCATGGGCTTCGCGCCGCAGGCCGTCGGCGGCGCGCTGTTCACCGCGCTGGCCGACCGGCTGCCGGCCCGCGTGGTCATCGGGACGGGCCTGCTGACCCGCGCCGCGCCCGGGCTGGTGATCGGCCTGTGGCCGGCGTTGCCGGTCCCGGTCATGCTGGCCCTGGTCGCCGCCGCGGCGACGATCGCCCCGGTGTTCACCGCCGCGATCTCCGGCCTGCTCCCCGACGTGCTCGACGGGGACCGCTACGTGCTGGGCCGCTCGGTCTTCAACCTGACCGGCGCGGGTGCCCAGATCGCCGGGCTGGGCGTCGGCGGCGTGGTGCTGGCCGCGGTGCCGGTGCGCTGGCTGCTGCTGGCTGCGGGCGGGGCGCTGGTGATCGCGGCCGTCATCACCCGGCTGGGCCTGCGCCGCCGGGCCGCGCGGGCGCCCCGGGGCCCGGCTCGCGGCATCGTGCGGGCCACGGTGGCCGGCAACGTCGCGTTGTTGAGGGACCGAACGGTCCGGGGTCTGCTGCTCGCGCAGTGGTTGCCCGCCTGGCTGGTGGCCGGCGCCGAGTCGCTGATCGTGCCGTACAACGGGTCACTGGGCCGGCCGGCCAGCGCCGCCGCGCCGCTGCTCGCCGCGATGCCGGCCGGGATGCTGCTCGGTGACCTGCTCGTCGGCCGGTTCTGCGCGCCGGGTACGCGCACGCGTCTGGCATTCCCGCTGGCCGCGGCGATGGGCGTGCCGCTGCTCGCGCTAGTGTTCCGCCCTCCGCTGCCGCTGGCCTGCCTGGCCCTGCTGGCCTGCGGCGCCGGCTTCGCTTACCAGATCGGCATCCAGCAGGCCTTCCTCGACAGCCTGCCAGAAGGGCGGCGGGGACAGGGGTTCGGCCTCGGCGCCACCGGGATGATGGCCGGCCAGGGCCTAACCCCCGCATTGGCGGGCGCGCTGGCCGGGGCCCTCGGCGCCGCGGCCGCGATGGCGGTCGCGGGCGCCGCCACCGCACTGACCGCGCTCGCCCTCCGCGGCCCCCTCACCGGCCGGGTCCGGCCGCTACCGGCCGAGGTACGCGCCGCCGTTGACGTGGAGGACCTGGCCGGTGACGTGCCCGGTGGCCGGTGAGGCCAGGAACGTCACCAGCCTCGCCTTTCACAGCCGCCTCCGCGAACTCGTCGGCCAATGGGGATTGTGGCCCCCTGCCCCCGCCTATCGGGGGCCGGGGGCCACGACCCCCGGACGGTTGGGCCCGCTGAGCCTCGGCGAACCCACCTGGCACTCCCTGCACAACAGCACCGCCGAGCCGGGGCGCCGAACCACGACGGTGTGACTCCGTGGTGGTCCCAACCACGACGATGTGGCATTGTCGTGGTTCCCGTCGCGCCATGCGGCCCGGCTCGATGATGCTTGTGCGCGCTGTGGTGCGTGAGCAGACTGCCTTAGGCCGCCGGGGCGCGGGCCGCCGCGACCGTGCGGGCCAGCGGGATCCCCGCGGCAACCCCGAGCACCATCGCCGCCGCCAGCCAGCCGAACGTCACCGCCAGCGCGTGCCCGGACACCACTGGACCTCGCGCCGAATCCAGCGTCAGGAACAGGCTGCCGAACGTCGCCACCCCGACCGCCTGGCCGAGCTGGATCGTCGTGGTGAGCAGCCCGCTCGCGTCCGCGGCCTGCGGCAGCGGCACCCGCACCAGGGCGTGCGTCACCAGCGGGCTGAAGCCGAGCGCCAGCGCAGCCCCGGTGACGACCAGCGCCAGCTGCAGCACCGGGCCGCCCCGCCCGCCGGAGTGCAGGACGAGCGCCACCCAGGCGTAGCCGCCCACCGCAACCAGGCACCCCAGCGGGGCGATCAGGTGATGCAGCCCGGACGGCAGCCGCCGCCAGAAATACCCGCACAGCCCGAAGACCACCGCGCACGGCGCGAACGTCAGCCCGGCGCGCAGCGCGCTGTCGCCCAGCCCGGCCTGCAGGTGCAGTGCGAAGCTGAACAGGAAGCCGCCGTAGGTGATCATCAGCACCGCCACCGCGGCCAGCCCAGGCACCAGGCCGGGCGCGCGCAGCACCGCCAGGTTCAGCAGCGGATCGCCGCCCCGGTTCGCGATCCGCCGCTCGACCAGCACGAACACCGCCGCCAGGGCCACGCCGCCGGCGACGCACGCGAAGACCCATCCGGGCCAGTTCTCCTGGTGCCCGAGCATCAGCGGCAGCACGACCAGGAACACCGCGGGCACCGCGATGGCCAGCCCGGTCAGGTCCAGCCGCCGACGGTGCGCGCCAGGCTCGTCGGCCGGCATCACCAGCGGCACCAGGGCCAGTACGGCCAGCCCGATCGGCACGTTGACCAGGAACACCGGGCGCCAGGACTGGCCGAACAGGTTCGCCGTCACCAGCACCCCGCCGATTACCTGCCCGGCGACGAATCCCGACGACAGCACGGCCGTGTACGCGCTCAGCGCCCGGGCCCGCGCCGCACCGCCGAACCGCACCTGGATGACGCTCATAATCTGCGGCATCATCGCCGCGGCCCCCGCGCCCTGGACGAACCTGGCGGCGATGAGGATCTCGATCCCGGGCGCGATGCCGCAGGTCAGGGACGCGACGGTAAAGACGAGGACGCCGATGAGGAACATCCGGCGCCGTCCGTACAAGTCACCCAATCGTGCGCCTGTGATCAGCATCATCGCGTAGCTGACGGTATAGCCGGCCACCACGAGCTGGAGTTCGGCGCCCGTGGCGTGCAGCGTACGGCCGATCGTGGGCATGGCCACGTTGACGATCGTGACGTCGAGCAGCGCCATGAACTGCCCGGCCAGCAGCACGATCAGCATCAGCCAGCGACCGCGTCCCGCCCCAGCGACCGCCTCCCGCTCCCGTACCAGTGAGTCAGTTGTCGTGGTCATACCACCAGGCTCAGTCCGGGCGGCCCCGCGTACTAAGAGCCTGCTGATCCTGGTGTTGGCAGTACCCGGTTCCCGCGCCCGGCTCGGAGTGGACAGCCGGGTAGAGGCGGCCGCGATAGCGCACCGCCTCGGCGTGACCGGTTAGCGCCGGTCGTAATCCCTGGTGGCCCGGAAGATCGCGATCAGCCACCCGGCCAGCAGGACGGTCGGGACGATCGAGATGAAGATCAGGCTGGTCAAGGATGCGGTCAGGCTATTTCCCACGTATCCCATTGTCGCTGTCTAAGGCCGCATGCGCCATCACTAGGACTGGGTGATTCTAAGCGCCCCGCCGGGTCGGCTAGGGCGGTGGCGCGGAAAAGACAAGCGCCAGGACCCGTCCGGCTACGGCGACACGCCGATGTGCCGGCCCGCCCCTTAGCCCGACCGTGGAGGCATGAACATAACGAACGCGCCCTCAGGCACTATCCGCTCCGCGCTGCGCTACCCGGACTTCCGCTGGCTCCTGTCCGCCCTGGCCGTGTCCCAGATCGGCGACTGGCTCTACAACCTGGCCCTGGTCGTGCTGGTCTATGACCGGACCCACTCCGCGCCGTGGGCGGGCGTCACCACGGCCGCCCGGGTCGTGCCGGTCGTGGTGCTCGTCCGCCGACCCTGCATCGCAGCCAGCCATGGCGGACGCGGTACCCGCTCGCTAGAGTCGGCTGCTAAGCAACCGAGGATGACAACCGGAGGTCGGCATGACGAGTTCCCTCGTGAGCATCGGGTCGGGTGACCGTCACGTGCTGGCCGTGCACGGCTGGTTCGGCTCCGCCCGGGGCTGGGGGTCGCTGCCGGACTTCCTCGACCGCTCGACCTATACCTACGCCTTCATGGACCTGCGCGGCTACGGCGGCCGCAAGGAGGTCACCGGCGAGTTCACCATGGAAGAGGCCGCCGCCGACGCGATCGCCCTGGCCGGCGAACTCGGCTGGGACCGGTTCTCGGTGATCGGGCACTCGATGGGCGCGAAGGTAGCCCACCAGATGCTGCTGCAGGCCCCGGACCGGGTGGACAAGCTGGTCGGCCTCAACCCGGTGCCCGCCAGCGCGGTGCCAATGGACGAGCAGGGCTGGGCGCTGTTCTCCGGCGCGGCGGCCAACGCAGGCAACCGGGCGGCGATCATCGACTTCACCACCGGCAGCAAGCTGACCGCGACCTTCATCAACCACGTGGTCCGGCACTCGCTGGAGAACTCCGACGAGGCGGCGTTCGCCGCGTACCTGCAGGCCTGGGCCATGACAGATTTCTCAGGCAAAGTCCAGCCGGATACCAGGACGCCGGTCAAGGTGATCGTGGGGGTGAACGACCCGGCCCTGTCCGCCGACGTGATGGAGCAGACCTGGCTGGTCTGCTTCCCCGAGGCCGAGATGACCATCCTCCCGGACGCCGGGCACTACCCGATGTTCGAGTCGCCGGTGTCGCTCGCCACCTCCATCGAGGAGTTCCTGGGGCGCGATTGATGGCGCCATCGACCGGCCGGGCCCGCCCCGACACCGAGGTCATCTTCGATCCCGGCACCTACACCAGCGGCGTGCCGTTCGAGGCGCTGGCCCGGCTGCGCCGGCAGACCCCGGTAGCGTGGGTGCCCGAGATCCCGGTGCTCGGCTGGCCGGAGGGCCCGGGGTTCTGGCTGGTGCTCACGCACGGCGACGTGGAATCGGTGCTGCGGCGGCCGGATCTGTTCTCCTCCGCGCTGGGCGCGACCCAGATCCGGGACCCGGCCACGCCAGGGGCGCTGAGCTACGTCCGCCGGATGATGCTCAACATGGACCCGCCGGAGCACTCCCGGCTGCGGCGGCTACTCAGCCGGTCGTTCACGCCGCGGGCGGTCGCCAAGCTGGAGGACCGCATCCGCGGTCACGCCGGGGCCATCTGCGACCGCGTGTTCACCGGCCCGCGCGGCGAATGCGACTTCGCCAAGGACGTGGCCGCCGACCTGCCGCTGCTCGCCCTGGCCGACGTGCTCGGCGTGCCCGAGGAAGACCGCTGGCTGCTGTTCGACTGGTCGAACCGGGTGATCGGCTACCAGGATCCCGACTACGCCTCCTCGGCCGAATTCGACCCGGCCGCCGGCACGGCCATGGCCCGCGAGGCCCTCGCCGAACGGCCGTCTCCCGGTCCTGGTGGGCGGATGCCCGACCCGCGTACCCGGGAGGGGATGCCGGACCTGTACGCCTACGCTCACCTGCTCGCCGAGGAGAAACGCCGGCGTCCAAGCGACGACGTGATGTCGATCCTGCTGGCCCAGTCGGACGAGGGCGGCGCCCGGGTCTCGGTGGCCGAGTTCGAGAACATGTTCTGGCTGTTCGCCGTGGCCGGCAACGAGACCCTGCGCAACGGCCTGCCCGGCGCGTGTATCGCGCTGCTTGAGCACCCGCGGGCCCAGGACGAACTGCGCGCCGACCCGGCCCTGCTGCCGGTGGCGGCCGACGAGATGCTGCGCTGGTGGACGCCGGTGATGACCTTCCGCCGGACCGCGGCAGAGGACTGCCAGATCGGCGAGCAGCCGGTCCGTTCGGGAGAAAAGGTCGTGGTCTCCTTCACCTCGGCCAACCGTGACGAGACCGTCTTCGCCGACCCCGGGCGATTCGACATCCGCCGCCAGCCCAACCCGCACCTGGTGTTCGGGCACGGACCGCACTTCTGCCTCGGCGCCCACCTGGCCCGCACCCAGATGCGCGCCCTGTTCGCCGAGGTGCTGGCCCGCACGTCCCGGCTCGAAGCGGCCGGCCCGCCGTCCTACCTGCGCTCCAACTTCCAGCGCGGCGTCAAGCGCCTCCCCCTCGCCTGGACCGCCTGACCAGCGGCGCGGTCGGCCGTTCCAGCGCCGCTCCATCATCGTTCAAAGACCGCCTGGGACAGTCGCTTCATGCGCGGGCCCCGGATCCCGAGACCATTCCCCCCGGGGCCCGCCGTTTCTCCTGGAACCTTCACGATCTCCTGCCCGACGTCACCACCGGAATGTCAGTGGTGACCGCTAAGTTGAACTGGGGCAGATTGCGTGATGGGAAGAGGCCTTGGTCACGTACGAAACGACGAACGGACCAGCCGCCCGGCAGGACGGGGCGCGGCGGTCGGGCGAGGAGCGGCGGGCAGCCGAACGCCGGCGGGTTGGTGAGCGTCGGCGGGCCGAGCTCGGTGAGTTCCTGAAAGCCCGGCGGGCCCGGCTCAGCCCGGGTGATTTCGGCATGGCGCCGGGTTCCCGGCGCCGTACGCCGGGGCTGCGGCGCGAGGAAGTGGCGCTGCTGGCTGGCGTCGGCGTCACCTGGTACACCTGGCTGGAACAGGGGCGTCAGATCAACGCCAGCACCCAGGTGCTCGACGCGGTGGCCAGCACGCTGCGGCTGGACCGGGCGGAGCGGGAACACCTGTACCGGCTGGCCGAGGCGACGCCGCTGCGCACCGAGTGCGCGGCCCCGGCGGTGCCGGACGCCATCCGCGAGATCGTCGATTCGCTGGACCCGCTCCCGGCGTCGCTGCTCAACGGCCGGCACGACATGCTGATGTCGAACAGCGCCTCCGAGGAGCTGTTCTGGGATTGGCACACGATGCCGTGCGTGCACAAGAACACCCTGTGGTGCTGCATCACCGAGCCGACCGCCCGGGGCAAGTTCCCCGAGTACGACGCCCACGTCCGCTACCTGGTGGCCCGGATGCGCTCCGCGTACAGCCGGCACATCGGCGACCCGGACTGGGAAGAGGACATCCGCCGGCTGGCCAGCCTGAGCCGCGAGTTCGCCGACCTGTGGGCCCGGCACGAGGTGGCCGACCCCGAGCCGCGGACCCTCACCTACCTGCACCCGCAGGCCGGGACGCTGTGCCTGGCCGTGAGCGAGCTCCAGGTGCCGGCCATGCCCGAGGCGCGCATCGTCGTCTACACGCCGCAGGACGACCAGACCCGGGAGAGGATGCCGCTGACCCGCCGGGCCGCACCCGCCGGGCCGCCCCCGGCGGCCGGCTAACGGCGTAGCCGGCCGGGTCAGTTGAGGAAGTAGCTGCTGCCGCCCGACTGCGGGTTGGTGACCATCGCGATGACCGTGACCGTGCCGGCGTTGGCGAAGGTCAGCCGCAGCATGATGTCCTTGCCGTCATGCATGGTCCCGGCTCCGGTGATCAGCAGGTGATAGGAGATCGGGTTGAGCCGGGTCATCGCGTTGGCCGCGATGGGGATGTCCGGCACCGTACGCATGGTCATGGCTCCCGAATGCCGTCCCGCCGGAGCCCGCAACTGCACCGTGCCGCCCACGCTGACCTGCGCCGAGAGCAGCTTGTCTGCCGGGCCGTTGTTGCGGATCTCCAGGTACGCCACCGTGGTGCCCGGCGTCGTCGGCTGCGGCACGTACGCGCTGGCGACGTGGATCGACGACGTGGCCCTGGCCGACGCGCACCCGGTCACCGCGAGCGCCGCCAGCAGGGCCGCGCCCGCGATCCGGAGCACCGGCGTCAGTCTGCGCACGGTGTTTATCTTAGCTGGGGGAGGACCCCCAGACCCCCCTCATGGGGGGCTGCCCGCCCCCATACCCCCGGGGGACCCGATGGGCCCCGGGTCCCGGGCCGTTGGCCCGGTCAGCCGCGGTCGAGGGCGGTGGGGAGCAGGCCGATCGGCGGGGAGCCGAGGTCGAGCATGGCCTTGTGGAAGCGCCGCAGGGTGAAGCCGGCCCCCCAGTCCTTCCTGGCCCGCTCGCGCAGCTTGAGGATCTCCAGCTTGCCCCAGGTGTACCGGCCGTAGGTCGGGTCGAAGGCGGCCCGCCGGGCCTCGGACAGCGCCGCGGGCCCGGACAGGTGGGTGTCGGCCTCGAACCGGCGGGCTGCGTCGCCGACCGTCATCCCGGCCGTGTGCACGCCGATGGCGCAGGCCAGCCGGGTCACCCGGACCAGCGCCTCCAGCCAGACCCCGATCGGGATCCGCGGGTCGTCGGCGCCGAACCCCTCTTCCACGCACAGTTCCTCGCCGTAGTGCGCCCAGCCCTCGATGAACGCGCTGGACTGCAGGGTCCGCCTGACCTCGGACGTCACGTGCCGCAGCGCGCGGCCGTGGGAGAAGTGCCCGGGCGCCACCTCGTGCGCCGTGATGCCGGGCAGCGTGGCGTGACTGAACATCTCCAGCCACTCCTCCTGGTCGCGCTGCGGCCAGGATTCATCCGGCGGCGTGATGTGGTACCACGACGGGCCGTCCGGCTCACCGGGTGCGGCCCACGACAGCATCGCCGTGGCCCATCGCCGTGACTCGGGCGCGGGCCCGACCAGGCACACCCCGTCGTGATAGGGCACCAGGTCATGGTCGCGGGTGAACGCGATGACCCGTTCGGTCCATATCCTGGCCGACTCGATCACGCCGCCCCCGTCCGGGTGATCCCGGACCAGCTCGCGGGCCACCTCGAGCGCAGGCCGGGTCCCTGGGCTCCCTGGGGCTGCGTCGATCCGGGCGCACCAGTCGGCCAGCAGGGCGTGCAGCCGGTCCCGTTCGGCATCCGCCTGCTCCGCCAGCCGGCCCAGGTCGACCGGCAGCGCCTCGGCCCCGCCCATCAGGGCGGCGAGCGCCGGCCCGCCGAGCGCCGGGTCGGGGTCGCCCTGCGCCGCCGCGTGTTCGACGTGCGCGACCAGCCGTGCGTGCGCGGCCCGCGCCGCGGCCAGGGTCTCCTCCCCGGGACCGCCGCTCGTTCCCGCGGTGAGCCCGGCCGCCAGGCCGCGGATGCCGCCGAGCAGCGCCTCCGCCACCGGCGCGTTGACCTGGTCGAGCGACTCGACGGCCGCGTCCGCGGCCTGCGGCCAGGCGGCGAGGTGCGCGGCCCGCGCGGCGTCCCGCTGCTGCTGCGGGGCGTAGTCCCGGTCGTAGCAGGACAGGTCCAGCTCGCCGAGGTGGAAGAGCGGGTTCCTGCGGTGCAGTTCGAGCCGGGCGAAGGTGACCCGCTTCAGCTCCTCGGCCGCGGACAGGTGCGCCTCGTCGTGCGGGTCCGGCAGCGGTCCGCTGCCGGACCGCGCCTCCTCCAGCCGGGCCAGCCCGGCCCGGACCCCCGCGGGCGACAGGTCCTGCGGCTTGCCGTCGTACTCGTGCCGGCCCGCGAACTCGCGCGCCTCGGACACGTCGAGGTCGCAGACGGCGCGCACCCGCGGGGAAAGGTCCATGCGGGAGACGCTATCAGGGCGTCGTGCCCTGGATTCCCTGACCGGAACGGACCGGCATGACGGTCAGCAGCGGCGCGCTGTCCGACGAGCACGCGTCGAAGGCGTGGCTCACGTACAGCGCCTGCGTCTCGCCCGGCGCGTAGACCCGCAGCCAGTGCGCCGTCACCGGCTGGCAGGTCGCGGCCGGGTAGTTGCCCGCCTCCGCGACCTGCAGCCAGGCGTGCGCCACGGCGCCCGCCGCGAGCTTGACCGGCACCTTTCCGAAGGACGGGTTCTGCTGCGCCGCCGCCCCGATCTGGCTGCCGCTGCCGTTACCCGCGGTAACGAAGGACATGCCCGGATAGCCGTAGAGCCCGCACGGCGAACTTGAGGTGTTGGTGAAGTCGACCGGGAGATAGGTGCTGCCCGCCGCCCCGCCGGCCTGGCTGGCGTTGACGGTGACCTGCAGCGACGACGGCTGGCACAGGGCCAGCCCGGCGGTTCCCGAGGCCGCCGACCCGGTGCCCGCGGCCGCCGTCCCTCCCGCCGTCGCGGTCTTGCCCGGCGCCGCCCCGCCGGCCGGGGCGGTGCCCGCCTGGTGGGTGCTCGCCGACGCGCAGCCGGCCAGCAGGCCTGCCGCGGCCGCCGCGGTCACTGCCAGCGATACCGCAGGCCGCCCGCGGGACCGCCCGCGGGACCGGCCGGAGGTCCGCCCGGAGGTCCGGCCGGTTGTGAGCGGAGGGGCAGGGGGAGTCGTGAGCATCAGCGTGTCACCTCATAGTCGCCAGATAGTCGCACTGAGTAATCATCAGGTATGTGCCCGTCAGGCGCCAGCCGACACACGGCACCGGCCCCCGGACAGTGCGAGCCGGCCCCCGGACAGTGCGAGATGAGAGGATCGGCTCATGGCCGACATTCCCGGATTCACCACCAGGCCGGAACTCGCGGGCACGTTCGGGATGGTGGCCTCGACGCACTGGCTCGCCTCGGCGACCGGGATGGCGGTGCTGGAGCACGGCGGCAACGCGTTCGACGCGGCCGTCGCCGCCGGGCTCGCGCTCCAGGTGGTCGAGCCGCACCTGAACGGCCCGGGCGGCGAAGTCCCGGTCATCGCCCACCACGCGGGCCGCGGCGAGACCTTCGTGCTCTGCGGCCAGGGGACCGCACCCGCCGCCGCCACGCTGCAGGCCTTCGCCGGCCTCGGGCTCGACCTGGTGCCCGGCAGCGGGCTGCTCGCCGCCTGCGTACCCGGCTCGTTCGGGGCCTGGATGCTGATGCTGAGGGAGTTCGGCTCGCTCCGGCTGCGGGACGTGATGGGCTACGCGATCGGCTACGCGGCCGGCGGCTACCCGCTGCTGCCCGCGATCAGCTGGGGGATCGCCAGCGTGGCCGAGCTGTTCCGTGACCACTGGCCGAGCTCGGCCGAGGTCTACCTGCCGGGCGGGCGCGTGCCCGCGCCGGGCTCGCGGTTCGCCAACCCCGCGCTGGCCGCCACCTACCAGCGCATCCTGGACGAGGCCGAAGCGGCCAGCCAGGACCGCGACGAGCAGATCGAGGCGGCCAGGCGGGCCTACTACGAGGGTTTCGTGGCCGAGGCCATCGCGGTCTACCTCGCGTCCGCCGAGGTCATGGACGTGACCGGCCGGCCGCACCGCGGGCTGCTGTCCTACGCCGACCTGGCCGGCTGGCACCCGCGGCTCGAGGAGCCGCTGACCTACGAGTTCGGCGGGCTGACCGTGTGCAAGACCAGGCCATGGGGGCAGGGCCCGGTGTTCCTGCAGCAGCTCGCGCTGCTCGACGGCTTCGACCTGGCGGCCATGGGTCCGGGCACCGCGGACTTCGTGCACACGATGGCCGAATGCGGCAAGCTCGCGTTCGCCGACCGGGAAGCCTGGTACGGCGACTCCCACGTCGCCGACGTGCCGGTCAAGGCGCTGTTGTCCGCCGGGTACGCCGACGAGCGGCGCCGCCAGGTGGGACCGGAGGCGTCGGCTAGGCTGCGCCCCGGCGCCCCGGACGGCCGGCCGCCCCGGCTGCCGGACTTCGTCACCCGCGCGTTCGCCGGCGTCGGCGACGACGGAAGCGTGTCGCCGGTCATGGACGTGGAGCCGCCCGCGCGGCTGCTGGACCCGGGCACGGGGGAGCCGACGATGCGGACCAGTGGACCTGCAGGTCATGCCGCTTCCAGCCACCGGGCCGGCGACACCTGCCATCTCGACGTGGCCGACCGGTTCGGCAACATGGTCTCCGCCACGCCGAGCGGCGGCTGGCTGCAGTCCTCGCCGGTCATCCCCGGCCTCGGTTTCTGCCTCGGCACGCGGGCGCAGATGTTCACCCTCACCCCCGGGCTGCCCGCCACCCTCGCGCCGGGCAAGCGGCCGCGCACCACGCTCAGCCCGAGCCTGGCGCTGCGGGATCGCGAGCCGTACCTCGCGTTCGGCACGCCAGGCGGCGACCAGCAGGATCAGTGGTCCCTGCTGTTCTTCCTCAACCACCTGACGTTCGGCATGAACCTGCAGCAGGCGATCGACTTCCCGTCGTTCCACTCCGCGCACATGCCGTCGTCGTTCTACCCGCGCCAGGCCCAGCCGCTGGCCCTGGACGTCGAGTCGCGGATCGGCGACCCGGTGATCGAGGACCTCCGCCGCCGCGGCCACCTGGTGAACGTCCGCCCGGCCTGGTCCCTGGGCCGGATCAGCGCAGTGGCCCGCCGCGACGGCATCCTGTACGCCGCCGCCAACCCCCGCGGCATGCAGGGCTACGCCGCAGGCCGCTAGCTCCGCCGCTTTGCGCCGGCGCCGCCCGGCCTACTCGCGCCGTGCCGCGGCCCGCCTACTCGCGCCGTACCGCGCCCCGGTCTCCGCAGCCGCCGCGCACCGGCATCACAGGACGCACAGGCACCATCGAGCCGGCCCGGATGACGCGAGGAGAACCACGACGATGTCACATCGCCGTGGTCAGGACCACAGCGATGTCACATCGCCGTGGTTGGGCGGCCTGGGCCGCCGGCGCAGTTGTGATGGGAGTGCCGACAGGGGCGATCGGGGCTTCAGCAAGCGCGGGCATACGGGGGTTGTGTGCCCTACCCCGGCTCCGAACCCCGCGTGTCACCGCATCAGGGATGACGCATGTCATGGCAGGTTCCTGAGGGACGGCACTACCTGGCCGACCCGCTCAGATGGTGATATTGGGAGCGCTGGGGGTCAAGGGCCGCCAAGCCGGCCAGACGAAGCAGACGAAGCAGACGAAGCTGACACAGAAGCCGAATCAGGGGAACTACATGAGCCAGTACGAGACGGGCTACGCGACCACGACCGCGACCACAACCGCGGCCGCGACCGTGAGCCACGGGGCCTACGGGGGGAGCCGCAACGGCGGTCCGGTGGTCTCGTTCGAGAACGTATCCAAGCACTACGGACGGCTGCGGGCCGTTGACGGGCTGACCCTCGACCTGCGCGCGGGCGAGACCGTCGCCCTGCTCGGGCCGAACGGGGCGGGCAAGTCCACCTCGCTGGACATGCTGCTCGCGCTGCGCAAGCCCACCAGCGGGCGGATCAGGATGTTCGGCGATGACCCGTATCACGGGGTGAAGTCCGGCCGGGTCGGCGCCATGCTCCAGTCCGGCGGGCTGATGCCCGAGGTGACGGTGCGCGAGCTTGTCGAACTCGTGACCAAGCTGCACCCGAACCCGGAGCCGGTGGCGACCACGCTCAAGCGGGCCGGCATCACCCAGTTCGCCGACCAGCGGGTGGACCGGCTGTCCGGAGGTCAGACCCAGCGGGTCCGGTTCGCGCTGGCCATCTGCGGCAAGTCCGAGCTGATCGTGCTGGACGAGCCGACCGCGGCCATGGACGTGGAGACCCGCCGGCTGTTCTGGAACAGCATGAAGGAAGAGGTGGCTGCAGGGCGCACGCTCCTGTTCGCCACGCACTACCTGGAGGAGGCCGACCAGGCGGCGGACCGGATCCTGGTCATCAACCGGGGCCGGCTGCTCGCCGACGGCACGCCCGCCGAGATCAAGGCGCGGGCCGGGGCCAAGCGGCTCTCCTTCCGCCTGGACACGGTGGACGAGCCCTTCCTGCTCGGCCTGCCCGGGCTGGTGAACCTTGAGGTCAGGCACGACGTGGTGCAGATCCAGTCGGCCGACTCGGACGCCACGCTGTACGCCATCCTCGACGCGGGCTACCGGCCGAGCGAGATCGAGGTCACCAGCCTCGGCCTCGAGCAGGCCTTCCTCGCCATCACCGCCGAAGACGACGCGACCAACGGACACTCAGCAGGGGAGACGAACTGACATGGCCGGCACACTGGCCCTCACCAAAGCCGAACTCAGCCGGCTCATGCACAACCGGCGGTACTTCATCTTCACCGTGGCCTTCCCCGTCATCCTCTACCTGCTGATCGGCCGGCAGGTCAACGCCCACGCCTACGGCATCGCGTTCGGCGCGTACTACATGATCTCGATGGCCACGTTCGGCGCGTTCAGCGGTGCCCTGAACGGCAACGCGCAGCGGATCGCGCAGGAGAAGAAGGAAGGCTGGATCCGCCAGCTCAGGCTCACCCCGCTGCCCGCCAACGCCTACGTGGTCACCAAGATCCTCGTCTCGCTGGCCACCACCGTGCCGTCGATCGTGATCGTGCTGCTGCTCGGCCGCTTCTACGGCAACGTCCACCTGCCCGCCTGGGAGTGGCCGGTCATCGCGGTCACCGTCTGGTTCGGCTCGACGATCTTCGCCGCGCTGGCCGTGGCCATCGGCTACCGGTTCTCGCCGGAGCAGGTCCAGCCGGTCACCCTGATTACCTACTTCATCTTCGCCATCCTCGGCGGCCTCTGGTTCCCGCTGACCGGTTTCCTCGGCAAGGTCGGCCAGTTCACCCCCACCTACGAGGCCGTCAAGATCGGCGCCGACGTGATCAGGGGCATCGCCGTGCCGGCCGGCCTGGCCATCGGCCTGGTGGTCTGGCTCGGCATCTTCATCGCCCTGGCCACGGCCGCGGTGCGGTCCACCGCCGAGACAGTCTGAACCCTGATCCCGCGGGATGTGCCCGGCCGGCCATTCGGGGGCTCGGCCGGGCGCCGTCGGGCGGGTAAACCCACGGAAACGTGGCAGCATGGAAGGGAGGTGAGCTGCGATGGCGACAAGATCCACCGACGCCGCCCGGAACGAGGCGGGACTGCTCACCAGCGTGCTGAACGATCGTAACGTGCCCGGTACCGGCAGCAGCCGGTGGCGCTATTTCTTCTCCGGCGTCTGGCTGGCCTACCTGATCCAGCCGGTCTCGGACCTGTTCCACCATCACGGGGCGGCGTGGATCGCCGGCGGCATCATCATCACGATCGCCTTCTGCGCCATTTACCTGCCCGTCCTGTTTCTCTGCGAGTCGCGGCCGCGGCTGGCCCTCTACGGGCTCGGTGCCCTCGTAGCCCTGGCCTCGGTGGCCTGCCTGGTGTACGGCAAGAACTGGACGCCGCTGTGGATCTACGTATCGGCCGCGGGCGGCTTCGTGCTCACGTCGGGTTTCGGCAGCCGCCGGGCCTCCTTCGGCGTCTTCGCCATCACCGGCTGCTACCTGCTGTTCTGCTGGATCACCCACCTCGACCTGGGCACCACCCTGGCCGTCCTGCTGCCCGTCCTGCTCATCGGCCTGGCCATGATGGGGTTCCGGATGCAGATCAGCCTGGTGCACGAGCTGGACCGGGCTCGCGGGACGGTCGCCAAGCTGGCCACGAACGAAGAAAGGCTTCGGCTGGCCCGGGACATGCATGACCTGACCGGCCAGTCGCTGTCGATGATCACGCTGAAGTCCGAGCTGGCCGCCAAGCGCCTGGCCAAGCTGCCGTCCTCGGCCGAACGCGACGCGGTGCTCACCGAGCTCGGTGACATCGGCCGGGTCAGCCGGCAGACGCTGCACGACATCAGGGAGGCGGTCAGCGGATACCGCAGGCCGACGCTCGCCATCGAGGTCATCACGGCGCGGAACGCGCTGGAGGCGGCCGGCATCGCGCTCGACGACGACGCCGGGCTGACCCTGCGGTCGGGCACCTTCGACCCGGAGGCCGAGGCGGTGCTGGCCTGGTGCCTGCGCGAGGCCGTCACCAACGTGATCCGCCATTCCCGCGCCCGGCACTGCCGGATCCGGCTCACCGAGCGGATGGACGAGGTGTCCCTCGAGGTCACCGACGACGGCCGCGGCTTCCCCGGCCAGGACCCGGAGAACCCGGCCACCCCGGACAGCGCTCATGGCAGCGGGCTGCGGGGCGTGTCCGAGCGCCTGTCCGCCATCGGCGGCCGCCTGTCGCTCGGGCCGGCCGACGGTTCCGGGTCGAAGGGTCCCGGGCACGGCTTCCGCCTCATCGCGACCGTGCCCAATAATGGCCAGCTATGACCCAGGACGAGCCCGTCCGGCTGCTCCTCGCCGAAGACCAGGTGATGATCAGGGAGGCGCTGGCTGCGCTGCTCTCGTTCGAGGGCGACATCGAGGTGGTGGCTCAGGTCGGCCGCGGCGACGAGGTGCTGAAGGCGGCCGAAGCCACCAAGCCCGACGTGGCCGTGCTGGACATCGAGATGCCGGGCATGGACGGCCTGACCGCGGCGGCCGAGCTGAAGAAGCGCAGCCCGGACACCAAGATCGTGATCCTGACCACGTTCGGCCGGCCCGGCTTCCTCCGCCGCGCGATGGAGTCCGGGGTATCCGCGTTCCTGGTCAAGGACTCCCCGGCGGACAAGCTCACCCAGACCATCCGCCGGGTACTCGCGGGCGAGCGGGTCATCGACCCGGACCTGGCCGCCGCCGCCCTCGCCGACGGGGTCAACCCGCTCACCCCGCGCGAGCGCGACGTGCTCGAGGCCTCCGCCGACGGCCGGACCATCGCCGAGATCGCCGCCCAGCTCTACCTCTCCGAGGGCACGGTACGGAATTACCTGTCCGCGGGCATCCAGAAGACCGGGGCCAGGAACCGCGCCGAGGCACTCCGCATCGCCTCCGAACGCGGCTGGCTGTAGATCCTCCAGACCCTAGGATGAAGTGCGTGACTTCATCCGGATACCTGCGCTACCCGCACATTCACGGTGACCTTCTCGCCTTCGTATCCGAAGACGACGTCTGGCTCGCTCCGGCCGACGGCGGCCGGGCCTGGCGGCTATCCGCCGACAGCGCCCAGGTGAGCTACCCCCGCTTTTCCCGCGACGGCGCCAGGATTGCCTGGACCAGCTGGCGGGACGGCAACCCCGAGGTCTACACGGCCGACCCGGACGGCAATGACGTAGGCCGGCTCACGTACTGGAGCGACGCCAGGACCAGGGTGACCGGCTGGACCCAGCACGGTGAGATCCTCGCGGTCTCCGCCACCGGCCAGCCCGAAACGTACCTGACCTGGGCGTACGCTGTCCCGCTTGAGGGCGCGCCGCCGCGGCTGCTGCCGTTCGGCCCGGTCACCGACCTGGCCCTGGAGGAGACGGGCACGGCCCTGCTCACCGGCCGGATGAACACCGAGCCCGCGTTCTGGAAGCGGTACCGCGGCGGCACCCGCGGCCGGCTGTGGACCGCCACCGGCACGGATCCTCTGTTCACGCGGGTGCTCAGCGACCTGGACGGTCAGCTGGCCGGCCCGATGCTGATCGGGGGCCGGGTGTTCTTCTTGTCCGATCACGAGGGCACCGGGAACATCTACTCGTGCGCGCCAGATGGCAGCGATGTCCGCCGGC
>WNFY01006117.1_pt1 | contig 24146 bp, 37 predicted proteins | sample 5400091 | NCBI WGS metagenome assembly WNFY01 (sample SAMN13153364, study PRJNA577476) | soil metagenome | isolation source: 60 cm soil or saprolite under grassland replicate 1 | place: USA:California | collected 2016-06-15 | reverse complement strand
CGTGGATACCTGCATCAATGGTCTGGGCGAGCGCGCCGGAAACGCCGCCAGCGAAGAGGTTGTGATGGCGATTCGCACGCGCTCCGCCGACCTTGGCCTGGATGTCAAAGTGGATACCACGAAGAGCGCCTCCACCAGCCGCCTTGGTGCTCAACTATCGGGCATGCAGGTGCAGTGGACCAAGCCAGTCGTTGGGAAGAACGCCTTCTCGCATGGCGGCGGCATCCACCAGGACGGTGTCTTGAAAGATGCGCGCACATATGAGATCATGACGCCGGAGTCCGTTGGCCTCTCACCCGCCGATCGCCGTATGCACATGGGCAAGCTTTCGGGCCGCGCCGCCCTGGCCGCCCAGATGCAGGAGCTCGGCTACCAGCTTGCAATGGAGCAACTCAACTTCGCCTTCGACATGGCGAAATTGATGCTCGGCAAGAAGAAGGTGTTGGAAGAGATGGATATGCGGCATATTGCTGAGGCCGCTATCAACAAAAACGTGGTATAACAATTTTCAGTATCCTTTAGCGGATCGTGAAAAAATATTGACGCCAACCACTCCAGGAACGGCAGTATACATGCGAAACGCTAAAATGTCAAGTGAAAACGCAGTAGGAGACACTGTATGCCAAAGACTATGTTTGAAAAGATCTGGGATGCACACGTCGTGCGCGACGTGCCCGGAGAATCGACGGTTATTTATATCGACCGTCACCTGGTACACGAGGCGACCTCGCCACAGGCCTTCGCCGGCCTGCGCACCGCCAAAATTCCCCTACGCCGTCCCGATGCCACCGTGGCCGTACTTGACCATAACGTCCCAACGGTCAACGGTCGCCGCATGCTTGATGTTGTGGATCGGGAGAGCGAACTCTGCATAACAACCCTTGAGCAGAACGCAAAAGATTTCGGCATGACGCTCTTCAAAATGAACGACGAGCAGCAGGGTATCGTGCACATCATCGGGCCCGAGCTTGGCCTTACCCTCCCCGGCATGACGCTGGTCTGCGGCGATTCTCACACCTCCACCCACGGTGCGCTGGGCGTCTTCGCCATCGGCATCGGCACCAGCGAAGTCGAGCATGTGCTTGCCACTCAGTGCCTCTTGCAGCAGAAGCCCAAAACGATGAATATCCGCGTCGAGGGCAAGCTTGCTCCCGGCGTGACGGCCAAGGACCTGGCACTGGCGATCATCGGCAGGCTGGGCACGGGCGTCGGCACGGGCCACGTTATCGAGTTCAGTGGTTCAACCGTGCGCGATCTCTCGATGGAGGGACGCATGACGTTGTGCAACATGGCCATTGAGGCCGGTGCGCGTGCTGGCATGGTCGCGCCCGACGAGACGACCTTCGCCTATATCAAGGGCCGTCCCTACGCGCCGCAGGGTGAGCTCTTCGATCAGGCCGTCGCGTCCTGGCGTCAACTCGCCAGCGATCCCGGCGCGCAATTCGACGCCGTACATGAGATCAACATCGACGGCCTGGGTCCGCAGGTCACGTGGGGCATCAATCCTGGCATGGTCGCCGACATCAATAGCGCCGTCCCCGATCCCGCCGCTGTGAGTGATCCATTGCAGCGCCAGAGCTACGAGCGCGCCCTGAAGTACATGGGCCTGCAGGCCGGTCAGAAGATCGCCGACATCAAACTGGACACCGTCTTCATCGGCTCCTGCACCAATTCGCGCCTGGAGGATCTGCGCATGGCCGCCCGGTACGTGAAGGGCAAGCACGTCGCGCCCAATGTGCGCGCGCTGGTCGTTCCCGGCTCGATGCGTGTGCGCCGTATCGCCGAAGAGGAGGGCCTGGCCGATACCTTCCGCGAGGCCGGCTTCGAGTGGCGTGAGGCGGGTTGCAGTATGTGCATTGCCATGAACGGCGATCGCCTCTCCGAAGGGGAACGCTGCGCCTCCACCAGCAACCGCAACTTCGAGGGACGCCAGGGTCGCGGTGGTCGCACGCACCTCGTCAGTCCTGCCATGGCCGCCGCCGCCGCCATCGCCGGACATTTCGTCGATATCCGCGACCTGTAGCCGCGAGGAGAGATAGTATGGAACCATTCACCACATTGACGGGCCTGGTGGCTCCGTTAGATCGCACCAACGTCAACACCGACGAGATCACGCCTGCGCGTTTCCTGAAGACGATCAAGCGCACGGGCTTCGAGAATGCGCTCTTCGCGAACTGGCGCTTCTTCAACGACGGCACGCCCAATCCCGATTTCGTTCTGAACCAGCCGCGCTACCAGGGTGTGAAGATCCTGCTGGCCGACGACAACTTCGGCTGCGGCTCTTCGCGTGAGCACGCGCCCTGGGCGCTGCACGATTACGGCTTCCGCTGCCTGATCGCGCCCAGCTTCGCCGACATCTTCTACAACAACTGTTTCAATAACGGCATCCTGCCCATCACCCTCGGCATGGCGACCGTGCAGGAGCTCTTCGCCGCAGTCGAGGCCACCGAGGGCTACACGCTGGATATCGACCTTGCCGCCCAGACGATCACCACGCCGACCGGGCGCGTGATACGTTTCGAGATCGACACGTTCCGCAAAGAGGCGCTTCTCCAGGGCCTGGATAATATCGGCTGGACGCTCTCGCATAGCGATGAGATCGCCAGCTATGAGAGTCGCCGCAAGCAAGAGGCCCCCTGGCTCTTTGCCGCCGAGGCGCACTGATGATGAAATTGTTCAATATGGAAAAGCAGGTCGATTGCCAGTTACCCATTTACAAGCGGAGGTGCAGGGAGCTAACCGCCCCTGCACCTCCGCGAAGGAACAAGTTCCCAACTTCTTAATTATTGCTTCTTGCCCAACACCGTAAGGGAAAACGCCACAGCCCCAAAGTCGTCCGACTGTATCTCGGTGAGCATCTGCTGGTACAACTGCTCGACCTCCTGCTGCGTTGTCACTCCACTATTGACCAGGAATGGGAGTACGAGCCGATACGTCTGAGTGAGATCCTGGATGATCTCACTAGAAGCGGGCGTGCCAGACGAGAAATTCATCTCGGCCACTATTGACTGCACCGGCTGGCAGCCCGCATCCTGAACAAGTTGTTTGAGTACTGGAGTGATGCTGAGTAACCGTCCCTCAGGAGAGAAACTGCGCCCGGTCTGGAAGAAAGCTTGCGAAATCAGCCCGCCAAGTTGGGCGAAGGCAGGAGTAGTAACAATGGGTAGTTCGGCTTCAGTAAGCTGGATGGCTCCACCCGGGCGAATGACACGCACGAACTCCTGGAGCGCGTTCGGCCAGGCTTCGGCGGGAACGAGACCTACGATGTAGCGCACATTGACAAGGTCAAATGAATTGTCCGCGAAGTCCAGGCGCTGGAAAGGGTCCGTGACGGTGAACGAGACGTTCTCGACATCATGCTCTTTGGCCTGCTCACGTGCATGCTCAACCTGCCGGGCATCGTGCTCAATGCCAATAATCTCGACATCTGGAGAAGCCTGCCCGACGCTTATCGCCCACTCACCATTCCCAGAAGCAACATCGAGTACGCGCTGGAGGGGAGAAACAGAAGAACTCATCAGCGATGTCTGACCACGTGTCTTGAGAGTAGGGAGGTCGAAATGAAATAAACGTGGCACGGTCCCATCCCCTTCAGCAGCAGGAGGAAGAGGTATGCTCTGCTGCGCTCCGGTTGATGGAGCAAGCTGGGGAACAACACCTTCCGGTTTCTGTCCCCACGCAGTGAGGGTAAAGACCAGCCCACGGAAATGCTCCTCTAACATCTCTACTGAAAGTTGTTGCTGCAAGCGTGTAACCTCTTGTTGCGTTGTTACCCCCAGAGCCGTGAGGAATGGCTGCATCAGTTCGAAGGCAACGGTCAGGTCCTGATAGCCGCTCTGCTGCTGAGCAGCGCCTGCGGAGAAGTCGAGGGCGCTTGCTCGTTCCTGGATGTTGACACAGCCTGCATCACGCAGAAACCGTCTCAGCCAGGGAGCAATGCCAAGATTTCGCCCGTCAGCAGAGAAATTAAGTCCGCTTATCTGCGCCGCCTGCAACAGCAATTTCATGAGCTTCTCATATGCGGCGCTGGTGGTCACGCCCCATTCACTACCCGTGATACGGATGATCCCGCCTGGTTTCGTAACACGCATGATTTCCTTGAAAAGCGGTGCAAATGCCGCTACCGGAATGACCTCTTCTATATGGCGTGCATTGACCAGGTCGAAGGACACGTCGGGGAAATCCAGAGGCTGAGTAATGTTGCCGACCTGAAAGCTAGCGTTGTCTAAACCGCTTGAGCGCGCCTGGATGGTGGCGTAGTCGATCATATTGTTGCTAATGTCGATGCCAGTGACGTGCATATCGCGATGAGCCTGGGCCATGCCCAACACCCAGCCTCCTGGACCACATGCTACATCCAGGACAGTGTGGATGCGGGCAATCGTCTCCTCGGATTGCTCAGGGAGGAGTCCTCCCATTGATGTAGTAAAATTCCGATCTTGCTCGATCAGATGTACGCCCTCTGCTTGACTGTCACCGAGAATATAATAATTTCCCGTGAGAGAGGGATCGTAGTTAGCCATCGTGTAACTCCTTCTGTGTTCTCTATTGCTTTAGTTTGCTAAAGTCTTGGGTACAATGTTTCTAGGTGTGGAGCGGCTTTACAGCTTCTCTGTATGCTCTAGTTGATAGTATCTTGTCTATTTTGTTTTTGCCTCTGCTGTTTTGGTTGTCGATGCCAGTGGAGGTTTTTGTGTGGGTGTGTGACTACTAACTTCATAGTACGCTTAGATTTTTATGTACTCATGGCACTCTTTGACTTCTTTCCCTGGTTATTCTTTGGTATTCTGTTAGCAGGGGAGAGTTAGATTTTTCTAGATCAAGTTCGAACCTGAGAATACTGTCACCTTCATACTTGGTCTCCTCCATTCCTAATTTTCGAGCGAGTCTAATTCCATCAAGTTTTTCAGATGTGCCATAGAGTTTTTTGACTGGCATACCTTGTTGTGTGAACTCTTCTAGTACGGTGATTGTATCTCGAAGCAACTTGAATGAGTTAATTCTTTGCTCTGTATTGCTTATTCCTGGTCGTACTCCTAGGGAGACGAAAAGTGAGTCTATTGGTTGTCCAGGTGTAAAAGGTAAGACGTTCTCTGCTCCTGTTATGGAGTACACTCCTGTTCCTGCTGGTGTAGTGATTGATTGTTTGGGTGTTGGTCCCATGAGTTGTTTTAGAGCATCCTCTGTGAACCATATTAAGCTGATGTATCCTACAACTATGTTTTCTTGCTTAATGATGTAGTACACATATGGGTTTTTGTGCCATATCCTTAACCGCTCCTCGTAGCTAGGTGTGCCACCTATTCCATATATTGCTATGCAAAGCTCGTATATACCTCTTATATCCTCTTCTGAACTTGCTCTTTGAAATGTTGCGTGTTCAGTGGAATGCAGGAGTATGAATAGCTCTCTAGCCTGGGCCAGTTTTTCTATTTCTGCTCTAGGGTAGTAGCCCTCGGTTTGTCCTGGAGGAACTATTTTTTTGATCTTTCCATCTCTCACATAGTTGTGGAAGGTTGTTTTGGGATATCCTAGCCTTTTTGCGGCTTCTGCTGCTGTATACATGCCTGTGGGGGCATTTGCTCTTTTAACCACGGGTATTCTCCTTAATCTAGTTGACTGTCTCCTGATCGAATTATACCACACTTTGGAACTCTTTGCACTATAGGGCTTGACAAGTTTCTTTGTTTCGTGCTAAAATTGAAGTAGATCAGTTGGAACTCTTTGAATTCGTGGACTCGATAGTTTTGTAGGATTTGTTGGTTTAAAGAACAAGCGGTTCTATGAAGTGCTCTGAGCGACGGTCGAGGCTCTTGATGGTGTACGGCTGAATGTGCAGCAGGCTGTGAAGGCGAAGTAAGCGGCGCTGGCCCATTCAAACACCGACTCAACTGAATACCTCACCCCATCTAACAGGATGTGAGCACGCATGCACACGGTAGATTGTCTGAGACTGAATACTTAGGAAGTTTCAGTTGTGCGTACCAGACTTTTGAGCACGTGGCCTCTGGAAGCTCACGGATGGAAGGATGACCAGGGATAAATCCCTCTTGTACAAGAGGTGTGAGGACTTTTCTCTATTTCATTCGTTGTTTCCTTCTTTGCTGTCCCCTCTAGAAGAAAGGAACCTGCGTATGCACAATCAGTTTTTTTATGTGCAACTCTGGCAACGACTCAATGTCAATGTCCCTCCTATTCAACAGCGCGTCCAGGCCCCTTCTGAGGGTCACGCGATTGTGCAAGTGATGCGCCTTCATCACTTGTCGTACGTCGACCGCGCCTGGGTGAGTCCTTCTGTCTACGCTGCTCCGACTGTGCGCCTGGTAGAGATCACTGTTAAAGGCAAGGTGCGCCGGTGGAGGCAGGAGGTGTTGAGAACATCGTAGCGCCTTCATGAAAAACCCTGTTTAAACGTTGTTTTTTGTGTCTGGTGAGAAAGGGGTGATGCCGTGCCTCCACCTGAACTTTGTCTTGACAGTTTTCTGCAATTTTTAGCTGATCGTTCTTATGAGGTCGTCGGCTATTCGGGCCTGTCGTTTTTTCGCAATCCGCTTGCTGAATGGTTGTCCTTATCGTGTGGCTGCCTGGTGGCAGTTGACACGGATAGTTACAGCTACGTCTCTTCTTCGTGCTCTCGTCTTCTGCCTTGTTGGGCGCGTCGTCTGGTGGCCTGGTTGGAGGCGTGCTCTCCCGCTCCGCTTACTGGCGAGATGGTGTTTACCATCCTGGCTCAATTAGAGGCTGGCGCTCGGTTTCCCCACTTCTAGTCCGTTTCTCCCGCTCGTCTGTTTGTCCTTTCTGTTTTCTCTCCCATTCTGAGGGGTGTTATGCAACAAGCTGCAACACAACTGCGTGAGGCGTGGCTGCAAGAAGCTGCGTCTTTTCTCATTGATCACATGACGAAGCAAGGATTGCCTGCAACGGCGGCGCGGGTCTCCTGTGGCTGGCCCTCGCGTGGTGGTCTCTCGGCGCGTCAGGCGGTGATCGGACAGTGTTTTTCGCCCACGATCTGTCGGGATGGCAAACCGCAAATTTTCATCTCGCCGCGCTTAGATGACAGTCTTGAGGTGCTTGGGACGCTGCTGCATGAACTGGTTCATGCCTCAGTTGGCACGGACAAAAAGCATGGCAAGGTTTTCTCGCAAGCCGCGCGCAAAGTCGGCCTGACTGGCCCGCCCACGGCAACCACGGTTGGCGACGGTCTGCGACCTCTCTTACAGTCGTACATCGATCGCGCTGGCCTCTATCCTCATGCTGCTATCCTGCCTCCACACAAAGAGAAGGCCGGTTCACGGCTGCGCTTGTATGAGTGTTCCTGTGAGCCGGTGGTCAAGGTGCGTGTGGCTAGTGATCGCTTTCAAGCGCGCTGCGAGGTCTGCGAGGAACTGTTTACCCTGGTTGAGCCGCAAGAAGCATAGGAGATGCTCAATGCTCATACTCTGGATTATTGGTCTGATCGTTGCAGGCTTTGTCGGGTACTGGCTCGGCTCGGTTCTACAAGTAGTCAGAAAGGGCTTACATTATGAACCTGTTTATTACTTTTGCCGTTGTTGTGATTATCGGTTATGCTGTCCTTCGTCGCTCTGGTGAGAAGAATGAAAAGAAGTTCTGGCAGGAGTATTACAAGAAAAAAGATCCTCCTGCACATGGTTGGGTAGACAATCGACCATCCTTGAGTGCCTGGGCCTGGTGCTTTCTTTTTGCCGTCGTAGGTGCGTTCATCATCGCTAAGATGGGTGGGTTCTAGAATGGAGCAGACCTGTTGAGTAGGTTCCTTTAGTTCTTTGAAGGAGACGTATATGGATTGGGTGACGGTGATCAAGGATTGTGGTTTCCAGGTGATCGTTACTATTGTGCTTGTGGTTCAGTTTTTCGTGACGGTGTACTTGCGTCGGCGCGTACGCGCTCTCGAGCAGTATGAGTACTGGTATTTCAACCAGTATCAGCACTATCAGTCTCCTACACAACCATTGACGGTGCGTTATCCATTACCGAGGCCGAAGTAGTTGAGCGGTATGAAGCAATGCTCACCACTCAGGCGATAGTAAGGAGGTTTTCAGTGAACTGGTCACATCTGTATGAGATTGCGTCGCTTGTAGCATTGGTGGCATCGGCGCTTCTTCTTATGAGAGCAAAAGGCTATGTACGGGTGTTCTTTTATGTAGACACTTCCCAGGAGGCAGAATGTTTGCTCTTCCTTCAATGAAGCCAGGAAAAACGAGGATCGGCATGGCTGCACTGCTGGAGGCATTGAGCGAGTGTTCGCGGATTGTTTCATAGCAAAGCTCCTATGTTCAAAAAGTGTCTACATAACCTTATGTCCTTGATTGTCTTGGGTGCAATTGTTGTGTTTGTGTGTGTGACCGGCCTACACGCTCTGTAGGTTTTATCAGGAGGTGTGCATGAGTTTTGTAACTTGTATGGTCGCCGTGATTTTGGGTGTTCTGTCGTTTCGGGTTCAGCGTCGTTTGGATCGTTACCTTGTACAGCTTGCTTCTTTTCTCATGCTCATGTACTTCTTGCATCAGTTGCATATGTTTTAGGAGGTGCCCTATGCTGTTGCTTTTCCTGCTGAGTTTGGGTCTTGCTGGCTTTGTTGGTCTGGTGATTGGTTTCATCTGGTCTCACCATTTCAACGGTTGAGGGGAGGTGTTTTGATGTATGGAGAACTCTTAGAGGCGCTCTCTGAAAATGACGCCTTCAATGTTTACCTGGTTCGTTTTCCTGGCCTGGGCGAGCTGGTCGCACAAAAAGTCTCGATCGTCGAGCGTACCTGTGACTCACCTGAACTACCTAATCTCGTGGCTGGTCGTGATGCGGTTGCCTCTTTACATGGGGTCGCCTTAGAGGGTGGCTTCCACGGGTCAAGCGTTGTTTCGTCGGGTCGTCATCTGGTACCAGATGGTTCAGGCTCCTGATTTTCCTGCCTGCTCGGTTGAAGTACGTGATGCGGTCTTTGATTGTTACCGTGAGGCGGTCAATGACTACCTGTCACATTGTGGATGTCCTGTTCAGGAGGTGTACTCATGAAGAAACGATCAATGAGTCGTGCTTGTGAGGAACAAGAGCAGGTCGCCGCTCGTCGTGTTCCGGTCTTGCGTTGTGAGTGCTGCGGCGTGGCTCTGCGTCGCCGTTCCTGGTTCACGGCGTTCTATACGCTGCTCTGTCGGGCGTGTTGGATTGCAGAAACATCAGGCTGTCAAGATGAGGTGACGTATGAGCAAGTGTGAGGTACAAGGGCATCAATTTCATGTGACTCCTGTTCCTGGTTTCTTCCAGTGTGGTCGGGCTATTGACTATAAACCGAAGTCAGGGAAGCTCGTTTATTGTGGTCAACTGGCGGTCTGTCCTGCCTGTCTCGGCTTTGTGTACTCCTGTCTGCCAGTTTTCTTCTGTGAGGCGCATCACTTCTGCTGTCTTGAGGATTTTAGGGTGATTGCCTGTATTGATGATACCTCTTCTGTTGGTGTTGAGCGACTCTCGTATGAACAGTCTTCACTTTGGTAAGGAGGTGTGTTTATGCAGCAGCTTCAAGGCCTGGTCATTTTCACCAATCAAACGGTTGCTGTTCCTGCTGCGGTGTCGGGAACGTCCTCGTATGGAGTGATGAGGTTGGATGTGGAGATGCATCCAACTAACTCACGTGAGGGGTATGTCACGATTGGTGAGCGTCGAGGATGGGTCGTTCAGTCCTATCCTCCTATCCTCGACGGGTTTCCTGCCTTTTTCTTGTATCAGTGGCTCGATCAACCTGGGGTACCCGTCTGGTAGGAGGTGATGTATGGTCCTGTCCTACCTGCGTTCGTCGCTGCTGCGCTTTGTGGCCCTGGTCGCGGTTTCGGTGCCGTTTCTACTGGTGCTGACACACCTGGTCGTCCTGGTGCAACCATCGCTGGTGTCGCTGGCTCGTCTGCTCTCGGCGCAGAGTGCTTCTGTCTCTCCTGTGTCTTCGGCCTTTGTGGTCAGGCGGATTAACCAACTGGACCCTGCGCAATACGCTGATCTACAGGAATACCAGGAGTGGTCGCCTTCGGCCTGCTCGGCGGCCTCGATGACGGAAGTCTTGAATGCGTACGGCGGTCACTATCGCCTGACCGATATTCTCGCGGTCGAACGACAGGTTGGGGCCATTTCTGCCTCGGATGGCTTGCTTGGGGACGGTGGTATTGAGCGAACCATGCAACGTTTCGGGTTCTCGGTCCAGTGGGGGTATACTCTCACGCTTGATCAAGTGATCGCTTCCGCTCAACAGGGGCATCCCGTGATGGTCAGTTTTCCGCCTGCGCGCTGGTCCGGTGGGCATCTCTTAGTGGTCACAGGTGGCGATAGCGCAATGGTGCACGTGGTGGACTCATCGAGCTACAATATGCAGTCGCTTTCACGCGCGCAATTTCTGCACTGGTGGGCGGGTTTCTCTGCCGTCGCGCTGCCGGTTTCTCCTGTCTTTGGGATGTCCGTGCCTGGGGGTCCAACGATCTCGGCGGCGGTGGTTAATCGGGTGCTCTTGCAAGCGGGTTCTCCTGCGCAAGGGACAGGACAGGCGCTCTACGATCTCTCCGCACAATACCGTGTGGATGATGCCTACGCCCTGGCGGTCTTCGAGCATGAAAGCACCTTTGGTCTCTATGGGGCGGGCAACGTCAATCATGCGCTCGGCAACATCGTTTGTGCAGGCTATCCCACCTGTCACGGGAACTTTCGCTTTTATCCCACCTGGGCCGATGGCTATGCCGATTTTTACCGCTTGATTGTCAATGAGTACTTTTCTCGTGGTCTGACAACCGTGCAGGCGATTACGCCGGTGTACGCGCCTGCCTCGGAAAATGACCCTGCGGCTTATATTCAGTCCGTGTGTGCCTCCATGGCGCGCTTTCGTGTCATGTGAGGTGTGTTGTCCGGTTGGGCATGCGCATTTGATGGAGCATGCCCCTTCTGAAAGGAGTCTCCCTATGGCAGTAACGATGATTGGCACGATTAAAAATGGTGGCGCCTACAACGTCAACAGCAAAAAAGGCCCACAAATTATGATTTCTTTTACGATCGTCGATGAGGTCGGCAATGGCTTTGCCTGCCAGATGTGGCCCGATGACCCCCAACATCAGGCGTTGGCCTCTGTGATCGAGCATGCCCGCCGTAAACAAGTCCAGTGCACGGTCGCTGGTTACAGCGTGCGCAAGCGTCAAGATCAGAACAACAATGAACGCATTCAAGCCAATTTTGTGGTCACGGATGTCACCATTCCTGGCCTGATCGCGCCTGCGCAAGTGCAGCAGTAGTCTTCTCTTCTTTCGGGTGTTGTTGGTATGTCTCTGCTGGCTCGGTGCATACGCCGTGCATTTGAGCCAGTAGAAAAGGAGTCTATCCTATGATAAAAAATGGAAACATTGTCAACTGGCATCTGAGCCGCGAACGGTGGGATGTGTTACTCTCGGTGGTCCTGCCTCTGGTGCTGATGATTGAGTCGGGCTACGCGAATGGGTGGGTCTACGCCGATGGCAACTTGAGCCTGCGTAACCCCAATACCTACCTGGCGCTTGGTCGTGGCCTGTTTCTGGAAGTGCTCATTTTTGCGATGTTCAAGCTGGTACGTGTCCTGCTGCTGAAACGACAATGGATCGTGGTGCTGATCCCGCTGGTGATTGGTGTGGTCACGATGGTGGTCTCTGCCGGTCTCAATATCGGGTGGGCCAACCGTAGCGGGGAGATGGCCTCCATCGTCGCCACGGTCGGACAGTTCCTCCCGTCTTTTGTGCTCACCCTCTTTAAGCTTGGGATTGGCCTTGTCTTCCCCCTGGCGGTCGGGGCCTGCGCGCTGCTGGATGTGGGGGCGCTCGTCGATGAAATGCTGCATGCCTCTGCACATATGAACGAGCGTGCGGCACGGGTGCAGGTGGCCGAACAGCATCAACAACTCTGGATGAAAAAACAGAAGGAGAGTACCAAAGAACTGGAAGCCGAATACGAACTGATGGCGAAAACCGATGCGCGCAACATGGTCAACCGTGTCAAGCAGGGTGACTATTCCTTTGGCATCAATGACGCGCAAAAGAACACGGTGCAACCCTCGGTGACGCGCATTGCGCCGGTTTACCCACAGACGCCACAATTGCCGCAAGGCGCAACCATCAACGGGCAGTCCTTCCCTGCCGGTGCGCCCACGGGCAATACGCAACAGATCAATGTCCCGCCTTCACTCAGTCCTTTGCAAGCCAATCCTGGCCTGCTCAATAAGGTCAACGGTTTCTTTGGTCCCAAACAGTAGCTTTTTGCACGCCAGCACGCCTGGACGCCGCAAGGGGTCCGGTGTGCCTCTCTCACACAGCCGGTTTCAGAAAGGAGGTGTCCGATGGTTCAGATCACATCGACGCTGCTGGACTCCTGGTTGTCCTACTGCGTGGGGCGTCGGAACGATTTTGCGACACAGCACCAGGACGGACGCTACCTGCGTGCAGGCTACCCGCTCACCTATGACGTGATCATGCAGCATTTGCAAGGACTGCTCACCGTTGGCACCTATGTGATTGATGAGTACGGCCTCTGTCATTTCGCCGTCTTTGACGATGATACGCCCGATGGCCTGATGAGGCTGCATTCCCTTCAAACGGGCCTGGCGGGGCGAGGCATCCCCTCCTACCTGGAACAATCGCGGCGTGGTGCGCACCTGTGGGTCTTTCTCGCCTCGCCGGTCATGCCTTTGCTGCTACGCTCCTGGCTGTTGCCCTTCTGTCCTCCTGATGTAGAGTTCTACCCCAAACAGGACGCGCTCACGTCTGAGCGTCCCTATGGCTCCCTGGTTCGTCTGCCCCTTGGGGTGCATCGTCTGAGCGGTGCGCGCTATCCCTTTGTGGAGCTGGTGAACGGCGCGCCGGTCCCGCTGGCATCCTCGGTGCTGGATCTGCTCACCCTCTTCCCTTCCCTGCAACGGGTTATGGTCCCTGAGTCGATCGTGCCGCCTTCGTCGTCGAGCGCGTCACCACCTGCACAGACAGCCATTCCCTTCTCCTGTCAGGTAGCATCCAGCGTTCCACCGAACATTCGCGCGTGGTGCATGCAGTACGATCCTCTGGCGGTGATTGGGCGCTATGTGGCTCTGGATGAGAAGGGAATGGGGTGTTGTCCGTTTGGCTGGCACCATGATGATGGGGTCGATACTCATCCCTCTTTTTGGGTCTATCGTCCGTCGTCTCCGTCGTCGCTGTGTTGTTGGTACTGTAACACCTGGGGGCAAGGTGGCTCTCTCTTCGATTTCTTGCGCTACTACTATGGCCTTGAGGCGTCTGATCTCTGGTCTCGCCTCTGTGCTGGTGCTCACTTCTAAGGAAAGGCTTTGCTTGAAATGGTTGATGGTTGCCTGTTGTGTAGGAGTTGCTATAGAAAGGAACAGATGAGATGAGACTGAGAGAGGCATTGGAGATCGCGTGTTCTGGTGGAAGCGTCACTCCTGGGGCGATTAATGGAAGCAGCTATGTTTGCTATGATGAGGAGTCTCATGGGACCTTCAACCGTCCCTGGCAGTATATCCCTGACATTCAGTCAAATAGGCTTGATGTCTATCATCTTGCCGATGACCAACTTGAAAGTATCGTGCTTTTTGCTCACGCTCAAGGGTGGGAGCCAACGAGCAATCTTTTCCTTGAATAGTGCTCACTACTCTTAGTTTAGGAGGTGTTTTCATGCCTGACTCTTCTGTTGGTGATCTCTATGTCTGGTGTCGTCCTGCATTTGAACAGGTTGTAGGGAGTGTTCTTGCTTCGCTGTATCCTGGTGAACAGGTGCATGTGTCTCCTGTGTTGGGGTTGACGATGTTTCGTGTTTCGGTCTCCGTTCCACAAGGTCCGTGCCTGGACATATTGAACGTGCTCTTGATGCGTGGCGCTGGTGCGATTGTGTATTCGTGGTTTGAGTCAGTGTCTTATGTGTAGGGAGGTGTGTTGATGACTGGCCGTGAACAGCTTGATCTCCAGGTGGTTTGCGCAAAGGTGCTTGCTGGTCTTGGCAACCCTGCCGGTGCCTATGTGGAGTCGGCTCACAAGGAATTTGTGACCACTGATCGAGGCTTCCATATTGACTACTGGCGGCTGGTGGTCGTGGTCCCTGGTCTACCGGTGCTGTACGTTCAGCATCCTGCGGAAGACATTCCGTGTGAAGGGTGTGGGACACTCTACCCTGCCACCATGCTAGAGTATGGGGCCTGTGTGACCTGCTGGTCAGCGATGCCTTATATGTTGCCGCTACAGGCGTAAGGAGGTGTCTCTATGCCTATGAAACCGCTCTACGGCGTCTATGTCTGTCTGACAGCGGACTCGGCGCGTTGCCTCAAAATTGATCTCTATGGTGGTGAACGTGCCTCTACGGTTGATGAGGCGTTACATGGCTTCATGCGACGTTTTCATCTGTTCTATGTCGAGACGGCCCTGATTATGTCGATTTCTGAGCAAGGCGATATCCTGGGCGGTGACTTCCGCTTACAGGTGTCCTGTGAATTGAAACAACAGGAGGTGAAGTGATGTCACGACAAACAAAGAAACAGTATATCGAACAGGCGTTACTCGTCATTTGTCAGGTGTTGTCTCAGAACGGACAGAACCCTTTGCAGGCAACAGTTGATCAGGCATTGCACGCGTTTCAATGCTATGTTCAGACGCAACCGATGTCATTGTTGACCTATAACTATTACTATTACGGTTCGAGCTTTCAGCGTGATCTTCCCTTGATGTGGCCTGCCTTTCAGTATGAGCTGGCACGCTCTTTTGATCTGATCTAGGAGGCGTGAGTATGAACCTTGCAGAACAGCGTGCCATTGCTCTTGGTGCGGTTCGCTCGCAACTGGCAAGAATGCAGCTTGATCTGGCTATGGTGAGTGCTGAAGATGCACATGTGGTGTTAGATGATCTAGCGCGAGAGTGTCCTGATCTGGTGGCGTCTCAGTGGTATCAGTCCGCTTCATCCCATCAAATGCAGCTTTTTTATGCGGAATGGGAGCAGTGGCGGCGGCAAGGTCAGCAGCAGTTACAGGTCTCTGATCACTTTCAACAGATGATGAACCGCTTGTTTCCGCTCGCTTAAGTTGGGCAGAATGGCGCAGTCCAGGTAACACGCGCCATTCTATCTACATTTTCGTTGAGTTTTGGATTGCCAGATGGTTTCTGGTCATATTCTACTTGGTAGTGTTATTTATCGTATTGAGGAAAGCTATCAAGGAAATCTGCTTGTACTTCTGCGTATTCCCATTCTATGGTTTTTTCAGGGTATTCAATAAAGACAACTCTGGTAACTGGCGGATATTCTTCGTTACCTTCTTCCAGCTCTGCTTGTTCTCCTGTATATGGTCTGACACCTGCATGAAATCCTTGTGCTCTTGCTGAATACACTAGTGCCTCAATTAATTTCTGTTGGGGCTTGATAAATAAAAAATCTATGCTATCTTCCATTTCTATTCCTTTCTGCATAATAGCATGCAGTTATCTAGTAATGTGATAAAATGGCATTTTCACTTAATGCACATGTTATCTCATTTATCTGTTGAAACCGGCTAAATAGGCTTAAAGTCTGTTGCGCAAACACCATCCATGAGGTATTCAACAGTTACGGCTACACCATTAGAAATGGTGCTTTTTCGGGAGATAGTTACAATCCATTTTGTGACGGGGAGATTGATGTCTGTATTACTTCCGATCTCTGCTATGTGGAGGCGGTTGGGAATTGCTGTGACCTGGCAATCACTTTTTTGTACGTGCAATCCAAATTGGGCGGCGTAGGTGATTGCCTCGTGTTTTATGTCATCTTGCGTGATTTCTTCAATCTTTTTTGGGCTGTCTGATGATGGTTGGTGGTGGTTACTATTCACCATGTCGATCTTTGCCTTCTTGATGATTTATTTTCAGCATTTAGGATGCTGCTGCTGTGGATTATAGCATGGATGGTTTGAAATTACTAGAACTTTTTTCGAAACATTGCTTGGTTCCTTATAAAGTCCCCGTTTAAACCGCGTTTTCTTCCTCTCTTCCTCTTCTTCTCCTCACGGCTCGTATGCTTCATCCTTGTAGAGTGGCCTCGTTGCTTTCATATACGCGCACGTTTGGAGGTGGTTCTATGCAAGAACGTGCTCAATCGGTTGTCTACCTTATCCATTTTGATCAGCCTTACTATCACGCCCGTCACTACCTGGGTACCACCTATGATCTAGAGCATCGTTTAGCACAACACGCGCTTGGTCGTCGCGCAGGCGGTGCGCGTCTCATGGAAGTGATCACGCAGGCGGGGATTACGTGGCGGGTGGCCTGCCTCTGGTCTGGTGGTCGTGAGCTTGAGCGGCAATTGAAAGGTTATCACAATAGCTGTCGTCTCTGTCCGATTTGTCAGGCAGAGAGGATGTGTGAACAGATGTTTGCAACGGTCTCAGAAGAAGAGACGGAGCAAGAAAACTGGTTCTAAGGAGGTGTGTCCTGTACACAGAAGAGCAGCACTACGAGGTCGCGCTCTGGCGGGTGTGGCCTTCGTCGTTTCCTGAGCATGTGGATACCCTGTGGGCGGCTGATCATCTCGACGCCATCGAACTGGTGATGCGCGTTCATGGCCTCTCTATGGTGGCACGAGCTGCGGTCACGCTCTGTGGTGTGCGTAGCATCTCTCGTTATACGGGGGTTCGCCTGACGTCTGGTGGTTTGCAATTTCGTGCGTATGCAACAGTTTAAGGAGGTGTGCCTATGGAGTCATCCATCAAACTGCTTTCCTATGGGATAGATACGCTGGTCTTGAATGTACGCTATGCGGATCAGGACTTTCGACCGATCAAGTGTGAATTGGATGAGGTGCTTGCCCTGTGGCTGGATCAACTGCAATTGGAGGCTCGTCATGCAGAAGTCGCGGTTGCCTCTGATTGGCGCTTTAAGGATACCTTGCTCTTTGTCGAGCCGTCAGGGGCGGGTCGTCAATGGCGCTGGCGGCTCACTTGTCGCTACCTGACGCTGACCGTCTCGCCTGGGCGTTTCAATGACCTGATCGCACAGGTGCGCTTTGCCTCGGAATACCTCTGGCAAGAAGCCTGGGCTGGTGACGCGCTCTCGCAGGTACATGACCTGCTCATATTGATCTTTGGGGAAGACATTCTCCTGCAAGTCTCAGAAGTCCATCTCTGTGCTGATCTGATGGGCTACGACTTCTCGCAAGTAGACTACGAACAGCATTTTGTGACCCGTGTGCGCAAAAACAGTTCGATCTATGCTGTCGGTGTCGAGGGTGTCTCGCTCGATAATCACCGTGTCTCGACGCTCCAATTTAGCTCCCATGCCTCCCCGCTCTCCTGCTCGATCTATAACAAGACATTGGAAATCAAACAGAAGTCGTACAAGACCTTCTTCTATGATCTCTGGCGTGTAGGACTTCCCGCGCCCTCTGGTGGTCAGTGGGATGGAGAGTCAGATGTATGGCGGGTCGAATTTCGGTTTAAACGTGATTTTTTGCACCAACTGACAACGCCGATTGAAGGGGCGTATGTCCTGCTGGATCAACTCTCAGCGCTCTGGACGTATGCGGCGGGTTCCCTTGCCGGTGGTGCTGATGGTTTGCCGGATGGCTGGCTGCGCTATGTGCTTCCCTCTGATGATACGAATCGGTCGCGCTGGCCGGTGCATCCTGCCTGGCAGATCGTACAGGCGGCATTTCTTGAGCCTGGGCCTGATCATCCTGGTGCGGTGGTGCGCTATCGGGTGCGTGAGAAAAATCTAGAGCGAGGTGTGGCGGCGACGATCGGGTATCTCTCCACGCTGGCGGCCTGGCTTGGTGGTGAGTACGTCGCGCCTGAGTCTGATCTTTCGATGGTGCTGCAATGGCTCTATGGCTCTGGCTCTGACTACCTGGACGACAAACAGCGTGATTTTGTTGAGGAGGTCAAAAAGAAGCAACTGCGCTACGCTCCGCGCTCCTACTCTTCTCTCGTCAAGCCGCTCAATGATATCACTTACTGATCTCGCGCTAAGAAACTAAACTGAATAGCCGCGTAGTGGAGAACGAGGTAGGTGAAAAAACCTGGTAGCATCAAGCTACCAGGCTCCTGGGTCACATTCTAGAGAGGGCAACAGAACCTACTCGCCCGATTTATGGAGGAATTAAATCCACTCATGCCCTTTCTCACAAAGGTGAAGACCCGTATGCCCTGCCGTATAAGCACAGGACTGCTGGCAAGTGGGACACTTAGCAGGGCAATTTTCAATAGCACACACATCCTGAACAACGCCCCTGGTGCCCTTGTCTTCTTCAACGGAACGACTGACGACGAGGGTGTTTGTTTCGTTTGGCATCGTATAGCCTCCTTTCAGCACGCTGCTTCCTTGCCAGTGTGCTGATGTGCCTGAAACCGCAGAGACGAGGGGAGTAAAGATGAACCCCACCAATTGCTCAGCGGTGAAGGTTTTCTCTACAATAAAGTACCAAGAAAAGGTAAGAAATGCAACTCCGCAGCCTCACTCTATACCGCTTGCCGGCTGGTGAGACCCGTGAAGACCTGCGGCTGCGCCACCGGTTTGCTTACGTGATTATCACGTAGCGAAGACAAAAAGCGTTTCAGGATGAGTTCATGCTGCTTCTACGACATCTTTACTTCCCCATGTCGAGATCAGGAGGAGGTGCCCTCATGATCGGTATTGCGATGGTAGAAGTTCAGCATGAGGGTGAGCGTGCCTACCTGCATCAGCATGTATGGATGTCTGAGGGGTATCTCTATGCTCCTGTTGAGCTTGCAGATTGGATCAAGGTGACGCAAGAACAGCAAAAGTGTCCGCTTACGGTACAAAGCTGGTATCTCAAAGAGCGTTCGGATATAGGCTACTGAGAAAGTCGGAGGTGGTCTATGGGACACTCACGGGGTTCTGTCATGGGGTGGCTCGTCTTTGGTTGGGGCCTGTTGCAGATCACGCATCAACCGTTGAAAGCTTTCCAGATAGGTGTCATGGTCTTTCCATCTGGTAAAGTTGCCAATGTGCCGTGTTCGACGCAATTTCGCCGCCCATTGCATCGAGGCATGTTTTATGGTCGAGTCGATCTGGATGGGAAACAGGACGGTGCGTTCCTGGTGTTGTTCCTTTCGGAAGCGCTCTTCTTTTTCCAGTGCGGCTCGTACTTCATCCTCAACCCATTCACTCCGAACAGAGGACTCAGAGAGGATGAGCAACAGTTTGTCAGAAACGCGGATGGCTTCTTCGATGTGATTGGGAAAGTGATCACCGATTTTCAGGCTGTGAGGAGCGAACCAGCACCGAGTGCCTTGGTGTTGCAAGTCGGCATACAGGCGTTCGGCAAATTCCTGATCAGTGCTCGAATAGCTGAGAAAGCAACTGTAGTACTGGATGGGGTGTTGCAGAAACGAGCGGGCATAGGAGATCGACTCATTACTCAAACCGGCTCCGCGCAAGAAGATGTCAGGAATGCCACCGTTCGATCGTTCAAGGGTGCTGGTGCTAATTTCCGATGGTCCGTGGTGCTGTATTGTCTCAAGTCCTTCCGCTGAGGCGAGTTCCGCTGAGGTCGGCTCCGCTGAGGCGGGCTCCGCTGAGGTTGGCAAGGCTGAAGTCGGCTGCGCCGAGATTGGCTCCGCTGAGGTCGGCTGCGCCGAGGTCGGCTCCGCTGAGGTCGGCAAAGCTGAGGTCGACTCCGCTGAGGTCGATGATTTCGTTTGGGTGTTCTTTTCTCCATGCATTCCATACTGTTCCTCTTTGTTGGAGTTTGTTAAGTTGTTCCTGGTCTGCCATGTTCTTCCTCTTTTTCGTAGTGCTTCTATTATAGAGAAACGAAGTGTATTGAACAACTACAAATGGTGGCATGTACTTCTTGTTTCTAAGGCTTGTTCTCTGAGTTGCTAGTAGGAGGTGTTCTATGAAACTTGATGAAACGTTGAAGCATTACCTGATTGATGTTGATAACAACCTGGGTGATTTGACGTTGTTGAGTTACACTCAGCGTTTGTCTGTACTGCTTCAACTGTTGGCGACAGTTTGTACTGATCAGAAGGGGAATAGCGTTTCTATCACTGATCTTGAGCAGGTGACAACGCTTCATTTGCGTCAATGTGTTCAGTACTTACTAACAACTTCTATTGAGCTTGAGTCTCACCGTGGGCGTAAGCCTGAATACGGTGAAACGCTTGCCCCCTCAACAGTGAAGGCATATATTCGTGTGTGGAAGACGTTTTTTAGCTGGTGCTTTGAAGAGGAGTTGGTGGATACTAACCCTGCTGTACGTTTGAAGCATCCAAAGGCACCTAAGCGTATACGTCCGGCGTTTATTGCTGATCACATCGAAAAGATGCTTGCTGTTTGTGATGCTGGTACACCTGAAGGTTTCAGAGATCGTGTGATCTTGCTGCTTTTGCTTGATACTGGTTTACGTATTGCTGAGATTAGTAGCTTAAAGGTGTCGAATGTGTATGATAAGTATATTAAGGTAGAGGGTAAGGGTCGTAAGGAGCGGGAAATAGGGATTTACCCTGAAATGAGTAAGCTTCTTTGGAAGTACATTCATAAGTACCGTACTCCTGCTGATTCTACTGAGATGAGTCTTTTTATTGGGCGTGGGAAGCCTCTTCGTGCTTCTGGTATCAACTACATTATTAAGCGTATTCAGAAAGCGTGCGGTCTTGAGGATATTAAGTTCTCGGCGCATGTGTTTCGTCATACGTTTGCAAAAATGTACTTGAAGCGTGGGGGAGATTTGTTTAAGCTCTCTAGGCAGTTGGGGCATAGTGATATCAACACGACAAAGATTTATCTTGAGGATTTTAATAGTTCTGATGCACGTGAGGAACACGACACTTTTTCACCTTTGGCGGACATTAACTTGAAAAAGCGTAGCAGGAGTAAACGTACTAATGATGGATAGAACTACTAGAGTACTATGGGCTTGTAGTGTGTTTTAGTTAATAGTACTCACTTTAAAATGGCTGGTTTTTGGCCGTTGGAGGACTAAAAATCTTTCATCGGTCGTTTGTTTTGCTTTGGCTTGGGGAGTGGTTTTGTTGGTTTATGTGGTGTGGGTTTGGTGAATTTAAAAGTTGGGGTAACTTCATAGTTTGCTAAATACTTTCTGAAGAGCAATTCTTCTTCAAGCTGCTTCCATACAAGCAGTTCTGCCTGCCTGAGTGAGAGTGGATGTGGTTGATTGAACGACTCTTTCATCAAGGTCACAATACGCTGTTGTATGGTAGCGAACTGCCTACGCTGCTCCTGGTAAGGAGGCATAATACGCAGTTCAATCTGTTCCAAGGGATAAAACTGCTCAGGTGTAAAAGCCAATGTGATCAGGTCCGCGTAGTCGGCAATCAGCCTGAGACGGGCTGCGGAGCTAAAATATCTGGGCTGAGTACTGGAGACCACGAGACACCCTGCAACGCAGTTGGCGTACATGAGCGGATGGGCCGCTGCACTCACTTCTTCTCCCACTGCATAGGTGGGGAGCAATGCCGTCGTTTCCCGTAGATCATCAATGGCCTGGGGGTGGCATGTGGACACCACATATCCTGCTAGCGATTCAACTCCCAGGAAGATGAACTGCTGGTCCAGGTCTCCCGACCAGGGCGGAGTCCCCAATCCCATGATCTCCCGTAGGCTACGAACCTTGCCATGATCGGCAGGGGGCATGCATTGAGCGATAGTGATTACCAGACCTATCTCCAAAGGATCAAGTCGCCGCACGGCATTTTGGAGCACTTTCCGACAAAGCGTCCAGAACACCAGAGAGGCTGGAGCTGTGGCACGCACCTCGAACACCTGCCGGATAAACGCAAGATCAATTTCATCTGAAGGGATGTCGGAAGCTTCTAGAACTGCAAGATTACCGTACTCGCTCATCAGTAAGTCCGCAAACCGCTCCTGCTGCTCTTTGGGAACAGCTCGTAGTAGCTGACGAGCATTGTGTGGGCGCGGTTGAGACTCCCCATTCGCCCAGCGATTGAGCGTGACTGGATTGATGCCTATTTCGATAGCGATGCGCTCGTGTTCGCGAGAGTTGCTGATGATAGCCCTGAGCAGATCACGCCAGGAAGATGGGAGTGACATTTCTACATCCTTGCTTTTTAATGGCCTTTTAAAAAAACAGATGCAAGAGGTAATCCAGATGTATAGTAACAGAGCAAAGATAGAAAATCAACATTTCATAGAGAGGAGAGTAGCGGATTTCGGTACCGAATGCTTCCCAGTACCAGAATTTACGCCGGGTGCCGCTGTCTTTAAAAGAGAGAGAAGGCTATGTTATTATAATAGTGGATAACAAAAGAAGGGAGGAAAAGGCGCCGTGTCGATCCAGCAAATCGCTCACCTTTTCCTTTTCCCCGCCTCCCTCAACCGGCTCTGCGCCTACAGCGCGCGCTGCCAATGTGACCGATAGCGGCCTGTTTGACAGCGCGATTGACAGCAAGTGCGTAAATTTCCCCCTCCTGAAGAGATACGCAGAGACTATCTTTTCGGAGAGGCGTCAAGCTGGATGCTATGGAGCCTGATTTCGGACGCTTTATAGCAGGCAGAGTTGTTTGTGGCGTTCCCCAGTGAAATTTCCTCTCAATTTGTTGGGCTTTTGCTTGACACGGACGTTTTTTCCCGTAGAATGTGGTACAAGAGGGCAGAGTAAAGGAACGAGAGGGCACGGAGGGCCGAATGAAACATCTTGTCGAGTTTCCCCTGGAAGAAGGAGGCAGCATTGTCATCGAAGTCGACGAGCCTGAGAGCGAAGGAACCATTCGCGCGGCTCGTGGAGATACCATCGTCAAAGCGAAAGAGACGCTTGAAGAGGCGCTCAACAAGGTCTTGCCTGTGACCAAGAGCGTCGTCGAGAAACTGCGCAGCATCGGAAACCGGCCAGATGAGATCGAGATCAGCTTTGGGGTGAAGCTGAGTACCGTCGCCGGAGCCGTTATCGCCTCGGCCAAGGCTGAAGCCAACTTCGACGTGACGGTGCGCTGGATAGGCACGCACAAAGAAACCGCGTCTTGACCTCTGAGGCGAGGACATAGCAGAGCAGATCAGGCTTACGAATTTATGGACTCATAAGCTCCGATGTCGCATCTGTCTTCGTCACCGTCTGGTCGTTTCATGCCGCGCTGGTCGGTGGTGATTCCATTGATATGGCAGGCAGCAAGTGGGATTTGATCGACAGCGGGATCGCCCGTACCTGACAGCAACGCGTAGGTTCTGGTCGGGCCACCATGATCTTGCAGTGTCGCATGAGCACCAAACACCTGGGCGAGGTCTTTCACTACCCTATCTGTACTTTTCTGCTTGCTTGAAGCGAAGGTTGCGCCTGTAACGTCTTGGATCAGGTTGTAGCCACCCGATGTAAGCGCGCCAGCAATATCTGAGCCGGTGCGAGCGTGATCACCAGCGACAATACTGTTTTTCATCTGTACATGACTGGGAAGGGGTTTGCTGGTGGGTGGGCCGTTGTTGCTGTAGTCGTAGCCATAGCTTGTTTCAGCGGCAATACCACCACCTTTGGCTGCCGTATTCCCATAGATGGTACAAAAGGTCATGTCGGTTTTACTGCCCCAATCGATGATGCCACCGCCACGACTGGCAGCGGTATTCCCTGCTATGGTGCTGTTGATGAGGGTGAGTATACCATTTATGTAACTGCTGCTGGCGGGCCCATAGAGGTTACCGAAATTAGCGATGCCGCCGCCGCCGCTGCCAACACTGTTGTTGCCGAAGCCACCGCAGTTGGGGAGGAAGTTGGGGTTGTTATCACCAACGCTTCCGCCAGAAGTAGTATTGCCCGAGACGGTACTGTCGATGAGGGTGAGCGTGCTCGCTTGATTAGAGATGCCACCGCCGCAGCCACCGCTTTTGCTGCTAGTGCCAGAAGCGGTGTTACCTGAAATGGTACTATTGGTGATCTTGACTATGGTACTGTTGGGATCGATGAAACCGCTGCTGGAGATGCCACCGCCATTTCCGCCGCTCCCGCCACCGTTGCTGCTATTACCGTTAGTGGTATCTATACTGCCAGAAGCGGTATTGTCTGAGATAGTACTGTTGGTGAGGGTGAGCGTGCTGCTATTGCTGATGCCGCTATTGCTGATGCCGTCATTGCTGATGCCGCCACCGCTGCCACCGTTGTTGAAGGAGGGAGAGTTGCTTTTACTATTGTCGCCGCCAGAAGCAGTA
>WNFY01001961.1_pt1 | contig 24160 bp, 24 predicted proteins | sample 5400091 | NCBI WGS metagenome assembly WNFY01 (sample SAMN13153364, study PRJNA577476) | soil metagenome | isolation source: 60 cm soil or saprolite under grassland replicate 1 | place: USA:California | collected 2016-06-15 | reverse complement strand
AAGCCTGCGAAGTACGGCTGGTCTTCGAACTCGAACGCCCAGGTCAGTGCGCCGTCGAAGTTCACACCATGTTTGTCCGCCAGTTCGTATTCACGCGCGAGGCTCGCGGCGGTGTAGCTCGAATACATCGTGCCGTTGCGGTAACCAAGCTGCGGACCTTGGCAGGCGGCGCAACCATCAGGATCGGACTCGCCAATAACAATGGGTTTGTTCCTTAGTTCCGGATAAGAGGCGATGATGCCAAAGCCTTCATCGATAGCCCGGAGTTGATTCGCAATGCCCATCTGCACGTGGCCGGCAACGAACTTTGGAGAACCCTTGGCGTGGAAAGAAATGAAGTCCAGCGGCGTGCCCGTCTTTCCCGACGCGTAGTTGATTCCGCGCAAATCGTGTTCGAGAAAGTCTCGCATAAACTGACCGCCGCTACCCGCTGTGTCCGGCCCGCCAACGCGCGCCGTTGGTAATGCACGCCGTACGGCATCAATCGCATAGTCGTGGAGCTTACGGAATTCCGCCGGAGAGCCGCGCCAGTAGCCGATGTTCGCTTCGTTCCAGACCTCCCAGTACCAGCGTTCAACCTCGGCGCGTCCATATCGAGCGACGCAATGTTTCGTCCACTGGTAGACCAGTTCGGCCCACTTCGCATAATCTCGCGGTGGATATGCCCAGCCGGTGAAAATTTCGTCATACTTCGCCGTTGGTATCCAGTGGTGTTGATACGGGTCGGGTTTGATGGAAAGTGCTTTTGGCATGAAGCCGATCTGTACATAAGGTCTAACTCCGCGTTGCAGGTAGGTTTCAAAAATGCGGTCGACGATCGTCCAGTCATAAACCGGATTTCCCAGCGCGTCCTCGGTGTAGACATTGGTGCTGCCCCACTTAAAGGCGGGAGTGCCGTCACCGGAGGTCAGCAGGTTGTGCGTGCGAAAGTAAACGCGTGGACCGAGTTGGCCGAGTTCTTTGAGCAGCCTCTTGCCATCTTTCATGTAGGCATAGTTTGGCTCATCCGCGCCAAAGAAGCGCCAGATAGGGCGGAGTTCGCCTTTGTTCCGAGAAGCATCGATCTCGATGGCGACGTGAAACATTGCGGTTTGAGGAATGACCGACTGTTGCATGTTCTGGGCCGGACGGGGCGAATCTCCAGCCTGCGATACGACAACCGCAAATAGCATCGCAATGCTACCAATTACTGATGTGAGGTTTATTGAAGCGACGAACCTTTGATGGATTGTGGTCATCTTCCCGCCCAAGAATAAGGCAAATGAAAGACTATGATAAGCCATTTGCTCATTCAATGGTCCGCGTAGATGCGAACCAATTATGAAATTCCCTCAAGAGAAAAGACTATGGTCGGCGCACTTTCGGTTGCAGCACAGCGCGCGCGAGTTTCAAGGAACTTCTCGGTACGCAGTTACTGTTGATGATCTGACAAACGGCTCGTTGTACCGAAAGTATGGAGTAAATCTAAAACAAAGACTGGCGCAAATATAATTAGGGTTTATCTGCAGTATCGCGCATGGTGGCTTCCGCTGTCGCTCTTTGATTGCGCTGAGCTATTGCGTAAAGGATGGTCTTGACCTGGAACGGTGTTAGATTCGGATAGGCTTCCATCAGCAATGCAATGACTCCAACAATGTAGGGACAGGCAAAGCTGTTACCTGTCAACTGACGATAGCCACCGCCCGGCCAGGTTGTCTTGACTTCAACTCCGGGCGCGACCAGTTCGATAACATTCCCGTAGCGGTAACCAAAATTAAATGGGTCCCCACCGGCCCTTTTGACTACTGAGACCACGGATGAGGAAAAGATTGAAGGGTAACTAGGATACGGCAGATTGTTTGCCGCAGCTACGACAATGCAACCTGCATGATACGCTCGATCCAGCAGATCATGCAGCGGGCCAAAATAATCCCGCTTTGTTGTCCCTAAAGAAAGGTTAATAATTTGAAATTTCTGCTTTATGGCATGGTCGAGTCCTACAAGGAACATATCGCCTGAGCCTGAAGCATTCGGTCCGAGCACTTTCACGCTGTAGAGTTCCGCATTGGGTGCAACACTTGTGATGATGCCGGCGCAAGCCGTCCCGTGCCCTGCTTGATCGCCTGAGGTAGAAACACTGAAGCTGATTTTGCCGTCCATCGACACCGCCTCAACTGATTCCCGGACTTTTCCTTTCAAATCAGGATGCTCAGTATCTATGCCGCTGTCGACAATGGCAACGCGCACACCTCGTCCGGTGCAGCGCTGCCAACTCATGTCTTCTTGTATAGCAGCCCATAGGTCCAGGTGGACATTACCAGCAAGATCAGACTGCAACATCTGCTATGTCTCCTCACCTTGAGATTGCAAATCAAAATCCTGAGTAAGTCGCATTCACTGCCGAGCGCTTTTCCGTGAAACGGGCCAGAGTCTCCAGCAGATCCCGACATAATCTGCGCTCAGCTTCACCTTTGCTAAGAATCTCTCGAAGCGAAATCCAAAGCATTCCCATATCTCGATGTTCGGGCGCAGTCACGATACTGTTCACCCATTCACGCAGATCGTCTGTCGATTCCTGGCTTCCTTCTATTCCGGAAATCACTGTCTTGATGGAGCGATCAAAAATAGACTCGACTAGTTCCGCAATTTCGTGGGCGTCAATTATTCGGGCCAGTGCGTCAGCAAAGTACGCCGCATGGTCCATTTCTTCCGGTGTGAAGGGCGGATAGGGCGGTTCACCCGTGCGATTCACGAACTCCAGGACGCCCACTATTTCATTCCCGGTCCGCAAGGGCGTTGCGAGCAACGTGATGGTCTTGAAGCCGGTCTTTTTGTCAGCCTCAGACCAGAACGATCCTTCGGATAATACGTCAGACACCGCCATGGGTTGGCCGCTGGAAAAGACCAGTCCGGCGATCCCCTTGCCAGGTGGGATCTGGAGCTTGAGCAACTCTTCTTTGACATCGCTGATGGCAGTCAGGAATCTCAACCCACCTTCATTCCCGTCGCGCACCAACACTGATGCTTCCGCTGAGCCGACTGCCTGAGCCGCAAGTTGCAAAAGGTCCTCAATAGCGCGTTTAAGTGGGGTAGTCAGTGAATCTGAGACATCGATGCCATCAATGACCTCACGCAACTGAGTTGCGAATGGGTTACCGATGTCAGTTCCATAGGCACCTTGTGAGAACTCGCCGTACGATGTGTCAAAACTTTCTTCACTCATAGTATTCTTCCCGAACGTGAGCGGTCGTAGTTTTCTGCGGATGTAAATCGCATTCGGGTCGCGGATAAATAATTGAGATGCTCTGCGCCAATAGAGCAAGCCGCGGACTCAACAAGGGCGCTTCAAAGGCATTTGTGAAGAGGCATTATACATTTGAGTCCGATTCGCGCAATGACATGGTTGGTTTCGAGTAGATTGCCTGGATCTGCCACGAGATTTATTACATTCTTTGCAGATGCTTTTTCATCAGCGACGCGTTCGTCGCCCGAATCAGCATTTGATGTGGTTAGAGCAAACAGTCGAACCCGAGTTGCTAACGACGACAGATGGGAATGTATTATAGCGTTGCGAGTGATTTGCGCAATAATTCCAAGCTCATGTCGTCCCGGAGCTGGCTACCGGATACTTCACAAACAGTGGAACACCGGAAGAATTGCGAAACACGTCATGAATAGGAGCGACAAAGGATGAATGCTGAACTAGAAGTCTCTGATGAATCAGTCAGACCGCAGGAGCGCGTTGCCGCACTCATGAGCCGGGGTTACGAGTTGAGACAGTCCGGAAATCTGGCTGACGCAATGGCCGAGTTGGAGGGAGCGTTAGCTCAAGCAAGAGCAACACCGTATGAAGTGGAGTTTCAAACACGTATTCAACTAACAATGACTCTCGCAGACGTCTACCAGGCGTCGAATCAAATTCAAAAGGCTTGCAGCATGCTGGCGGAGGAATCCACGTTCGCGGAAAAGATTTCGCAAATCATTCAGGCCACAGGTACTCCGTCACAGAAGCGCGCTGCAACGAGCGGTTACTTACAGGTGCGCGATCGTTCAATTCAGATGGGTCTCCTCGGACGGGAAGCCCCAGAAATTTCGGTCAAAGACTGGCTAAAGGGTGGTTTGGCGTCCCTCGCGGAATTCCGGGGTCGTGTTGTCCTTCTGGAGTTCTGGGCTACGTGGTGTAAACCATGTCAGGAAATGTTTCCAAAACTCAAAGAGCTCCATGAGCGCGAGCGTTCCCAGGGATTGGAGATCATTGCTCTTACGCGTCATTACATGGCGTATCGCGGTACCCCTGAATCGATGCTCGAGGAGCAGCAACTGATGCTCGGCATGGTCACAGACCACGGAGTCGACTTTCACGTTGGCATCGCAGAAGACGAACGCCTGCAGGGAATCTTTGGCGCGAATGGATTACCTACCGTAATACTTATCGATCGCAGTGGGGTCATCCAATATGCCGGTCCAGGCGAAGACGGCGATGTTTTTGAAAATCGTTTAAAAAACTGTTTGTACGGATCTTCGTAGAAAACTAATGTCAGCATCCGCAAAAAAGCTTGTCGCGACACGTCTTCGCTGATAGGATGCGCTTGCTTCAATATCAGGATCTCCTGAAAGTAACCTCTGAGTCAGGTGCCACGGGAATGGCGGGTAGCGTTCGTTATTCCTTTTGGTTCTTCAGAGCTCTCATCGAGAGCGAAAAGGGACTCCAGAGGAGACTCAAGCCCAGCGTCGTTCAGCGTTCTATTGTCTTCTCGAACACCCGCGGTGACTCGTTCGCAACCCGAGCACAGGGTTCGAATACTCGTCGATTGAAGCAAGTCAAACGGCTATTGCGCTTGGAAGAGTTTCAGGCGACATCAATTGATGCAGGCCAAAACGTGAGGCCGCTTAAGGCTTCATCGGCGGCCAGTTCGATTTGACTAGAGGAATCCAACTCCTCTCAACAATTCACTTTCACTTAAGGAGAACAACAATGGCGATCTTGACCTCAACGCCCGGAGAGGGCAACAAAGTAAGTGTTTATGACGTACCAGACAGCGTTCTCGCACAGTATGCAATTTCAGGTGAGAAAGCAGCTCAGATGTTTCCCGAGAGCCAAAAAGCCACGGGCAACGAAATTCCGAAGAGTAATGCTGCAATGAGCGCGACCAAGGTGGAAAACGCAGAGAGTCTGGGTGAGGTTCAGGCCTATGGCGATGTCTGCGTTTGTCGTCAACTTCTTTGTAACGCCTACGGTTGCTGGTGGCATTATTACTATTGCTACTGCTAGAAGCACACCGCAGATAGCGAGTCTTGGCAGAGTTTCGCTGGAGATCTACGCGTTATATCTGTTTTGGCCTCGGTCAGTATTAAGGCTATTCACAGCAGCGGGTAAGATTGGTTTCTTGCCCGCCTGCTGTGTTTGTATTACCGCTACTCCGCTTACTAATCTTTTCTCTGTCCCGACTTACACAGCTTCCCAGTTCCTGTAATCAGAAGGGAAATAAATCGATGTCGAAGCCTCCTATTCCTGGCATGCCGGTTCCCGGCGTTTCCCCAGAGAAGTCATCCGGACAACCAATCGATCTTTCTGGCGGCTCCCAGCCTGGCTTTGATTTGCCGGGGGCATTACCGCTGGGCCCCAAGGGGATGCCTGAAGGCAAAGGTGCATCGGGCCATATTCGTATGAAGGAAATGCCGCGAATGAACGCACGTCCATACCTAAGACGTGCTTTCAAGCTTCTCGGTGAGCACAAGTTGTTTGTCGCGCTGTCGTTGCTTTTCTCGCTAGTCATGTTCCTGCTTCCGTTTTTAGCAGCAGCTGCCTTTGGACCGCTTATTAAGCTTTTTGGTGACGCGGCAAAAACCGGAAACTGGAATAGCGTCTGGACCTTGAGCGGATCGTTTTATGACAAAACGGCTCATGCCGGGGATACCGGACCATTCTCAATACCGTTCGTTACGGATTGGCTGGCCACGCCTTTGTCGTTTACTACGATATTCGTGATCTGGACATGCGCGATCGTGCTGCGGAATGTTCTTGATATCTTTCGGGCATGGGTGGATGCGAATTTGGATCAACGATTACTCACTGGATTCCGACAAAAACTTTATGAGCACATTCAAACACTTTCGCTTGATTTCTTTATGGGCGGTCAGACTGGTGCATTGATGCAGCGGGTACTTTCAGAAACCACAGCTGTCCAGCGGTTGCTTACCCAGGTGGTGTTGACTCCGGTTGTGGATGCAATCGTCTTGCTCATCGTCATTAGCTATCTGCTGGCGCTAAGTTGGCAGATGACCCTCGTGCTGTTTGTGACGGCGCCTCTTACTGTGCTGATGTTCCGTTTCACAAGCGCTAAATTGCAACAAGGATCGATGGGAATAAACCTCAGCGCTCGAGAACTGGGCTCGGAACTTGAGGAAACAATTAATGGTATTTCTGACATTCAAGTCTTCAACGCACAGCCAAAGAGGAATGCACGATTCTGGGAAGCGTCAAAGAATGCGGCCCGGAGCACCGCCAGTACTACTGCCTGGATGAGTCTCAGCAATAGTGGCGCTCAAGTCTTAATCTCTCTGACAACCGCTCTCATCCTGCTGTTTGCCATTCTACTCGGGCAAAATTGGGGACTTACATTCGCAACTGCCCTCGTCTTTATGCAGATGGCCCCAAACCTGTTTACCCCGGTGCAAAGACTGATCAGTTCCTACACGATGTATCAATCATTAGTCCCAGGCATCGTCTCTACTTATGAATTATTCGACACGAAGCCAACGGTTGTCGAGAAACGCGGTGCTGTCGCTCTGGGTGAAGTTCACGGTGATATCACTTTTGAAAACGTTGTGTTTGGCTATTCGCCAATGCAGAAAGTCTTAAACGGAGTTTCTTTTGAGATCAAGGAGGGTGAGACTATCGCCTTTGTGGGTCCGATCGGTTGCGGTAAATCTACAATCATGAATTTGATTTTGCGATTTCTCGATCCGCAAGAAGGGCGAATTCTGCTCGAAGGCAAGGACATCTCCAATGCGACCCTCAACTCGTTGCGAGAACAGGTTTCAAAGCTTTCCCAGTTTCCTTTCTTCTTGAAAGACACGATCCGCGAGAACGTGAGACTCGGTAGAAACGACGCGACCAATGCCGAGATTGAAGAGGCCTGTAATCTGGCGCATATCCACGATGTGATCGTTGATCCACAAAGAATGCCGAAGGGATACGATACGGTAGTTGATGTTCAAGTACCATCTGGCGGCCAGAAGCGTCTAATCGCTCTGGCTCGATGTTTATTGCGAAAGCCCGAGGTGCTATTGCTGGATGAACCAACTGAAAATCTTGATGCGGATCAACGTAACCGTCTGATCCAGGTAATTCGAGAGTATGCGAAAGAGCGAACGTGTTTGGTAATCAGCCACGATCTCAACTTTGTGGCTGCGGTGGCGGACCGGATTCTGGTTATTGACAAGGGGCAAATCGTTGATAGCGGCACCCACGCCGATTTGGTCCATCGTGAAGGTCTATATAAGACGCTCTATCAACTGAAGAACGTTGATCCGTCTCTGCTCCGCACACGCGGCGGCGATGGTGCTGCTAAGAAGGGCATACCAGGGGCGCCTATTGAGGGGATGGGGATGCCCGGAGGAGTCATGCCCGGCGGCATGCAAGCATGAAGATAAAAAAAACAACGAGTTTCCAGGTAAAGTAAGCGTTTCTCGTTGGAATCGTTTTCCGCGCACGTCACAAAACACAAGAGGATATAGATTTTCAAGGAGCTGTCATAGTTGACCCGCTCATGACAGGCTGGTTAGTGAATATTAGGCAAAACTGTTCAACTGGGTTCGTCCCCAAACTGAGGTGTAGAACCTGCCATGTCGGACGGTCGCGTGGGCGCTTGTTTTTGAGGTTGGATCTTGAGCTCAAATGGGGGGCTTCAACAAACTGTTCGACAAAGCTCTTTGCCATTATAATAAGCCAACCTTGACCGATAATCGCCGCCTTTTCGTCAACGCTTCCTCGGAGTATCTCGTTAATTTAAGAACGGGAGTTGCTGACTTGGAGGCGATCTATGCACGATGCGCGGAGGTTTACCCAGGGATCGATTTGTCGTGCGAAGATTTCAAAGCAGCCATCATCGGAGCTGTCAATAAGTACCTGGTCGGTTTCGCAAACGAAGGCGAAATACCGACGGCGCCACAGATCCGGAAGTTCATTAATGAACTTCAAGCTTCTGACTTATATCTTACGCTTGCTTGTGCTAGCGGTAACGAGCAAGCCTGGTGGGAATTTGATCGGCAGTATCGGCCTTTTATCGAACGTCTCGCAAATCAACTTGTTGCCAGAGGAATGGACGCCAACGAAGTCATCGACTCTGTCTACGTAGAGCTTTACGGAACCAAGTTGGTAGATGGCATTCGTCAATCAAAGTTCACAACCTATACGGGACGAGGTACTTTGCGCGGCTGGTTGCGAACCGTTATATCGCATGCGGCAGTAGACTTGTATCGAGCTCGACAGGATGAAGTCCCGCTCGAAGAGTGGTCCAGAAGTGGTGACGAAGTGCCTGAGGGTCAGGGTTGGCTCACGACGGCACGTGGGAGTGAAACCTCAATGTTGGCAAGTGTAGCGCGCGAACGATATCGGTCGGTGACCTGCGCGGCACTGGATGAATCCCTCGCCACACTCGATGCTCACGAGAAGCTACTGCTACTTTACTACCATGTGGAAGGCCTTAAGCTGCGGGAAATCGCGCGGATTGTTGAGGCACCCAGTTCATCACTTCGACGCTGGTTCCAACGACGGTCTAAACGATCAGGCAATACGACCCGAGTATACGAATCGACCGTGATGCGTTGGTTGGATAACGTGTATAAGAAAGTCTCTAATCGTTTTCACTCTGAGTTGCAGAATAAGCATGGCTTGAATTCGGCCGAGATTGATATCTGCCTTGAAATTGCGACTGAGGATTTTGGTCAGGGAGTGAGTCTTAATCTCTAAGGAGACGAGGATTACTGTCGCGCTGAAGGAGCCTCGTAAGAAGACCGTGAAGCCACACAACACAAAAAAAGCGGCGGAGGCCATTCGATACATGATCCATTATCGTCTCAATGCCGTTAGGGGAGTCGAGGCGCCGGATGCTCATCCCGACGAGGACGCAATTTGTGCCTTTATGGAGGGTCGGCTGGAAGATGCAGGAGCTTCACAGATAGTTTCCCACTTGATTGTTTGCGGATCCTGCCGCCATGCCACAGCGGAATTTACCCGTCTCGATTTTCAGGACGATGCCGAAATGGAGTCACCGCTAGAGGATGTCGGCCCAGGGCGCATGCATTTACTGGTGAAGGGACTGGCCTCCCGGATAATTCCGTCACATGAAGACGATGCTGTATTTGCCTACCATGAGCCTGAAGGAAATTCGGAGACTAGCGAATCAGTCTCCGGTGAGCCGGACAAGCCACCATCAGAGTCATCGAGCTCCGTGGACGAGACAGAACCTGAGTAGCAAAGAGAGCTTTCGGTTCACAGTTGATTGGATTGCAGAAGCAACCTTGTCCGTAAGTCATTAGTGCTGATAATCTGCCGCCAAGCGAGCCAACTTCCAGCATTTTAACGATAGGAGCTTCCCGATGAATGAAGAATATGCCGCTGTCATTACGGATCTGCCGCTATTCAAAGGTTACACCGCCGATGGCGCCAAAAGGATATTGAGTTGCGGTGAAATTAAAAAGGTTTCCCCGGGAGAGGTCCTGTTTAAGGAAGGTGATCCGCCGGCATTTGTCCTTCTGGTTCTCAAGGGCAGGCTGCAGGTTTACGTCGAACGCCGCGGAAAAGATATGGTCTTAACGGACGCCGAGCCCAGCGATATCCTGGGTGAACTATCTGTGTTATGCGGAATCCAGCGTTCGGCTTCAGTTCGCGTGCTTGAAGACTCAACTGTGCTTCAATGGGAAGCGGCGAAGTTTCGCGAACTGCTCCTTAAAGATGTCTTTCTATCGGAGCGGATCTTTCGCGAATCATTGCGCACCTTGATCGACAAAGAACGAGCACTGATCGATTCCCTCACAGCTTCTGAGGAGGCTCCAAGGCAAAGCGAACAGACTGCATAGGACCAACGTTCACCTCCATTCCTTCAGCTTCTCGATTTCGACGTGCAGCCGTCGCCCGGCCTACACCCGCTCGTCGGCCACACGCATCTCTTCAACCTCTTCGAGATAGAACAACCGCTCGCAATACGCGAGCGCGTGCCATGACATTATGCGCAGTCTTTGGGCCATGATTAGACTCCTATTGTTATTGTTTGTCGAGTGTCATCGTTTTAATGATTTCGTGTGAAAGCCAATTTGCTTTCGCTTAGGTTCAGGTGGAGTCATAAGTTGTCGAATCGCATCGAATACAACCTTGAACTGCCGATCGTATTTCCGCTCCAGATCCTTTAGCTGCTTTGCGAGTTCAGCATTGGAAGATGATCTCCAATTCTCGAACTCCGTATTGTCAAGCTCGAATATGAAGTCGTGCGGGAAACGTTCGATATTGCGACGCACCGTCTGCTTGAGCACGCTAGTCGTGACGCCATACAAAGACGCCAGATCGCGGTCGAGCATTACCTTTTCGCCTCGAATGAGGAAAATCGCTTTCTCTGTGCGCTCGATTTGAACTGTTACTAATGATTCAGTCATGGCGAACTTTGGAGATCACAGTTGTGACCTCCATCTGAGTGCGGTGAGTTCCCGCATTGATTTTGCAACTTTGCCGTCAGGCACGAGATAGCATGGCGACGCCTTGCTCAGTAAATGCATGGGGTCGAAATCTCGGATCTCCGTGTTTCTGCAAACCGGTCACAATTTGTGATCTCTATCGACTTTAAGACTATGTGGCCTGTTTCAGGTTCGCAAAATTGCGACCACGTCGGTTTTTCGCATTTTTGCTCGTTGGACCCGCTTCAAGGTCACAAATTGTGACCTCGATTTACTTGAAGTCCAGGAACTTGGTATCGCAAATCGCGACTTCAAGCGCTGTTCTCTGACATGTGATCTCTGGCTCCTGACCTCGTGGAGTGAAGAAACAGACTTCGAAATCGCGAAGTAAACCTGGTATCCATGGTCCGCCGGCAGTTGTTTTCCGCGCAAGGAAAAACTCACATTAATACATGGACAGAGTTCTATCCTCTGCAGCTGATTGCTCCAAAAAAGCTAGGGTTTTGGTCGGTGATTAGCGTCGGCAGGACAGACGGTGACCTTGCCAAACCGAAACTGAACTAGATGGATTTAGTACGCTCGTGAGACCACTGGATTTCCCCTCGTTACTTCGAGCTTGTGTGTTACGGCGATGCCTTCCCGTGTGTGAGCATGTTACATGCGTTCTCCACGCTGCTTGGATCGATTGCAACGTTCCCTTCGTCGATGTGGCGAATGATGCCTTCTTTATCGATCACGAAGGTCGCGCGATTTCCAAACCCCTGCTCCTCGTTGAAGACTCCATAATCCTTCACTACGGTGCGTTTGAAATCACTGAGTAGCGGAAAGGTGACGCCAATCTGCTTTGCAAATTCGCGGTTGGCTGGAACGCTGTCTACACTCATGCCGAAGACCTGGGTGTCGGTTGATTCAAATTTCGCGATATCAGCCTGATACGCCTTCATCTCCTTCGTTCAACCACCGGTGAACGCCAGCACATAAATCGCAAGTACGACGTTCTTCTTGCCTTTGAAGTCGCTAAGTCTGTAGGTCTTTCCATCGGTAGCCCGAAGCGTGAAGTCAGGAGCCGAGTCACCGACTTTCAGGTTCGTTTTGGGAGGGGCTGGCTGTTGGGCGACTGCTGCAGAGCCGACCACAACGAGCAGTACAGCCGAAATCAAAAATCTCGTGAACATCATGTGAACACCCTCTCTATCAATAACGTAAGTGACCAATACTCTGACTACTCACGGAGAATAATCGCTTTTATCCTCGTTCTGACGAACCCAGAACAACTTACAACAGAATGGCATCGCGTTACTAGCAAAGATCCAATCCACTCACGCAATCTGAGGTGGCGAATGAATGAGCATTCTGCCAGCCGACGTGTGAGGGAGCCAACAACCACGAGTGAAGTTCGCGTTATCCCGGTCCGCGGGCTTGCTGTGAGCTCGCAACTCGTTTTGCAAGTACAAGTGGTCGCGGGAATCCTGGGCTGATCGCTGACAGAACCAGCGGTTGGACACTTCAGTTTGGGAATTCGGGTTCGTTTAGATGTTTGATCCAGTTGAGAGAAGGGAGTTTATCATTGAGATTCCAAACTGTGTCATGGTTCTGAATTCTGGAATTCATATCCTAATCTCGGACAGAATCGATGAAAGCGAAGGTCTCTGTGTCTGAAAATCGAAGAAAAAGCATAAGTTGCAATCGTATTGCGAATGGCTTGCGATTTGCACGGCTTCGACTGAATTACCATGCTGAGGTTCCGCGGGTGCCCAGAATTATTCGTCGACATGCTATCGATCCCCCCGGCCTTCTAAAACTCAATGTGCACTGACCCCTTGCGCGAGAGCTTCGCTGCGAGCGGCAATTCCCCAAAGGAGTAATGAAATGTTCCGCAAGTCAATCGCCCAGAAGGGTATGGGTGTGCTTAACTACGCCCCCACCCTCCCTCACAACAAATTTAGGAAACTCTTACCCTCCCCATTGTTTCGCATACTAGCCTGCCTGGTCATTGGAGCGGGCTTAGCCTCCACAGCTTTCGCCGACCCTTATTCACTGGGAAGCGCTGGCCAGTTTGCCGTTCTGGGTTTCGGAAATGGTTTTACAAATCAGTTTCAGCCTGGTCCGTTGACTGTTAACGGCAATGTTGGCGTTGGGGCTGGTGGCGATATGATACTGCAAGGTGCGGGTCAGACCATCAGCGGCCACGTCTACTACGCAGACCCAATCACCGCGAGTAACTTCTCCGCCACCGGCACCAATAACATAAATGGCATGCCGTGTAGTAGTTTCGCGACTTGCACTGGCAACGGATCTGTAACGCAAAACACTTCTTTGGTTACCTCCGCGAGTACCGCAGTGGCAGCGATGTACAACTCAGCGAAAGCACTTAATGCACCCACTACTGGTGCGCCAACCGGAAACCTAAGTTCGAATTTCACCTGGAACGGCAACGGCGGCACAAACGTCGCCTCTCTTACCAGCTTGAACCTATCGTCTGGCGACACTCTTACACTCACCGGTACTGCTTCTGATTTCTTTGTTTTCAACATCAGCGGCGGCTGGAATATGAGTGGTAGCGGCCATATCGTTCTCAATGGGGTATCGTCGGATCACGTGCTGTTTAACCTTCTGAAGTCAGCCGATGGCGGTAACGGAGCCGCAATAGGCGCCAGCGGTTCCGCTCTTGGTTATGGAATCCTATTGGCTCTTGATCGAAACATCACGTTCGACACTCCAGGAGGTGCCTGGAACGGACGTCTCTTCTCGGACACTGATAGTACTATCCATCTCTTTTCCGAAGCCACGATAAACCAGCCTACGCCGCCAGGAGAAGCTCCTGAACCTGCCTCAATGGTCCTGCTGGGATTAGGACTGATGGGAACGGCAGGAGTCATCCGCAGGCGACGAAACGCCAAGAGCGCATAACCTAAGGGTTCCTGCTCACCAAACCCGGTTCGTTGGAGTTTATCCCTTCTTCAATGACCCCGACCCCGACAAAACGAGGCCTCGGAGGCCTCGTTTTTGTATTCCATCTGCAGCGTCTAGCGAAAAGGATCACTTTGATGTTTATAGATGCGTCTTTACATAAGTTCGCGCGTCCTTGACATTCTTAACGGATTCAATGAATTGCTGGTTCTTCTTGGCCCAGGTAAAGTGTTCATCGACAAATTTCGGGTAATCTTCCGTTACTGTTCCGTCAGTTTTCAAGAAACCCAATTTCTTTAGCACTGCCAGAGCGAGCGCCCGATCTTTCGTTATACCCGCAGCTTGAAACAACTTGTGTTTATCGTCGTCATATGCAAACGAGACTTCTTTACTTGAAAGGGCTGAAGATGATCTCACATCTCCGTTCGTATTCGTGTTCCCACTTGAAATGGTAATCGGACGATGGCGCGCCCGATAGGCAATTACGCCCGCTACTGTTACGACGATCAGCGCGAGAGCGCCTGCACCTGACACCAAAGCCATCCGCCTGGAGTGTCTGCGCCACCAACCACTAGAAGATCTTTTCTTCCGGTGTCGGTTCTCCCTTTGATTCTTGTTCATTCCTTAGCCTTTTTTGCGGCAGTTGAACGGGCCGTAAGGGGGCGGAAGGGCGGTGCGTTAAAGCGAGTATTCGTCCACAGTCCTGGGCGATAAGGAAACCTATTGCTTGCGGCGCGGGCCGCTTCGCCGCAACACGACAGAGTAAGCAAGCAACAAGCGAAACAGCCAACTCCGACCAAAGAAAGACGACACACCGCCGGCGGCAAGAATCCCTCCCACTGTCAGCAGGATGGCAAAGATCGCCCACGGAACCTTGTCGCCCCGAAGTATGTCCTGAAGAGCGATGGCGCTAAAGTAAAAGCAAAAGCCACTCATCCCGATGAACACGACGCCGCTAATTACCTGCAACGCTCTCAATGTTCTGATTTCGCCGTATGGCCATGCCGTTCCACAATGAAGACAGCCGCCGACCTGAACTTTTTTGTTCGAGCGACAGCTACAAAACATACACATGTAACTCGCGCTAATTTGACCAGTCTCCTGTCGCGTCACGTAACCGGGCATATCAAGCGACTCCGTTGGGAAAAGATTAAAGGCATAACACAAGGCAAAACGTCTTTTCCGTGGACCAGCGTCTTGGCTGTGTAATCGCGCAAGGTCTGATTCGGACTCAAGAATGAAATCACCGGCTCAGCGGATTTGCGCATGTTCACAAGCGCCTCCCGAAGTCCTGGTGCACCACACCATATCTCAAGTCTTTCCCAAAGTCGAAAATGATGTTGCGGCACAGACGCTGCCTGCCCACACTTTGCCACCACGGGGTCAAGCAAACCCAGGAGGAGGACGGTTCGCTTTTTCGCGTCTGCGCGAACCAGGTGGAATTGCGGGGCAGGATATGCTCGCTGCGATGGCCGGTTTTATCTTCGTCGGAACCGTGATAGGCCTGTTTACAAGCCCGCCACGGCTGTTGTGCGCCAAATAGGCTAAGCAGGTTGGTCCCACCAAGGTAGGGGCCAGCCGACCGCCAACGGCGACGGAAGGCTGGCCTATTTGTAGAACCTTCCCTGATAAGTCAGGTTCAAAACGAGTTCAAGCGTAAACTCAGAATACGTAACGCAACTGCAACCTTCCTGAACGAGCACCGCTCTGGCCGACCGAGACACCAGAATTCAGATTCGGCTGGTTAAAGAAAGGATTAGTTACGTCTCCGTCAGACAGTCCCCCAACCTCGAAACGAAAGATCGGCGTGTTGAATACGTTGAAGTAGTCAAACCGTATCTCAAACCGATCTTGTTCCATCCGGGTGAAGGGAATCTTAAACGAACGCTGCAGGCTCATATCGAACGTGTTGTAAGCAGGAGCACGCAACGTGTTGCGCCCGGCGATCCCCAAACGGATCGAAGGATCGACCAGGTAACGGACCGAACCGAGTGTCACCGGATTGCAGTTGATGTCAAAGAATCCAGTCGTCGACGTGCCACATCCGATCACTCCCGCCTGAGAATTAGCAAAACCAACGGAAGTCGCCGGCGCGGACGGATTCGCGAGCGATGGTCGATCATTTGTACCACTGAGATCTCCATTCAAGTCGATGCCAGTGATAAACGGCGACGATACGTTTCCTGATTGGTAACGCCAGATAGTCGAGAATTGAAATCCGCCTGTGACTTCTTTCCAAAAGCCTGAACCAACACTGGGGATGTCCCACAATGCGGACAGTGTGAAGATGTGCGGCACATCAAAATCTGACAGACCGCGGTCCACACTTCGATCGAAAGGATTCGAACCTACGCTACTGCCGCCAGTCGTCGTAAACACTTCGCTGTTGGTGTTGTCGATCGTTTTCTGGTACGTGTAGGTTGCGCGATAGAGAAAGTTGTTCCGGAAGCTGCGTTCCAGGCGAGCCTGCAAGCCGTGATAGATCGAGTCGCCGCCATTGGTGCGGGAGATGACTGAACCTCTCGAAGCAAACGTACGGCCGTTGGGATTTGTGGTACCCCGTATGCCGGGGTTTAACTGTTCGTTAATGAACAATCGTGTGCCACGCGTGCCGACGTAAGCAACATCAAGAACATTGTGACCGGGGAGTTCGCGCTGGATGCCGAAATTCCAGACGTAGGTCTGTGGATTCTTGAGGTCCTGCGGAATCGTGTTCTGTCCAGCCTGCGGATTCGCTATCAATGTTGCCGGCAAAGCATTTACATTGAAATTCGGGATGCCGCGTCCGCCGACCGTCGCGCCCGTTACAGTCGTGCCGAGAGCGTTCGGCGAAGTAGCCATGATGTTGCTCAGGATGTTGTTGAAGAACACATCGTAGTTAATCGCAAATCCACCTCTTACGACTGTCTTTTCCGAGTCGACCAAATGGCCCAACCAACCAGATTCAAAGTGCGGCGAGTAAGCAAAGCTCACTCGGGGACCCCAATTGTTATTGTCCGTTTTCTGCTCCACCCGAGTTTGTAGCGGAGCGTTAAAACCCGTAAACGCCGGGAACGGCGCATTGTTCGCGACCGCCCCGAAGTTCTCGTAACGCAAACCGAAATTGAGCGTCAGGTTCGGCCTTACTTTCCAACTGTCGTTGATGAAGTAAGCCTGCGTTGTGACATTGGGATAATCGAGACCGGCACCAAAGAACTTCGCGGCTGCACCCGAGCCGACTCCTGAAAAGGCATCAACAAAGTTGCCAAATGCCGGAAAGCCACCGCCTCCTGCGAAGGTCAACGTTCCCCGCGTATTGATCGGGACGAATTGCTTCGCCCGCTGCATCAGAATGTCGGTCCCAATGCGCAACGTGTGGTTGCCATGGGTGTGAGTCACAGTGTCCTGGAATTGGAAGTTGTTGAAGATTCTGCCTTGAACAAAACTCTGCGAGAGTCCAACTGTTGAGATCGTTGTGCCGGAGAAGATGAACTGCGGACCACTCTTGGCGAGCGATGCGTCGCGTGGTCCAAAAAGGATGTTGAAGCGTCCGTAACCAAAACGAGCCTCGTTCAGAGTGCGCGGAGAGAAGACGTAGGTGTCGCTTAAATAGAAATTCTGCGTCAACGACGGCACGTCGATCTCAAAACCCGGAAACTGACTTCCCGTTACACCCGTCGAGGGATCTGGAAACTGGTTGCTGAAGAGTTGCTTCGTAGCCAGGTAGCGGAACGAAGTGCTGTTCTTTGCCGATGAAGTCCAGTCGACTCGTGTGAGGTAGTCGTAAGTATTTACCGGCTGGGCGCTCAGCCTCGTGGCCGTGCCGAATTGAATGTCGGGTCGCCCACCGCCAAGAGGTACATTGACGAAGCCCGTGGTGCCTCGTAGATCGCCAACTATTCCCCGGTAGTGGTCAAGGTTTGGGCTCGCGCCGGCCGGAAACAATGTTTGCAACTGATTGAATCCAGCTTGCGTCGGTACTATTGCTCGACCAATGACTGCGCCGGCGCGCGCCAGGTCGGCCTGGTATGTGCCAAAGAAGAACAACTTGTTCTTGAGGATCGTTCCGCCAAAGGAAAAGCCAAAAGTGTTCTGTGTTGCCTGCGGCACTTCGGTTAGTCCTGACTGGGCTTTTTGGCCGGGCGTTAGCGCATCGAACGCTGAGTTCTGAATGATGTCGTAGCCCGATCCGTGAAACTGGTTCGATCCACTGCGGGTGATGACATTTACGACCGCCCCGCCAGCTCGTCCATATTCTGCGGAATAGTCACCGCCCAGGACGGTCACCTGAGAATATGCGTCGCGAACCGTGGGTTGATATACCTGACCGGTAATCGAGTTATCGTTGTTGTCCAACCCATCTACGAGTTGATTATTGCCGCGCGGTCGCAAGCCGTTGATTGAGAATTCCGTTCCTTGCACAAACCCTGCCGCGACACCGTTCTGGCCGCCAACATCAGCAACGCCGGGCAAAGTGAACACCAGGTTCACGGGGTTTAGTCCCAGCACGGGCAAGTCTCTGATCTCCCGTTCACTTAGAGTGTTGACGCGAGCGCCGTCAGAACTTTGCAGAATCACGTCATTCGACGTGCTGACGATTACTTCTTCGGTAGGACTTCCGATTTCGAGCCGAATGGGAACGTTAAGAGTTTGAGCCGCGTTGACTTCGATCCGGTCAAGCTTGGCTTTCTTAAAGCCTTGACTCGCGGCTTCGAGCGAATACGAGCCGGGGTCAACGGCGTCGAGCCGAAAACTTCCCGCGCTGTCGGCGACTGTGTTACGCACAACGCCGGTTTTTAGATTTGTGATCTTGATCGTGGCATTGGGGATGTTGGCTCCGTTTTGATCCTCAACGGTGCCCACCACGAATCCCCTGCTGGTCTGAGCCGGTACAGATCCGACAAATCCAAACAGAAGAATGACGACAACCATTGATTGAAGTTCTAACCTCTTCATACTACTAAATCCTTTTGCTTGTCTCTCCGATTTTCGAGAAAATTATTTGATCACCTGACCTGCTTGAAAGTATTCGTCGCGCGTTAGATTCTTCCTCGCTCCAAACTTTCGGAGCAGGTGCGATTGTCACGTCAACCAGGCGCAACCAATTGGGCAAGAGACGTGCCTACAACACCGCCCGGCACTCAGGCCACTTGGTCACTCAGCTGATGCCTTTCGTCCCAGTGGCTTCTTGCTTAATTTGGATTTCTCGCGGCAGGTATTGCAGGTTTTGGATTGGAGACGAGGGAAGGAAAGAGTTGTTGACGAGACTCCTTCCATACTTTCGGAGGCACTGTGGATTTACAGTTATTAGAATTTACAATCTCGGATCAGCCAACGGTCTGAAGCGAAGACGACGTCAGGCGTTACTCTATTCGGCCCCCACCAAAGGGCTGGCGAGGAAATCTCGCTCCCGATAATCGAAGTAATCGAAATCCGCAGGGCGGCACGTGCCTGCCAGATCCTGACAACACATTCCAAGAAATGTTCCGGTGAAGTTTGGCGCTCCTGGGACAGTAGCCTCATCAGACAAGAGACTGGCATCAAAATGCTGTGGTAACCAAGACCAGTCATGTCCCTCCACCCGATAGCCGAAATAGAGACGCTCGTAGTCGACCTCCATGCGGAGATGCACCGGTCTGCCGCTCGGTATGGCAATGGTTGGCGTAAACGCATCCGATTGAACCTGATCGGGAAGAGAGGACATTACGCGAACGTGCTTTCCTAAGCTTTCGTCATGCGAAATATAGAAGTAATGGAATTTAGAACCGTTGTAGTAGCAGATCAAACCGGCCATTTGCTGGAAATGTTCAGGCTCGAAATCGACCAGAGTGGCGGCGCTGAAACAATGAGCCTGCTGTCTCCGGGCCACCAGTGCCTGGCGAAACAAGCTGCCGATCGTTTCGCGACCATAGAGAGAAGACGTGGACCGGCAAAGTCGGCGCTGAGACTTCCAACTCGGGAATGCCTTGTCCATCTTGCGTCCGCAGCCAACCGTCCGCCGACCACATCATTGGCTGTATCGCTGTCTCGCGACCGAGCGTGCAGCGGCCACGATTGCGCAGGGGCCGGCCGCACAGATAGACCATGTAGGTCTCGCCGGATTTAGTTTCGACCAGATCAGCGTGACCGGCTCGTTGCAGTTCAACGTCCGGCCGATTTCGTGAACTCAAAATGTAGACATCGGGATGGAGTTCATATGGTCCGGTGAGGGCGCGCGAACGGGCCATGGTAACGGCGTGTTGCCATCCCGTTCCGCCCTCCGCGGTTAGCAGGTAGTAGAAGCCGTTGCGCTTGTAGAGATGCGGCGCTTCGGTGAGGCCGAGTGGCGTGCCGTGAAAGATCAGCTTGCGATCACCGATCAGTCCGGGTCTTTGGACGGAATATTCCTGTAGCACGATTCCGGCAAAGCGATTGTGATCTGGCCGGTGGTCCCAGAGTTGATTAACCAAATACTTGCGGCCGTCATCATCGTGAAACAAGGAAGGATCAAACCCGCTGCTGTTGAGGTAGATTGGATCAGACCAACCGGCGTCGATGCGGGGACTAGTCACCAGATAATTGTGAAAGTCGCGAAGCGACGCGCCCGATGGTCCGCCCACAGTCGTGCGGCCATAACGCTTAACGTCGGTATAGATTAAATAGAACAGTCCGTCGGCGTAGCTGAGGCATGGCGCCCAAACTCCGCAGGAATCCGGATCACCGAGCATATTAAGCTGGGAAGAGCGGCTTAGCGGGCGTGTCAGCAGACGCCAATGGACCAGGTCCCGCGAATGATGGATCTGCACTCCCGGATACCATTCAAAGGTCGAGGTAGCGATATAGTAATCATCACCAACACGGACAATCGAGGGGTCGGGATTAAACCCACGCAGGATCGGGTTGAGGATTGTAAGAGTATTTTCCATTCGGCATTTTCCATTTGGTTTTTGGATTGGGCCATAACGACTGGAACTGGCGCCGCCGTGTCATGAGGTCGGTGGTATCGGCCTGCTCACCTAACTTGATATGGCCAGGACCTCAACCTTTTGCTCACTAACTACTGTCCACAACACTAGCGCGCCAACCAAGTCGAGCACGCCAAGGCAAATAAAGAATGGCGTGTAGCCGATCGTGGTGACCAGGCCGCCTATCAGCAGAGAGAAGATCAGCAATCCGGCGTTGCCGCAGGTACCGGCCATCCCTGCTACAGTGGCGACTTCAGTTTTCTTGAAGAGGTCAGACGACATGGTGATCACCGTGACCGACAGTGTCTGGTGCGCGAAGCCGCCCAGACTGAGAAGGGCAATCGCCGCATAGGGGCTTGCTACGAAACCAACAAAGCCTACACCCATCATCAGGCAAGCGCCCAAGGTGAAGGCGCCCCGCCGAGCGTTCACCAGATTGAGTTTGGCGTATTTCTGAAGCACTATGCTGACCGCGCCCCCAAACAGGCAGCCCAGATCGGCCGCGAGGAAGGGTAGCCAGGCAAACAACGCAATTTGCTTCAGGTCAAAATGCCGAACGTTGGTCAGATATAGTGGTAACCAGAAAGTGAGCGTGCCCCAGGTTGGATCCGCCAGGAAACGCGGCACGGCGATCCCCCAAAAATTGCGTTGCTTCAGGATTGCGGTAACGGATGGGCGGGTCCCGTCGCCTTGCAAGTGCTTCTCCTGTCCTGAGGAGATGTATGCGCGCTCATCCTCAGATAGATTTGGGTGCCTGCCGGGAGACTCGTAAAGCCAGAGCCAGAGCGCAACCCAAACCAGACCCAACGCGCCGGTGGCCACGAAGGCCATCTGCCAGTTGTAGTTCAAGATGGCCCAGGCCACGAGCGGAGGCGCGAGCATTGAACCAACGGACGCGCCGATATTGAATACGCCTCCGGCGAGGCCGCGTTCCTTCGCGGGAAACCACTCCGCGGTCGCTTTCATCCCCGCCGGGTTCGCCGACCCTTCAGCAAGGCCCAGCAATCCCCGCAGTCCGGCAAACGCCTGCCAGCTATGGGCCAACCCATGTGCCATGCTCACCAAAGACCAGACGATAGCGAATATTGCGAACCCTCGCTTTAGGCCGAGCACGTCCAGAACGTAGCCGCACAATGGTTGCAACATGATCGCGCCCTGGAACGCACCTATGATCCAAGAGTATTGTTGTGTCGTGATGTGCAGGTCTTTGAGTAGTGTTGGAGCGGCGACTGCAAGCGTGCTTCGGGTCAGGTAGTTGATAATCGCGCCGAGCATGATCAGTTCGATCATCCACCACCTTAGTCCTTTGATCTCGAGTCCCACTTTGTTCCTTTGGTAGTGTGCTGTTTTCGAAACCGGTTTGGGAGCGCTGCTCCGGAAACACCGGTAAGCACGAGGCGCAACTAAGATTTCCGGCCGCAGCTTGCTGGAGGAGTCGGTGAATAATAAAGGATTTACAATTTGGTGCAACAACGATTTTTCGCCGGAACAAGAATCCGAGCGCGACATGTTGCTCCAGGGTATCGGCACTCATCGGTTGCTGCTGTTCAAAAGTGACGACGATGGCAGGGCCGGTCAGTCACGCGAGGCTTTGCAGCTTGCCGAGATCGCTTTTGGCTCACCCGATGCTCAGACCGCAAGCCAGTGTGAAAAATTGCTTTGGATTCATTTGCACAGTGCGGGCTACACTAGTTTTGATCGCGCCAACATCAAACAGTCGTTGACTCAGCGAGGCACACTGCTGACCAATAGTTCCGCTGTTTACGATGAGCCCTGCGCGCAGCATCTTTTGGCAATGATCCTTGCTCTTGCTCGGGGACTGCCGACGGCACTGGACGTACAGCGTGGCAACAGATCCTGGCCCATGCAGGTTCTGCGTTCCAAGGCACGTTTGCTCAACGACCAAACAGTTTTGATTCTGGGTTTTGGGGCAATCGCCCGGCGGCTAGTCGAATTGTTACGCCCACTAGAAATGAATCTCATCGCGGTTCGCCGCGAGATTAGGGGAGACGAATCAGTCCCGGTGGTGGAGACCTCCGCTGTGGACGAGTTTTTGCCGCGGGCCGATCACATCGTCAACATTTTGCCGGCGAACGAAGATACCAACAATTTTTTCAACGCCGAGCGTTTGTCGAATCTTAAACAGGGAGCCATTGTCTATAACATTGGGCGCGGAACAACACTCGACCAGAATGCCTTGATGGGGGAGTTACGCGGCGGACGCATTGCCGCAGCTTATCTCGATGTAACCGAACGCGAACCGTTGCCACCGGACCATCCTCTGTGGCAGACACCGAACTGCTTTATCACGCCGCACATCGGGGGCGGTCACGATAGAGAAAAGGAACGCCAGGTAAAACACTTTCTTGAGAACTTGCGGCGATTTGAAAAGGGCGAAGCTCTTCGCAACCGTCTCTGGTAACAGTTTCGCTCCTAACGGAGCGAAGCCTTCAACGCCTCTTGTCGGCTTCTCGTGTCTTACAAAATTCCTGTCGGTCCGCGCCTCCGCTCAGAAGGGGGGTACGTCGTTGGCATTGATGCCGTTTCCTTTGAGCTTCAACCTCTGCGGACTATCAAGGGCATTGTCATTTAGTTTCACACGGGCGTTGCGTCCGCCCGTGCGTGATGGCGTGAAAGTAACGTCAACTATACAAGCCTTATTGGGGTCAATCGATGCTCCCGTGCACGTGTCCTTGAGGATAGCGAAGGCGGTTGGATTGTCGCCGCCAAGGGCGACACTGTCGAAGTACAAAGGCTTGCCACCGGTGTTCATGACAGTAATTCTTTTTGCGTTACTTGTTCGGCTGACTACCTGATTGCCGAAATCGAGGTTATCTGGAGTCAGATTCACATATGGTGGCGATGCCGGCGGAGCTGGGTCTTGATTGCCCCGCGCGCGCCCAAAGCCAATCCGAGTGGTGGCGTGAAAGGCATTGAACGCTAACGCCGCAAGAATGATGCTCATCGAAACTCTTGCTAGTAGCGTGTCGAGTCTGTTGCGGGTTAGCTCTCTCATTTCTTCTCCGTTTCCATCCAAAGGTGCGACCTTTCGTGAATGTCAGTGTGTTCAACGAATGCAAAAGCACCCTCATTTCGTGCCGCTTGGGAAAGGCGTTCTGGTACATGGCCCATCAACGATAGAGCGTCATGGTCAGGATCAAGCCGCGCAGCTTACCGTTGAAACCGACGCGGTTACTGGGCTGCGATCAGACTGATTATCGGTAAACACCTGCGGCGCCGACATCAGTCCCGGAAAACCGGATTCCATTAGCATTCTGAGCTTTACGCTTTCGCACGATAATGCACACGAAAATTATACTTGGCGTGTCGAGACTTCATCACTGTCAGTGTTGACAGGTTCTACTCCGGTGACACTTATTTGCCTCACCGTTTTAAGAGTCGAGTTTTTGAATCCGTTATTCCTTTACAGAGAGAGCGGATCTCCGTGTTTGATCTAGCTAACTCCGCCTGATCAGAAGGCAGCCAAGACACCAAACCGCCATCACTGAGTGGAGCACAGACGCCGGCCAGAGGCCGATGCCGGATAGCCGCAAGCCTATCCCCGCATAAGCAAGCACGGCGACAGTGGCGACGTTGTAGAGCAACATGGCCGAGACGATGCCGTTCGCGGTGCGGCTGTGTTCGTCCTGGCGAGCGCGCCAACAGGAGAGTCCCAG
>WNFY01008865.1_pt1 | contig 24176 bp, 22 predicted proteins | sample 5400091 | NCBI WGS metagenome assembly WNFY01 (sample SAMN13153364, study PRJNA577476) | soil metagenome | isolation source: 60 cm soil or saprolite under grassland replicate 1 | place: USA:California | collected 2016-06-15 | reverse complement strand
TCGTTCCCGTCCCGGTGCGCAATGTCGATGCCGCGAAGGACTTCTACACCCAGCAGGTCGGCTTCACCCTCGACCACGACGTCAGGCCAGGCGGGAACATGCGGGTGGTGCAGATGACGCCACCCGGCTCGGCATGCTCTGTGGTGATCGGCGAGGGCCTGCCGCTGGGCGAACCCGGCTCGGTCAAAGGAGTCCAGCTCGTCGTCGAAGACCTCGACGCTGTCCGCAGCGAACTCGCCGGCCGGGGCGTCGGCATCAGCGACGTGCAGCAGATGGGCCCCGAAGGCACGCCCGGCTCACGCTACTGCTTCTTCGAAGACCTGGACGGGAACATGTGGGCGATCCAGGAATACAAGCGTGCGTAAGCACGCCCATCGAACTCGTGGCTTGTACCATCACCTACCCAGGGCTGCGGAGACGCCGGTCGAGGGCGGCACATCCGGCCGACGAGCAGCTGGTGGCGCCGTACCGCGCCGAGCTGCAGGCGTACTGCTACCGGATGCTCGGCTCGCTGCATGACGCCGAGGACGCGGTGCAGGACTCGCTCGTGCGCGCATGGCGCAGCGTCGGCAGCCTCGACGAGCGCGGTTTCGTTCGCGCGTGGCTCTACAAGATCGCGACCAACCGGTGCCTCACCGCGATCGGCCAGCGCGGCCGGCGCGAGTTGCCCGCCGGCGTCACGCCCGGCACTGCCACGACCGAGATCAGCTGGCTCGAGCCCTACCCCGACGTCTCGCCCGAGGCGCAGTACCTCGCCCGCGAGAGCGTCGAGCTCGCGTTTGTCGCGGCGTTGCAGAACCTGTCCGCGATTCAGCGGGCGGCGCTGATCCTGGGCGAGGTGCTCGGCTTCTCCGCCGCCGAGGTGGCCGGGCAGCTCGACACGTCCACCGCCTCGGTCAACAGCGCGCTGCAAAGGGCGCGCAAGGCGATCGGCTCGACCGCGCCGACCCAGCAGACGGTGCTGCGCGACCTCGGTGACGCGGCCGTCGATGACATCGTCACGCGCTGGACCGACGCCTGGCAGGCCGGCGACGTCAACGCGATCGTCGCGATGCTCGCCGCCGACGCGCGCTACTCGATGCCGCCGTTGCCCGAGTGGTACCGCGGCAAGGACGAGATCCGCGCCTTCTTGCTCCGCGGCCCGCTGCAATCGCGCTGGCGGTTCCTGCCCACCACAGCCAACGGCCAGCTCGCGTTCGGCACTTACCTGTGGGACGACGCCGCCGGGGCGTACGTTCCCGGCGGCCTCGACGTCCTCACGCTGCTGGACGGATGCGTCGCACAGATTGTCGCCTTCCTCACCGCCGACCTCACCCGCTTCGGGCTGCCGGCGCGCATCCGTCCGTAGCGGGATCCGCTAGCCGGACGCCGACGATGCGGCCCATCGCAACGCCCGACTCCAAGATGGAACGGGGCAGTTCCGCGACACCCTGCGCCACCGCACACGGTGCGCACAGCCGCACGTCCACATCGCCCAGCTGCCGGGTCATGACAGCTCTGCCGTCACACACGCCCATGTCATCTGGGTGTGCCTGGCCGCACGGGCAGTGGCAGCGGCGCCAGTCCCCGGCCAGCGCAGAGCGCCCGGCGTCAATCGCCGCGCGGACAGCCGGATCGAGTTTGCCCAGCGCCTCAGTGGTGGCGGCCGTCACCCGCCGGGCCCACTCGCCCAGCGCGGCTGCGGCAGCCTCCCGGGCAGCGGCGAACTGCCGTACCGGGTCCTCTCCGTCACCGGCCATGCCCGCATCTTCTCACCCGGCGCCGGCTGTGGCCAGCGCTCCAGCGGCCCGGACGCCGCCATGCGGACATGCTCCCAGCAGACTTCGTTGCGGCCTTGAGGGTGTGCCTAATGCATCAGTTACGACAAGGCGGTCCTGCACGGCGACGTAGTCGGCCATGGCCTGCAGGCGATAGTGCCGCGCTGCCTGGCTGCTGGTGAGAGGTGGCGCGGTCGATTGTGCGGTGCTGCGGCGGTTGGATCGAGTCGGCCAACGGGGCCCGCATACGATTGACCCGCAATTCAGGAACGTTTCATCCTCGTTGCACTAGCCGCCGCTGTCCTGGTGCTCGCGCCCCGCGCGGCCGTGCGGGCGAGCGCCGGGCCTGGCGGATTCAGCTCCGAACAGCCGGCGGGCACGCCCTATAAGCACCAGAGCAATTGGGAGCCCACGGTCGCCACCGACCCCAATCACCCGGAACTGGTCTACCAGCTCATCACGGGCATCAACGCCCACCAGTGCGCCCCGGGCTGTCCCGGGACAAGCGTGCTGTTCCGCAAGTCCGCCGACGGGGGGACCGCCTGGGGTGCCGAGCAGTTCGTCTGCGGGCTGGCCTGCAAGGGCGTCGGCTGGCAGTTCGACCCGCAGATCAAGGTGGCCACTGACACAAACCAGTCCTGCGGGTGCGGGACCATCTACGTCGCTTTCCTGAACACATTCAAACCCGGCGTGGTGCTGTTCAAGTCGCATGACGGAGGGGTCAGCTGGCAGGGCCCGATCACGATGAACGGGCCGCTGTCCTACATGGACAAGCCGGTGCTGGTCATCTCGCCGACGGGCAAGGATGTCTACGTCGCGTTCAATGGCAAGCTGAAGGATTACGTCGTGGCCTCCCACCAGTTCGGGAACGCGGGCACGTTCCTGCCGCCGCAGCAGATCAACGGCGAGGACGACCTGTGGTGGTACCCAGACGGCGGGGCGATCGGTCCGGACGGGGCCGTGTACTTCAGCGAGAACGGAGAGTCCGGCTCCCCGACCAATGGCGGCCACCTGAACGGGCCCGACGTCATCGGCGTGTTCCGGTGCTCCGGGTCCGCCACCTTGTCCTGCGGCACCCACACCCTGGCTGCGTTCGGAACCAGCGCGGCCCCGCCGCCGTGCCCGGTGTTCCAGTGCTATCCCGACTACTATGCCGCGACCCCGTCGGTGGCGGCCGATTCCGCCGGGCACATCGTCGTGGCTTACACGTTCAGCACCGTCGCGAACGGGCCGAAGAGCCTGTACACGGTCACCTCTGATGACGGGGTGACCTGGACCCCCCCGAGCCTCGTCAACTCCCAGGGTGACAGCAGCTTCCCGCAGATCGCCAGCGGCCCGGCCCCCGGGGACTTCCGGCTGGCCTGGCAAGACAACCGCACCGGGGCGTTCAACACCTGGTACACGGCATCCAGCGATGGGGGAGGCAGCTGGCCGGGCGAGGTGAAGCTCTCCAACCTCACCTCCGGCGCGCCGTACAAGAGCCCTGCCGGGTACACCTTCCCCGACGGCGACTACTTCGGGATCGCCGTAAGCTCGGCCGGGGTCACCTACGCCATCTGGGGCGAGGCCGACGGCTCCTCCATCTACTGCTGCGGCGACACCTGGTACGCGCACGGATTCTGACACCGGATCCGGCCTGGCCCGCCACATTCACACCGGGAGCGCTGAGGCCGTCGCCTCACCCCCGGAGCTAGTTCTGCCCCAAGCCATCAGGGGGCGAGGCCGCTGAGCATGCGGGACGTGCGCATCAGTGGGTACCGGCAAGCCTCATGCGGAGAAGGTGTGATCGGCGATCCGCTCGGCGAGGAAGGCGCGCTCGGCTTCGTTGGAGGCCAGGGCGAGCGCCTGCCGGTAGGCGGCGGCTGACTGGCTGGTACGGCCGAGCCGGCTCAGCAGGTCGGCCTTGATCGCGGGCAGGTACTGGTATCCCGACAGGCGCCCGTCTCGCTCCAGCTTCTCGATTTCCGCGAGCGCAGTCCGGGCCGGCGACCATCGCCAGGGGCACAGCGCGGTTCAGCTCCACGACTGGTGATGGCCACACGTCCAGTAGCTTGTCGTACAGGGCGACGATTTGCGGCCAGTCAGTCTGCCGATGGGAGCCACCCAGCGGCAGCCGTTCGGGACCGATGGTCAGTAACCAGCCGGTACCTAACGGCTGCCGCGGGTGAAATGGCCTGTTGTCAGCGTCCCTTCCTTCTCGTGGACGTCACCGTGATCCTGGTAGGTCAGCCGTGGATGGTGAAGCCCGCGCTCATTGAGCCGACCTGCGCCTGGTAGTCGCCAAGCTCCACTCGCGGGCTGCCGGTGCCCTCGATGTCGCCCGGGGTCACGGCCAGTTCCGTCACCGGGAACGAGACCTGCACGGTCTTCGACTGGCCAGCATCGAGGCTCACCCTGGTGAATCCGACCAGACGCTGGTTCGGCACCAGGACGGCGCTGACCGGCTGGTGGACGTACACGGGCACGATGTCGGTGCCCGCGCGGTTGCCTGTGTTGGCCACGGTGAAGCTTGCCGTCACGGTGCCGTTGCGGCTGACGCTGCTTGTCGCGGATAGCCCGCTGGTCTGGAATGTGGTGTACGAGAGGCCGAATCCGAACGGGTACAGCGGGTTGTAGCCGTTGCCCTGACCAAAGCTGGTCGAGGGCAGCAGGTCGAAGAACTTTGGCTGGTCGCCGAGTGGCGACGGGGCTCCGCCGTCGAAGTCCCCGCCCGGCGCTGCGGCGTCGGACGGCCAGCTCACCGGCAGCTTCCCGCTGGGGTTGATCTTCCCGAAGATGGCGTCGGCGACGGCCTGGCCTGCCTCGGTGCTTCCCTGGTAGGCCATCAGCAGCCCGTCGGCCTTCTCCGCCGGGCCGAGGCCGAGCGGCCTGCCCGCGATCACGACAACAATCACCGGCTTGCCGGTCGCCTCGAGAGCGCTGACCAGATCCTTCTGCTCGGGCGTCAGCTGCGGCGAGGGGCTGTCGCCCAGTCCCTCGGCGTAGGCCTTCTCGCCGACGGCCACGACCACGGCGTCCGCCGAGGCCGCGTCCTGGACGGCCGTCGCCTGGTCCGGCGCGGACACCACGTTCGTGCCCTCGGACTTCATGCCCTGCAGCACGGTGGTCCCCGGCGGGATCTGATCGGGCGGTCCCATGCAGCAGACATGACCCGCGCCGGCCACGCCCTGCCAGCTCACGCTCCAGCCGCCGAGCTGGTTAGTCATCGAGTCCGCGCTCGGCCCGGTGACCACCACGTGCGCGCTCGGCGAGAGGGGCAGGACGTTGTTCTGGTTGCGCAGCAGGGTGATCGATTCGCGCGCCGCCTGCAGCGTCATGTCGCGGCCCGCGGTGACCGCGGCGTTCGCCGCACCCGCATCCACCGTCGGGTGATCGAACAGGCCGAGCTGGAACTTGAGGGTGAGTATGCGCCGGACAGCCTGGTTGATCCGGGCGACCGTGATGCTGGCGTCCTTCACGTCCTGCTGCATCGCCGCCTGCCACTGATCGGCGTTGAACGGCAGCATGGTCATGTCCACGCCGGCGTTCACCGCGAGCGCCGCCGCGCCCGCCAGGTCGGGCGCCATGTGATAAGTGCTCGCGAGCGCGGGCACATCTCCGAAGTCGCTGATCACCACGCCCTTGAAGCCAAGCCGGTCCCGCAGCAGCGTGGTCAGCAGGTAGTGCGACGCGGTGGCGGGAACACCGTTGATCGATCCCGAGTCGACCATGACCGTCCCGGCCCCCGCATCGATGGCACCCGCGTAGGACGGCAGGAAGGTGTCCTGCAGGTACCGCAACGGCAACTGAGCCTCGGCCCGGTCATGCCCATTGATCGATTCGGAGTATCCGGCGAAGTGCTTCACGGTGGCGGTGACCTTGAGCGAGTTGCTGCCGCCCGCGCTCTGCAGGCCGCTCACGTTGGCGGCGCCCATCGCCGCCGAGAGTGCTGGCTCCTCAGCCCAGGTCTCGTACGTGCGGCCCCACCGGTTGTCCCGTGACAGGTCCTGGACAGGTGCGAAGTCCCAGTTCCAGCCGGTCGCGCGCAGGGCGTTGGCGGTCACTTCGCCGCCGGCCTTCGCGGCGGACGGATCCCACGTGGCGCCCATCCCGATCGACTGCGGGAAGAGCGGCGCCTGGTACGGGTGGCCGAAGCCGTGCACCGCGTCGACTCCGAAGATGACCGGGATGTGCAGGCGCGAATGCGCGATCGCGTAGGCCTGCATGGTGTTGTACTCGTTGGCCCAGTCCCGGCCGGTGTTCCCGGTGCCGCCATTGCCTGTCGTATCGATCGGGATGTCGGTCCCGCCGGCCAGGATCGAGCCGACCTTGTTGTCGGTGAAGATCTTCTGCTCGCAGACCGGGTTCGGCAAGTTGAAGCCGCCCTGGCTCGTGCATTTGTCGCTGGTGTCGGTGACCTGCGTCACCTCGATCTGCACCATCTGGCCGATCTTCTCAGGCAGCGTCATGCGGCCGAGGAGGTTGCTGACGCGATCCTGGGTTGCCAGCTTCGCGTCCAGATATGCGGGCCGGCCCGCCGCGGACGCCGTGGGACTGGTCATCGCCGATGCCGATATCGCTATCGTCAGCCCCACGGCCACGACGGTGGCCGCGATGGGCCCGCGGGGCGCCTTCACCCCCGGCCAGTTGATGGCCCGGCCACGCTTGGCAAGATCACGGATCTTCTGTCTCATGGCGCATCCCTTCATTTCGCCGGTGACTTCGCGTGCCGCCGCTGAGGCTAATTGCGAGATACGCCGATTTCCATAGACGAGCCGTAAACGTGTACACACTGGCATTGGCCGGAGGATCCGAGCGCCATCGCCAGACTGCGGGATGAAGTCCGACGAACATCCGCTCGACGGCGAGCCGGCCCTGCAGCGGCATCGGCCAGCACTGGCGGACATCGGCGCAACAAAACGGCCGTTACGGGCCGACCTGGCGTACGGCTTCCTTCGTAGCGCCGCGACCATACTTGATGAGGGCGGTTACGCTGGCCTGGCAAAAGCGGTTACGCTGGCCTGGCAAAAGGCTGCCAGGGCGCGGCTTGGTCGGTGCTGGGGGAGCGCTGAGCGGGCGTGTCCTGGGAAGCGGTCTGGGTAGCAGATGAGCATCTACGGGCGTTGTTCCGCGTCGCTCTGCGTCACTGTTTTCTGGTCACGCCGCGTTTGTGCTGGTCAGCGGCTGGGCGTGGGTTTCATGGCCTGCAAAGGCCATGGTTCGAGTCCCTTAGCTCCACGTTTCCGCAGTTCAGAGGCCATTTCTGGTTTCTGTATTGATCTTTGATCTTTGACTTCTTGCAATTTAGCAAGAAGCCGCGTGTCAGCAGCCAGCGGCCGGCGCTCGGCGTGTTCAGTGGTCGTTGCGGCGCGCGAGCGGGCGCAGCATTGCCAGCAGGGCGGCGGAGTCGGGCGTGGACTGGAAGAAAGCGGCGTCGGCCGCTTCCACGGTCGCGATGGCCTGCACGGCCAGTTCGGCACCGCGGTCGGTGGCCCGCAGTCTCTTGGCCCGGGTGTCGGCGGCGTCGGTCTCGCGCCGGATTATCTGTCAATAGACCATGGGTGCCGAGGTCAAGTTCGGCCGTCGCAAAGACGCGAGTCCTGCGGTGACCATTGCCGCCCGTGCAGAAGGCAAGGCTGGGCTGGGTTGCCGCCTCGCATCCAACTACGCCGCGCTCCAGACCGCCGTCAAGGACGAGTCCGACGTTATAGTCGATGGCGGATCGTGGAGGTTTGACGTGAGTGACCAGGTTGACCGGACCGTGCTTCCCCTCCGCCGCTCGCCGTTCGCTGGCGTGGCCGACAAGACGCTTGGCCGCTCGCAGCCGGACTGGGGCTGATCGGCCATGTGAAGCTCAGCGTGCTTCACATGGGCGAAAGCGCCGGGTGTGCCAGGGCGTTACGACGGCCCGCTGTGGGCGGGGGTAGGTGTAACGCGATGAGCGGGCCTGACGCTTCGTCCGTGAGATGCACGGGTTCCCCTTCCCCCGCCAGGCCGGTAGCGAGCCGGTTGAGCTGTTGCTGATACCGTCCTGGCGAGGCTGCCGCTCCTCCCGGATGTTCCGGAACAGGCACGTGATGGCGGAGAAGCTCGCCAGCCTGCCTGGCCCGGCGGGCGGCCGCAGGCCAGCAGTCCGAGACGCTGCCTGCGATCGAGCTGACCGGGGTGGTCAAGGAGTTTCATTCCGGCGGCGAGGTGATCACCGCCGTCCGCGGGCTTGACCTCGCCATTCGGCAGGGCGAGTTCTTCTCTATGCTGGGCCCGTCGGGCTGTGGCAAGACCACCACGATGCGGATCATCGCCGGGTTCGAGGAGCCCACCCTGGGGTCGGTGAGCCTGCAGGGCAGGGACGTCACCTGGGATCCGCCGAACAAGCGCGACGTCAACATGGTGTTCCAGTCCTATGCTCTGTTCCCGCACATGAGCGTCTTCGAGAATGTCGCCTTCGGGCTGCGCCGCAAGCGCGTGCACAAGGATGAGATCAGCCAGCGGGTCGGCGAGATGCTCGAGATCGTCGACCTGACCGGCCGTGAGCAGCGCCGGCCGCGTGAGCTCTCCGGCGGCCAGCAGCAGCGGGTTGCGCTGGCCAGGGCACTCGTCAACGGCCCGAAGGCACTGCTGCTCGACGAGCCGCTCGGCGCGCTCGACCTCAAACTTCGGCAGGCCATGCAGGTCGAGCTGAAGCGCATCCAGCGGGAAGTCGGCATCACCTTCGTCTATGTGACGCACGATCAGGGTGAGGCCCTGACGATGTCGGACCGGATCGCGGTAATGAACGACGGCCTCATCGAGCATCTCGGCACCCCGCGGGAAATCTACGAACGGCCAGCCAACCGTTTCGTGGCCGGTTTCATCGGCACATCGAACTTGCTCACGGGCGAGGTGAGCAGGAATACGGACGGTAACGCAGTCATCGTGGTCAGCCCGGACGAGCAGGTCATTGTCCCGGCAGGTGAGCGCACGGTGGCGTCGTCGTCGCAGATCGAGATCACGGTCCGGCCGGAGAAAATCAGCATTTCCGCCGGGCGGCCGGATTCAGTCGGCAGCGTGCTGCGCGGAACCGTGACCGAGGTGGTCTACCTCGGCACATCCACCACCTTCACGGTGCGCACGACAACCGGCGCGGACATGCTCGTCTTCCAGCAGAACTCAGCGGCAAACATCAGTGATCCGGTGCGTGGCGACAGCGTGTGGCTGTCCTGGGACCCCCAGCATTCGTACCCGATCGGTCAGGAGGAGCAATGAACGAAAAAGAAGGCCGCGGTCCTGACCAGGGCAGCCCCATAACCGACCCGGCAGTGTGGCGAGGGCTCACCGAGCCCAGGATTTCGCGCAGGCAGCTGCTCGCGTCGGCCGGCGCCGGCGCTGGCGCACTGGGCCTGTCCGGATTTCTGGCGGCCTGCGGGGTCAAGGGAGCGACGAGCACCAAGAGCAGCTCCACGCCGACCGCCGGGGCGGTGGGCTCGGCGGCGTGGTGGTCCAAGCAGAAGCTTCACCACACGGTGAACTTCGCCAACTGGCCGTACTACATCGACGTGCTCAAGGGCAAGCACCCCTCGCTCGATCACTTCACGCAGAAGACCGGCATCAAGGTCACCTACACCGAGCCGATCAGCGACAACCTCCCCTTCTACGCGAAGATCCGGCCGTCGCTGCAAGCCAAGCAGTACACGGGCTTCGATGTCATCGTGATGACGAACAACAGCCCGCCGCTTGGCTACCTGATCGAGTTCGGCTGGCTGACGCCGCTGGACCGCAGCATGATGGTGAACTTCGAAAAGTACGCCGGGCCGCTGGTGAAGAACCCCTCCTGGGACCCCGGCAACAAGTACACGATGGCCTGGCAGTCGGGCTGGACAGCGATCGGCTACAACTCGTCGGCGATCAAGAACCCAGGCACCAGCGTCGACATCCTGTTCGACAAGAAATACGCCGGCAAGGTGGGCATGATGAACGACCCGCAGGAACTCGGCAGCGTGGGGCTGCTGGCCATCGGGGTCGATCCCGCGACGTCGACCGAGTCCGACTGGGCCAAGGCGGCCAAGAAACTGCAGCAGCAGAAGAGCGATGGCATCGTCCGCTCCTACTACGACCAGAGTTATATCAACCACCTCAAGAACGGCGACACGATCGTCACCCAGGCCTGGTCCGGCGACATTTTCCAGGCCGACCTGAACAGCAAGTACCGCGACCTCAAGCTGCTGATCCCCACTGAGGGCGGCATGTCCTGGACGGACAACATGTGCATCCCCATGTACGCCCAGAACCCCAAGGACGCGATGGCCGTCATGGACTTCTACTACGACCCGCAGGTCCAGGCGGTCGTTGAGTACTACGACGACTATGTATGCCCGGTGCCACAGGCCAAGAATGTCCTGCTCAATCCCACCGGCTGGGCGAAGACGGCCCTGCATGACATGAAGCCGGAGATCGGCCTGCCCACGTCGACCACGGCCGACGCGCCGACGGTGTTCCCGACCGAGCAATACATCAAGAACTCCCGCCCCTACTACCAGTACAAGAGCCAGGAAGAGCTGAACGCGTGGAACAACCTGTTCCTGCCGATCACGCAGGGCGCGTAACCCGGCGCCGACGGCGGCCGCGGGCCAGGCTCGGCAAGGTACTAGCGCCGTACCTGCTGAGCCTGCCCGCCGGGCTGTGGCTGCTGGTGTTCTTCCTGATCCCGCTGGTCGTGATGCTCTCGCTGTCGTTGCAAACCTGCAACTTCGGCACCGGCGCCTGCGTGATGACCTGGCACTGGTCCGAGTTCAGCCAGCAATTGAGCCTTTACCATGCCCAGTTCGTCAACAGCTTCTATTTCGCAGGCGCCGCGACGCTGATCGACTTGGCGGTGTCGTTCCCGATCGCGTACTGGATCGCGTTCCACGGCGGCCGGAAGAAGAACTTCTTCCTGCTGATGCTGCTGGTGCCGTTCTTCGTCTCGTTCGTGATCCGCACGGTGGTGTGGGAGTTCATCCTCTCCGATCAGGGCATCATCCTCGGCAACCTGAAGAGCGCCCACCTGCTGCCGCAGAACTTCCACATCCTCGCCACGGGATACGCGGTGGTGGCGGGCCTTGCCTACAACTATCTGCCGTTCACCGCGCTGCCGCTGTATGTCGCCATCGAGCGGATCGACAAGCGCGTCCTCGATGCGGCCTACGACCTGTACGCGAGCAGGCGGGAGGCGTTCCTGCGGGTGATTCTTCCGCTCACGATCCCCGGGCTGTTCGCGGCGTTCCTGCTGACGTTCGTCCCGGCTCTCGGCGACTACGTGAACCAGCAGATCCTCGGCGGCACGAATAACACCATGATCGGCACAGTCATCCAGAACGCGTTCCTGATCAACCTCGACTACGCGGGCGGCTCCGCCCTGTCGGCCGTGTTGCTGGCGATCGCCCTGATCGGCATCTTCGCCTACGCGCGCCTGCTGGGCTCGCGAACTATCGAGGAGTACATATGAGCGCGGTCGTCACCGCGACCCCCGGGCGCGAGGCGCGCCAGGTGCAGCGACCGCGGCACCGGCGGCGGTGGACCAGGTTCATCCTGCCGGGCTACTCGTGGCTGGTCATCGCCTACCTGGTATTCCCGATCGGGGTGATGGTCCTTTACAGCTTCAACAAGGTCACCACCGGCCTACCGCAGGTGAGTTTTGCCTGGAACGGGTTCACCTCGCAGTGGTACGAGCAGTGGAAGGACATCCCGGGTCTCACCGCGGCATTCTGGCTGTCGATCCGGCTGGCCCTGGCCAGCATGATCCTGGCGACGATCGCCGGCACGGCGCTGGCGCTGGCGCTGGTGCGCTACCGGCCGCCGCAGTTCCGCGGCAGAAATCTCGTAGAGCAGGTGATGTTCATGAACATCGCCGCGCCGGAGATCGTGCTTGGCGCTTCGCTGCTCGGCCTGTTCGTGACGATTAGCCTGGCCAGGGGCTTCACGACGCTGCTGCTTGCGCACGTGATGTTCAGCATCGCGTACGTGACGGTGACGGTGCGGGCGCGCCTGTCGGGGTTCGACCGTTCCCTGGAGGAGGCCGCTCTTGATCTCGGCGCCAATGCCTGGGTCACCTTCCGCAAGATCACCCTGCCGCTGATCAGGCCGGGAATCCTGGCCGGCGCACTGATGGCATTCGCCCTGTCCATCGACGACTTCGTGACCTCGAACTTCGTCAACGGCTCCGCGGTGCCGTTCCCGGTGTGGGTATATTCGGCCACCCGCATCGGCATCCCGCCGCAGGTCTTCGTGTTCGGCAGCGCCATCTTCGCCGTTGGTATCCTGTGCGCTATCGCCAGCATCGTCGTCGGCCGCAGGCAGCCCTGACACCGGCCCGCCCCGGCCACCGCCCAGCTGCACTGGCCCCGCCGACGCGGCCATTGGCCAGCCGCAGCGCACGCGCAGCCTGGCCACCCTCGCCAGCCCGGCTAACGCCCTGACCCCGGCCGAGCGGCACCGCATCGTCCCTCGTCGGGCTCTACCGCGTCCTGGGAGGAACTCGGTTCCTCCGCGCCGCCGTCGCGGACGCCCTGCTCACGCCGGCGGTGCGCAAGGACCTGCCCGAGACCACTGATCTGGTGACTGACGTGCTACGCCGCGCCGACCGCACGGGCCTCTACCTGGCCATGCGCTCGATCACCGGGCTCTGGGCGGCGGCCGCCAGCAGCGACGCCGCACACTGACAACTATCCCGCACGCGGCGCGGGGCAGAGCTCCGTTCGGATGACGGGTTACGGGGTCCGGTGGCCATCGGCTCCCCGGCTCCTCGATGGGACACCACCGGCAGCTGACTCGTCAGGCGGAGTCGCCGCGCGGGCCGAACCGGCAGCAGTCTCCGGATCGGTGTCGCCGCGCAGGTGAGGCACGATGATGTCGGCAGCCTCTGCCCGGGTCACGCCGGGATACAGCATCCAGATCACCCCCACCGCGAGGACGCCACCGAGGATCTGGGCGGCGATGAAACCCGGCACGGAGGACGGGGCGATCCCTGCGAAGGTGTCGGAGAACATGCGGCCGATGGTGATCGCCGGGTTGGCGAAGCTGGCCGAGGAGGTGAAGAAGTACGCCGCCCCGATATAGGCGCCGACCGCGGCCGGGGTGACATGTGCCCGGCCGCTGCGGGCGAGGGCGAAGATCACCAGCAGCAGTCCGAGGGTGGCGATGATCTCGGACAGGAAATGGCCGGGCGATGCGCGGTGCGTGGTCGACAAGCTCACCGCGGCCCGGGAGAACATCAAGTTGGCGACCACCGCGCCGCCGATGCATCCTGCCACTTGAGCAGGGAGGTAGGCTGCCGCATCTCGCCAGCGCAGCCCCCCGAACGCAGCGTCCACGAAGGACACCACCGGGTTGAAATGCCCGCCGGACACCGGGCCGAACATCAAGATGATCGCGAACAGCCCCGCCGCGGTCGCGGCCGCGTTTTCCAGCAGCTCCAGGCCCGTATTACCAGGGGACAGCTGTGCGGCGGCGATACCCGAGCCGATCACCACGGCAGCCAGGAACGCACTGCCCAGCAGCTCGGCCACCAGGCGGCGCCACAAGACAACGTCGTTCATCACGCGGCCTGCCGTCGGAGCCCGGCACCAAGCAGGCCGGGACGGGACCCGGATATGTCACCGGGACCGGGCACGGGCAGAACCGGCTGGAGCCTGGGCATGCCGGATCTCCGAACCTCCGGTAGATTTATTCACATCGATCTGATAAGTATCGAGATCAGATCGATGAATGTCAATGGGAGGCTGCAGATGCCGACGGCGCGCGCCATGGCGAATCTCCCGCTCGCCGAGGAGGCGCTGTGCGGGCCGCCGCTGACGGAGGTAGCACTGTCCGATAGCGACTCAATACGCCTGGCAGCCGTCCTGGCTGCCCTGGCCGACCCCGTGCGGCTGCGGCTCATATCGATCCTCGCCGCGCAAGGCGAGGTGTGCAGCTGCCACCTTCAAGGGCCTCTCGGCAAGAGCCAGCCCACCATCTCCCACCACACGCGCGTCCTCGCCAGGGCCGGGCTTATCGAGGGGGAGAAACGCGGGAAATGGACATGGTGGCGGATCGTCCCCGAACGCCTCGCCTCGATCCGTGAAGCGCTCGGAGGCACCTGAGCCAACGAGGATCGGCCGGGACGAGCAGGCCAGTGCCGGTGAACCCGGCCAGCAGCGGTCTCCTGAGGCTACCGGTCACGTCCTGGCGGGCTTAACGGCGCGGATGATCGCCGACCGAATGCATGCCCGGAGCTGCCTCCGTGGTGGAGGTGACCGGTGCATCGGCGAACCCGGCAGTTCCGCAGTCGGTGCCGAGGCCGCGCGGTAATCCTGGCCGCTGACCTGAACCCGGGATTGTCTACAATCCTGTGGACGATGGAGTGAAGGAGCCGGTCCGCATGACGCAGTCGCAGAGCAGCCCGGCCGGCAGCGCGAACCCGGGCAACCACGTCGGCCAGAGGGACCACGCAGGCAAGCCGGGCGCTGCCGCCGCCACGGCTCCCGGCGGCGGCCGTCCGCCGTTCCGCGCCGACCACGTCGGGAGCCTGCTCCGGCCGCCCGAGCTGCTGCGGGCGCGGGATGACTTCGCTGCCGGCCGTATCGGCGCCGACGATCTGCGCGCCATCGAGGACGCCGCCATCCGCGAGGTCGTGCGTATGCAGCAGGAAGCCGGGCTGCGCTCGGCCACGGACGGGGAGCTGCGCCGCGAGTCCTGGCACATGGACTTCATCTACCAGCTCGGCGGCGTCCAGAAGGTGCAGGACGACACGATCAGGGTGGCCTTCCACAACGAGCAGAAGACCTACGAGTGGGCACCGCCGTCCGCGCACATCGTCGCTCCCGTGACGCTCACGCACACCATCTTCGGTGACGCTTTCTCGTTCCTGGCCGGCACGGTCACCACCGCGGTGCCCAAGCTGACGATCCCATCGCTCAGCATGGTGCACTATCGCGGCGGGCGGTCGGCGATCGATCAGTCCATCTACCCCGACCTGGAGCAGTTCTGGGCCGACCTGGCTGCGGCCTACGCCCAGGAGGTCAAGCAGCTGTATGACCTTGGCTGCCGATACCTGCAGCTGGACGACACCAGCCTCGCCTACATGAACGACCCGGCTCAGCGCCAGCACGTGGCCGACATCGGCGGGGATCCCGAGCACCAGCATGAGTACTACATCGCGAACATCAACCGGGCGCTCGCCGGCCGTCCGGCCGACCTGGCGGTGACCACGCACATGTGCCGGGGCAACAACCAGAGCATGTGGGCGGCCGAGGGCAGCTACGACTTTGTCGCCGAGGCACTGTTCAGCACCCTCGAGGTCGACGGTTTCTTCTGCGAGTGGGACGACGAGCGCTCTGGCGGCTTCGAGCCGCTTCGCTACGTGCCGAAGGGCAAGCGGGTGGTGCTCGGGCTGGTCACGACCAAGCGCGGCGAGCTGGAAAGCAGGGACGACCTGAAACGGCGGATCGACGACGCCGCCAGGTTCGTCGACGGCGATCAGCTCTGCCTGTCCCCGCAGTGCGGCTTCTCCTCCACCAAGGAGGGCAACGACCTGACCGCCGAGCAGCAGTGGGCGAAGCTCAGGCTGATCGTCGAGACCGCGCAGGAGGTCTGGAGCACGTGGTGACCGCCCGGGGGCAACGGCCACGCGGGCGACGGCGCGGTGCCCCCGGGTCAGGTTCCAGGCCGGGTGCAGGAGCCGCGGTGACCCCGAAGGTGTGGCGCTGCGAGCCGACCATGCCACGGATCACGGCGATCATCCGCTCGGTCGGCAGGGCGGCGGCGCGCCGGCAGGCGACGTCATCCGCAACGTCCACACCGTCGTCTCTCGCGGCCGGATCGTCAACCCCAGCCCGGGCACCTGGCCTGTCGGCATACCCACGACCCGGACGAAGCGGACGTCCGACAACCACGCACGGCTTACACGCTGAAGCACCCGCGCGATGGCACGGCCGGCCGCCCGGCGTTTGCGGAACGGACCTGGGCGGCTAGCAGAATCAAGTCCATGACCGCCATCGACGACAGCACCCGGAGAGCCCTGCTGCGCCGGGGGTTCGCCCTCGAATACAGCACCCTGTGCTGGAACGTGATCGGGATCGTTGTCCTGGCGATCGCGGCCATATCAGCCCGGTCGGTGGCGCTGGCCGGATTCGGCCTGGACTCGCTCATCGAGATCGGCGCGTCCACCGTCGTGATCTGGGAACTGTCCGGCGCCGGCCAGCGGCGCCAGCGGCGGGCGCTGCGGCTGATCGGGTCCGCCTTCGCCGTCCTGGCCATCTATCTTCTTGCGCAATCCACCCTGGTGCTGGCCACCGGTTACCATCCGCGGCACTCCTCGCTGGGCATGATCTGGACCGCGGTCACCGCAGCGGTCATGTTCGCGCTGGCCGTCGGCAAGGCCCAGACCGGCCGGGCGCTGGATAACCCCGTACTTAGAACCGAAGGCCGGGTCACCCTGATCGACGGGATCCTCGCCGCTGCCGTTCTGCTCGGCCTGGTGCTCAACGCGGCGCTGGGCTGGTGGTGGGCCGACCCTGCTGCCGGGTACGTGCTGGTCTACTACGCAGTCCGCGAGGTACGGGAGATCTTCACCGGCGATCACCCCCCGGATGACCTGACACCCCTGTTCACCAGGGAGAACGTGGACGCACATGACTACCGTAGGCATGTAAGTCCGGCACCTGAAGCTCTATGACCAGGGCAGACATGATGGGCCTTATGAGCCTGGGGGGAACTTCGGGTTAAGCCTTCAGCGCCGCGGATTTGCGGGCCATTCTCAGGGCTGGCGTGCGTCGACGTGAGGTCTTGTGGCGATGTCACCGGGGCGGACGATACCCGGTTGCACCACACGGGCGTTCATCCCGCGCAGCCGCAGCTGCCGGCCGACGCGGGAGTTGACAAAGCGCATTGCCTCGGCGCCGAATCGTTCGACGAATTTCGCACAGCCGAGATGCGGGGCGTCGCTGACCTGCAACACGGCCTGGCCGACCGCGAGCAGGCTGCCCGCTGGGAGATTGTCAACGCTGAGATCGAGGTCGATGTAGAGCTGGTCGCCGGCCAGCGGCATCCGGTCCGTCCCGCCCGCGACGAGCTCGGCCACCCGGGCGTTCATCACCGTCACCTGCCGCTGCGGGTCAGCCGATCCGTCCGGCATGCTCCTGCTGCCGCGGGCGAGCCAATTGTCCCCGGAAAGCCCTGCCACCGGGTCGAGCATCGCCTCGCCCGGCAACTCCCGCACGCCCACCGCTGGACGGCGGACCACCAGGACGACCCGGCCACCATCGCGGGGCGAATCACGGATCTGGCCGAGCCACGCTTCCAGGTGCTGACGCGAGAGATGCTCCATGGCCCGATTCTCGCTGGCCCACTGCCGTCCTGGCCAACGGATAACCGCGGCAGGAGGCAATCACGGGCTGGCGGCCGCGCCTTCGCGGTCCGCGATGACGGCATCAACCGGGTGCTCTGGGTTTGGGGCCGGGGCGATGATGGCTGCATGTCTCTGTGGACCCCTTTCACCGAGTCCCTGGGTATCCGGCATCCGATCGCGCTCGCGCCGATGGGCGGGTCAGCGGGCGGCGCTCTCGCCGCGGCGGTGTCGAACGGAGGTGGCCTTGGCCTGGTGGGTGGCGGCCGGGGCGACCTGGAGTGGCTCGACCGGGAGCTGGCCATTGTCGCTAACCGGACCGGCAAGCCGTGGGGGGTCGGCTTTCTGGCGTGGTCAGTCGACGCCGACATCATCAGGCGGGCGCTGGACTACGGGCCGAGGACGGTCATGCTGTCCTTTGGCGGCCCGGGCATGCTGGCCGAACCGGTTCGCCGGGCGGGTGTCACGCTGATGGTGCAGGTGACCGACCTTGCGGAGGCACGGCGGGCCTTGGACGTGGGCGCCGATGTCATCGTGGCCCAGGGCAGCGAGGCAGGCGGCCACGGGGGGCGGCGGGGGACGCTGCCGTTCGTGCCTGCGGTGGCCGATCTCGCCGCACCAGGTCTCGTCTTGCGCAGGGCCGACCGCGCACGCGGCAGCAATACGCGTTTCCCGGCTCAAAAGTCCGGGCGACGCGGAGTCAGTGGGCGGGCATGAGCACCGCGTTGATGATGTAGATGGTGGCGTTGGCGGTGTGCAGGTTGCCGCAGGTGATCGCGGCGTGGTTCACCTCGTAGGTGCTGCCCATCCTCGCGGTCTTGAGCTGACTGCCCTCAAGTGTCTTCAGCGTCATCCCGGCGGCCAGCTCCGCGGGGGTGATGTGGCCGCTGACGACGTGGTACTTGAGGGTCCTGGCGAGTTCAGCCATGCCGCTCATCATGCTCATTTCGTGCGTGCTGAGCTTCTTGAAGGCGGCATTGTCGGGCGCGAAGACGGTGATCTTCCTGGCGGAGTTGAGGGTGCTCGTCAGGTGCGCCTTCTTAACCTCGGCGGCCAGCGTGGTCAGCAGCGGGTTATGGCCGGCGGCGGTGACCACGGGATCCATGGCCATCCCGTGCATGCTGCCCATGCCGGCCGCCGGGATCATCCCGCAGTCCGTCCCGATCGTGGCAGCTGATTCGGCAGCTGACGCCGATGGCGACGCCGCCTGGGAGGCCGCGGGAGCTGCGGTGGTCGCGCTGCCGCAGGCTGCGGCGGTCACCGCGAGCACGCAGGCGATCGCCGACATCGCGGTGGCGCGGACGGCACGGGTGAGGCCTTTATCAGTGAAGTGCATCGCATCTCCTGGGTCACGGAAATTGGCTGATCGGCGGCTTGCGGGGCGCCGCCAGCATGGCCTGCCCCGGGCCGCGGGGCCGGTCCGCCCGCGCTGGAGGCGGCCGTGATCGGCGCGCGGGCGTCCGGGGTCGGTCATAGTAGTTACTCGTCGCCGGCGCTGTTCCAGATTGCCCGCGCGGCGGGAATCCTCCGGGCCGGCCAAGCGGTATCGGCCGCTGCGGCGAATTACAGATGTGGGGATAAACGACGCCGCCCCGCGGCGCGGGCCTGGCGCAAGTGTCGGGCAGGCAGCTGACGTCGGCCTGGAGGCCCTGCTGGGCGGCGTGGCCAGGGGGGATCATGCTGCGTTCGAGGCGGTGTGCGCCTGGGCCGGCTCGACCGTGTTCGGCGTGGTGCGCAGCGTGGTGCGCGACCCCTTCCAGGCCCAGGAGGTCTGCCAGGAGGTCCTGCTGGAGGTATGGCGATGCGCATCCAGGTTCCAGCCGGGCAAGGGCAGCGCGATGGCGTGGGTGACGACGATCGCGCACCGGCGCGCGATCGACAGAATCCGCTCGGAGCACAGATCAGCCGAGCGCCAGCTCCGTGCCGTCTCGCATGTGGTCGCCTATGACGAGGTTGCGGAGATGGTGGAGTCCCGGCTGGAGCGGGAACGGGTGCGGCGCTGCCTGGGCTCGCTAACTGAGCTGCAGCGCGAGTCGGTGACCCTGGCCTACTACGGCGGGTATACCTTCCGCGAAGTCGCCGGGCTGCTGGGCGTACCGGAGGGAACGGTGAAGACCAGGATGCGCGATGGGCTGATCCGGCTGCGCGACTGCCTGGGGGCGGAGCGATGAGGCTGCGGCGGCCCGAGCCGCACACCCTGGCGGGCGCGTACGCGATGGACGCCGTCGCGGGGGCGGACCGGGCGCGGTTTGAGCGCCACCTGGCCAGGTGCCAGGCGTGCGCCCTAGAGCTGCGCGGGCTGCGCGAGGCCACCGTCGGCCTGGCCGGCGCCGTGGCGGCCGAGCCGCCCGCGGCAATGATCGGGCAGGCACTGGCGGCGGCCGCACGGACGCGGCAGCTACCGCCGGTCACCAGTCAGGCCACGGCGCGGCGGACCCGGCGCGGGAGCCGTGACGGCGGCGCTAGGCCCGCGCCAGTCCCCGGGCGGGCCATGCTGCCCAGGCTCGCGCTGGCCCTTGCCGCTGTGTTCCTGGCCGCGGCGGCGGCGTCCGGCACCGTAGCGCTCCACGCCGAGCATCGGCTCGGCGCTGACCAGCAAGGCGACCAGGCGGTCGCGCAGGTGCTGAACGCGCCGGACGCGGTCATGCTGACCGCGCGGATAACGGCCGGGGGTACCGCCACCGTCGTGATGTCCCGCCGGGACCGCTCTGTGGTGTTCACCACCGCCGGGCTGCCGCCGATGACAGGCGCCCGCTGCTACCAGCTGTGGCTGATGGGCCCATCGGGCGACCGGTCGGCCGGCATGCTGCCAGAACCGCGTCAGGGCATGACCAGTCCGGTGATCGCCTCCGGCCTCGCCGCCGGCGACTGGGTGGGCCTCACCGTGGAGCCCGCTGGCGGATCCCCCCGCCCGACATCGACGCCGATCCTGATGCTCAGCCTCCCGACCTGAACGGGTGCGATGCGATCGTGCCAGACGTTCGGCGATCGCGTTCAGGCGCGGCGTCCGAACGTTGCGGAGCACGTGACCCGCGGGCAGCAAGCCCCGGCCAGGCATTCGACCACGCGAGCTGACCAGTGCCTACCAGCAGATACCGCATCGTCCTGCGCGGACGGCTGAGCGAGCACTTCGAGGCCGCCTTCGCACATCACCGGCAGTTCCGCGCGGGATGGGTTGATGATCTTGTCGCCAGCTCGTATCGACGGTAGCCTTAGCTCACAGTAATCGAAAAGTACCTCACAGTAATCGGGGGCTGTGACTTGACCGATACCTTTGACTCGCTGCAGGCAGGATTTCGCGGCCCGCTGGTCATACCCGGTGATGCCGGCTACGACGCGGCCCGTGCCGTGTGGAACTCGATGGTCGACAAGCGCCCGTCCGTCGTCGCGCGCTGCACCGGACCGGCCGACGTTGTCACGGCGGTCAACTTCGCCCGCGAACGTGGCATGGCGGCCGCCGTCCGGGGCGGCGCGCACAGTGCCGCGGGCAAGGGAACCTGTGACGACGGCATCGTCATCGACCTGTCGCTCATGCAGGGCATCCGGGTCGAGCCCGCCACGCGCCGGGTCCGCGCTCAGGGCGGCGTGAGATGGGGAGAATTCGATCATGAGACGCAGGCGCACGGTCTCGCGGCGCCCGGCGGCGTGATCTCGACCACAGGCATCGCCGGCCTCACCCTCGGGGGCGGGTTTGGGTGGCTCACCAGGCGCTTCGGGCTTTCGTGCGACAACCTGGTCTCGGTCGACCTCGTCACCGCCGGGGGTGAGCAGCTCGTGTGCAGCGATGATGAGAACGCCGAGTTGTTCTGGGCGCTGCGAGGCGGCGGCGGCAACTTCGGCGTCGCGACGAGCCTCGAGTACCAGCTGCACCCGGTCGGGCCGCTTGTGCTCGGCGGGCTCATCGGGTGGCCGCTGGCCCAGGCCGCTGAGATCCTCGCCTTCCATCGTGAGCAGACGCGCACCGCTCCCGACGAGCTCGGCATCTCGACCGTGTTCGTGACCGCGCCGCCGCTGCCGTTCGTGCCGGAATCCCTGCACTTCCAGCCCGCGCTCGTGGTCATCGTGTGCTGGTCGGGTGACCCCGGCGAAGGGCGCGATGTCATCCGCCCATGGCTCGACCTCGCTCCGCCGATCCAGATGGTCGACGCGATGCCCTACACGGTCATGCAGTCCATCCAGGATGAATTCGCGCCGCCTGGGCGGCAGTCCTACTGGAAAGCTGGCTACCTCACCGAGCTCACTGATGACGCGATCGCCGCGGCGGTCGATGTCGCGGCGCAGGTCCCGTCGCCGTTCAGCCTCGCCGAGATCGTCTTGTGGGGCGGTGCGGTCGCGCGCGCCGCCGCCGATGAGACGGCCTTCGGTCAACGGGACGGCAGATTTCTCTTCAACGCGATCTCGATGTGGGAGGAGCCGGGCGCGACCGATGCGAACGTCTCGTGGGCGCGAGCCTTCCACGATGCCGTGCAGCCCTTCGCGACCGGAGGGGTGTACGTGAACTTAGCGGATCAAAGCCGCGTACGGCGCTGAGAAGTACGCACGGCTGGCCCGGAACAAGGCTCGGTACGACCCCGGGAACCTCTTCCGTCTCAATCAGAACATCCCTCCCGCGGGATAGCCGCACCGGGACGCAGGCCCCGGCGCCCGCCACCGACACCAGCCAGATGCATGGGTGGCCGCGGCCCTTGACAGTGGCGGACCGCCGCCATGCCGTCTGAGGCTTCTAAAGCCCTTAAGGGTAGAGTCGCGGCCGTGGCAGACAACGACTGGCGGGTGACGGTCACGCTGCACGATCAGGCCCATGCCGGCCGGGCGCTGCGGTCGCTGCGCGAGCATCAGGTGGAGGACGACGTGCGACGGCGGCTCGGTCACCGCGTCGCGGTGAGCGCGGACGGCCCATGCGTGTTTCTCTACGCCGGCACCGAGATTGCCGCCAGGGAAGCGGATCGGGTCGTTCGCGAGGTTATGGCTCAGCGCCATATGGATGCCGATGTCGCGGTCGAGCGGTGGCACCCGGCCGAAGAGGAATGGCAGGACGCGGACGTCGCGATGCCGCAGACTGACGAGCAGCGCCAGGCGGAGCATCAGCGCCTTGAGGAGGAGGAGACGCGGGAGTCCCTGGCGACCGGGCACCCCCGGTGGGAGGTACGCGTTGAGCTGCCATCGCATCATGACGCGGTCGCGCTGGCCGGGCGGCTGCAAGCGGAGGGCCGCCCGGTGATCCGGCGCTGGAAGTTCCTGATCCTGGGGGCTAACGACGAGGACGATGCCCGCGACCTCGCCAGGGTAATCAAGCAGGAGGCGCCCGCCGCCGCGTCCGTGCAGGCGGAAGAGGTGGGCCCGCTGCTGCCGTTCGCCCGATACGGGCCGATCTCGATCTGGTAGTTCGGCGAACTGGGCCGCTCCTCAACGGCCTGGTGCGGCTGACCTGACCGTTGCCGTCCTGGCAGCCCGTCTGCGGGTTGGGTGGCTGCCGGACCTCTTCCGTTACGCTGCCTGCATGACCGGGATGCTAGCGAGCTGGAATGCCCAAGCCACAATGAGCTGGTGATCCAACTGCGTGTGGTCAGCCCGACAGATGTCACCACCACCCTGGTGCCCTTGCTCGGCGCCGAGCCTGCGGTCATGAATCTGACCGTGCTCCCGGGGGCGGCCCGCAACCCTGACGGTTTCGCTCTCGCGGTAGCGGCAGCTCTCCTGCTGCCACTGGTGATCCGTGGGGCCGGCCTCGAGCCCAAGGCCTACGCCCTCGGGATCCGTCCGGTCTCCGACCTGATCAATACACCAAACTGGTTCTCGTTCATCGTCGCGGCGCTGGCCGGCGTGGTGGGGTCGTGTCGCTCACCGAGGCAAGGTCGAGCACCCTCATCGGCGTGTTCATCTCTGTCACGACTATTCCGGCGGCATCGGACATTGGCGTTTCGCTGGCATTCGGCAGCGGGAGCGAGGCCTCGGGCTCTGCGCTGCAGCTCTTGCTCAACGTCACCGTGCTTGCCGCTGTCGCGATCGCGGGACTTCCTGCGCAGCAGGCCATCTGGCGGCGGGTCGGACGGCGGCCACCCCGGCCTGTTTGAGCTCATCTGCTACGACTGCGGCGACGATCCCGGCCTTGCCTACGGCGAGGTCCCGTCGCGGCTTCGGCGGCTCCGCGGCCCGCGCCCGATGGCGGCGGCCTGGGCGGCGTATGAGAGACACCTCGGTTGCCGCCTGTTATTAAAGCTGCCGGGTCCACTGCGGTCCCACTTCCCGCCATGCCTTGTCCCAGGCAGCCAGACGGTGCCGGGCAAACAGGAATCGCCCGGCACCGGCGGCGACGCAGAGCATGATTCCCAGCACGGTCGCGGTCAGCACCCCGACCATCGCAATCCGCCCCTGCAGCTGCGCGCGGCGGAGCGGCCTTCCGGTCGGCGAGCCCGAACGATTGACCCACACGTGCACCCTGCTGCCCGCCACGGCCCCCGGGCTGACCGGAATCCAGCCGCTGCGCGGCAGCCCGTCCGGAGCCGTCCAGCGCGCAGGCTTCCAGACGGTACCCGCAGGCCCCGGGGCAACATCCCGCTGCGCAGGCGTGCTGCGCTGCACGATGGCCGGCACCTGGCGCCAGGTCATTTCCGCGCGCTGCTGCCGTGTGCCCGCGGTGCTGGTCCAGTGACCCGCCGCCGCCACCAGCACGGGCGCGGCGATCAGGAACACCATTATCAGACCGGCGACCATGCCTGCCTCAAGCCGGTCACTGCGCCGCCGCAATGGGTTGCGGTCCCACCCGAGCGTCCTGGACCTGCGTATCGGCTGCTTCATACGGCACCTCCGCGCGGCCCCGGTCTTTAGTACTCGATCAGGATCCGGTCGCCGGCATGTTCGTGCCGGGCGGCGGCCACGCGGCGGTGGCGTGACTATGCCCGGCCCGTGAGGTCACCGCTCCCTCCCGGATCACCGGCAGGTGGGATTTGGTCTCGGCCGGCAGGCCTCCCGGCATCGTCATCGTCGCGGGGCACGTGCCGGCGCGGTCAGGTGGCCAGCCCGAGGTGCTGCTCGTAGGCGGCGAGGCCGGCGTCCAGCGTGTAGGGCCCGCGGATCCGCTGAAGCTGGAACGGTATCTCGGC
>WNFY01002578.1_pt1 | contig 24185 bp, 13 predicted proteins | sample 5400091 | NCBI WGS metagenome assembly WNFY01 (sample SAMN13153364, study PRJNA577476) | soil metagenome | isolation source: 60 cm soil or saprolite under grassland replicate 1 | place: USA:California | collected 2016-06-15 | reverse complement strand
GAAAATAAACAATAATGGTAAGAATGTACAAAAGATAATAGATATATTCTTTTCTGCGGAAGATATACCACTGAAATAATACAAAGCAAAATTGAAAGGATGCGATACCAAGAAAAAGTTCTTCTGATAGCATAAGGATGTTTTTTGTTTAACCAATTATTCTGCCGTCTCAAAATATATCTTGGCTATTTAAATCACAAGGCTGGCAATCTAAAACCGGTAAGATGCTGTTAGCTTTAGTAATATATAAAATTGATAGCGAATTTCATCATTTCAAAGCAAAAAAATTGTTGCACAATAAAAGAGTGGATGAAAAAAATTTTTAAGTCAAAAAGGGAAGATTTCTGTTATAAATATAATCTGTGATTCTTGTATTTTCTTTATACAAAAGCAATGTAAGAACAGGCCATTGACTTCGTGGTATTTTTAGATTTATACCATTTTTTAAATGTAGCGACTTAAAATCTCGGTCAATTTCAAAAAAAATTGGCGATATTTTTGGTAAAAAGCAAAAAACTGTTTTCTTTCGTGCAAACGATTGCATAGATTGCTTGAGAGAATTACCATAACTGACATCGCCAAGGAATTAAACATAACTGCAGCCACTGTTTCAAGAGCTTTAAATAATCATCCCGGAATTAGTGAAGAAACAAAGCAAAAGGTTGTGGAAGTTGCTGGCCGGTTAAATTATAAGGCAAATAAAATTGCTTCCTCACTTCGTTCAGGCAAATCACATGCAATAGGCGTATTAATTCCAAGTGTGGAAATAAGTTTTTTTGGTTCCGTTGTACATGGCATTGAACAAATGGCAAATAAGCATGGGTACAATGTTTTAATCTATCAAACCAATGAATCGCGTGATTACGAGGTAAAGGGTATTGAAACATTTCTCTCTGCAAGAGTTGATGGGATACTGGTATCCATTGCAAAAGAAACATCGGAATATTCGCATTTTACTGAGATAAAAAAGAGAGGTATCCCGATTGCTTTCTTTGACCGTGCAGTTGACGATCTGGGTATTTCTTCGGTTGTTGTGAACGATTACAAGGGGGCATTTGTAGCTACGGAACATCTTATAAGACAGGGCTATAAGCACATTGCACATATTTCGGGTCCTTTGCATATCAAGATCTTTAATGACCGACTAAAGGGCTATATGGGTGCCTTGCAGGCAAATAAAATTGCAGTAGATCATAATTTGATTTACAACGGAGATGTTACAATAGAAGCTGGCAAAAAGGCTATACAATATTTTCTTGAAAAAGAAGAAAAGCCTGATGCGGTTTTTGCCGTGGAAGATTATACAGCATTAGGTGCAATAAAAGAATTAAAGGACAGGGGCATTAAAATGCCTGAAGAATTTGGTGTTGTTGGTTTTGCAAACGAATTATTCGGAGAACATATTACACCAAGCCTTACAACCATTGATCAACAAACGGTAATGATGGGTAAGGAATCATTCAAGTTGCTTTTGAATATAATTCAGCACAAAGGAAATAAAGATAACATGCCGCAAAAAATTATACTGGATACTATACCGATTTTTAGAAAATCATCGCTCCGTATTGATAGTAATCACAGATAAATTTTTTTGCCTTAATTGTAAACGATTGCATTGAAAAAGCTTTTGGTTAACATTCGAGACTTATTATTTATATAAATGGATAACATAGAAGGAATATTTAAAAAATAATTTTAATCATTTTGTATTAGCTGCTTTTTAATTTTTAAACCAAAATTGCTTCACATGAAAACTACTGCAAACAACCACATTTTCATGAACATCAAATGTGGTGAAGTACATCACCTTTTGAAAATTTTGCTCTTCTTATTCTTAAGTATCGGCGCTTTTCAAGTCTCGTTTGCACGGTATGGTAAAACTCCTTTTGATTATTTTAAAGCAAAAGGTGTAAAGGGAAAAATCACAGACAACAAAGGAGAGCCTTTATCCAATGTAAGCGTTTTGGTTAAAGGAACCTCCAAAGGTGTTACCACGGATGCCAATGGAAATTTCTCCATCGAAGTCCCTGATGATAATGCTACCCTGGTAATTTCTTTCGTAGGTTTTGAATCCCGGGAAATTCCGGTAAAAGGTCAATCCAATATTGACATCAGCCTTATACCGGCATCTTCTCAATTAAGTGATGTGGTAGTGGTGGGTTATGGTACTGCAAAAAAAGCAACCTTAACCGGTGCTGTAAGCTCTATAAAGGGGAGCGAACTTACAAAATCACCCGCTATTAATGTAAGTAATGATCTTGTAGGAAAAGTACCGGGATTGATTATTACACAACCCAGCGGCGAACCGGGTTACGATGCCTCTACCATAAGAATAAGGGGTTTAAATACATTAAATAATAATGACCCGTTGATTGTTGTGGATGGAATACCTGGCCGCAGTCTTGACAGAATTGATCCCAACAGTATTGAAAGCTTAACAATACTTAAAGATGCTTCTGCTGCCATTTATGGTTCGCGTGCAGCTAACGGAGTAATTTTGATAACTACAAAACGGGGTAAGACCGGAAAACCGCAGTTGGGTCTGAATGTCAATTATGGGTATAATCAGCCAACAGTATTGCCAAAAATGGCTGATGCAGCTACATTCGCTCAAATAAATAATGAGATTGTTATTTATCAATATATTCCTACAAGCGAATGGCTTGATGCATTTAATGCTTTCAAAACATCAACTTCTTATACTACAAGGGATGGAGTAACTGCAATTCAAACATCCTCACTGCCTATTGATGGTAGCCCTGAAGGTATAGAATTATATAAGAACGGGCAGGACCCATGGGGGCATCCCAATACAGACTGGTTCGATGCAGTTTTAAAAAAGCAATCAGCCCAGGCCCAATATAATCTTACACTTTCAGGCGGTACGGATGCGATGCGTTATTTCATTTCTTTGGGAACGCAGCATCAGGATGGTAATTATTACCACAGCGCTACCGGCTATGATCAGTATAATTTCCGGGCAAACATAGATGGGAAGATCAATAAAAATATAAGTTTGGGATTTGATGTTGCAGGTAGATTGGAAGACAGGCGATTCCCTACCCGCAGCGCAGGAGCCATATTCAGAATGGTAATGAGAGGCAAACCAACCCAACCTGCTTATTGGCCCGATGGTACACCCGGTCCGGATATTGAATATGGGGACAATCCTGCTGTTATCAGTACTGATGCTACGGGATATGATCACGATAAAAATTATGTGTTAAACTCCAACATAAAACTTAATATCAATATTCCCTGGGTAAAAGGGCTTTCTTTAACAGGAAATGCAGCTATTGACAAGTCATTCAGATTCGATAAGTTCTGGCTAACACCGTGGTATCTCTATACTTGGGATTATAATACTTATGATACTATTAATGGAGTGCCTACACCGCAGCTTAAACCTGGCATACGCGGAGGAGGTGTTAATAATAAACCTTACTTAGCTGAAACCTATACGGATGGCTATCTCTCCACTGTTAATGGCTTGCTTAATTATGAAAACACTTTCGCAGGTGTACACAATTTTAAATTTCTTGCAGGAGTCGAAGAAATAAAAGGTCATACTGATTATCTTAATGCTTCAAGGGAGCAGTATTCATCAGGTGCTATTGACCAGTTATTTGCAGGAGCTCCAGTTAATAAAAACAACAATGGAAGCGGTTCGGTGGAGGCAAGGCTTAGCTATTTTGGTCGTGTTAATTACGGGTATAAATCAAAATATCTTGCTGAATTTGTTTGGCGCTATGATGGCTCTTATATTTTTCCTGAAAATAAAAGATATGGATTTTTCCCGGGCTTGTCTCTTGGTTGGGTAGCCTCACAGGAAAATTTCTGGCAGAATATTCATTTTATAAATAATTTCAAACTGCGTGCTTCGTGGGGGCAAACCGGTAATGACCGTATAGACGAATGGCAATATCTGGGGCTTTATGGTCTTGGAAGTTGGTATAATGGTTATCCGAACTGGTATTTCAATTATTATCCTTTTGTAACAAATGGTTCTACAGAAAATCAAACCGTGTATGAAACCGTAGTTCCAAATCCCGAAGTTACATGGGAAGTGGCGAACCAGGGCGATATAGGTTTTGATGCATCATTCTTAAACAATAAACTTACTGTAGAAGCAGATTATTTCAATTACAGGCGTTCTAAAATTTTAATATTCCCAAATGCTTCTGTCCCTCAATCAGCAGGGTATTCACCCCCACGTAAAAACATTGGAAAAGTTGCAAACCGTGGTTTTGATTTTAATGTAGTATATAATGGTGGAAACAAAAAATTCAGTTATAAAATTGGCATTAACGGTTCTTATACAAAGAACAAAGTCTTGTTCTGGGATGAACCCGCAGGTGCGCCGGAATGGCAAAAATCTACGGGACATCCAATGTATGCAGGTCTGTACTATCTAGCTGATGGAATTTTTGTAGACCAGGAGCAGGTTGATAAAACACCTCACTATGCAGGAGCAAAACCCGGCGATATTATTTTCAGAGATGTGAACAACAGCGGTACAATAAACGATAGCGATCAGGTTAGGATTGATAAAACAGGATTTCCAACTTACATCGGTGGTTTAACGGCCGATTTTCAATATGGCCAGTTTGATCTGTCCATTTTATTCCAGGGCTCTGCCGGGGCTGTGCGGTATATATCTACGGAATCCGGGTTAATAGGAAACTTTCTGGAAAGCTTTGCCAACGACAGGTGGACGCCAGAGAATCCGAATAGCAGCGGTCCTCGTGCGTATGACCGTAACCAGGGACCGGGTAATACTTATTATCTTCTCAAAACGGATTACATACGCGTGAAAACTGTGCAATTCGGATATACTGTGCCATCCCGAATTATCAACAAACTGAATATTGCAAGTGCAAGAATATATTTCAGCGGATATAATTTGCTTACCTGGGCACCTGACTACAAAGACTTTGATCCGGAACTTTCTTATGGAGGTGATAATCCTAATAACACTTCAGGACAAAGTTATCCCTTGCAAAGAATAGTAACATTTGGTATTAGTGTAACCTTTTAATTTTCTCAATTATGAAAAAGCTATTATTGTTTTCTTTTGTTCTTATCGTCATTGCACAATCGTGCAAAAAAGATTTGAATGTAAAGCCGGTAGATAAATATTCAGATGCTTCTGTTTGGGGTGATCCTGCACTTGCGCAGACTTTTGTAAATAATATTTATGGCGGTATTCCTCACGGTTTCAGTAATGTTATGATGAGTTCAATTTGTGACGAAGCTGTTTATAATGCTGACGTCGAAACATGGAATGTAAATAAAAGTCTTATCACTCCAAGTGATCTCAAATTGTTCGATCTGAATTTTTGGTCATCACCTTCCACCAAACTCAGAGGCTGGGGGAGTAGTTATAAATATATCCGTGCGTGTAACCTATTTTTTGATAAGATCAATGGAGTGCCATTTACCGATAGTGCTGCCAAACAGCAAATGGTGGGTGAAGTGCATTTTTTACGAGCCTACCTATATTTTGATTTGATGGAGTTATATGGCGGAGTGCCCATCATTACAAAGTCCTACGGATTGGAGGACAGCACTAATATTGCACGCAATACTTTTGAGGAAACGGTAACTTTTATTGTAAGTGAGTGTGACGCCGCGGCTTCATTACTTCCTGAAGTTCCGCTAAAATTGGATGGTACTACTGTTGATAAAGGGAGGGCTACTAAAGGTGCTGCCTTTGCGCTTAAAGCGAGAACACTGTTATATGCTGCAAGCGATTTTTACAATAGCGGTGCTTCATGGGCAGGTAGTTATGGTCATCCTGAATTAGTAGGTTATGCGGGAGGGGATGGGGCAGCCCGCTGGCAAGCAGCAAAGGATGCTTGCAAAGCCGTGATGGATCTTGGTATATATTCATTATATGGTAGTCTGACACCCGCTACGGCGGAAGAGGCTACGACCAATTACGGCAATATTTTGCTGCTTCAAGAAACTTCTGAAGACATTTTTGTAAGATATTTTACTACTCAAGTAGATGAAAATTGGGATGGTTATAATCCTGGTTTGTATAATCAGCCAAATGGTTATCACTGCTGGGGAAGCAACTGTCCTATCGGTCAAATGGTGGATGCATATCAAATGGCAGATGGTTCTGCATTTAGCTGGAGCAATCCGGACCAAGCAGCAGATCCTTACTCAAACCGTGATCCTCGTTTTTATGCCAGCATTAATTACAACGGAGCTCCCTGGAGACAACGTCCCTCTGATGTGGCGCCAAGTGAACCCACCAATCATATTCAAACGGGAACCTATGAAAAATGGGATGGGACTAAAAAAATTACTGTCGCCGGTGTTGATACGCGCCAAAGTCAGTTTGAAAACTGGAATGGAACACATACAGGTTACTTTATGCGTAAGTTCATGGATCCCTCTGTTGATGCTCAAAGCAATAAACAAACGGTTCCCTGGCGTTACATGAGATATACCGAAGTCTTATTGAATTATGCAGAGGCTAATCTTGCCTTAGGAGATGAAACAGAAGCTAAAAAATATATCAATATGGTTAGGCAAAGAGCAAAAATGCCGGATATAACATCCACAGGGCAACAATTAATAGATGATTACAGACAGGAGCGTAGGATAGAATTGGCATTTGAAGATCATCGGTATTATGATATCCGTCGCTGGATGATTGCCGATGTTGCTTATAAAAATAATGCGTTAGCAGCTTTTGCTTTGTATCCGCTTTTACCTGATCATACTACATCTACCCAGCCAAAATATTCAATATCCGTTGCACAACCCCATGAGTGGGATCCAAGATTTTACATGTTACCAATTGGACTGGATGAAATAGGCAGAAATCCATTGCTCATTCAAAATCCACTTTACTAGCATCAATTTTTTAGCATTTAGTTTCTATAAATTTTATTTAACTATGCCGCTTGAAGAACAAAGCGGCATAGGTTTTTTGTCGGTTCTCACTTTATTGGTTATGCGAAAACATTTATTGTTTCAGGTTATAATTTTTTCCTCAGTTATTCTTTTTTTTACCAATTGCAATACTTCGGGTGTTGATAATAAAAACAAGGAAAACACATTATTTAATTTAATACCTCCTGATAAAACGCACATTGATTTTAATAATGAGCTGAAAGAAGATGATAAAAATAATGTTTTAGCATATCAATATTTTTATAATGGTGGTGGAGTTGCCATTGGAGATTTAAATAACGATGGCTTGCAGGATATTTATTTTACCGGCAACATGACCGATAATAAATTATACCTGAATAAAAATAATCTTGAGTTTGAAGATATTACAAAAGAGGCTGATGTAGCGGGCCGTGACGATTCATGGAAAACAGGTGTAACCATGGCAGATGTAAATGGTGACGGTAAACTGGATATCTATGTTTGTTACTCAGGAAAACTGCCCGGCGAAAAAAGAATGAACCAGTTGTTTATTAATGAGGGCAATGATAAGAATGGTATTCCGAAATTTGATGAACAGGCACAGCAATGTGGACTGGCAGATTCTTCGTACAGCACACAAGCTTATTTTTTTGATTATGATAGGGATGGCGATCTGGATATGTTGTTGCTGAACCACGATATAACTTTTCGCTCCAATCTTGATCAATCTATTCTTGAATTATTACTGCATACTAATGATCACGTTAGTGTAATAAAATTATTTAGAAACGACAATAACCACTTTAGCGAGATAACAGAACAATCAGGACTAAAAGCTACCGTAATGACGCATGGTTTAGGTGCAGGTATTTCTGATATTAATGGAGATGGTTGGCCTGATATCTATTTATCAAATGATTACCAGGAACCCGATTGTTTATACATGAATAATGGCAATGGTACATTTACAGATAAATTGCAAACATCACTCAGTCATATTTCCTATTTCTCTATGGGCGATAATGTGTGCGACATTAATAATGATGGTCTCCCGGATATTTTTACTCTCGACATGCTGCCGGAAGATAATACGCGACAAAAATTATTATTTGCTCCTGATAATTATGAAAGACAGGATCTAAATCTCCGTGTAGGTTTTTATTATGAGTACATGCGCAACATGCTTCATCTTAATAACGGTGACGGCACTTTCAGTGAGATCGGACAGCTATCAGGCATTTCAAATACAGACTGGAGCTGGGCTCCTTTATTTGCGGACTACGATAACGACGGATGGAAAGACATCTATATCACCAATGGATACCTGCGCGATTTTACCAACATGGATTTTTTAAAATACAAAGGAGATTTTCTGCAAAATAGATCAACAGGCAAAAACGATTTGATTGATTTAGTTCACAAAATGCCTTCTTCCAATTTGAACAATTATATTTTTAAAAATAATGGTGACCTTACTTTCAGCAATAAAGGAGATGAGTGGGGAATTAATACACCATCAAATAGCAATGGAGCAGCTTATGCTGATCTTGATAATGATGGTGATCTTGATCTTGTTGTCAACAATATCAACAAGCCCGCATTCATTTATGAAAACGAAGAAAACAATAGGATAAAAAATAATTTTCTTGAAATTAAGTTGCGGGGTGAAGAAAAAAATACAGAAGGAATTGGCACTAAAATATTTTTATATAACAAAGGCAAAGAACAATATGCAGAACAAATGCCGGCCAGGGGTTTTCAATCTTCTGTTTCCCCCATACTGCATTTTGGTGTAGGAAAAGATAGTCTTATTGACTCAATAAAAGTCGCCTGGCTAAGCGGCAAAGAACAAATTATAACAAATGTAAAAGCCAATCAAACACTCAGCATTGATGAAAAGAATGCAACTGCTTCTTCTCGGGATACTCAATTAACAAAACAAATTTTTACTGAAGTAAATTCACCGGTAAACTATCACAATGCAAAGAATGAAGTAAACGATTTTAAAAGACAAACGCTGCTTGTTAATCCATTGTCCTTTTTTGGTCCTTGCGCTGCAAAAGGAGACGTAAACGGTGATGGGCTTGAAGATATTTATTTAGGTGGTGGCAGTCTGCAGTCTGCAGCTTTATACATTCAGCAAAAAAATGGACAATTTGTACAAAAACCTGAACACGCATTTGACATTGACAAATTAAGTGAAGATGCTGATGCTGCTTTCTTTGACGCGAATGGTGATGGGTTTACTGATCTTTATGTTGCAAGCGGCGGTTACCACAGCTATATGGCCGGCAACCAGTTTTTGCAGGACAGATTATATCTTAATGATGGTAAAGGAAATTTCACAAAAAGTGAAAATGCAATTCCTTCAATCCTTGTGAGCAAAAGCTGCGTACGTGTTACAGACATTAACGGAGATGGATCTCCTGATCTCTTTGTAGGAGGAAGAGTTATTCCGGGACGTTATCCTGAAGCACCTCAAAGCTATTTGCTTATCAATGATGGCAAAGGTCATTTTACAGATGCAACAGCACCTATTGCTCCTGCATTACAAAAAATTGGAATGGTAAGTGATGCTGCATGGATAGATATAAACGGCGACAAGAAAAAAGATTTAATAGTGGTTGGAGAATGGATGCCTGTAACAGTTTTCATTAACAACAACGGTAAGCTTGAAAACAGAACCAAAGATTATTTTGATAAGGAATACAGTGGCTGGTGGAATAAACTTTCAGTGGGTGATTTCAATAATGATGGCAAGCCTGATTTAATTATCGGGAACATGGGTTTAAATACTCAATGCAGGGCAAGTGATAAAGGGCCCGCGGAAATGTATTTCAAGGATTTTGATGATAATGGCTCGGTTGATCCAATACTATGTTTTTATATAAAAGATACAAGTTATCCTTATGTGACCCGTGATGAATTATTTGACCAGTTAAGCATGATGCGTACACGTTTTCCTGATTACAAGAGTTATGCAAATGCTACCATAAAAGATATTTTTACAGAAGAAGAATTAAAAGACGTGAGCCACCTGCAAGCAAATTATTTAAAAACTGCTTACTTTGAAAGCGGCGCTGATGGAAGGTTTCACGAGAAAGCATTGCCGTTGCAGGCGCAGTTCTCACCGGTGTTTACCATCACACAACTCGATTACGATAAGGATGGAAACAAAGACTTGTTGCTTTGCGGCAATATCAATCATGCAAGATTAAGATTTGGAAAATGCGATGCGAATTATGGAATTTTACTGCATAATGATGGCAAGGGAAATTTCAGTTATATCAAACAGCAGCAATCGGGCTTTCATTTGTGGGGTGATGTGCGAAGTGTGATTGAGATCAATAATACTTTGTTTTTTGGCATTAATCAAAGCGACATGAAGGCATATAAGTTAAGATAATTATGTACCCGGCGTTAATGTTACTATTGAACTTTCGTTGCGTCGCACTCTTCATCTATAACAATTCTTTTCAGCAATGAAACAAAAAATATTTTCATATAAATTTTTCAATAAAAGAAATGTAATTCATTTTGTATTTATTGGTGTTGCAATAATTTTTTTATTTCAATCATGTAAACAAAAAAAACAATCACCACAATTTACCAATAAAGATATCAGTCATGTCATTACAAAAATGACAGACATCATGGTACATGATATAACCAATCCGCCATTGGCCGCTCGTTTTTTTTCTTATGCTTGTCTTGCAGGATATGAAGTTGTTTCAGAAAATGACAGCAGCATGAGGACCATGCATGGAATTTTAAATGATTATCCTGAAATCAAAAAGCCTGTACAAATAAAAAACTACGACTATCAATTAAGTGCATTACTCGCCATGATGGAAACGGCAAAGAAGATGCAGCCTTCAGGCCGCTTATTTGAAGAGTATGAAAATCATTTTTTGGATTCAATAAAGAACGAAGGTCCTTCTAAAGAAATAATTGACAGTTCAAAAAGTTATGCAATAGAAATTAGCAAACAAATTCTTGCTTATGCCAAAGCTGATGGTTATAATAAGATAAGTAATCTTCCAAGATATACACCACTTAATAAAGAAGGATACTGGTATCCAACTCCACCTGCTTTTTTTGCAGCAGTAGAACCTTATTTTAATACGGTTCGTCCTTTTACACTTGACTCTGCATCGCAATGTAAACCTGCATCACCAACTTCTTTCAATGCACAAAAAGGTTCTTCCTTTTATGAATTAATGAATGCCGTTTATAAAGAAGGTGCTGCATTAACCCAGGAACATCGCGACATTGCTGCGTTTTGGGATTGTAATCCTTTTGCCATGCAGGATGAAGGTCATCTTATGTATGGTGTAAAAAAGATATCGCCTGGAGCGCATTGGTTAGGTATTACAGGCATTGCATGTGAAAAAGCAAACAAAAGTTTTGATGAATCAATGCAAATCTTTACAACTGTTTCTGCAGGCATGACGGATGCTTTTATTTGCTGCTGGGATGAGAAATTCAGAAGTAATCGCATACGTCCTGAAACAGCGATAAGAAAATATATTGATCCTAACTGGCAGCCTCTTTTACAAACACCACCGTTTCCTGAATATTTAAGCGGGCATTCCGTTGTTTCATCTGCCTGTGCAACCATTCTTACAAATTTTTTTGGTGATAATTTTTCTTATACGGATAGTGTAGAAGTTAATTATGGATTACCACCAAGAAGTTTTACATCATTTCAGCAGGCAGTGCAGGAAGCAGCCATTTCAAGATTTTACGGAGGTATTCATTTTATGGATGCAATAAATAATGGACTCACGCAGGGATCAAAAGTAGGAGAATGGGTAATCAATAAAACAAAGGGATCAGCAAATATTGCTTCTAAATAAATGGGGTAAAAACTTTAGAGAAAGGGTAAAGGGTGTTTCTCATAGATTAGTTTTGATATGCAAAGCTCTAAAGCAGTATTACTCTATACAACGTGATTTTCCACTTTTCAATGAGTGATTTATCACAATAATTTAAAGTGAGGCATGGCAAGGCGGGTTAGTGCAGTTCTATAAAAATGTTCAATATTCAACACTCAACATTCAAAATGCTCAATGTTCAACGCCTACTAATTAATGAATAATGGATTTTAATTGAGAATTGAAGATTGCAGATTGAATATCTATTCGTTACCAAATGATAATTGAAGAATAATTTTCTGATGCAAATCACTTACCCCACCTGAATGTTGTAATATCAAATCCTGCAAGATCAAGCACACGATCAACAACAGTGAGAGCAACTTCTTCAATGGTTTTTGGATTATGGTAAAAAGATGGTGTCGCCGCGCATATAACTCCACCGGCAAGGGTTACCGTTTCCATATTTTTAATATGAATAAGATTGTAAGGAGTATCTCTTAGCAGCAATATTAGTTTTCTTCTTTCCTTTAATATCACATCTGCAGCACGGGTTACAAGATCATCGCTTGTGCCATTTGCTATCCGGCCTAAAGTACCCATACTGCAAGGTGCAACTATCATGATATTATATTTTGCAGAACCAGAAGCAAATGGTGCAGTAAAATCATTTTTCTCAAAATACCTGAAAGGATAATTTGCAAAATCTTCATTTCCCAGTTCAGTCTTCCACACTTCTTTTGCGTTATTGCTCATTACAACGCTTAGTTCCTGCCATTGATCTTTTAACGTGAGTAATTTATCCAAAAGCAGTTTTGCATAAATAGCACCACTCGCACCTGTTATAGCAACCACAATTTTATTGAGCATATTCTTAATGTTCGTAATAAACAAATGTAACATGCAAAAAGTAAATGCAGGGTTCAATTCAAAAAAGTTTCAGCCCCCTTTTTTTATTTTATTGTAGCAGAATTTTTCGTTTTAAAATAGTAATAAAAAGGAACACCACTTAACAGCAGTGATAATCCTGTTAATGATTGTTTGAATTGAACAACTACTGTATTTACGATAAGTGCAAGGGAAAATAAAATAACAATTAATGGAATCACCGGATAGCCAATTACCTTTGTTGTAATCAATTTTTTTCTTTTCATGCGCATCAATCCCCATGCAAGCAATACATAAAAAAAGAATCCTGCAAAAATTACAAGGTTAGTTAGCAGGTCAAAAGTACCAGAGATCACTAATATGCTGCTCCATACCATTGAAAAAATTAGCGATACATAAGGAGTTCTAAAGACGGGATGTACATTGGCTGCATTTTTAAAGAAAAAATTTTCCTGTGCCATTCGATAATAAATACGCGGATATACTATAATGCAGGCATTGAGTGCACCGAAAGTGCTTATCATAATGAGGACTGAAATTATCACCGTTCCTTCTTTGCCCATTAATGCACCCGCTACCACCGCTGCTGCAATATTGTTTTCGCCAATTGCTGCAAGTTTATTTAATGGCAGCACTTGTATAAAGGCATAATTCAATAATACATAAAGCGTCATAGCTATGCCCACGCCTGCCATAATAGCCAATGGGACATTACGTTTTGGGTTTTTTATTTCTCCCGTTACAAAACTGATATTAGCCCAGCCATCATATGCCCAGAAGGCACTGAGCATGGCACCAAATAAAGCGCTGAATAATGCAGTATTTGAAAATTGAACTGATGTAGCGGCATTAGTGGTATTTGCTACTGATGGATTTGAATAAAACAGACCGAGCACAATAAGCATTGTGATGCCAAGAATTTTTGCGGAGGTTACAATATTATTCAACACACCTCCATTTTTTGTGCCGCGATAATTAACCCAGGTAAGTAAACAAATGGCACCAACTGCCACTGTTTTTACCCCTGAACCGGCAAACGGAAAAATAAAATTACCAATAGAAATATCTCGCAATTTCTCTAATGGATCAGGAATATGTACAAGTGTATTTAAAGATTGGGAAAAGATGAAAGCAAGTGCAGCGATAGAACCACTTCCGATAATTGTAAAAACACTCCAGCCATAGAGAAAAGAAAAAAAATTGCCTGCTGAAAGGCGAAGATATTCATATACGCCACCCGATTCTGTCGTAGTGGTAGCAAGACCTGATAATGTGAAAGCACCAAACATTGTAATAATACCGGCAATAATCCATGCAGCTAAAATATAAGGCTCGCTCATAAGTGTTGCCGACATCGGAGCAATCTTTTTGAATACACCTGAACCAATCATAATACCTGCTACCAATAAAATTCCTGTTGGCAAACCAAGCACTCTTTTGAGCGGAATTTTTGTTTTATCGGTAATGTTTATAGTTTGTTCTTCGTGCATTCTCAAATAATTTATTCTTCAAAATTCTTTTCGGTTTTCCTTTTCATTTTTTCTGTTGGTAATTGCATGTCGGAAGATAGTTGTTAATATAAAATGTTTTCAGAACTGTCCCGAATTAAGTTTCATGCATGACACACAATTTTAAGTGAAGAATAAAGTAATATAGAAACTTTCCTTTGCAATAAAAAACTATTTGAACTTAATTCAATTACAAATTTTTTAAAGAAACCAAAATATCTTTACTGCAGTTAGCTTGCATAAATAACACTAAACTAAAACGATAAATTTTTATCTTTACCTGCATGAAAAACCTTAGGCGCTTTATTTTTTTAACCCTGCTTTTTTTACTTAATAAATATTCACTCTCTCAAAATAATTCGACATCATATCCGCAAGGTTATTTTAGAAATCCACTTGATATTCCTATTCAGTTGGTTGCCAACTTTGGAGAATTACGACCAAACCATTTTCACATGGGTTTAGACATTCGCACACAGGGGCATGAAAATCTTCCTGTTTATGCTGCTGCGAACGGATATGTGATCCGTATAAAAATTGAAAAGTATGGTTATGGCAATGCTATTTATATCAATCATCCAAATGGCTACACAACATTGTATGCACATTTGAATACTTTTTATTCTGCATTAAGTGAGTATATAAAAGCAAAGCAATACAGAGAGCAAAGCTGGGCACAGGATTTTGAATTGCCGGCGGGATTATTCCCAATAAAAAAAGATCAACTCATTGCTTATAGTGGCAATACCGGTGGCTCCGCCGGTCCACATCTTCATTTTGAAATTCGCGATACAAAAACTGGCAATAATTTAAATCCTTTATTATTTGGTTTTGATATAATTGATAAACGACCTCCTGTTATCAGAGATTTATATTGGTACGACAGGCGTTACAGCACTTATCTTGTTTCAGCAAAACAAATACCCATCACTAAAACAAGTGCCTTGTACAAATCACCCGCTAAAGTGGTACAAATCAATTCTCCTCTTATTTCATTTGGAATAAGTACGGAAGATATAAGCAACTCTTCGGACTTTAATTTGGGTATATATTCAGCAGAACTTTTTATGGATGGCTCACTTATAAATACATTCAGGTTAAATAATTTTTCTTACACGGAAACACGTTATGTAAATGCATGTATTGATTACAGCAAATTGATACGAGAAAAAAAATATGTGCAATACCTCGCACTATTACCCGGCAATAAGCTGAATATTTTTTCCTCAGCTGCAGGCAATGGTTTGATTATTCTTACAGACACATTGCAACACGAAATAAAAATAAATGTAAGAGATGCTTATGGTAATCTTGCCACGTTAAATTTTACGATTCAGTTTAGTGGGTCTTTAGATGAATATGCATATCCTGCTAATGTTCATCCTTTACTTTCTGAACAGGAAAATTTAATTACAGGTAACGATGTGAAGATATGGTTTGAAAAAAATACTTTTTATGATGCAGTTCCTTTTGTACTAAACGAAACTTCAAATCCAAATAAAAACAGTGCTTCGGCGCTGGTTGCTTTGCATAATTATACAGTTCCCGTGCATGATTCATTTACTGTGCAATTGAAAACTACACTTGCTGCAAACAATCCTTTACGAAAAAATGTTGTTATGCACTTAATAAGTGGCACCAGTAAACAAACAATGAAGGGACAATGGAGTGGCGACTGGATGACCGCACGCTTCAATAAACTTGGAGATGTTCAATTGATCATTGACACTGTTCCTCCAATTGTAATTCCTGTTCGATGGATGAATGGTTCTGCATTGAGCACAGCAAAAACGCTTGTACTGAAATGTAAAGATGATGTGGATGAAATTGATTCATTTCGCGCAGAACTCGATGGACATTGGTTATTGTTTGCTGCCAGAGGAGATTTCTTTATTTATACGTTTGATGAGCATTGTTCAAAAGGACCGCATACTTTAAATGTTTCTGTTACAGATATAGCTGGCAATACGACCGGCAAAACATATACATTTACAAGATAACTTTATCAAAATATTTATTTATGATAACACTTAAGGAAGGTGATAAAGCACCGGCATTTAAAGGAATTGATCAAAATGGAAATAAAATTTCACTTGCTGATTTTAAGGGAAAGAAAGTAGTATTATTTTTTTATTCTGAAGATGATTCACCAACATGCACCATAGAAGCATGCAACTTAAGAGATAACTATGGCTTGCTTAAGCAAAATGGTTTTGAAGTGATAGGCGTAAGTCCTGATGATGAAAAAAGCCACAAAAAATTTGAGAAAAAATTTGGACTGCCTTATACACTCATTGCAGATACAAAACATTCTGTTCTTGAAAAATATGGTGTGTGGGGAGAGAAACAAATGTTTGGCAACAGGTATATGGGCGTACATCGCACAACATTTGTAATAGATGAAAAAGGAATTATCCGAAAAATATTTTTACGGCCAAAAAATAAGGCCCATGCAGAAGAAATTATAAAAGCATGGAATGAATAACGATACATCCATCTTCACTTTTCGTGATGTTATGTTGGCTGTAGTATTTTCATTTTGCAGTTTTTCAATTCTTTTTTAGCTGCTTTGTGTCCAAATTCAACTGCTTTTTGAAAATAATATTTCGCCCAACGATTGGATTGTTTTAGGCAGTCACCATGTTTGTGGCAAAGTTACACTACGAAAGCATCATAGTAGTAAAGCAGTCGGTCCTATAAAAAATATCATGAAACAAAAATCAGGAAACAAAGAAATCTGAAATCGAAACTGAAAGCTACTCACAGAGTCCTGCGGACAAACTACAGATCACAAAGATAAGAAAGATATGGGCTTACATAAATGCGCTGTGATTGCAGCCAGCCTCTGAGTAAAAATTGCAGCAGGGCTAACACTGCCAAAACAATTATTGTGATAATGATATTTGGAGGGAAAAATTGTTTCATTAAAAACCGCTGTAATTGTTTTGGTGCTGCACCAAGCGTGACAAGCAATCTTATTTCGTCTTTACTGGATGCAACCGTTAACTGGATGAACAATGTAAATATGAGTAGAGCAAACAAGAGCATTACAACTCCTGTTATCCATGAAATATTTACAACCGCATCCACTATCTGCCTGTATTTGCTGAAACGCGTTTTATCTGCATCAGTTGTAAGACCGTGGCTTTCCAAATACTTTACGAGCTCAGGATTGCCGGGATCTTTGGTGCGTATTACAATGCGTGATGGCTTTGCATTTTGCTCTGTTCCAAATTGTTTATTAGCCCAATCCATAAAGGGCTGCGGCACCAATACAGAGGAAATGCGGTCACTAAAGCCAACCACTTTGCCATAATATTTTACGCGACCCGCAGGCGCTCTGATTAGAATTTCTATGGGAAGGCTTTTTACCAACTCCTGTGTAAGTTGCGGCAGATCCTGCGATGTGGCAAAACCAAAATTATACATGTCTAAAAACTGGTTCGGCACAATCATAGGAATAAAATTGGAGTTGCTGTTCCATTTCCAGTCTGCGCTTTGCACATCAATAAATTCATCAGGCACACTTTCAAAAAATATTTCTGAATAAAAAGGTATCCGGTCGCTTATGCTTTGTGCGGCAACTTTAAAACGGCTCGGCGTTAAAATACCGATGGCATCTGCAAAGGGTTGCCTCTTGAGGTCCGCAATTTCTGCATCGGTTAAATTGGTAGCGCCAATAGTTTTATTGGTCACAGCTTTATTGATAACAAGAAAATTAGCAATACTGTCCTGGTTGGTTTTGCTGTGAAGCAAATCATTGTAGTTCGCCTGTATTTGCACTGCAGATAAAATGAGCAGCAAGGCTATAGATAAACCCACCACTGCCAGTATAAACCTTGTGCGGCCACTGCTTGTTCGTATTAATTTTTGTAAAAGCAGATTAAGCATAGTTTGCAGTTTGTAGTTCTTACTTTTTATTCTTCATTTTATATTTTACATTTTTATGAGACCGTCTTCATTACTACTATGAGGCTTCCGTTGCGTCGCACTCTTTTACGCTTTGTTCTTTATTCTGCAAGACATTCCGTCAGTTTAAATGCTGCATCTGATTATTTAGTGCAAGAAATTCTTTTAAATAGACAATATACATTTCACCAACAACCAAACAAGCTGCCAGGACCAATAACATTTCACAAATTCAATATTTGCGAGTAATTAAAATGATTATCATCTTCAAGGTCTGTTAATAAAAATCCTGCGTTTCTTTTTTTACATTCCTGTGCTATTAGCGATGCTGCTTTTGTAATATTCTCATGATCAAGATGACTGAAAGGTTCATCCATAATCAGCCAGTCAAAAGGTTTTATCAATGCACGAATTATTGCAATGCGCTGCTGCTCACCATAACTGCATAAGCCTGCATTCTGATGCAAAATATGCATGATACCAAGACCTTCTGCCATCGTATCTATTATAGTGCTATCATAGAATGGTTGTTGCAATACACGGCTCAATTCAATGTTCTCTCTTGCAGTTAAATTTGGAAATAAACGAAGATCCTGGAATATGATACTCATTTTTTGCTGACGCATTTGTGCCAGCGCATCTTCATTTATTTCTTTTAAATCTTTGTTGCTCCATAAAACAGTGCCCTCATAATCGTAACGAAGTTTGTAAATAATATGAACGAAAGTTGTTTTACCTGTACCACTTGGGGCTTTTATTTTTATCCATTCACCTTTTGAAAATTGCAGATGCCGGTTCCATAAATCAGAGTTGCGTTTTGAAAACTTATCCTTTAAAGGAATTGGAACAATTTGTTTTAATTCAATCTGCATATACTTATAAATGCGTGCTGTGATTTTTGTTCAGTAAAGATAAAAGCGTTGAAGGCCGAGTAGGCAAGCGGGAGTTTCACCCGCAAGCCTCTCACAGAACCGTACGTGATAGTCTCCCATCATACGGCTCGTGTCATCGCTTAATATCCTAACTTCGTCTTTACTACTTGACTTGTTTCAGATACGCAAATATTCTTGGAATCATCTCCGCCTAAGGCGGATTGTTCCGTTTTGAACATTTACTTAGATGACCAGCACCCTTCACTCCTTCCGCTTTTCAGCAGACATCTTCACTACTACGATGCTGTCCGACTACCTGCTGGCTTTGTAACATTAACTTGTGTAAGTCTTCTGAATTATTTATTTCATTATTCAGCTCGTTTCCGCCTCTGCTCATAAGTTTATCCAACAGGTTCTCCCAAGTTCCCTTTCAAAGCCCGTAGCAAAGTCATGCCGTCTCTATGCCGGTGAGCATGCAGCCAGTAAACCAGGTGTCCGCTGCACTTATCCTCAGATACGCACTAACATCTGAGTTTCGCCACACGAGTATGCGTTTCGACACTTCATCAACGGTTCACTTTCGTTCATCTCTTTGCTACTTAACTGACCTCTTTAATGAAGCCTTTTCCCTCACCGTTCACCACCGCCGTTTTACAACAGAAGCAGCGTGAGGTGTTTTGATAGCCCCGCCTGTAACAGTGCTACCGATGGTTCAAGTAATCTTCTTTACCTCCCATCATCTTTGAAAGAACATGCAATTAGTTTTACCTAACTGCTTCATGGCACAACGTGCGACGCAACGGCAGCTAAATCGCAGTACCAGAGTTCGGCTCAAAAAACATGTACTCAACAAAAAGGCTGCGGTTTGCAGCCTGTAATTTATTTCTTATTGTCCCGTTGTTGGCGGCGTTATTGTATCTGTTGAATCAATATTTATCCCGGCGCCCCGCAGCTTTTTTCCATGCTCCTCTATTTGCTCAGAAGCAGAAGCAAAAAATTTTATTAATGATACAAGACTGTTTTCATTGTTGTTCATAGTGGTTAATTCAAAGTCACTTGCTATATATTTACCATTAAAATTATCGCGTGTAGCTATAGTATTTTTAAAAGTTGCCTTCGCGGCCTCCATAGTCTTACTGACTGTAGTATCCACTGTAAATGACTGAAGAATTTTATTGATATCAACATACAACGCAAATGACTTGCCTTTTGATTTGTCCGCTAAGATTGCCGGAATTGCTGCATTTCCTTTGCCGGAGAGATATTGCTGCATTAAAGTATTGTCTGTAGCTATCACAAGGTTTTTGCCGTTCATGTTCCATGCATATTCAGTACCCATCGCTTTTGGAACATATTGACCATTTTGCATTTCCATTATCCCCTGGTCTGCAAGTTTGGACACCACTTTATCATAAGACGCCTTATCACCAATTGCTGCATTAAACACTAACTTCACAGTGGGTTGTTTGGTAGTAAATTTGTTGCCGTTGTATTCATATTCTTTCGGTGCCATACCTAAATCAGAAAACACAATTGCAAAATCTCCTTTGAATGCCTTAAGCACATCATCCAAAGTAAGTTCCATTTTTTGCAGGTACTGGTTAACGGAGCCTTCCAATCCGCCATATTTTATAATCTCTGCAATTACCTGCGGATTAAAAGAAACAACTGTATAACCTGATACGGGCAACGGATATTGGTTTACCATACTCATATTAACGGTGGAGCCCGGATATTTTTTTAAAATTTCTGTGAGCTCTTTGCCGCTATACGATTTTAAGTTGGCTGTAACTTTTCCATTATCAAAATTAACAGTGCCTGCGCCATAAGAGTTTCTGAAGAGATCGGAAATTTTTGTCATGCCAAGTATTGGAATTGTATTAAACATGCTGCCTGAGTTACTCCAAAAAAGCATGTCGGCTTTTTCATTCATCAAATCAAGAAACTCGGGAATGGAGGCAACAGATTCATCTTCTTTCTGATTAAAGAGTGTTGCCAGCGCTTGTTCTGAAGAGCTTCTGTTTGAGGTATTGCCAGAGGTATCTAAATATCTTCTGGTTTTTGATTCCGTTCCTGAAAGTATTGCTACATCTTTATTCCAGCCAATAAACAAATTGTCGTTACTGAAAGTAGTATACGAAAAATTGCTTCCCTTTTTAATCTCACTTGCCCCTTCCTGATTCTTTATATAGGTTTCAAATGCAGCAGCATTTTTTATAGCAGCAACTACACCACCTGTAGTGCTTTGACCACTCATCATTGACCCACCGGTTTTTACAAACACAAAAACATTCTTTTCGGTATCAATGCCCGAGTGCATAAACTCTGTGAATCTTTTTTTCGCTTTTATAATGGAAGAATCGTCGCCCGGATTAATTGAAGACCTGAATAGTGAATCCCAGTTGACATTTCCTTTTGCTGTTTTTTCAGAAAGACTTTTCCAGTTGAGATCAAACACAAACAAAGCATCTTTTGGAATATATTTTGTTTGATCGGGAACTGCTTTTTTGCAGGATGTTGCTACAAGAAATATTGCAACAAACAAGTAGGAATAACGAATAATTCGTTTCATAAAAAATAATTGGTTATGATATTATCATACGAATGTATGTTTTCGCGCTAAATAATTATAAAAAACAAAATGGAAAATAATGAAGGAGAGATTTATGCAGACGTTTTTATACGTAAGCTTTGCTTCGCCAGGGCGGACTTTGTTTGTATACCATGAATCTGCAAAGCTGGTAAAGTTTCTCGTTTAACTATTATTTTTCTGGTTGTAAGGTTTTATATAGTTTCTATGTAATTATTTTTTTTTAAAGAAGCAATTATTGTATTGCAAAATATGTCCGGCTTAAAAGGTTTGGGTATACTGTCAGTAAATCCTTTTTGCAAAAGAGAAGCCTGCATTTTTTTATCAAGCATACTAGCGGTGAAGGCTAGAACAGGAACGGAGGGTAATTTTTCTTTTATTCTTTCAAGAGCAGTATAGCCATCCATTTCGGGCATTTCAAGATCGAGAAGAATTATATCTGCTTTAGATCCATCGTACAATAACTTAACTGCTTCTAACCCGTTAGTGGCTTTTAAAACAATTGCATTTTTTGAATGCAATATTTTCTCTGCAATCATCATGTGTATAGGGTCATCTTCCGCAATTAATACATGCATTCCGGTAAAATCAGGCATTTCATTTTTTGAAACTTTTTCCATATTAATAACGGTCTCAGTTGTAAACATTAAAGAAAGGAAAAATTTTTGTAAGGACAAATTTTCATTTTTATTACTTGTCTCATACAATTCAAACGGCTCTTTTAAAAAAAGAGTTGATATTTAAAAACATAAGCCCGGCGGCAAAAAATACTTGTAAAATTAATTCTGCACTATTCTTGTGGAGTTAATTTTGTGCTTTATAAAAGGAGATATTTTTTTATGACAAAAATTGCAGTAGCCAAAGGCGATGGTATCGGTCCTGAAATTATGAGTGCAGTATTAAAGATTTTTGATGCTGCAAAAGTGCCATTGGAATATGAGTTTGTAGAAATGGGGAAATGGGTTTTTGATAAAGGTTACAGCAATGGCATGACGCCTGAAGCGCAACGAACAATTGAAACATTGGGTATACTTTTTAAAGGGCCCATGGAAACACCAAAAGGAAAAGGCGTAAAAAGTGTAAATGTTACTGCACGCAAAACATGGAATACTTATGCAAACAAGCGGGTGTTTCAAACACTGAAGGGTGTAGATACAGTTTTTAGCAAAGCAGGTATTCCTGTAGATATTACGGTTGTGCGCGAAAATATTGAAGATACTTATGGCGGCATTGAACACATGCTTACCCATGATGTGGCACTAAGCCGCAGATTTATTACAAGACCAGGAAGTTTGCAGTTGATTAAATATGCCTTTGAAATGGCAAAGAAAAAAGGAACCAAACGTATTACCTGCGCACATAAAGCAAACATTATGAAGATTACGGATGGTTTATTTCTGCAGATATTTTATGAAGTGGCAAAAGATTATCCTGAATTAAAATCTGATGATATAATTATTGATGATTTGTGCATGAAACTGGTTACACGACCCGATCTTTTTGATGTGATTGTTTTAACCAATCTGCAGGGAGATATTGTAAGTGATCTGTGTGCGGGATTAGTTGGCGGACTTGGTTTTGCTCCATCGGCAAATATTGGTGATTATATCTGCATATTTGAAGCAGTGCATGGTACGGCTCCGGATATTGCAGGAAAAAATATTGCCAACCCTACTGCATTATTATTAAGTGGTATCAGCATGTTACGCCACATGGGATTGATGCAAAGTGCGGCAATTATAGAAAACGCATTGCTCTATACTTTAGAGCGGGGAATACATACCGGTGATTTTGGTGATAAATCAACACCTTCATTAAATACTACTGCCTATGCTGAAGCTATCATAAATAATTTTGGTAAAACCCCTGAACATGGCGCCAAACCTGTGTTGGCAGATATGGCGGCTACACAAACTATATTCAAACTTGAAAGGAACCCGATGATGGAATCTTCAGAAACAGAAAATGAAAAAATTATTGGTGTAGATTTTTTTATTGAAAGCAATGAGCAACCTGTTGTTATTGCCAATAAATGTTTACGGCATGCAGGTGTCAAGTTTAAACTGGTAAACATTAGCAATCGCGGTACGCAGGTGTGGCCAACAGGTTCTGTATATACTAATCTCGTTAACCAATATAATGTACGTTTTGAAAGTATTGATGATATGCCGCTTAACCAACAGGATGTTCTCGGCCTGTATATTAGTTTGAGTGGCAACTTTAAAATATGCTCCAGCGAGTTACTGAATATGTGGGGTGATAAAAGAGCTTATAGTTTGGCACAGGGACAATAACAGTAAGCATTTGACAGTAGGTATACTATCTGACGTTGAATTTATGTTTTCATGAAATTGAATACTGAAGATTACAAACGCAAACTTCAAACTGAAGACCGAAGACTGGCAACTGCCAATTGAAAACTGAAGACTGCTTCTCATTTCTTTTTTATACCAAGCAATCTTTTTACACGCATTGAAAGTTCTGCATTATTAAAAGGCTTAGTGATAAAATCATTTGCGCCCAGTGATAATGCTTCCAGCACTGTTGCTTCCTGATCAAGAGCAGATAAGACAAGTATAGGCACTTTTATTCCTGATGAACGAACAATACTTATTAATTCGAGACCAGAAGTAAAAGGCATTACTATATC
>WNFY01001223.1_pt1 | contig 24196 bp, 28 predicted proteins | sample 5400091 | NCBI WGS metagenome assembly WNFY01 (sample SAMN13153364, study PRJNA577476) | soil metagenome | isolation source: 60 cm soil or saprolite under grassland replicate 1 | place: USA:California | collected 2016-06-15 | reverse complement strand
GCTTCGAGAACGTCTTAGCCAGTACCCCGATGGAGATCCGGTCCGGCAGCCGCTCCCGCGCCGCCTTCGCCTCCCGCGTCAGTCCCGCCACAAGCCAAGATCATACCATGATGATCTCTTAAAGACGCGCCATTGGGGCGGCCCTGGACCCTCGAGGATCCCGCCAGCTACGAGTCCGGCTCCAACCCCACCGGCTGGCCGCAGTTCGAGACTACCGCCACGGACGTTCGACAAATACCACCTCCTGGCAGCGTGGCGCAGCGGTGGCTGGTCGAAATACAGCCTTGCCTTGACGACGCGGACTTGCCGGACGGCATCGTCAACCATCCCGACCGCATCGAAGACGTCGTCACCGAGAACGTGGCAACCGAGCTCACTCGCCTGATCCGCGCGGCGGGCGGACTCCCGCCAGAGCTATCCGACGGGGTACAGATCCTGTTTCAGCAATCAGCACGGTAGGATCTGTCGGTACGAAACGACGAAGACCGTGGATTGGCTCGGACCCTCGGTCCCGTGGTGGTCGTTGACGTCAACGGCTACGACGAACGACAGTGGAGCGAGAGCGAACAGGATCGGGCGGTCCTCGGGATCGTCGCACAACGCCGTGAGCCGGATCCTGGAGAATTCATCGAATCCCCGGCATCCGGCGATCCCGGAACTCCAGCGTCTCGTCGATGAGGCGCGGGACCTGGCGCCCTTTCCCTGACGGCCGCCGAGTGCCTCAGGAACAGCCAGCGACAAGGCTGGCTTCCACCCAGGCGCTTCGTTGCCGTGCCACACCTGCTGGCCGAGGCATGTTCAGCACACGGCGAACGAGCGCGGGCGACCGGCTCCAGGCTTGTCGCTCCCGACCAAGAGCCGCGGCGCCCGACGGATCGACCAGGCCGCAGGTCGCATGCCCAGGCGACCCAACCGGCCGTTGCGCGCGGATCGCTGGCCCTTTACCGCTGAGCCCACCCTCGCAACCGCCCAGCAGCCGCCCGACGATCAAGAAGCCCAGGGTCCGCACGACCCGAGCCGCGATCATGCCAGACCGCATCGCCGCTGCTCACAGCGCCAACCCTGACCTGGCACCCCTCACGAGTACGCCACTCGACTCGAACGCGCCAACGGCGGAGTTGCACCCCACAGGATCAACGAGGACACGTGTCCGCAGGCTGCGTATATCGGACGACCTTCTCGGCACCCACACGCCTGGCAGCTGCCGGGGCCGGCCGCCGGCTATGGGCCGGCTGGACGGACGACGTCGTAGGCCAGGCCGCTGGACGTGTCGCCGCGGCCGACCCGGCGCTGCATCCGCCACCACACGTACGGGCGGCCGGTGTGATCGCGGGCGTGTGCGCTGCCGGCCCGCAGCAGCACGCCATCCCGCGGGACCAGCCGGTCGGGCAGCTCCGCCGCGACCGTGCCGGCGAGCCGGCCGCGCAGGGCGGGCCCGACCGGGGCGCGGACCAGGGCGACGCCCTCGCCGGCGGAGGCGGTCGGGCTGTACGGCACCCAGTGCGGTGGCGGCGTGACCGACAGGGTCCACTGCAGCGGCTGGTCGGGCTCGGCCGGCTCCGGGGTGGGCAGGTCGGCGGGCAGACCGTCCTCACGGGACACCGCGAACCCGTCGCCGCCGGCGTACCGGGCCTCCACCAGCCAGGCGAGGTTGGCCATCTCGTCCCGGACCAGCTGCCCCTCGTCGGTGGGCTCGCCCAGCACCGGCGCGAGTGGGCGGGCCGGGACCAGCAGCGCCGGCCGCGCACCGGGCTGCTCGCCGCGCCGGTCGGTCAGCGTGAACATCCGCCAGGACGCCCAGCCGGGGGTGGCCACGCCGGCCGCCGGCGGCACCGACGTGCGGACCCCGAACGAGTCGACGACCAGCAGTTCGGTGACCGCGGTGAGGCTGTCGGCCGGCACCCGGATGGGGATGAGGAAGAAGTCGTTGCCGTACGCCAGCGCGTACCCCACGACCAGCAGCCTGGCCAGGTCGGCGGCGGAGGCGTCCACGGCGCCCAGGTCGATCGCCGCGTCGTCGGTCTCCCACCAGCGCGGCGTCGGCATCCCGGGGAACCGCAGGACGGTCGGCACCAGCGTCGGGGTGGCCTGCTCCACCGGCGCCGGCGCTGCCGGGTCGGCGGGTGCGGTGCCGACCCGGTCGAAGGAGTACCAGTCCAGCTCCGTGCCGTCGTGGGTCACCGCGAGCAGCTCGGTGCCGGCCGCCTGGTCGCTGGACGCCGCGGCGGCGGTGAGCCGGGGATCCAGCGTGCTGCCGCTCCACACCGCGGGCAGCACCGGCTCCTGGACGGTGGCGTCGCACCAGGCGACCCAGCTGGCTGCGGCGGCCCGGATCGCGTCGGCGCGCTGCGGGTCCGGTGTGGACAGTCTGCGCCGCGCCGGCATAGAGGTGCCGCTCGTCGTCGAAGAACAGGTACCCGCCGCCGCCGACGTTGCCAGGCCTTGATCGCCAGCCCCACCCCGGTCGGTCCTTCGTGTCGACCGCCCGGTGCACGCCGAGCAGCCCGCCCAGCCCGTTGAGCGTGAACCCCTAGCCCAGCGCGATCGGCGGGAATTCCGCGGTGACGAGTACGTTCGCGCGCGTGTTCAGCATCGGTCGCGACGACGAGCGGGTGTTAGCCCGCGGCGCCGGGGCCGACCAGCCAGTCTGCGGGCTGACCGTGCGGTCGAGCGCCGGGGAGGTCGAGGCGCTGGTCAGCGGCGGGCAGTCGTAGTTCAGGCCGGCCTGGGTTGGAAGGTGGGCGAAGGCGGTGAGCAGCCGACGAGTGACATGGGCTGTCGGCGTGGTCGCCGCTGGTGTTCCCGGCTGATCGCAAGGCTCGACGCTGCCGGGGTGGTGCGGCCGACGCGCCGGGCCGGGTGGTGACCGGTGCATGATCAGCAGGTGTACCGCTCGATGAGCGTGCGGGTCACACCGGCGGCGGTGCCGGTGTAGTAGTAACCCACCGCCCAGACCGACGTGCTGGCGTGCGCGACGCCGAGCAGGACGTTGGCGATGGCCAGGGTGGTGCTCGGCGACGGGTTGGCGTTGCCGGCTGCCAACTGGTGCCATTCGGTGCCGGTGAAGCCCAGCGCGAGGGTGAACTGTCCTGAGTAGCCGACGGCGATCACGTCGGTGTCGGCGCGGACCGCGACGCCGGTGAGGACGCCGAGCCCGAGCGCGGCCGCGGACTGCTGCTGCCATCCGGTACCGGTGAAGCGGTATCCGATCGGGTATGGCCCGTACGGAGCGCCCTCGGACGGATTAGCGGCGTAGGAGCCGACCGCCCACACTGTCCCGGGCAGGGCGTCCACGTCGTTGGCGAACTGGGCGCCGGCGGCGGGGACGGTCCAGGCGGTGCCGTCGAGGTGCCACGGGTCGTAGTCGCCGACCGCCCACACGTCGGTGGCCGACAGGGCCACCATGCCGGTACAGGTGGAGGAGGCCCAGAACTCGAAGTTCGGCGGCCCGGGCCGCACCGACCACGACACCCCATCGAAGTGCAGCAGCAGACCACGCGCGCTTACCCCGGCAAATGGGGAGCCGCCCACGGCCCACACGTCATTGGACGCGACGGCCGTGACGTCGAGCAGCGCGTTGTAGGCGCCGGGGAACGTGTAGTTCGGGCTGTCCACGATCGACCACGCGGCGCCGTTCCAGTGCATGGTCAGTGTCTGGTACGGGTCGTCGTAGCTGACCGTGTATCCGACCGCCCACACGTCGTCGGCGGCGATCGCGGTCACCCGCGCAACGAGTTGATCTGGTTGCGGCCGGTGCCGGTCAGCCGGTTCGGGCTCGGCATCGTCGTCCAGGTCGTGCCGTCGTAGTGCTGGATCAGCGTGCGCACCGCCCCGCCGCCGTCGACGGTGTACTCACCAACGGCCCAGGCGTCGGTTGCCGACAGCACGGCCACGTCGAACAGCGTGTTGTCCAGCCCGCTCGCGTTCGGACTGGCAACCACCGCGAACCCGCACGCCGGGGCGGGCGTCGGCGACGCAGACGGCGACGGGGATGGCGACGGCGAGGGGGAGGGGGAGGGAGACGACGACGGGGAGGGCGACGGAGATGGTTGAGGCCCCGGCGGCCGTTTGGCATCCGCCGGGCGACGCCCCGATACCCGACAACAGCACAGCAGCCGCAACCGCGGCCACGCCCGCCAATACCCGGCGACGCACCGGCATCGTCCCGGCCATGCCTTCACGCTATGCGGCGCAGCCGCCGGCAACCCTTACAGGACAGTGACGTCGCTCTGATCGCGGCTACCAGTGGGTGAGGGTTCGCGCAGGACGGTCAGGGCGTGGGTGGCCGGCACGCAGGGTCTCAGCGCAGGGATGCGACGCCGATCGCTGCTCCCGGGAGGGGTTCCCCGTCGGAGTGCCTGCGCGGGCGCGGCGGGCCGCCCGGTCGCGGCCCGTGTCCGCATCGAAGCCAGCGGTCGGCGAACCGGTCGCCGCGCGGCAGCCCTCGGCAGTCGAGTCGCGGCGCCGCCGCTGGCGCATCCGATAGCGTCGTGGCCGCACGGCAGGAATCCAACGAGCGGGCTACTGCTCAGGCCGTCGTACGGGCGGGAAGGCGCAGTCGTGATGGCTCTACGAGGTGAGACGTAGGCGAGTACGCAGCGTGACGAACACGCCCATGTCGCCAAGCCCGCCCGCAGCGGCGGATGCGGTCGGCTGATCATGAAAGGTTCCATCGGCGGTGTCCGGTGCGCTGTTCCATGTGATAGCCCAGGTCATCCGCCGCCATATCGCCGAGCACAGGACGGTTCCGGTCTGCCCCCGTTACGGCCAAGCCGAGCGGGCATGGTGCGAACCACTGGCGTATCTGTTTCAGGGGCTGCAAGGCGGCAGCCGGTGGCGATGTCGGTCACGATGGTCCGCGACCTCGTCCGCCGTGCCGCCAAGGCTCTCACGTCGACGCGTCCTGAATTCGTCGGTGTCCGGTTCTCTCCCCGTGATTTCCGCAGGCTGTTCGCCACCACCTTGGTGAACAACGGCTTGCCCATCGACACACGCGGGTATGTCGCCGTATTCGACGAGGACGTCGTTCGCCGCTACCAGGTGTTCCTCACCGGCGCTGGGTCCGGTGCCCCGGCCAGCGAGCAGCGCACGCCCATCGGGGCAGAAACGGCCGAATTGGAGTAGCACTTCGGTAGCCTGGGTCGAACTTGGATCCTGCGGGCGATGTCTCCATGACGCAACGATTCCGCTTGACCTCCGTACTGGGCGGGGCGCTGGTCCTCCTGTCGGCCAACTAACTGAGCCGGGCCGTGCAGTTCACCGCCGACCAGGGGTATCACGTTGTCCGCGAGGGTGCCGGTCTTGTCTTGGTCGGCGGCCGGCCGTGCCGCGGATACCCGGTCGCGGAGCGCCTCTACGACCGATTACCGGCACGAGCGGCTCGCAGCGACTCGGTAGCGGTCAGGAGGGAGGCGCCGAGCAGCACGCTGTCCTTCAATAGGGCCTCGCCCAACATGGACAGCTGCGGCATCCCCTGCCCCTCCTGCCAAGCCTCCGGCGTCGTGACCAGGAAGCTGAGCGTACCGAGCATCATCCCCGCGGCCCCGAAGCTGCCAACCGCCGAGGCTCGCGGCGCGAACGGCTTGGCCGCGATCAAGGAGCCCAAGGTTATCTGCGTGACCCCGATGAGTCGCGCGAGCTTCTGTGCGCCCAGCTTCTCACGAAGCCGCGAGGTCAGTGGACTCGCGGTGACCAAAGGCTCTGCGTTCTGGACCTCGTAGTCTTTGAACTTAAGGGCCCCGACCCACAAGAAGGTCGTCGCCAGCCCGCAGCGCATGACCGAGAATCCTACGGAAGCTAGGCCGCTAACCGGTGCGTGTCGTGTGCCCATATTTGCTCCTGGTCGCCAGTCGCCAGCCGGGTTTGCCATTATGCACCTACCCGCTGGAGTCTTCACGCGCGCCTGGGTGCGGCTCGCCGCTCAAGGCAACCGTAAGAGTGATCTTGATGCCCAGGTCGGCCAGGTCGCAGTACAGGCGGCGTAGTCGGCCGCGGCGGTGGTAGCCAAGTTGGTGCTGCCAGGGGTCTGCGGGCTGGCAGCACCGCGCGGAAGATGGCCTCCAGCTGCTGGTGCCGGGGTTGAGGGCTAGGGCATATGTCGATGTCAGCGAGCGCGGCCATGCGACCCTCGGGCTGGCCGGCTTGAACGCGCAGCCGTTGTGGCCGTCCTGACGGCGGCCTGTTGATCAGGCGCCAGCGAGCGGCATCTGCTCCTTGTCGCTGGCAGCAGGATGGGCAGCGGTTACCGGGCTACTGGGTCCCAGCCGCGCAGGTGCCTGACCGACTGGCGGTACTCCCACTCGATGGCGTCTTTGAGCAGGTGGGCCAGCCGCCCGCCGCTGGTGATGCCGGCGATGTCGGCGACCCCGCGGCGGGTCCCGACCGAGACGACGAACCCCTTGTCGTGGAAGGTGAACGCCTCCAGCGGCCTGCCCTTCAGCTCCGCGTCCAGGTTGCGGGCCACCGTCTCGCCCTCCTCCAGCGCCACCTGCGCCAGCGGGGGCAGCACGTGCCCGGTACGCGGATCGGTCACCGAAGCGAGGTCACCGGCGACATAGATCTCCGGGTGGTCCAGCACGCGCAGGTACCGGTCGACCTTGACCCGGCCGTTGTGGCCGGTCGGCAACCCCGAATCGGCCACAATCTCGGGTGCTTTCACCCCACCGGCCCAGACGAACACGCCGCCCTCCACCAGCTGGCCGTCCTTGAGCCGGAAGCCCTCCTCGGTCGCGGCGGCGATCGCCGCGTTCGTGCGGACCTCAACCCCAAGATCAGAAAGGATCCTGCTGGCCTTGTCGATCAGCTGCGGTGAGGAACCGGCCAGGATGGTGGGGCCCGCCTCGACCAGCAGCACCGCGGGCCGGTCGGCCGGCAGGCCGTGCCGGCTGGCCACCTCGGGCAGCACCTCGGCCAGCTCGCCGGCCAGCTCGACCCCGGTGGCGCCACCGCCGCCGACCACCACAGTCGCCAGGCGGCGCTGCCGCTCGGCGTCGGCGGCGGCCGTCAGCGCTGTGCTGACCGCCGCCCACACCCGCTCGGCGTCGCTGGCCGAGTACAGCGACAGCGTGCGTTCGGCCAGGCCGGGGATGGCGAAGTCGTTGGGTCGGCTGCCCAGCGCCAGCACCAGCCACCCCCAGCCGATCGGCCCAACCCCGGTGAGCAGCCGCCGGCCGGCCAGGCCGAAACCGTTGATCTCGGTCTGCACGAAGCGGACCCGGGTGGCCAGCATGTCCTGGAGCGGGATGCGCACCGCGTCGGCAGCGCGAGTGCCGCCGGCGACCCGGGGCAGCTCGGTGAGCACCTGGTGGTAGTCGTGCCGGTCGACCAGGGTCAGCTCCACCCTGGGGTTGTCGCGCAGCTTGGCCGTCAGACGCAAGGCGACGTGCAACCCGGCGTAGCCCGCGCCGGCGACCACGATCTGACCGCTGCTGCCGGCGGTGGATGCATTCACGGCGTTCTCCATAGGTGTTGGCCGCCGTCCGGCGAAGTTGGCTTCCGGCTGGTCACACATCTGGGTGCCAGCCGGGCGCTGACCTCTCCTTCCTTGCCGGACGCAGAGACCAGCGCCTCGGTCTCGATGCCGGCCAGTCAACCGCATCCAGTCGGCTGCCGGAGACAGCGGGGCCGCCGACCCGGCCAAGGCCGCGGGCAGTGCGCGGCAGCCGCGTCCTCGCCCACCGAGCGGAGTCTTCCCTCGAGCGACCGACTCGCGGCGTGAGCTGTTGTTGATCTTGCATCGGTGCCCGTGTGCGCCGCTGAGTATGCCGGCCGGACCGTCGTCGGGCCAGGTATGGGTCAGTAGCGTTCCACGAGGTGCGAACGGGTGGCCGGCAACTCGTACGGGTCGGGCCAGAAGTCGGTGATCCGGACGATACGGTCGTCTGTGTCGAGTTCGAAGAAGCACAGCCCGGGCTGGGTGCCGTCCGCGCCGGTGAACTCGATCCAACTCGCTGCCTGCCAGTCCTCACCGACGATCCGCTGCACCCTCAGGTGCCAGTCGCCGGGGAACCCCTCCACGTTGAACCGCACGTACGCCGCCCGGCCCCGCACCCGCTCCCGGGTCTGCGGACCCTCGTACACCACATCCTCGGCGACCAGCTCACCGAACTGGCCCAGTCCCTGGCCTCCGCCGCAGCCCAGTACTCCGCCACCACCTGCCTCGCCCTCGTCATGACCGCAACGCTACGGCCCGACACCGACAAAACCGCTCCCACCGCCGCAGCAGGTGCCTCCCGCGCCGGACGCACGGCGGCGGAAGAGCTTGGGGCGGTCATGCGACGTGAGGCCGTCTCTTTCGTGCCCTATCGGAGCGGATTGGCCGCGCTTGTCGGTGTGCTGATGCGGCCGTGTACCCGCCCATGGCGGGCAGGCTGGTGAGGTGGTGTGGCGGCTTGCCAGGGGATCACCTGCGGGGTCAGCGGATCGGACCGGTTGGTGGCGTGGGCTGGTGTAGCCGGGCTGCGCGGAGCGCGAGGTAGCGCTGCTCGGGAACGCTGGCGGTCATTCTCGCGGCCTGTAGGTAGGATTCGCGGGCCGCTGCCGCGTCGCCGGCGCGTTCGAGCAGGTGCGCCCGGACCGCTTCGACGCGGTGGGTGTGCGCCATCCGGTCGTCGGCGTCGAGCGTGCCGAGCAGGGCGAGACCGGCTTTCGGGCCGTGCACCATGGCCGGCGCGACCGCGCGGCTGAGCGTGACCACCGGCCCGGGCGCCACCTGGGCGAGCACGTCGTAGAGCGCGAGGATCTGCGGCCAGTCGGTCTGCTCGGCGGTCGGGGCCTCGTCGTGCACCGCGGCGATCGCGGCCTGCAGCTGGTGGGGGCCGACCGGGCCGGTGCCAGCGTCCTGGCAAGCAGCGCCAGACCCTCGGCGATCTCGGCGGTGTCCCACTGTTCCCGACGCTGCTGGTCGAGTGGCACGATCGATCCGTCGGCGGCGGTGCGGGCGGCCCGGCGGGCGTCGGTGAGCAGCATCAGCGCAAGCAGCCCGGCGACCTCGGCCTCGCCGGGCAGCAACTGGTGCAGCAGCCGGGTGAGCCGGATGGCTTCGGCGGTCAGGTCGGCCCGGTGCAGCGCCGGCCCCGAGCGGGTGGTGTACCCCTCGTTGCAGACCAGGTAGAGCGCACGTGCAGGACGACGCCGAGCCGCTCGGCCCGGTCCGCCAGCGGCGGCAGCTCGAAGTGGCCGCCCGCGGTTCGGATGCGCTGCTTGGCCCGGCTGATCCGCTGCGCCATGGTGGCCTCGGGCACGAGGAACGCGGCGGCGATCTCAGCGGTGGTCAGCCCGCCGACGGCGCGCAGGGTGAGCGCGAGCTGCGACGCGGGGGACAGCGTGGGATGGCAGCACAGGAACAGCAGCACGAGCGTGTCGTCCTGGTCGGCGGGCGGCTGGACGACCGGAATCGTCTTCCATTCCGGAGCGACGCTGCCCGCCTGACCCTGTGGAAAGACGAACTCCTCCAGCGAGTCGTGCAGCAGCAGTTCAACGCCGTCCGCGTCGAACCTCAGCTCGCCCGGCACACGCCGGTGCGGGGCGCCGGGCAGCCAGAAGATGCCACCCGCTGCGAAGTGATCCACGTTGTCCGTCCATCCGGTCTGCACGGTGCACCACCTGCAGCGGGGGCGGCCGCGCTCACCGCAAGGCTGCTGTGTACCGCCGCGAGACCGAACGGCCGACCGCCGCCCCAAGACTGGCGCCCGGCTACCAACAGTGTCCAACGGCCCGGCGCCGGCACCAAGCAGGCCCGACCGGCAAGCAGCGTGAGCGGGTATTGAATCATCATCGCTCGAGAGCCGGGATTAAGGCGGTGTCTCAGGTGGCCTTGGCCCATCTGCGGTCGGGCGCGCGGGTTGCCCGGGAGGTGCTTTGGGTACACGGTCCTTCGGCGGGCTTCAGCTGAGCTGTTCGGCCAGTCCGACGATGATGCCCTCGGGCCCGCGAACGTAGCAGAGCCGATAGCTATCCTCGCACTGCGCCAGCTCGCCGACGAGTTCCGCGCCGTGGGTGCGCAGGCGGGCAACGACGTCCTCGATGTCGTCGACGGCGAACATGATCCGACGAATGCCCAGGGTGTTCGCCGGTGCATCCTTCGGCTCGGCGCTGATCGCCTTCGGTTCGTGGAACATCGCCAGCTCGATTCGGCCGTGCCCGTCCGGAGTCCGCAGCATCGCGACGTCCTGTCGGACGTCGTCGATCCCGATGACACTCTCCACCCAACGTCCCTCGATGGGCCCCTTGCCCTCCAGCTCCATGCCAAGCTCGACGAAGAACGAAATAACAGCGTCAAGGTCGTCGACAACGATCAGGACGTTGTCCATCCGCTGGATCGTCATGCTGGGTCTCCTTGGTGTTGTACGGCCACGGTGGCCCATCCGCTCCTGAGACGGAGCCGCCAGAGCGTTCTCGACATCGTTGAACATCTTCTTCGGGAACCTCTAGACGCGGCAGCGCCCATCACGCGTCAGCCGTACCGCTCCGGACGAAAGACCGCACTCGGGCTTGTCAAGGTGCGTGCGGTCCCTGGGGTGGGGGTGCGGATCGCGGCGGTGATCTTCCTGTCGATTCGGTCGAGCATCGGGCGCAGCGCGGTCATGAAGGTCGTCTGCGCGACCGTCACGAGCACATGCTCGACTTCTTCGCGCAGGGCGAGGGTCGGCGGAAGGTAGTTGAGGTTCTCCCGACGCAGCTCTGGGCGAGCCAGCAGCGTTCGTCGTCGGGTTCGCCGAGACCGGGGACGGGCCGCCGGCTCCCGGCGCGGATCCCAGGACGGGCAACGTCGGGCCCGACGGCCGCCTTGCCCTGCTGCTCGCTCCACGAGCCGGCCGTGGCCGCACGGATTCACCGGTTGGTCGACGCGCGGCGTCAGAGGTCCTGCAGCGGCTCGGCGGCAGGTCAGGCCTCGGTGTCGCGTGCGGGTCGACCCGGGTCCGGGTGAGGGCCGTGCAGGTAGCTCGCCGTTTGAGCTGCGGTGAGGACGTCAGGGTGGACCCGCCGGTAGTGCTCGGTCAGCACAGCGCTTGCCTGTCCCGGCCTGTGCGCCACGGTCTGGTGACAGACCTACCGGGAGAGGATCTTGGACGGCGGGGGCGTCACTGGTCGTTCGGTAGATTCACGCGTGTGGTTCGCGCCCGCATTCCAGACCGGCTGGCCTGGGCTGTGCAGGCGCTGGACATCTCCCCCGGGGACCGCATCCTGGAGATCGGCTGCGGCAACGGTGCCGCGGTCTCCCTCGTCTGCGACCGATTGGCCGGCGGATGCATCACCGCGATCGACCGCTCCGCCACCGCGATCGACCGCGCGACCCGCCGCAACGCCGCTCATGTCAGCTCAGGCAAGGCCGTCTTCGGGCACACCGACCTGGCTGGATTCGCCCCCTCCGGGCAGCGGTTCGACACCGTCTTCGCGGTCAACGTCAATGTGTTCTGGGTCGCGGCGGCGGAGACCGAGTGGCGAACGGCCAGCGACCTGCTGCGCCCGGCCGGCGTCCTACACCTGTTCTACGAGACACCCACCGAGGCGCAACTGCGTCGCCTGGCCGAGATCGTGACGGCGGCCATGACCGACCACGGCCTCTCCCCGGCCACCACCGTCAACCGATCATCACGGCTGCTCCACATCACCGGACGACTTGGTCATCACACTCGGTAACATTCCCTCGACCACCAAGCGCAGCCCGACCAGCGGCGTGAGCGGTTGCTCGATCAAGGTGCCGGGAGCGGTCACTCCGGTATCGCGTAGGCTCCGGCGGCGATGTCTTCGATGAGGGTCGGGCCTGTCGGTGTCCAGCCGAGCAGTTGTTGGGTGCGGGTGCTGGATGCGGTGAGGTTCATGGCGAAGAAGCGTCCGATCCAGCCGAAGTGGGCCTCGGCGTCCTCGGGCGTGACCGAGACGGTCGGCAGGCGGAGATGGTCGCCGATGGCGGCGGCGATGTCGTGGGAGGGGAGACCGGCCTCGGCCACCGCGTGCATCCGCGACCCCGCCGGGGCCCTGTCCAGGGCGAGTCGGACCATCCGCGCGGCGTCCGAGCGGTGCACGGCCGCCCAGCGGGTCGAGCCGTCGCCGATGTAGCCGGCGGCTCCACGCTCTTTGGCGATCGTCGTCAGCCTGGCGGTGAAGCCGTGGTCGCCCACGCCGTGCACGGTCGGGGCGAAGCGCAGCGCCACCGGGCGGACCCCTCGGTCGGCGTAGGACAGGGCGAGGTTCTCGCTGCCGCCGCGCATCGAGTCGGCACCGTGGTGTGGTGAGGCGTCGTCCTCGGTCAACGGTCGCCCGGTGCCGCCGCCGGCCAGCCCGGAGGCGAGCAGGAACGGTCGGTCGCTGCCGGCGAGCGTGTCGAGCATCCGAGCGACGGCGGCGTGCTCGCTGCGGCCGGCGCCGGCGTAGTCGGAGAAGTCGTGTTTGAAGGCCAGATGGATGACACCGGCGGCGGCCGCCGCGCCGGCGGCGAGGCTGTCGAGGTCGTCGAGGCTGCCGCGGTGGGCGGTGGCGCCCTTGGCCTCGAGGGCGGCGGCCGCCTCGTCGGAGCGCGCAAGGCCGACGACCTTCTGCCCGCGGGCGAGCAGCTCGTCGGTGACGGCCGAGCCGATCCAGCCGGAGGCGCCGGTGACGAAGACGCGCATGGCAGGCTTCCCTTCCGCATGGTATGTCAGCGACTGACATCGACACTAACACCGGATGTCAGCGGCTGTCATCACCTACACTCCTCAGAATGGGCCGCTGGGAGCCGGACGCGCAGGGGCGGATGATCCGCGCCGCGGTGGAGCTGTTCGCCGAGCGCGGCTTCGACCAGACGACCGCCGGCGACATCGCCGAGCGCGCCGGCGTCACCGAGCGCACCTTCTTCCGGCACTTCACAGACAAGCGCGAGGTCCTCTTCGACGGCTCGGAGACCATGCAGCGCACGGCGTACCACGCGATCCTGACCGCGCCGGCCGACCTCTCGCCGCTCGACGCGGCGCTGGCCGGGATGGTCGCAGCCGGCCGCTTACTGGCCGACCGTCACGACCACGCCGTCCGCCGCGCCGGAATAGTCGCGGCCACCCCGAGCCTGCAGGAGCGCGAGCTGCTCAAGCTCGCGGCGATGGCCGACGCGACCGGCGACGCGCTGCGCCGCCGCGGCGTGACCGAGCCCACCGCCAGCCTCGCCGCCCACAGCGCAGTGACCGTCTTCACCGTGGCGTTCGCCCGTTGGGTCTCAGCGGACGAGCCGCCCGACTTCGCCGACTGCGTCGCGGAGGCCGCGGCGGCACTGCGCGCGCTGACGTGACGGGTACTGGTGTCATCTCACCGACCGGCTCGCCGCCGATAGTTCACCCCCTGCCAACGACCCACGCCTCAGACCCGTCACTTCGGGTCCTCCGGGCCAACGCCCTGTTGACCCTGCGGGCACAGCGGCGAGGCGAAGCTGTTGTCTGCGAACCAAACATGGTATCCGTCTATCTCCGGGCCGCCCATGTTATCGTCAGTTCGAGGCCGAAGAGTGCGAGGGCGAAATAGAGCTCGCCTGGCTCGGTGTGCAGGAAGTCTGACTCCCACGCGTTGCACTTCCTCACCGTTGGCCAGAACCGACGTCTTCTCGGAGTCGTATATTCGTCGTTTATGGTACGGCCAAGTAGGCGGTGCTCCATATCGTGCGTGCCTGCGGATCTCGTCAACCTGAACCTCATCGACGACGCCGGCCATCCCGCCTGGGGATAGGAGTGCCCGAGCTCGGGTAGGCGATCGCGGCGGGCCGCCGAACGTCATCGACCGGCGACTGCCTCCGGAGATTGGTCGTTTGTGTTCGACGGGGGCGGTTGAGTCGGCGCCAGGAGTTTTGCGCGAATGTCGGCCTTGAGGACTTTACCGAGCCTGGAACGCGGCAGGTCGGGCCATATTTCGATCTGTTTCGGGGTCTTCACGCTGCCCATGCGGGCCTTGACGAAGGCGGTGATCTCCGTGGTGCTGACGTGATGATGGGGGTTGACCTGGATGACGGCGGTGACGCGCTCTCCCCATTTGTCGTCGGGCAGCCCGATCACGGCCGCCTCGTAGACGTGCGGATGTTGCATCAGCGCCTGCTCGACCTCGGCCGAGTAGACGTTGTACCCGCCGGTGATGATCATGTCCTTGGCACGGTCCACGATGTACAGGTAGTTGTCCGGGTCCAGGTATCCGATGTCTCCGGTGTGGTGCCAGCCGTGGGCGGACACCTCGGCGGTCGCAGCTGGATTCTTGTAGTAGCCGGCCATCACCAGCGAGCTGCGCACGACGATTTCCCCGCGCTGGCCCGGGGGCAGCAGGGCGCCCGAGCCGTCCATGATGGCCACGGTGACCAGCGGTGCGGGCCGGCCGGCCGAGCCGAGCCGGGCCTCGGCCACGGAGCCGTCGGGCAGGAAGTGCTCGGCCGGGGACATAGTCGAGATCATCATCGGCGCCTCGGACTGCCCGAACAGCTGGGCCATGACCGGACCGAAGACCTCCAGCGCCTCCCGCAGCCGGGCCACGGACATGGGTGCCGCGCCGTACCAGAAGCACTGCAGGGAGCGGCAGTCGGTCGACCGCACGGCCGGATGGCCAAGCAGCAGATAGATCACCGTCGGCGGCAGAAAGGTATGTGTCACCCGGTGGCGCTCGATCAGCGCGAGGAATTCCCCGACGTCGGGGTGAGCCATGATCACGATCTGGCCGCCCAGGGTCATGATCGGGAAGCACAGCACGCCCGCGGCGTGCGTCAATGGGGCCAGGGCCAGGTAGGTCGGGCGGCCGCTGAACGGGTAGCACATCAGGGTCAGCGCGGTCATCGTCTCGATATTGCGGTCGGTGAGGACGACGCCCTTGGGTGTGCCGGTGGTGCCGCCGGTGCCGACGAGCATGGCGACGCGGTTGGCCCCGGCGTCGAGGTCGAGGCCGGGGTCCGTTTCGACGTCGGTGCCGCTGACCCATTCGTCGAACGCGACAGCGATCGCGGTAGTGCCGTCCAGACAGACCAGGACCGTCAGCCCGGGCAGCCGCGGGGTGATCTGCTCGACCAGCGGGGTGAACGTGTTCTGGAAGATCAGGCAGGTGCAGTCGAACAGGTCGAGCAGGGCGCGGTTCTCCTCGGCCTCGTTGCGGGGGTTGATCGGGCACCAGACCGCGCCGAGCCGGGAGATGCCGAAGACGCAGGAGAACGCGACCGGGTCGTTCGCCGAGAGGATCGCGACCATGTCCCCGGCCCGCACCCCCGACCGCCGCAGGGCTGCCGCGACCCGCATGCTGAAGCCCTGCACGTCGGCGTAGGTCAGGGTGCGGTCGCCGGCTACCAGGCACGGCCGGTCGGGGCCGAGCGAGGCACCCTTGTCCAGGTAGTCGACCAGCCTCATGGTGGGGGTGCCCCGGCTAGCGGTGGACTGTGAGGACCGGGTCGAGGACCAACCCGAAGCTGCGCAGCACCCCGAGCAGTTCGCGGTGGCCGAAGGACTGGCAGCCGGATGCGAGGCCGGCCCGCCGGGGCGGTTGCTGCAGCAGCGAGCACGCCGCGTACGCCTGCAGCAGCCCGGTCTGCTTGTAGTTCGAGTTGCCGTGGATCACGCAGTGTGCCCGCCCCAGCGGGCCGGAGGCGTGCACCGAGTCCAGCGAGGTGTTCAGCCGGGGGTTCTCCCGCGGCGGCATGCCGGCCTGCACTCCTGCGGCGATGGCGGCCAGCGCCGGGCCCTGCTGCTCGACGGGCAGCGTCTTGATCTGCTCCTCGACCATCTTGGTGGTGGCCACCACGCCCTGCATCACGGTGCGGTCGAAGACGCCCCCGGCGGCGCGGCAGTTGGCGACCCGTGGGTCGTCCTTGAACCAGACCGGGTGGCTGGTGCCGCCCCAGGGCAGCGCGATAGCTGTCTCGTGCTGGCCCGGCACCACCACCTCGAACCTGGTCTCCGGGGCCCACTTGACGTACTGGTTCTCCTCCAGGCGGTACCAGTCCGCGGTCAGGATCGTGAAGATGGTCTGGGTGGAGGCGTAGGTCGGGAAGCCCTTCCACAGCACGAGAATGTCCAGGGTGTCCAGCCCCGGGTTCTCCAGGCAGATGTTCGCGGCGATCTCGCCGGTGGTGTACATCTGCGCGACGCTGGGCGCGATCAGCAGACCCTTCTCGGCGTACGGCTGGCCCCACCGCTGCTTGGCGTGTAGCAGCCAGTTCTGCTCGCCGGTGGTGTCCAGGTAGTGGCAGCCGGCGGCCAGTGCCGCCTCCGCGACGGTGTCGCCGTACTGGATGAACGGCCCGACCGTGTTGCAGACCACCCGGGCGCCGCGGAACAGGTCGGTGAGCGCGCCGACCTCGTGCTCGACCTCGGCGACGTCGTGGTCGACCGTCTCGACGCCGGGCACCTTGGCCAGCACCTCGTGCAGCCGGTCCTTGCTGCGGCCGGCCGCGACGAACGGCACGTTCAGCTCGCGTAGGTACTCGCAGATGAGCCTGCCGGTGTAGCCGGAGGCTCCGTAGACGACGACGGGCCTGCTGTCGGTCATGATCACATCCCCATCCCACCGTCGACCGGCAGGCCGGCTCCGGTGATGAAGCGGGCGGCGTCGGAGGCGAGGAAGACCACCGTGTCCGCCATGTCGGCGATCTCGCCGAGCCGCCCGAGCGGTGTCTGCTCGACCACCGCGGCGACCGCGGTCTCGGGGCTGTCGAACAGGCCCATCCGGGCGCAGTCGACGGCCAGCTGCATGCCCATCTCGGTCGGCACCAGGCCGGGGTAGACGCAGTTGACCCGCACCCCGTAGCCGAGCTTGCCGGCCTCCATCGCCGCCACCCGTGTCAGCCGGTCGACCGCCGACTTGGTCGCCGAGTAGCCGGCGATCCCCGGGAAGGCGATCGTCGCGGCGACCGAGGCGACGTTGACCACCGCGCCGCCGCGGCCCGCGGCGCCGCCCGGCCGCATGGCCCGGAAGGCGTGCTTGAGGCCCAGAGCGGTGCCGACGACGTTGACCTGAAGCATCCGGGCCAGGTCCGCGGCCTCTAGGTCGACGACCAGGTCGGAGATCTCGACACCGGCGTTGTTGACCAGGATGTCGAAGCCGCCGAGCTCGGCCGCGGTGGCCGACACCGCCGCCGCCCAGGAGGCGTCGTCGGTGACATCGAGGGCCACGAACCCGGTCGTGGCGCCGGCCTTGGCGATCTGCAAAGCGGTCTCCCGGCCGAGGTCATCGAGAATGTCGCCGATCATGACGGCGGCGCCCGCGTCGGCCAGCGCCTGCGCCATCCCGGCGCCCAGCCCTCGGGCCCCTCCGGTCACCAGCGCTCGCTTGCCGGTCAGGTCTGCTGCACTCATCGGCTGCCTCCTCGACGGTCCACCGTGGTGCGCCCGCCGCTGGTCGGCGCGGCCGGCGGCCGTCCGCGTGACGCGGACCACACCCTAGGAGCGTGTCTGGACAAGCGTCAAGGATTCCTTGGCCGAACGTCCAGACTTGGGTGGCCGTCGATACAGTGGAGCGGTTAGCCGACCAAGGACGGGATGGACAGTGACGAACGTGGCCGAGGTGCCCGGGGCGGACACGACAACCCGGCCCAAGCCGGGGTCCAACCGGGATCGGGTGGCCCGGCGGCAGGTCGACAAGTTCGCCGAGCGCCGGAACGAGCTCGCCGACGCGGCGCTGCAGACCCTGGCCGAACTCGGCTACGCCCGGACCAGCCTGCGCGAGATCGCGCAGAACTCCGCGTTCTCCCACGGCGTGCTGCACTACTACTTCTCCGACAAGGTCGACCTCATCACCCACTGCGTCAAGCGGTACAAGGCGCAGTGCATCCTCCGCTACGACCAGATCGTCGCCACCGCCACCACGGCCGAGGCGCTCGCCGACGGATTCGCCGAGGGGCTGGCCGGCACCGCCCGCGAGGACGCCCCGCTACACCGACTCTGGTACGACCTGCGCTCCCAGTCGATGTTCGAAGACTCCTTCCGCGCCGACGTCCTGGAAATCGACGACAGCCTGCTGCGAATGATCTGGCGGATCCTCAGCCGCTACTCCGAACTCACCGGCGCCCCGCTCACGGTCACCCAATCCGCGGCATACGGCATGTTCGACGGCCTCTTCCAACGCGCGCTGCTGCACCACCTCGCCGACGCCACCGACGCCCTCGACGCCCTGGCCAACGACGTCAGAAACCTCCTCCCCCAACTCGTCGACACCACCCGCACCGTCGAGGATCGAAACGGGTAAATCTGCCCGGACCCAGGCCACGGGCCGGTCACCGAGTGCCCGCGAGTGGATCACCGTTCGGCTTCGACAGTCGGAGGCCACCGGCGATGACTTCCCACCCGCAGCAGGCAGGGCTGGGGCAGCCTCGGAGTCGTCCGTGGAGCAGGCCAGCACGGCGGACGACGAAGGCGCCGCGGTGACCTTCAAACCGCGGGACGCGGCGTAGACTCGGATCGGCAGCTTGTAGTACCGGGCCAGGAGGTACGCCGCCAGCCGCAGCGGATCGGTACGGGCGCCGCACGCCGGTCGGCACGAGCTCGGAATGAACGTGTAGTCCAGGCGAGAGCGCCGCAGTCCGGTTACCGACAGCGCCCAACAGCCCGGCGCCGACGCCGGTAGCCGGCGCTTGCGATGCGGCATGAGCGTGCACACGGCCGGTGGCTGAGCACGCATATTTATGCATTGGGAGGGAGGTCTGAGGCGGTCGTCGCGAGTGGTGGTGTGGGGGGCGGCCAGCCGTCCGGCCCCAACCAGGTGTGTCGTCTCTGTTGGTGGGGTGTCCTGGTGTTCGCCCCCGAGCACCCCCGCCAGAGCGTGTTTCTCGGATGGCGCCGGGTGTGGTGGCGGTGCGCAATGGGACGGGGAGATTTCTCGAATGCCGAGTGGAGCGGCTGCGGCGGCTGCTGCCAACCGAGACCGTCCGGCGGGGTGGCCGATGGCGTGACCACCGGCAGGTGATCAACGGGGTCATCTGGCGGACCGGAGCCGGCAGGCCCTGGCGGACCTGCCCGAGCGGTACGCGCCCTGGCAGATCTGCTACAGGCAGTTCGCCCGCTTGCAGGCTGCGGCTGCCGGCCCCGCACCGCCCGGCGGAACCGGTCGTCACTGGTGTCCGCGCGGCTGCTTGGACGTGGCCTGGACGAGGTTCCCGAACCCGGCCAGAGCGAGCGCGCCGGCGACGGCCAGGGCGAACCCGGTTCCGGCGACCACCGCGGAATGCGGCCGGGTGGTGTCGCCGAACGACCAGACTCCTACCGCGGCCGGCGCCACGGTCTCGGTGACCACGCTGGCCGCGGTGGTCAGGGTCACCATGCCGGTCTGCAACGCGGTCAGGAAGCACAAGAATGCCAGCACCCCACCCGCCGCCAGCGCGTAGGCGGTCGAATCACCCACCAAGTGCGTCGGCGCGAGGCTGGTCAGCGTCCGCCCGGCCACCGCGACGACGCTGAAACCCAGCCCGGCCACCGTGCCCAGAACCGCCGCCCGCCGCACGCCGTGCAGCCGCCCGGCGGCGAACCCGCAGCCGGCGACCACCACAACGGCGACCCACAGTCCGATCCGGACGCCGGCGGCCGCCGCGACCGGGCTCTCCGACCCGGTGCCAGCCGCCAGCAACGCCAGACCCAGGCAGGCCGCCCCCACCGCCAGCCACTCCCGCCCCGCCAGCCGCAGCCGCAGCACACAGCTGGCCAGCACCGCGGTGACCGCAAGGTTGGACGAGACCGTGGCCTGCACGACGAACAACGGCAGGTGCCGCAGCGCGGTCAGGTGCGCGGCGAAACCGACCAGGTCCAGCCCGATGCTGGCGGCGAAAGGCAGCCGGGCGGCCAGCCGGAGCATCAGCCGGGGATGCACACCGACCTCGACCTGCGTCGACCCGGCCGCGACGGCCTGCAGCACATTGCCCACCCCGAAGCAGACCGCCGCCGCGACCGCCGCGGCCAGGCTGAACGGCACCCCCCACCGTAGCCACACCCACTCCGCCCCGGCCCGCCCTCACCGCAGCCCGGCTGACCCCGCCAGGTCAAGCTGGCCGCCCCGCCTCAGCAGGCGGGTTGCACTGGCCGAAGCGGGCGTTGAACACCGATCGGTGCGTGCGACCGCATCCCCTCGTCTCAGCCAAGATCAGGACTGAGGGCTAACGTGTAGGGCAAGCGGCCGTTGGCTGCCTGCCAGACCGCGGCGACGCGGTCAGCTTCGAGGCCGGAACATGACCAGACGCGACGACGCCGGCGAACTTCTTGAGGGTGACGGCGCCGAGGACACGACGCTCGATATCGACGGCGACAACACCGGGGACGCCGGGGACCGATACCGAGGCTCCCGTCGATTCGGCACCACCGCCGCGGAAGAGGCCCGAGGGCAGTCTCTGGACCAGCGGCTGGCCGAGGAGGAGCCGGACCCGGTCGAGGACGGACGGCAGCCTGAATGGAGCGATGACCGCCGTCAGCGCCGCGAGGTAGCCCAGTTGGTGACCGGCGGCCGTGGCTCGCACTCCCGGACCGATCCCGACCTCGTCGGGCTCGACCGAGACGATGCGGGCCTGTCGGCAGAAGAGGCCGCTCTACACCCGATTCAGCCACCGGCTGCGCAAGCGACGTCGGACCGGGACTGAGAGCCACCGACTCCGACCGACGTCGCAACCCACCACGGCCCGCGATCTGGCCGGACCGATCGACAGCCTCCGGGCACTGCCCGCACGGGCGGCACGTTGAGGGCAGGTCGGGAGCGGCTGCAACCGCATACCCTCCGGCGGGGAGGCAGACGGTCCCGGAACGTCAGCCGACCTCATGTCCCCCCGGCCCCGACGCCGGTCACACGACCGCGCCGCGCGGCGCCACCTCAACGGCGACAACGCCCCGTCCGTACAGCACGACGAGCCGGTCACCATGTCTGCCGCGAAGCACCCCGGCGTCCTGGGCGAGCGTTGAGATGGCGTGCTCGATCACCTCGTCTACGTCGGCGGTGTCGGGTTCCTCGTAGCTGACATCCGTGTGGTCGCCGCCGGTCAGCCGGACCCGCAACACAATCTCGGCCATGGCCGTGCACCCTAGTCGTCTGGCTGTCCAGCTAGCGTCGCGGCGGCTGCGGCCCACCGGCGGGCGCGTGGTGGGGAGCGGGCCGTTTCACCCGTGGTTCGGTTGCGGGCGGGGTACGCACCGGGGGTTCGGGAGGTGACGGTCGGCTGCGTCGCCGTCGAGCAACCGGGTGAGCCGGACGGCCTCGGCGGTCAGGTCTGTTCGCTGCAACGCCGGCCCCGAACTGGTGGTGTACCCCTCGTTGAAGACGAGGTAGAGCACGTGCAGGACCACGCCGAGCCGCTCGGTGCGCTCCGGCTCGGCCGGCAGCTCGAATCGGGCCCCGGCGCTGCGGATGCGCTGCTTGGCCCGGCCGATGCGCTTGGCGATCGTGGCCTCGGCAGCCAGGAACGCGGCCGCGATCTCCGCGGTGGTCAGCCCGCCGACCGCCCGCAACGTGAGCGCGAGCTGCGACGGCGGCGACAGCGCCTGATGGCAGCACAGGAACAGCAGTACGAGCGTGTCTTCCCGGTCGGCGTCGTGGAGGTCGGTGTCGTGGAGGTCGGCGGCCGGCGTGTGGTCGGTCGGGTCGAGCGCCGCCACGGTGTCGCGCCGACGCCGCGCGCTCTCGGCACGCCACCCGTCGACCAGACTACGGCCGGCCACGGTCAGCAGCCAGGACCGCGGCCGGTCCGGCACCCCGGGCAGTCGCCGTGCTACGTCGCCAGGTCGCGCGGTCGGGTGTGTCCTGGATCCCGCGGCTGGTCGAACACGGCCCTGGTCCGGCCCAGCTGCGTGCCTCCTCCTGACGTCGCCTGCGGGCCTGACCGCCATCCGCGCCGCACTGGTGCAGCAGCGCATCCGGGAGGTGCAACGCCTCGAGCAGGTTTCTACGAGGCGCGGGATCAGGTTGTCGGTGGTCGCCTCGCACGTCCCGGGCCGCACCGGTTGGCCGATGATCGAAGCGCTCATCGCCTCCTATAGGACGCCGATCTTGAGCCGCATCCCGTCCGGGCGCGGGTCAGTCCGGCAAGGACGTTCCGGTCCTGCTCACCGTCGTGGGGCGGCTCGGCAGGTGTCGTGAGACACCCTCTGTCAACCTCACGCGGCGGGTTTGGTGGCCTGGTTGCGGTTGGTGGTGTGTGTGGCTTGGTCGTAGGTGACGCCGAGGCGCAGGCCGTGCCAGCGGACCTCCAGCCAGCGGTTGCCCAGGGCGCGCAGGGCGGCGTGGTGGGTCTTGCCGGCGGCGATCTTGGTGTCGTAGAACTGGCGGGCCCAGGCCCGAGCGAGTGAGGCTGCAGAACGCCTACCTTTGAACGGCCTCGCCGAGGTAGCGGTTGTAGGCCAGGCGGCGGGCGACGACGCATTCGCTGCGGCCGGACCGGCGGGTGACCGGGGCGCGGCCTGCGTAGCATTGCAGGACGTTCGGCGAGTCGAACTGTGCCCAATGCTCGCCGATCTCCCCGGCGACCCTGGCGGCGAGACGGTCACCCAGGCCAGGCATGCTCAGGTAGATCTCGCCGCCAAGGGAACGCCTTCCCCGGCTCGGGGTCCTTCGGAGTCTTGTCCCGGCCGGTGCGCCGGGCGCCGAGCAGCAGCTCGCTCATCCGCCGTTCCAAGGCATGGCGTTAAGCCCGGATGGCCAGCAGTTGGGTCGCGGTCAGCCGGATGGTGCCGGTCTTGGCCTGGGCCAGTTCGGGGTGTACCGGCAGCCTGCGGGCGGCCAGCGCGGCGGCGATGCGGTCGGCGAACGCCTCGGGCCAGCCGTGCCGGGCGGTTCGCGCCAGCGCTACGACCTCGTCCCGGCTGGCGGTGGCCAGCTCGGCCGCCGAGGGCCAGCGTTCGATCAGCTTCAAGAACACCGGCGCCCTGTCGGGTTCCAGAACTATGCCACCCGGTCCGAGCTGGGCTTTCTATGCCGCTGGCTCGTACTCGTTGAGCAGGCCGCCCAGGACGGCTCGGCGCGTGATCCGCTGGGCTGGTGCGGCGGGAATCGGGTGGTCGGGGCGTGGTGGTCGCAGCTGCCGGGCCCGGTGCGGGCGGTGGCCGTTGTAATGCCTGGCGTACTCGGCCAGCACCCGGCGGAGGTGGCCTTCGCCGAAGATCAGCATCCGGTCGGTCAGCTCGGTCCGGGCGGTCAGCACGAACCGTTCCGCGAAAGCGTTCGCGCGGGGACTGCGAGCAGGGGTCTTCACCACCTCGATGCCGACCTCGGCGAGGACCGCGTCGAAGGCGGCGGTGAACTGACCGGCCCGATCCCGGCAGGGTGAACGGTTCTGCCCGCCGGCGCGCCTGCCCGGCGGCCAGCTGGGTACCGGCAGCATGGGTGCCATAGACACGGGCGGCGGAGCCGCCCGGCGGCACCACGTTGGCGTGGCCGAGCTCCTGATGCCGGTGATGCCGGGCATGCTCGACCGGGCCGGCCAGCTGCACGTCGCCGACCCGGCCGACCTGGTCGGGCACGCAGCCGGGCAAGCCGGTGGCGGCCTTGCGCACCATGCTGTGCGCGCCGTCCGTGCCGACCAGGTACCGCGCGGTGTGCCAGGCCCCGCTCATCTGGACCCGCGCCTCATCGGCGGACTGCCCGGCCGCGGTCACCTCGGCTCCATGGCCCACCCGCGAACGCGTGCTCGGTGCCCCACTGCGGGAGCGTCAGCGTGAACGGGAACGGCGTGTCCAGGCCGCGGTAGTCGAGCAGGTCCGGCAGCCCGGCGTAGTGCGCGTCGAGGACCCGCCGCCCCTGCGCCAGCAGCACGCCGCTGATCCGGCGGCCGTCGCCGGCGCCGAGCTTGGTGAGCACCTCGAGGGTGCGCGGGTGCAGCCGTGCCGCGGGACTGCCGGGTGGGCTCACTGCCGCGTTCGCAGATCTCGGCCCGGGCCCCGGCCGCGTCCAGCAGCGCGGCGGTCAGCAGCCCGGCCGGGCCGCCGCCAGCCACGATGACGTCCATCGCCTCGCCCGTCCTCTCCGCATGTTCCATGAACGCTAAGATAATCAACGTTAAGGAATATGGCAAGCCTGTGAACGTCAAGATTCTCAGCGTTCACGGATAGGATGAGGCGATGAAGACAGGCGCGGGGCAGCAGGACTTCGTCGACACCATGATCGAGGTCGTCGGCCGCTGGCACGGCAGCTGGCAGGATCCGGAGATAGCGGAATCCAAGGCGCTCGCCTACCGGGTGCGCCGGCTGGCCCACCGGCTAGAGACCGACCTCAAGCGCGAACTCGCGCCGTACGGCATCGAACTGTGGGA
>WNFY01001222.1_pt1 | contig 24197 bp, 8 predicted proteins | sample 5400091 | NCBI WGS metagenome assembly WNFY01 (sample SAMN13153364, study PRJNA577476) | soil metagenome | isolation source: 60 cm soil or saprolite under grassland replicate 1 | place: USA:California | collected 2016-06-15 | reverse complement strand
ATTGACTGTGATGTAAGGATCGACCCCAAGCAGGCGGCAGAGGGTGAGGAATTCATCGGTGCCAACATCGTTGGGTTGAACGGCGCGCCACACCGGATCATAGATAGGCGGGCGTTTGTCGATATCGCCAATCGCATCCCGCCATTCGTGGGCAGAAACGAAGTTGCCGCCGGGAAAGCGATAGACGCCGGAGCGCAATTGCTTCAGCGCGGCAATCACCTCGACGCGGAAGCCCTCGAGATTGTCAGCCGGCATCAGCGAGACCGCGCCGATGTGGAATACTCCGGACCCGGTGCCGCTGATTTCAAGCTGCGCGGCGTCTGTGTCTGCCTGTGCCTGGAAGCGTAGCGGAAACTTGCGGTATGCCGACCCCAGGTTGCGAATGGTCATCGTCTGACGCTGGCTTGCTTCTTTCCCCCACGCCAAAGTCACTTTGACGACCGCGCCGGGGCTGCCGGCGAGCACGATCCGTCCCGTGTAGGCCTTTCCCTTACGCACGGCGAGGCCGGTTTGCTGGATTCCACGCGCCTCGCCACCGCTCAGTTTGATCAAGGGGGTCTGATCACCGGTGTAAGGATTCTTGGTGTCCATCGTGACCACCTCGTCGCCACCCACCGGCATCCAGTGCCTCACCGTCATGCGCCGCCAGCTCGGCCCGGGAGGGTCGGCGGGCGGATGCGAAGTGATCGGACGAAAGAACTTGCGGTCGTCGAGCATTTCGGCCCAAATGTTTTCGTTTACGATGTTTCCGCCATGCTCGAGGAACTGCCCGTAGACATACTTCGAAATCGGGGCTCCCGTCCTTGAGGCATCAATCGTCACATTCACTGCTTTGGTTTGAGCAAAGGAAAAAGTCGAAAAAAACAGAAGTACTGCCAGAACAGCTCCGCTGGCCAAGGTTAGATTCCAGGCTTTCGAATGCACGATATGATGCCTCCTGTTTCAGCTGGGCACAATGCGGTTGGGTTTCTTGCTAGAAAAGCCTGGGAGCGAAATCCTTGAGATCGCGGCGCCAAGTCTGCCACTCGTGATCTGTTCCCGGCGATTCGTAGAAGACGTGCTGAATCTTCGCTTCATCGAGTGAAGCATGCAGCTTTTGCAGTCCCGCACGCATTCTTTCGGGCTCGTTGGTCCCCACGCCCATCCAGAACAAATGGACTTTCTTGGCAAATGCGGCGGGATCGGCAAACACGCCGTTGTAATCCGTCTTGGGATCCAGTTTCCGGTCGCCAAGCACCAGCATGCCGCCAGCTCCACTGAACCCGCCAATGTAAGAAAACAGATCGAGATGATTCAGGGTGACCTGGAAAGTCTGCATTCCTCCCATTGAAAGGCCGGCCATCGCGCGGTGGTCGCGATCCGGGAGTGTCCGGAAGGTCTTATCGATGAACGGAATCAAGGCTTGGGTTACATCATCTTCGAAGGCCGCCGCCATGTCCTGCATCGCCTTCAACATTTCTGGAGAACCAAACGGCTTTCCCGTCAGATCGGGTGGAACCTGGCCGGCTCGCCTGGCATACCCATACGCCATCACGATGATCATGGGCTTGCACTTTCCACCGGCGATGAGATTGTCGAGGATGAAGTTGGCGTTTCCCTGCCTGATCCATCCGGTCTCATCTTCGCCGCCTCCATGCTGGAGATAGAGCACGGGGTAGCGCACCTTGGTCTGGGTATCGTAGTCCGGTGGAAGATACACGACCGCGTGCCGCCAGGTACCCGTCACCTTCGAGTCGTACCAAACCTCACGTACCGGCCCGTGTGCCACATCTTGAATCGAATAGTAAGTGGAGCCCGGTTCGGGGACCTCCACGGCGCTCGCGTACCTGCTTCCGCCAAAAAAAGCCCGGCTATTGGTATCGCTGACGTCCGCCCCGTCAATATTCAATGTGTAATAGTGCAGGCCGGGAACAAGCGGAGCCGTGGTGATAGTCCAGAATCCGTCGGTCTGCTTCTCCATATCGACTTTTGGGCCGCTCCAGAAATTCAGCTTGACCTTGGTGGCATCGGGGGCCTTTACGCGAATCTGCACCCGTCCGGTGCTATCCACGCGGGGATATTCTGCTCCCCACACGTTCGTTGAGGCAGGTTGGAAATCGCCTGACTGCTGGGCCCAACAAAAACTCGACAATAAGAAAATGAAGATTACGAACTGTCGCATGTTTCTCTCCCTGTAACCACGAATTTGACATCGCCTTCGAAACGAGATTGCGCCTGCTTCGAGCTCCCCATCGGCAGACTGCGGACTCCCGATAGGTTTACTGCTCAACCGAGACAACAGTTACGGACTTAGGTTCCAATTGGAGGGTCAATTTACCGCCTTCCACTACGACAGAAACAGGTTTCGGCACGACCGTCTTGGGCGCGTCGAAGGAGTTAACGCTGTCCACCTTGGGTGCAGTCAGAGTCTCACCGGCCGCCGATTTGGCAGTGATGCCGGCCACACTGGCCTCGAGTTCGACCGGCTGGTTGGGGTCGAGATTCGTGATGGCCAGCCACAGCTTGCCCTTGGCATCTTTGGCTGCGAGCACATCCACTCGCGGCAAGGTAATGTTGTCGTGCGTGTAGCTGCCGGCCTCGAACGTCACCGGCACAAATGTCGCGTCTTGAAATGGCACGTACATCTTGAAGACGTAGTAAGTCGGAGTCAGGACCATCTTCTCTTTGTCCGTCATGATCATGGCCTGAAGCACGTTAATCATCTGAGCGATGTTCGCTCCGCGGACACGGTCTGCGTGCCGGGCAAAAATATTCAGGTTCAACGCCGCGAGAACCGCGTCCCGCATACTGTTCTGCTGCACCAGAAAACCCGGATTGCTTCCCGGCAACGGCGCATACCAGCTACCCCATTCATCCACGAAGAGTGCAACCTTCTTGTCCGGGTCGTACTTGTCCATGATGGCCGAATACTTGTTGATGAGCCCATCCATATCAAGCGTGAGCTTGAGGAACTGAGCGTACTCATTTTCCCCAAAATCCGTGGACTTGAATTTGTCTTCCCATCGTCCCACCGTGTAGCTGTGCATCGAAAGCCCGTTGATCTCCCAGCTCCAGGTGTGATGCTGGTACGCCTTCATTACAGTCTCGGTCCAATCGATGAAGCGAGGCTCCTCTCCGCCGGGGCCGACGGCGACCTTTAGCATCTGATCCTTCACCTGCTGGGCGGGATTGTAGTTGCGGACGAAGCGGCTGTAGATCTTCATCTGGCTGGTGTAGTAATCCGGCGTCATGTTGCCGCCGCAGTCCCAGCTCTCGTTTCCAACCCCAAGATAGGCAACCTTGTAAGGAGCGGGATGGCCATTCGCAGCCCGCTCTTTCGCCAGTGTGTCAGGGGCCACTGCCGTCATATATTCCAACCAGTCGGCTGCCTCATTTGGAGTGCCAGATCCGAGATTGACGGAGACATACGCTTCAGAACCGATCTGGTTAATGAAATCCATGAACTCGTGGGTGCCGAAAGTATTCGGCTCGGTCACCCCGCCCCAGTTCGGATTGAGTGTCACCTTGCGCTGTGAACCGACGCCATTACGCCAATGGTATTCGTCAGCGAAGCAGCCTCCAGGCCAGCGGACATTGGGAACCTTAATCGCTTTCAGGGCGGCGACCACGTCATTGCGGATGCCGCGGGTGTTGGGGATTTTCGAATTCGGCCCGACCCAAATGCCGTCATAAATACCGTGTCCAAGATGCTCAGCGAACTGGCCAAAGATGTTGCGGTCGATTTTTGTTCCGGTTTTGGAGGCGTCGACTGACAATCCGACCTTCTCCGCCGCTACGGCAGGCATAGTCAGGGCCATGCCCATCACCACAAGACTGACGAGGACCCTGCGTCGAGCCGTGAATGGGAACAACCTGAGACACGAAGAAGTCAGGGATTTGACTTTTGCTCTAGTGTCGGCAGTTTTGATTGCGGGCGCTACTTTGAGATCTAGAGTGGCCATTACGTTTTTTCTCCGGGAAGGCAAAGTCCATCCAAGTTAGTTCTTCAAGCAACCGGACTCACAGGACCCTAAGCGAGTATTCAGAAAACGCTTATCCAAAGATTTAGCACGAAGCATTGTAAACCAAAGTGGCCGATTAGCAATCACTTCTGGATAAGCCAGTAACAATGCGGTGGTTTGCGCCAGAGTTTGTATTTTCATTTTTGAGCAAACGATTACCTGAGAATAAGCCGGCTAAACTTCTGCGCAGATAATGGTCCTGGGCAGGCCCTGAGGGTGGACATCTAAGGGAGCTCTACGCGTGAAAGAGGCTCTGCACGACTTCCTTGTACTGCCTTCCGGTAGTGATCCGTACGCCTCCCAGAAGCTCCAGCGTATACGTACCGCTAAACAGTGGATGCACTGCGACGATTCGTTTGAGGTTTACAATGCGGCCGCGGTGGACACGGGCAAACTTCGCAGGATTGAGCCGGTCTTGCAGACTGGTCATGGTCTCGCCGAGCAGGAACTGTTTCGCTCCGCAGTGCAATTGCACATAGTTATTCGCCGACTCGATCCAATCAATACTCTCAACCGGTACAAACTCGTAACGATCGCTATTTCGCACCACGATTCTCTCGGGCCATTTGCGTTCCTGGGTCTCCAGCAACGTTTCCAGTCTTTGAGACAGGCTGGCTTGATGTTCGTGGTCAATTCTCCTCCGTGCTCTCTCGATCGCCTCGTGAAGACGGGCTTCCTCGAAGGGTTTCAGCACATAATCAACTGCGTTGACTTCGAACGCGCTGACCGCATAATCGTCATAGGCAGTGATAAAGATAACTGGAGGCATGCTCTTGGGTCCCACCTGTCGCACGACATCCAGGCCGGAGCACTCCGGCATTTGCACATCGAGCAGAACCAGGTCGGGACGGTCGCTTGAAATCGCCTCGATGGCTTCTCTTCCTGAACCGCACTCACCGACAATCTCCACTTCGGGAACGCCGGCTAGCGCATTGCGCAATCCCCTCCGAATCAAGGGCTCGTCATCAACGAGTAGCAATCGCAATCTGTTCATGGGGAGTGTCCCTCAGGCGCGGCCCGGCATAGCGAAGGGGTAGCGTCACGCGAACCTGCGTGCCTCCCTCAGGAAGAGAGCAAATTGAGAAAGTGTGCTGTTGCGGGTACATCTTTTCCAGTCGCTCGCAGGTCGACGTCAACCCGACGCCCCGTTCGATGTCGCTCGCATTTTTCACGGGCAAGCCAGCGCCGTTGTCGGTTATGGTTATGACGAGGCTGTCTTCTTCACTAGCACTCCGGATCGAAACCAAGCCTTTACCATTGATCCCCTGCAAACCGTGCAGGATGGCATTTTCCACCAGGGGTTGCAGGATCAGGGAGGGTACCAACGCGGTTTCGGTGTGACTGGCGACATCAAAAATCACCGTCAACCGATCCAGGAAACGGACTCTCTCCACTGCAACGTAGGCTTCGGTGAGTTCAATCTCAGCGGCCAGAGTTGTCTCCGGAGTCCCGTCGCGGCGTAGCGCCGTACGCAGCAACGCGCCCAGGCGAGCCAGCATGCGGCCAGCCGCTTGGGGATCTTCCCGGGTAAGCACCGAGATGTTTTGCAGGCAATTGAACAGGAAGTGCGGATTCAAGCGAGCCCGTAAGGTATCAAGTTCAGCTTGCCGGAGAGTGATCTCGAGCTGCGATTTCTCGAGTGCAAGTCTGGCTGCATCCTGCTCGCGATCATGCAGTTGAATCAAGTTGCGAATGACGTAGGCGCTGCCCACGGTCGTCCAGTACAGAACCAGTTGAACCGCAATCTCGCGTAGTGGTGGAAACCACCAGGGACCAAGTGGTTCTCGAAACAAAATCAACACGAGTGCGTACAAAGCCTGCGCAAGAAGGGCGCCGAGATACGCGACCGGCAAGCCCGCCAACGCTAACAAGGGAAGGCTTCTCGACCATCGATCCGTCCCAAATGGATAGCGGCGCTCGAGACAGAAGACGAGCGGAGCCAGCGCGGTCCAGGAGAAAAAGCAGGTGAGCCAAGTCAGGTATTCAAAGGCCACCCTCGCAGGAGGCGCGGCGGCATGGTCCTGCAAATAGTGGCGGGCGTAGGCTAGCGAGCCAACGACGGTCCAAACCAGAAACAACATTGCCGGACCTGGGTAGCCAATTCGCCGATTCGGCTTTGCTTGATTGCCTGCCAATCCGAACCTCACAGGAACCCCGAAGGGCCCTTCCCTTCTCAGTATTGTGGCACATAAAGCTGGCGGCAAAGTAAACATGGCGAACCCATCATTTTGAATGGCGAACGGTTCGCGGATTCCCCCACGGGCAATGGCATCGCAGCTTGGTCGCGCGAACTGGCCTGGCTTCTACGACCGTAGCCGCACGGTTGGCCAAACCAAATAGCCCGTCTGCCCAATCCGGATTGTGCTCGTGCATGGGCTGGAACGAAACTCCGTCCACAGGATGCAATTCGTGGGGTGATGTCATGCACGTTCGCTGCAATCTCACTTTAAAGATTCGGGAGCTTGCTTCTTCTCGCAGGCTGGTTTTGGCGGCAATGGTGTGCCTTATTCCTTGCCCCTTGCTGGGCAAGGGCGTCGAGCCACACACTTTCTCAAAATCCAGGCGGGCAACAGAATCCTTGCGAATACCAAGAATAGAGCGGACGCCTAGGCTCGAAGAGTTTTTGGGAATGCGGATGCCCAATGCTTGGGAGGGGAAACTAGCTGAGGTAAAGGGATTCGTACAGCGTGCTCCCGATAATGGCCATCCCTCCACGGAAGGGACCGATGTCCTCCTGGGTTATGACCAGCGAGCCTTGCACATTATCTTCCTGGCTCATGATCGCGATCCCGAACGGATTCGGGCGCGAATGGAACGTCGCGAATCCATCTTCGAGCGACTCGAGACCATGTCCGCGGACGAAGACTTCGTCGGCATCTACCTCGACACTTTCCGGGACGGCCGCCGCGCCTACGAATTCGCCTGCAACCCTTTGGGCGTCCAGAACGATTCTCTGTATTCCGAGGACTCCGATAGCTCGGACTCCGCTTTCGACGCGGTTTGGAGGTCTGAGGGAAAGCTGACTTCCGGCGGCTACGTGGTCTTGATGAGCATTCCATTCAAGAGCTTGCGGTTTAGTCACGAAGCCGCTCAAACCTGGAATGTGGCTGTGTGGCGAAACATTGGGCGGCGTTCAGAGGAGTCCTGGTGGCCCAAAATCAGCTCGGAAAACAGAGGCATTCTGAGCCAGGCGGCCAGCGCGAGCGGTCTTGAGAACATTGCGCCAGGACACAATTTGCAGATTGTTCCTTATGTGAGCTCCAGAACATACCAATCTGTGGACACTAGAGATCCACAGAAACCGGTGTACGCGGGAAGGACCGCGCAGATGGATGCGGGTTTTGATGCAAAGGCAATTTTGAAGGACAGCCTGGTGCTGGACGTGACCGCCAAGCCGGATTTCAGCCAGGTCGAGTCGGATGATCCACAATTCACCGCGAACCAGCGATATCAGATCTACCACCCGGATAAGCGCCCGTTCTTTACGGAGAATTCGAGCTATTTCGAAGTGCCCATGGTTGTACCTGGGCAGCACTTATTGTTCACGCGAAAAGTTGCCCATCCCGATTTTGGCGCCCGGCTTACCGGAAAGCTAGGCCACTATTCTGTCGGGGCATTTCTCGCTGACGACCGCGCTCCCGGGGAATCGGTGCCGGTTTCGGATCCCCTTGCCGGCACCCACGCGTACTTCGACATGTTTCGCGTGACCCGGGATCTGCCATCGCACTCAAATGCCGGCGTGAGCTTTGCGGAGCGCCGCTTTCAGGGCTCTTACAGCCGGATTGCCGACCTGGATACGACATTCGGAATCGGTGGGAATTGGAAAGGAACCCTCATGGGTGCCTTCAACTGGAACCGTTCCCTGGATGGTTCAACTTATTCCGGCGGTACGCTGGACGCGACCCTGACACGAGTCAGCCGCGTATTTAACTACATTGGATATTTGGTCAATCGATCGCCGGGTTTTCAGCCCGAAATGTCCTACTACGATCACAGTAACTGGCGTGAGGTCGGGCAAACGTTCGCGTATCAGTTTTGGCCTAACCATCCTTGGATCACACGTATTTGGACCGAGGTCTATGCTGCCCGGAACTGGCATTACAACGGGGACCTGAGTTGGGAAGGCGTCAAGCCGATGGTGAAAATGGATATAAAGCACAATACGACGATCAAGGGCTACGTCTGGTCCTGGAGAGATGGCTTTGGTCCCCAGGACTTCAAGGTGTTGGACCACGTTATAAAGTTTCCGATCGTGCCAGCATACGGCCTGGGGATCGCGAGCACACAATCTCGCCTCCTGAGCTTGAACCTGCAATCGGAATGGGGTAAAGGGGCCAATCAAGTGCCGCCAACCGGCAAGGCCCCCATCCGAGTCAGCTATCAGCGCATACAAGCCGATTGGTCGATGTTCCCATCGCGTGGACTGAGCATAACCAACACTTACCTTTTCAACCGGCAGTTAAGCCTCGCCGATGGGCATGCCGTCTATAACTTGAACATCGCACGCTCCAAATGGAACTGGCAGTTGAGTCGCGCGTTGTCCCTCAGGTTCATTGCGCAATACAGCTCGGTGTTGGCAAACCCACTGTACACAGCGACGCCAACCGCCCGTTCCCTGAATGGCGATTTCCTAATTACCTACCTTGTCCATCCCGGGACGGCGCTATACGCGGGATACAACAGTAATCTGAGCAAACCAGGCCCAGGCATCGGCCAGGCCTCACCGGACGAGTTTGTAAACGACGGGAGGCAGTTCTTTGTGAAGATGTCCTACATGTTGCGCTTCTAGGTTTCGTGGCAGTCCCCGGCCGGGCCCCGCCATTATTAGTCGCGTTGGTCTGGCAACTCCTTCTGTGACTCCGCATGGATAAGATCAAGTAGCGTCTTATTTGCCGAGTTCAGAAAGAAATGGTCGCCCGTGATGAGATGTAACTGAAACCTCTGGTTCGTCTGATCTCGCCATCCATCCATCATGGCACGGCTGACCATACGATCCTGCGTACCGGCGAACGCAGTTATGGAGCAATCCAACGGTGGTTCGAACGAGTAACGATACGTTTCCATCAGTTCGACATCCGCGCGCAATGTAGGGATAAGCAGCGCTCGCAACTCAGGATCGTCAATGACTGGTTGGGGAACGCCCCCGTACCGCCGCTGCATGGCATCGATAAACTCATTCTCGGGTAGTTGGTGCAATAACGGGTAGGGCCAGGGAGACTGGGGAGCGTCGCTGGCGCCTACAAAAAGGTGACGGGGCTGAACACCTCCCTGGCGGCGGAGTACACGCACGGTCTCAAAGGCGATCCTCGCGCCTAGACTATGCCCGTAGAAAATAAAGGGCCTATCCGCGGACTGCAAAATTCCGGCTGCTACGGCTGGGGCAAGCTTGTCCATGGAAGCAAGCGGCCGCTCCCGAATCCGGTTCTCCCTGCCCGGTAACTGGATCCTGGCAATTTCTATCCCTGCCGGCAGGTTCTCCTTCCATCGCCGGTAAGCGGATGCCCCCCCGCCCGCGTAAGGAAAACAGAACAAGGTCAACCCGGCATGTGCCTGGCCTTCCCGGGAGACTACCCAATCATTCGTCAGTGTCATCTGGTGGATGTCAAGAGAGTCTCGAACCATAAAACACGAAGGTCCGGCTAGTTGAGTGTAAAACACGCTGAGACCTGGTGAAGAACGGCATTAAGAAAGTCCACTCTCATCCTCGTCCACGACGCCAACCGATTCATGTAGGCCATGGCTGAAATGCGCTCCCGAAGGGCAGTTGTTTCAATAAGTTGGACGCTGCTGCATCACAAAAAACTGGCTTCGCCGCAGAGGAAAATATAGTGAAAAGTAATGCAGATTAGTGTAAAGTAACGCTGTCGGTCTTTGTGCCACTATCCTGGTAGGCCGGTACAGGGTAGGTCTCTCCCCCGTACATAGAAAGAACCACCAAAGTATTGACGATGAAAGCTTTCCAAGAGCCTATCGCCATCATTGGCATGGGGTGTCGCTATCCGGGAATACCCGATGTTGCCTCGTTCTGGCGAGTTCTACACAACGCTGAGGATGCCCTCAGTGCGCCTGCTGGGCGTCGCTTCAGTAAACCGGTCTCGGGCGGGATCGGCGACCTTCCCGCAGCCGGCGTGGGTGGGTTGCTTGAGGATGTGGACTGCTTCGATTTCGAATTCTTTGGCATGTCCCCCAAGGAGGCCTCGTGCCTCGATCCTCAGCAGCGCATCTTGCTGGAAGTCGCATGGGAGGCGTTCGAGGATGCGGGTCTGTCTAAAGAAATGGTCTCCGGCGCCCGTGCCGGAGTTTTTGTTGGAATCTGGGCCGGTGATTTCGAGAACACACTTTACGCGAGTGGCGCCGGGCTTGATGTCCATCTCATCACTGGCGTAGGCCGCTTCCCCGGTCCCAACCGCGTTTCCTATGCCCTGGGCCTGCGGGGCCCCAGCGTCGCAGTTGATACCGCGTGCTCTTCGTCCCTCGTCGCTATTCATCTCGCCTGTCAAAGCATACGAACCGGGGAGAGCGAATTCGCTTTGGCGGGTGGTGTGAACTGCATCCTTCGCCCGGAGATTACTGAAGGTTTCATGCGGGCGAACATGCTGGCGCCGGACCGTCGCTGCAAGTTCGGCGACATCTCTGCGAATGGCTTTGTCCGGAGCGAAGGTGCGGGCATGGTCCTGCTCAAGCCGCTGGCGAAGGCGCAAGAAGATGGTGATCCAGTCTATGCCGTAATCCGCGGCAGCGCTGTCAACAACGATGGCGACAGCAACGGCATGCTGTTGCACCCGAGCCGTGAGGGACAGGAACGGTTGCTGCGCGAGGCGCAAAGCGCGGCCGGAGTCACGCCGGACCAGGTGCAATACGTGGAGGCACACGGAGCGGGCACCAGCGCCGGCGATCCGGTTGAAATTGAAGCCTTAAGTAACGTGTTCGACGTTCCTGCGCGGCAGCAGCCTTGCCACGTGGGGTCAGTTAAGACCAACATCGGTCACAGCGAGGGTGCGGCTGGCGTCGCCGGTCTAATCAAGGTAGCGCTCTCCCTCTGGCATGGAGAGATTCCTGCGAGCCTTCATTTTCACGAACCCAATCCCAAGATCGCTTGGAGGAAATCGGCGCTGGCCGTACAGACGCACACTGCGCCGTGGCCCGAATCCCAGCCTCGCATAGCCGGCGTTAGCGCATTCGGACTCACTGGAACCAACGCTCATGCTGTGCTCGAAGGCGTCCCCGAACAGCTTTCAAGAAAGCAAAGTTCCGGCACCTCGTCTGGCCGCCCATATCTGGTACCGCTTACCGCAAAAAGCCGTGGGGCACTCGATGCCCTGGCTCGGTCTTATGTAGGCCGGTTGTCGGAAGCGGGAAACAGGCTGTCCGATATGGGCGACGTTGCATTCACCTCGGCGCAACGCCGGACCCACCACGAGGAACGTTTCGCGACGGTAGTTCACGGTCCGGAAGACTTTCGCGAAAAGCTCGATACATTTCTCCGCAACGAACCGTGCCCGGGCACAATCTGGGGCAGGCTAAGGAATGGTCCCGGCAAGATTGCCTTCGTTTTTCCCGGCCAGGGCGCCCAATGGACCGGCATGGGACGGCAGTTGTTCCGCGACGAGCCAGTTTTCCGCGAGGAAATCGAGCGCTGCCACGCTGCAATGCTGCGCTTAGTGACGTGGTCTCTCCTGGATCTTTTCACTGGCTCGGATCCGCTCCCTGAGCGCATCGACGTGATCCAACCTTCACTCTTCGCGATGTCGGCAGCTCTGTCCAAGCTTTGGGGACACTGGGGCGTAAAACCCGACGCGGTCGTCGGACACAGCATGGGAGAAGTGGCCGCCGCTTACGTATCGGGCGCGTTGTCCCTTGCCGACGCTGCCACCGTGATCTGCCGGCGCAGCGCGCTCATGTGCCGGGTCAGTGGCAAGGGGAGCATGGCGCTGGTGGAGTTGTCCGCCGAGGCACTGCAGAACAGGCTTGCGACGTACGACGGCCTCATTTCAATCGCCGCCAGCAATAGTGCTTCCTCGACGGTTCTGTCGGGTGAAACATCTGCGCTGAAAGAATTGCTCGACGCATTGCAGGCCGAGCAAACGTTCTGCCGCTTCGTAAAAGTGGATGTCGCGTCGCACAGCGCCTACGTAGACCCGATTCGAGGTGATCTACTTGAAGCGCTCAAGAAACTTTCGCCAACGCGTGGCTCGATCCCGATGTACTCGACCGTGACCGGAAGCGCAGGCCAGCAAGAACTTCTGGATGCAGACTACTGGGTGCGAAACCTGCGAAATCCTGTGATGTTTGGCCGGTCGATCCAGCAACTCATTGGGGACGGCTTTGGAACCTTTATTGAGATCAGCTCGCACCCGCTGCTGGTGCCGTCGGTTCAGGCGGGTCTGGGCGAAGCCGGCAGGGAGGGACTCTCGCTGGGGTCACTCAAGCGGGAGGAAGACGAACGAATCGCTTTGCTTTCCAGCGCTGGTTCGCTTTTTGTCGCCGGGCACAAGTTGGACTGGAACTCGATCAACGGCGCCGGCAGCTGCATTAGCCTGCCGAATTATCCGTTCCAACGGGAGCACGTCTGGCCCGACTTGCCTTCGGAGCGCAAGGCTGGCGGCCACGCCTTCCTGACCCCCCGGATCGAACTGGCTTCGTCGCCTGGCACCTGGGTGTGGGATATGGAGATCGGACTGGGCACGACACCTTTTCTTGCGGATCACCGCGTGCGTGGTGTCGCAGTTTTTCCGGGCGCCGGCTATCTTGAACTTGCGCTGGCAGCCGCGCAATCCTCCGGGGCAAAGACCGGCGTAGTCGAGGACTTGCAGTTCCACAGCGCGTTGATGCTGGCTGAAGGATCCACCCGGCACGTTCAAGTCACGTTTTCCCCGCCCGCGAATGCCACACAAAAGTTCCAAATCACGGCCCGAGAGCAGGACGGCTCGTGGACGCTTTTGTCGGACGGCAGACTGCGGCAGATTGAAGTCGATGCTTCGCCTATTCCCGAATCGCAAGCGGCAATTCTGGAACGGTGTAGTCAGTCCGTCCCGGGAGAGCAGCACTATCAGAGGCTTGCCGAGCGCGGATTGCAGTACGGGCCCTCATTCCAGCTTGTCGAACAGGCGTGGCACAGCACGCGGGAGAGTTTCGCTCGCATCGGCACAGCGAAAGTAAATGCGATGGAGTGCAGCCGGCACGTGTTGCATCCGGCGGTGATCGATTCCGCGCTGCAAGCGGTTGGCGTGCTCATGCCGGATGCCGACCCGATCACTTCTGAGGAGACTTACATTCCCGTTTCCATCGAGCGGGTTCGTGTCCTCGGGATTCCCGAACCGGGCGTTGAACTTTTTGCTCATGCCGTCCGGCGCGAAACCGAGCACGGCGTTTTCTCCTGCGATGTGAACTTACTCGACTCGGCTGGAAATACATTGCTGGAAATTAGCGGATTCGTCTGTCGCGCGCTGGACCGGCAAGAGTCCGGGGAACGGTGTGTTTACGAACTCACCTGGAAGGAAAGGCCGATTGCGGCCACGGGCAGCAAGCCGGGATCCGGACAGTGGATGATTTTTGCGGACAAGCGTGGAGTCTCGGATCGCGCCGCATTGGCGCTAGAAGCGCTCGGCTACTCGTGTGTCTTGGTGCGCGCCGCCGAAAGCTACCAGGCTACAGGGCCGCAATACGATCTTAATCCCGACGTTTTGGCGGATTACCAACGGCTGCTCTCTGACGCCGGACCCAGCGTTGGCGTTCTTCATCTGTGGGGACTCGACATCGAGGATGCGGACGATGCTTCACTGGAGTCTCTCGACCGAGGACAGCGGCTTGGGACCAGGAGCATTGTGTTGCTGACGCGCGCGCTCGCGGAAGAGGGGTGGAATCAGCCGCCGAGATTGTGGCTGGGCACCTCAGGACTATATGACATTGGTGGATCGAAACAAATCTCGGTGGCGCAAAGCCCTATTGCTGGACTGGCGCGAGTCATCGGGTGCGAACATCCGGAACTGCGCTGTGCGTCCATCGATCTAAGCCCTGCCGTGGACGACGAGGAAATTGTCGCTCTGTCGAACTCACTGCATGCGGCAACCAGCGAAGATCAGATTGCGCTTCGGGGCCAAACCCGTTACTCAGCCCACTTCGCAAACTTGGCCGCTCCTTCGAGCGAACCGTTCTCTATCCGCGCTGAGCATTCCGCCTACCGTGTGGCGATTGGCGAGCCAGGAAACCTCGACTCGATCGGCCGCGAAGAAATCCGCAAGAAGCGTCCGGGCCCTGGTGAGGTTTCCATCAAGGTGAAGGCCGCCGGACTGAACTTCATCGATGTGCTGAAGTCACTCGGCATCTATCCCGGAATTGAACCTGGCACCTGTCCGCCGCTGGGTGGCGAGTGCGCCGGGACTGTCCTGGAAGTCGGGCTCGGGGTGGAAAACGTACGCCCCGGCGATGCTGTGGTGGCGGTTACACCCTCGGTGGTGAAGACGGCGTTGTTGGCTTCGCATGTCGTGGTGCCCAGTTCTCTCGTGGTGCGGAAGCCACAAAATCTGAGCTGGGAAGAAGCCGCTGCCATCCCGCTGGCTTACCTGACAGCGTGGCACGGCCTGCACAAGCTTGCGGGACTCCGGAAGGGCGAGAGCGTTCTAATTCACGCGGGCACGGGCGGCGTCGGGCTCGCTGCCATTCAATTGGCGCAGCACGCCGGCGCAAGAGTGTTCGCCACTGCTGGAAATCCAGAAAAGCGGGCGTATCTCAAGCAGCTTGGTATCGAAGGCGTATTCGATTCGCGTTCCACAGCATTTGTCGATGAGGTGCTGCAAGCCACCGGATCGCGCGGCGTGGACATCGTGCTGAATTCGCTCAGTGGCGATTTGCTGGAAGCCGGCTTTCGCGCGTTGGGCCGGTACGGCCGGTTCGTCGAAATCGGAAAGCGCGATATCTACGACAATCGCCAGTTGGGTCTTGGGCAATTCCGCCGCAATCTTTCGTTCTTCGCAGTCGATCTCGCGGCCATGCTCGAAGAGCGTCGCGACGAGATCGCCAGCTTGCTTCAGGAACTCTTCCAGGCGTTGGGCGACGGCTCCCTGCGGCCACTGCCAGTACAGACATTCCCTGCTTCGCAAGCCACGCAGATGGTGCAATACATGGCTGCGGCGCGACACATCGGGAAACTGGCCCTCACCTTTGACGAAGCTGAGGTTCTCGTGCGACCTGCACCAGTTGGACAGCCTGAATTCCGGGCGGACGCGGGGTATCTGATCACGGGAGGTTTAGGCGGCATCGCCCTGCTGGTGGCGCATTGGATGGTAGAGAACGGCGCGCGATACATGGTTCTGGTCGGACGCCGGGGTCCTTCGGAACAAGCGCAGGCGGCGATCCGGGAGATGGAAGCGCTGGGCGCTACCGTACATACAGTTGCTGCCGATGTGAGCAAGCCGGATGAAGTTGGGCGGATACTGTCAGCGTTCGGGGGTACACTTCCGCCTTTGCGTGGCGTGATGCACGCAGCTGCGGTGGTTGACGATCAATTGGTGGTGAAACTAGATCCGGCGCGTATCAAACCGGTGATGGCGCCCAAGGCTTTCGGGGCCTGGAACCTGCACCGCCAGACCGCGAATATGGATCTGGATTTCTTCGTAATGTTCTCTTCGATCGCGGCGGTTCTGCCGCTACCCGGTCATGCCGCGTATGCGGCGGCCAACGCCTTTCTGGATGGGCTGGCGCGATATCGTCGCGCCCAAGGCAAGCCCGGCCTCAGCGTGAATTGGGGCGGATGGGGCGGCACCGGCCTGGCGCTGGCTACGGGAGCCGCGGCTTCCATTCGAGGCTACGCGGCGCGGGGAATGCGTCCGTTCACTGGCAAGCAAGCGCTCGATGCGCTGGGTCATTTGCTTGGCCGCAATGTCGCATGCGCGTTGGCCGTTCCTGTGGATTGGCGGAAGCTGGCCGCCGCTTACTCCTCCGAAGGTGTGCCATCGGTGCTGGCGAGTCTGACCGAACAACACGCGCGCACGGCTCCCTCGGATGTGCGAGGCGACGATCCAGTAGCGCAGGTCCGTGCGGCCGCAATTCCGGAACGCCGCGAACTACTCGAATCGCATATCCGGGCAGAACTGTCCAGGGTACTTCGCCTGTCGCCCTCGAGAATTGAACGCGACAGAAATCTCGGCGCGATGGGACTGGATTCCTTGATGGCGGTCACCTTCGTGCGGCGCCTGAGCGCCAGCCTGGGCCTCCTGCTTCCGGCTACGACCGCGTTCAACTATCCCACGGTTGCCGCGGTGGCATCGCATGTGGGCCGTAAGCTGGGAATCGAACTGGACGCCGAAGCCAAGCCACCTCAAGTTGCGCAACCCACACCTGCCGATCTCGCGCAAATAGAAAATCTGTCAGAAGAGCAAGCGATCGCGGCGCTGATTTCGAACGGAGAGCGAGAGTGAGCTTACCCGCGGCAAAACTCGCGCTAGCGGTGAAGCGTGCTCGCGCGCAGTCCGGCGCCGCCGAACTCCTGAACTCGGAGCCGATTGCCGTCATCGGCATGGGCTGCCGCCTGCCGGGGAAGGTTGATTCTCCCGACGCTTTTTGGAAGCTCTTGCAGGATGGCGTCGATGCCATTGTGGATTTGCCCCGAGGCAGATGGGGCTCTTCGGTCCATGTGCCGCGTTGCCAGGGCGGTTTCCTCGACGAGGTGACGGGTTTCGACGCGGAGTTCTTCGGCATCCCTCCCCGCGAATCCGAGCAATTGGATCCGCAGCATCGTTTGTTGATGGAAGTGGTCTGGGAGTCGCTGTGGAATGCCCGGCTACGCCCGGATGGCCTTGCCGGCTCGCGCAGCGGCGTGTTCGTTGCGGTGTACAACAACGACTACCTCCGGCTTCAGTTCAGTCATCCTGGCAATATCAACGCTTACACCAGCAGCGGCACTTCGCACAGTACCGCGGTGGGACGAATTTCCTTTCTGCTCGATTGGAAAGGGCCGAGCATTGCGATTGACACAGCTTGCTCCTCGTCGCTGGTTGCAATCCACCTGGCGTGCCAGAGCTTGCGCGCCGGGGAATGCCAGATGGCGGTCGCCGGCGGGGTCAGTCTGATTCTTGCGCCCGAAGAATTGATTTCCCTCACCAAGTTGGGAATGCTCGCGTCTGACTGGCGATGCAAGACCTTTGACTCCCGGGCGGACGGGTTTGTGCCTGGCGAAGGCTGCGGAATTATTGTGCTGAAGCGGCTCTCCGATGCGCTCACCGATGGAGACACGATCCGCGCCGTCATTCGCGGTACGGCGGTGAACCAGGACGGCCGCACCACGGTGCTGACCGCACCCAATGGTCTCTCGCAGCAGACTGTCATTCGCAATGCTCTGGCCAATGCCCAGGTTTCGCCTTCGGAGATCAGCTACATCGAGGCCCATGGGACCGGGACCGTGCTTGGCGATCCGATCGAAGTCGAGGCCCTGTCGGAAGTACTTGCTGGCGAAGCTACGCAACCGTGCTACCTCGGTTCGGTCAAGACTAATTTCGGTCATTTGGAAGCAGCGGCGGGCGTGTCGGGCGTGATCAAAACGGTGCTGGCGCTCGAGCACGAGCAGATTCCCAAGAGCCTTCATTTCCAACGACTGAATCCGCACATCAGCCTCGACGGCACGCGCTTAGTCATTGCTGATCGCGCCCTACCCTGGCCGCGCGGTCCGGCGTCGCGGTTCGCTGGAGTCAGTTCGTTTGGCTACGGCGGCACCAATGCCCACGTGGTTTTGGAGGACGCTCCGCTGTTCAGTGCGGCGCAAAGGGCTCCTGTAACCCCGCATAGTTGGAAGCGGCAGCGCTACTGGAGTGTGGCGCAGCCCGCGGCGGTTGAAGTGCGGACTTCCGTGCATCCTTTGCTTGGCCACCGGCTCAGTTCTCCAGCGATCGAGGGAACGGTGTTCGAGAATACTTTGAGCGCGGACTCGCCCTCCTTCCTCGGCGACCATACACCGGGCGGCAGAACCCTGTTGCCTTTGAGTGCCTGCATCGAGATGTTCCTGGCTGCTTCGGGTGGGTCAGTGATCGAAGATGTCGTGGTACAAGAGTCGGTCGAACTGGCGCCCTCAAAGCCGTGCCAAGTGCAAGTGATCGTGAAGGGCGAGATCCTCCAACTGTTCTCGTTGGACAACGGGAACTGGAAGCTGCATGCATCTGCTCGTACCGTAACTGCGGGACAAAAGCTCTCCCCAGCAAACCTTGAAGAGTTCCGCTGTCCGGCTGGCCGCCAGTCGCACGCAGACGAATTCTACGCGGCGCTCGAGGCCCGCGGACTGCAATTCGGCCCCGCGTTCCGGCTGATTGAGGCAGTGTGGATAAACGAAAGCGGCGCACTGGCGCGGGTCCGCCCGCCCGAATCAGCCAACGGTTATCGTCTTCACCCTGCCCTGCTCGATGCCTGCTTTCAATCACTCGGCGCTTTGCTGCCGAAGGATGGCATATACCTGCCGCTTGGCTTGCGCCGGTTTGAACTGTTCCGCGCCGCCCCCTCCGGTGGACTTTGGTGTCGCGCAACCTTGCAGCCGGGGCCCCGCGGCTCAGTCGTAGGCGATCTGGCGATTTTCGATTCGGAAGGCCAGCCGGTCGCATCCGCGCAAGGCTTGTGGCTGAGGCGCCCAGACGCCGGCGATGCTGAGCCATGTCTTTGCGAAGTCCAATGGGAAAGTAAACCGCGAACGGCGGGGCCTGAATCCGCCGTAAGTGGCAATTGGCTGGTACTCACCGATGCTGGTGGTGTAGGTCTGTCTGTCGCGGCGGGTCTGGAAGCCGCTGGCGCTCACTGCCTTACGATGTCGCGTGGGGAGAAATTCGAAGAACTGCTTCGCACGGTTCCCATGTCTGGAATCGTCTACTTGTGGGCTCTGGATGCGGCGCCATTGGCGGAAATGGACGACACGACTTTGCGGCGCCAGACACGCGAGGCGTGTGAGCCGGTACTAGAACTGGTCCGGGAACTAGGGTCCAAAGCCGCGGAACCGCCACGGGTTTGGATCGTCACACGCAACGCGCAGGCGGCGGGCATCTTGCACACCGGCTTTTCGCTGGCCCAGTCGCCCCTGTGGGGACTCGCTCGTTGCGTACGTCGCGAGCATCCGGAGCTGCGCTGCGTCACGATCGACCTCGATTCTGATCCTCATTCTGCGGAACGGCTGCTAGATGAGATCCGTTACCCCGACGGCGAACAGCAGATCGCATTTCGCGGAGAAAACCGCCTGGTCCATCACCTTGCCCGGCTGAATGGTCCATCAGAACCCGTGCGGCTGAGTTCGGAAGCACCGGGCCGTTTGGAAGAGCTGCGGTGGAAGCCCTTCGCTCGGCGCAAGCCGGGCCGTGGCGAGGTGGAAATTCGAATTGCGGCAAGTGGATTGAATTTTCGCGATGTTCTGAACGCCCTGGGCGAATACCCGGGAGAAGCCGGACCGATGGGATCAGAATGCTCAGGCTGGATCGAGGATGTGGGTGAAGGTGTCACCGGATTGAACCTGGGGCAGGAAGTCGTCGCGGTGGCCAGAGGCGGTTTTGCGAAGTTCGTCACCACCAAGGCCGATCTGGTTGCAGTCAAGCCCGCCGAACTCGGAATGGAAGAAGCTGCCGCAATTCCCGTTGCATACGTAACCGTGCGGTATGCCCTGGTGACTGTCGGCAAGCTCCAGGCTGGCCAGAAAGTACTGATTCACGCGGCAGCAGGCGGCGTCGGATTGGCCGCCATTGCCGAGGCGCAGCGGCTGGGCGCAGAAATCTTTGCCACCGCCGGCAGCGATGAGAAACGTGCCTGGCTTCGTTCCCTCGGGGTCCGGCACATCATGAATTCGCGAGCCCTCGATTACGGCCGCGAGATCCTGGAGCAGACGGGCGGCCGTGGCGTGGACGTTGTTCTTAACTCGATGTCCGGCGATCACATCGCAGAGAGCCTCGGAGTCCTCGCACCGGGAGGCATCTACCTCGAACTCGGAAAGAAAGGAATTTGGGACGCCGAGCGCGTAGCCGGGTTCCGCCAGAATGTTCGCTACGCTGTGATCGAATGGGGCGAGGAGTATGAGCGTTCACCGGAATTGATCGCCGGAATCTACCGCAGCATAATAGAGGATGTGCAGAACGGCGTCCTGCCGCGATTGCCTTGCAAGACCTTCCCGGAAAAAGAAGTGGTCCATGCCTTCCGCTGGATGGCCCAGGCGCGGCACATTGGCAAAATCGTCGTCCGTCAAGACACAGGTCCGAAGCCGCTTCGCCACGACGCCGCCTACCTAATTACTGGCGGCACGGGCGCGCTCGGTCTTCAGGTGGCGGGATGGATGGCTGCCCACGGCGCGGGAGAACTTGTCCTTGTGGGACGAAGTGATCCAGACGAAAGTGCCATTGCCTTGATCCGCGCCATGGAGAAAACTGGTGCGCGTGTTCTGCTGCGGCGGGTTGACGTCAGCCGGAAGAGCGAGGTCGAGCGACTGATTCAGGAGATCCACCAAAGCGGAAAGACTCTGCGAGGGATCGTGCACGCCGCTGGCGTACTCGACGACGGCGTTCTTACCCAGCAAACCTGGGAACGCTTCGAAAAAGTTATGGCCCCCAAGCTGGATGGGGCGTGGCATCTGCATGAAGTGACAAAGGGGATGGAACTCGACTTCTTCATCATGTTCTCCTCCTTGGCTTCTCTGCTCGGGTCCCCTGGCCAGGCCAATTATTCTTCTGCCAACGCCTTCCTGGACGGATTGGCCCATTACCGCAGATCCCTTGGCCTGCCGGCACTCAGCATCAACTGGGGTCCTTGGCAGGGTGGAATGGCGATACGGCCGGGAGCCGCCGGATGGCAACGATCATTTCCCACTCTTCGGGCGCTGGAATCCGAACAAGGCTTTGAATTCCTTGAGCGATTTCTTCACGACGAGCTTCCGGCTCAGATTGCCGCCTTCCTCTTGCGTTCGAAAGCCTCGGTCCGTGACTTGGAGAGCGGCCCTGTGCATGAAAGCGCGAGCCACACGCCGGATTCTACCGAGGTCGCCCGGACAGTAGCTCGGTCCGCGACGTTGCGAGGTCCTGAGCTACTCAATTTCTTGCGCCAAGAAGTCGGCAAAATTATGGGCATCTCGGATGCAACTCTGCTGCCTCCGGAAAAACCCTTGTTCGAAGCGGGGCTGGATTCGCTGATGGCAGTGGAATTCAGAAATGTGCTGGCCGACGTTTTTGGGCGAACCTTCCCCTCGACTTTGCTGTTTGATTATCCGTCCTTGCAGAAGCTTTCTCTGTATCTGCAAGGCGCCGGGGACAAAGAATCCATTCCCGAAAATATCGTGGAGCTTGGTGATCTTGACGAATCGGCTGCCGAGGCTTTACTGAACGCTGAATTGAATAGGAAGAATTAACGAAAGCAATGGCCACATCAGAAAATCCCGCCGAACTCTCGCCGGTCAAGCGCGCGCTGCTTGACATTCGAGATCTCCGGGCGCGTATTGAGGAGCTCGAGCGCGGCGAGCGCGGCCACATTGCCGTCGTTGGCATGTCTCTGCGCTTTCCCGGCGCGAATGACCTGGATGGTTTTTGGCAACTGCTTCGCGAAGGACGGAGCGCTATCTCCGAAATCCCAAGTTCCCGCTGGGACCTGGATCAGTACTTCGATCCGGACCCCGCAGCGCGAGGCAAGATGTACGTCCGCTCCGGGGGGTTTCTCACCGCGGTAGATGAATTCGACGCTGGGTTCTTCGGCATCCATCCCCGCGAAGCAGTGGCCATGGATCCGCAACAACGCTTGTTGCTCGAAGTTGCCTGGGAAGCGTTGGAAAATGCCGCCCAGCCGCCAGAAAGTTTCGCAGAGAGTTCCACCGGCGTTTACCTGGGGATGTCGGGTAGCGACTACCTGCGGCTGATGATGGCCGACCCGGACGACATCAGCACTTACACGGGAACGGGTGGCAGTTCCAGCATTGCCGCGGGGCGCATTTCGTATCTGCTCGGTTTCAGCGGCCCCAGCCTGGTCATAGATACGTCATGCTCATCGTCGTTGGTGGCGGTGCATCTGGCGTGCCGCAGCCTGCGAAACAACGAGTGCCGCATGGCTCTGGCGGCCGGTGTCAACCTGATGCTCACGCCGGAAAACACGGTGGCTTTGTGCAAGTCGCGAATGCTCGCCCCGGACGGGCTTTGCAAAGCCTTCGACGAATCAGCCGACGGCTTCGCGCGCGGAGAAGGCTGCGGGGTACTCGTGCTCAAGCGGCTCGCAGACGCGCTGGCGGATGGAGATCACGTACATGCCGTCATCCGTGGATCCGCAGTTAACCAAGACGGACGTAGCGGCGGCCTGACGGTTCCCAGTGGTCCAGCGCAGGCAGCGGTGCTGCGCGCAGCGCTGGCGGATGCGAGAGTGGATCCAACCGACGTTTCCTATATCGAGGCCCATGGGACGGGTACGTCTTTGGGAGACCCCATCGAAGTACACGCGCTGATCTCTGCGTTGTGCCGCAACCGCGGTTCGGACCGGCCACTCTATCTGGGTTCGGCAAAGACCAATATCGGTCATCTCGAAGCTGCCGCTGGTGTCGCGGGATTGATCAAAACTATCCTGGCGCTCGAAAACGATCTGATTCCTCCGCACATCCACTATAAGAAGCTGAATCCGCACATCGACCTGGGCGACGCCCCAATTCGCATCCCCACCGAAGGTAGCCGGTGGCCGACGGCAACCCGCATTGCCGGAATCAGTTCATTCGGGTTTAGCGGAACCAACGCTCACGTAGTCGTCGAAGGGCCGCCTGTTCATAGGGCTGATCCGCCGGAGAACCGTCCCTGCACTTTGACGCTCTCTGCACGCAACCCTCAAGCCCTGGGCGAAATGGCGCGCCGCTACTCCGCGTGGTTCCAGGCGCATCCGGAAATCTCTCACGCGGATGCCTGTTTCACCGCTTCCACTGCAAGAAAGAAATTCGAGCACAGCGCCGTCTTCACTGCTACTTCGCTGGTGGAATTCCGCCGCAAGTTGGACACATTCGCCGCCGGTGGAGCGTGCGATTCCCAACCGTCCACGGCATCGGTTCCGTCGGGAAAGCGGATCCCGCTGCCCACCTACCCGTTCGAGCGCAGCCGTTTCTGGATCGAGCAGAAGCGAGTGGAACCTTGGGTTGCGGCCCTGGATGCGTCGCGCAAACAAGCGTCAGAGATACCGGCGGGCTTTGATGTCGCTTCGTACGATAAGAAATGGAAGACGCTGCATCGCCTGACCACAGCTTCGATCCTCGAAGCCTTTCGCGAACTGGGTGTGCCACTCAAGTCAGGGGAAAGGTACACGCCGGAATCGCTATCGCAAAAAGCCGGCATCGTTCCCGCCTACACAAGATTGATGTCACGGTGGCTCAGCCATCTTGCCGCGCTGGGGATTTGCGCTGCGGAGGCGGATGGCAACTTCGTGGTCGTGAACCCAGCGGCCGCCGCCGCGCGCGACGCGATCATTGCCGCCGCGGAAACTGAATTTCAAGACGATCCCGTGCTCCTGGAATATGCGGCCTCGTGCGGCAGGCAACTCTCCGTCATTCTCTCCGGCAAGCAGAGTCCACTCGAGACGCTGTTCCCCAACGGCGACTTCACTCTGGCGGAGCGGCTTTACGAGGGCTCGCCGGTTTCGACCTACTTCAATTCTTTGGCCGCCGCGGCGGCGGGTGCCGGAAGCCGGAGCCGTTCCGGCCGCTGCCGCATTCTGGAAGTCGGCGCAGGAACGGGCGCCACCAGCGCGTTTGTGCTGCCGCGGCTTTCCGCAGCCACCACCGAATACAGCTTTACCGATGTGACAGGCCTGTTTCTCAATCGCGCCCGGCGGAAATTTGCGGCGTATCCGTTTGTGCGCTACGGGCTACTCGATCTTGAACGCGACCCCGCCGGGCAGGGCTACCCAGCAGGCGGATTTGACATCGTGATGGCGACCAACGTCCTGCACGCCACCGCTGGCCTGCCTCAGGTGCTGGCTCGCATCCGGTCGCTGTTGTCTCCCGGCGGCATGCTGGTCGCCTGCGAAGCGACCGAGTATCTTCCGTGGTTTGACATTACGACGGCGTTGATCGAGGGATGGCAGCGGTATGACGATGGAATCCGCCACGATAGTCCCCTGCTCACACCCGTGCAGTGGAAACAACTTCTACGCGATGCTGGGTTCGAAGATGCGCAGTCGTTCCCGGAGGATGGAGCTCCAACCGAAATACTGGGGCAGCATGTCGTCCTTGCGAGG
>WNFY01002424.1_pt1 | contig 24229 bp, 23 predicted proteins | sample 5400091 | NCBI WGS metagenome assembly WNFY01 (sample SAMN13153364, study PRJNA577476) | soil metagenome | isolation source: 60 cm soil or saprolite under grassland replicate 1 | place: USA:California | collected 2016-06-15 | reverse complement strand
GAAATCGTTTCCCGCGCCGTTCATTTTGGTGAAACGCAACATCCGCTTTCGTCTAGCACACTCCGTGGCGAAAGCCAACCGGCGCATCACTGTAGCCGCCGACCTCTGGGCGGCGCGACACGCGGGCATTAAACACATCAGCGTTTCGCTTCCCACAGGAAAGCGGCTACAGCGTTGCCAGATTGCATTTTGGCGTTTATCTATTCCGCTGTGAAGAGGCTCGCCGCTTCGGTTGTTTTCCTGATTCTTGGGCTCTCAGCGCAGGCATCTTTCGCCGGAGATTACAACAGCCTGATTCTCGAGCAGATCAAACAGATGCCGCAGGGCGGTCGTTATTCCGTTTCGCATTTCGCCAAGATCCGCCTGCAATCGTCGGCCCATTTTGAGTCCGGCAAGTTTTTCGTCCTGCCTTCGGCTGCCTCGCCGAGTTTCTGCTCAGGCGCAACCTATCTTGTTTTCATTAGAACCATCGAGGCCTTGCGCGCGCGCGGCGACCTTCGTCTGGATTACGGCACTTTGGAGCAGCTGATCATCCGAGATCAGCGCGATGGGGAAGGCATCTGGGGCCGCTGGAATGCAAATGGACCGGGCACCGCCCGTCTCTTTCACGAGCTGGGACTTGGAGCGAACTTCGATAACTTTGATCAGGCGAAGCCGGGCGACTTCATGAAAATTTTCTGGTCGCGGCAGGTAGGCAAAACCGAGCACGGACATTCCACGATTTTTCTCGGAATGGAGAACCGGTTCGGCACGCAATATGTCCGCTACTGGTCGAGCAACATTCCCTCAGGCTACGGTGAGAAGAGCGTTCCCCGAAGCAAGATCGCCTACGCCATTTTTTCTCGGCTCGAGGCGCCATCTAATCTGGCGCGAATCAGCGGCGCGCCTTCTATTGACGGATATTTGGCGTCCCTTCTGCGAACCCGCTCCAGCATAGCCGAAGCCAGCGCGAAGTGCGGTCTGTGAGCATGTAAAAAGGCTTGCATTTGGAGTGCGCGGACATGTCCGCGCTCAAAGGCCTGTCGCACTTTAAACAAAACTGGGCATTGCTTTGCGGTTCTTCACATCAGACGTTTTAGCTTATGCCCAAGCGGGAGAAAACGCTGACGGTTAACGAAATTTATCATTCGATCCAGGGTGAAAGCACCTGGGCTGGGCGGCCCTGTGTTTTTGTGCGGCTGACTTTCTGCGATCTACGTTGCAACTATTGCGACACGGAGTACGCGTTTTATGAAGGGAAGAAACAAACACTGAAGGAGATCGCGGGACGCGTGGGAGCCTTTCATTGTCCTCTCGTCGAAATCACAGGTGGCGAGCCGTTATTGCAGAAAAATGTACTGTCATTGATGTCGATGCTGGCGGACGCGGGTCACACGGTCCTGCTGGAGACGAGCGGTGCGCACGATATTTCGAAAGTCGATCCGCGCGTCCATCGGATCATGGATTTGAAAACGCCCGGTAGCGGCGAAGTCGAAAAGAACCTTTGGTCGAACATCGACCATCTCACCCTGCGCGACGAAGTGAAATTCGTGATGGGATCACGCGAGGATTACGAATGGTCGCGCGATAAGGTGGAGCGTTACAATCTGCCTTCACGTTGTCATGCGGTGCTGTTTTCGCCGATTTTCGGCCGGATTGATCCGCGTGAAATCGTGAAATGGATCTTGGCAGACAAACTCGACGTTCGTTTTCAACTTCAGATGCACAAATTCATTTGGCGTCCGACACAGCGGGGAGTCTGAGCAATGCGAGCACGGCTAACGAAAGATTTCACTTTTGAAGCGGCACAGACTCTGCCCAAGGCGCCGGAGGGTCATAAATGCAGAGGGGTGCATGGCCACAGTTTTAAGGTCGAAGTTTCTGTTGAGGGCGATGTCGATCCAAAAATCGGATGGGTTTACGATCATGCGAAGATTAGCGACGCGATGAAACCGCTCCTGCAAATGCTGGACCACTCGTATGTCAACGATATCGAAGGGATGGAAAATCCAACGATTGAAAAAATGGCGGCGTGGTTCTGGAAAAAACTGGAGACTCAATGCCCCGGGCTTTGCGAAATCGTCGTGCACGAAACGCCAACCGCGCGCTGCGTTTATCGCGGCGAGTAAGGAGTGGTGGCTTGAGCAGCCGCCGACATAAACAGCTTAATGCTTCGGTGCCGGGACCGTGCCGATTTCGATGGCTTCCTTGCGCTGGGCGATTATTCGGGTCGCGGTTTCTTCCACCATTTGCTCAAGCAGCAGCCGCAAATGCGTGTTTGGCCGGTAATCCGCCGGGGCGATGTGCTTGACGCGATCGGCGTGGGCTGAGAGCTGGTAACATTTCCGAAATCCAATCCGCTGTGGATCGTCAGGATTGTAAACTGCGATCGCCTGCCCGCCGTTCTTCTTCATCACCGCAAAGCAGGGGACATCGGTCGGTCCGTCCCCAACGTAGATCATGTTTGGGAAGGGGATCGGCCGAATGTCCGGGTCCATGTGGTCGTTGACGTCCTGCGACATGTCGAGCAGGCCTTTGTTTATTCGAAATAAGAACTGGGTTTTCTGCGTATGACTGATGACGCGCTTGGGAAAAGTGATCCGGCCTTGCTCGTCTTCTGCAAATTCGCATCCGAAAATGGCGTGCACATAAGGCTGCAACCGGCTTCCATCAATCAGCACCTTCAACCCGGATGAGATGATATAGTGCTCCACCGTGATGCCGTGGGCGATCTGCTCTTCCGTGAGAAGGCCACTTCGAAATTCTTCAAACATCTCCGGCAGGCCTTTGTAAAAATTCAGTTTCCGGCCCAGTTTTTTCAGTTCTGCATTGGTCGGACGATCCATGCCGAAGGTGTCCAGCATCACCTTCATGTAGGCGAGCTCGTTGTCGTAACTGTGCTCGCGCACGAGCACTGCGCAGTGACGCCAGAAACTCTCGCCATTAATTCCGAAAGCAGGAAAGATCACATCTTCCTGCATGTAACTGGGACTTAGCGTTTGATCGTAATCGTAAACGATGGCGATGGTGTTTTGTGGTGTCATGGTTAGGAGGTTGAAGCGATGAAGAGTTGAATCGTAAGATTCAAATCGCTTTAACGCTTCATCTCTTCAACGATTTAACGACCCTTCAGCCGCGCGAAGAAATCTTCGAAGAGCGATCCGTAAACGGGACTGCGCTCTGGATGATATTGCACACCACGAGCAAACGGATATTTCCGCAGAGATATTTGCTCGACGATACCATCGTGGGCGGACCAAGCTTCGACTTCGCAGCCGTCTGCCAGCCGGTCGATTGCCTGATGATGCGCGCTGTTCACTTTCGAAAAACGGCGCGAGGCGCGGCGTGCATGACGCAGTGACTGAACTTCCCGATCGCGTTGCTCAGGCAAATTGTGCCCTTTGATATCGAGCTTCAGTGTGCCGCCGAGGGCGACGTTGAATACCTGAAGACCTTTGCAAATGGCGAAAATCGGCAACCCGCGTGAGAGCGCGTCCCGCACCGCCTCAAATTCCCAGCGATCGCGTTCCGCATCTACGCCTTTATCCAGAAGTGAAGGATCGACATGTTCCTGGCGCAAAAATTCTGGAGAAATATCGGAACCGCCCGTCAGTAAAAGGCCGTCCATTTGTTCAAACGGCAGTTTCCGGTTCAGTGCGTTCCAGACTTTGATTTCAGGATGCTTGCCGAAAATGGTGCGGAACGATTTTGCGTCTTTTCGTCGAATCCAGGTCGCCAGATTGGGCATCGGTGAATTTGCGACTTCCCTCTCTGTATGTAAAGAGCAGTCCCATGGCTTCTCTAGCCGATATTTCGATAAGTCTGGGCGAAGAGTTGGAAAAAACATCTCGCGAGAGCAAGGCACGCGCGGTCGCAGTAGCGTTGCTCGATTTCGAGAGCGGTTTTCGATTTTCTCTTGCCGGCGATCGCTGGTTTCACGCCGCCAGCACGATCAAGGTCGCAGTGCTCCTCGCGGTTCTTCGCGCAGCAGACGAAGGCCGCCTTCGGCTGGAAGATCCACTTCACGTGCGAAACCGTTTCATCGGGGCAGCCGACGGATTTCCTTTTCGCGTCGATCCCGATTCTGACGCGATGCCCGAATTGTACCGGTTTATTGGACGAACAGTAAAGATTTCCGACCTTACGGAAGGAATGATTGCTTCGAGCAGCAATCTCGCCACCAATTTGCTGCTCGATCTTGTCGGAGTGGGATACGCGCGAAACGTGCTGCGGGATGCACAGGTGAACGGCGTGGAACTGCGCCGCGGTGTCGAGGATCACGCGGCACACGAAAAAGGCATTGACAATCAAGTCACCGCGGACGGATTACTCACGCTGCTGTGCGCCTTGCGCGGCAATTTTCTCAGCAATGAAAGCCGTGAACGCGCGATTCGCATTTTGCTTGCGCAGCGGTTCAAGTCGATGATCCCTGCCGGTCTTCCCGCACACGCCACAGTGGCACATAAGACCGGCGAGATTTCGACCGCCTGCCACGATATGGGTATTGTGTACTTGCCGGAACGCCAGCCGTACATTGCCGTTATTTTGACGGAATTTGATCCGGAACACAATGGCCGTCGTGAGACCGTTGCCGGCATTTCCGAAATGCTCTATCGCTCCGTTCTTGGCTTGGAATCGAAACCGCAATGAGTGTCGAGGAACTTCGCCCAATCGACGCCCTGAACCTGTCTGCCGAATACCGCGCCTTGTTGCGACCAGGCGAAGCAGAAAGCGACGCGCGCGGGAATGTGCATCATCTGCCACGTTTCTTTTATGAAATCGGCAGTTGGCAGGATGCGCGCGAGATCCGGCTGGCGCCGCACTTCACACTTGCGGAATTGATGCTCGTCGATTGCCGGGAGGCGGAACTATTGCTCCGTCACTTCCTGCATTATGTGCCGTGCGCGGTCACTTTACTTGCGACGTTTTTGGAAAACTTTCGCCGGGAGGTCGACGCGCCGGTTTTCATCAGTGCAAATGGCGGCTATCGGTCACCTGCGCACCAGATCGGCGGGGCTAAAAGCATTCATGCCTGGGGAACAGCGGCGAACATTTACCGCATCGGCGACACCTTTCTCAATGACGCGAAATCAATTAAACGATATGGCACGATCGCGTCTTCGCTGACCCGGGCCGTCCTTGCCCGGCCCTTCGGATCAAGGAAAGGGGAAACCGATGACCATCTCCATCTCGATTTAGGGTTTGTAAGCTTGACTCCGCGCGAGTGCAGCGAAGCAAGCTGATCTCTTGCTGTTACCGTGAAAAATTCAGGGGCAGAACCGGGTCGTTACATTCGCGAGAGGAAGTTTCGCGCCGCGCCGCCGCGTGCAGTGATTGGTCTTGAAGCCGAGTTCAATCTCTTCGTTGATGGCAAAAGAAGGCGACCGGAAAAGGTTTTTGGCGACCCCAGCCGCCTGGTGCGTAGGAGAATGATTCCCAGGACCGGGAAATCATTTCAGCTGCCCGCTGGAGGCGCGATTTACTTTGACACAGGTGTGATCGAAGTCGCCACGCCGATCGTTGAACTGGAGCGTGGCTGTTGTCATCGCGCAACGCGGTTGCTCTGGGAACAAATTCGTTATTTGCGAGCGGAGTTGGATCACTGGGGTAAACTCCGCGGCCACAAATGCCGACTGCAAGGCTTTAGCACGCACTACAACTTTTCATTTCCCGATGCGCGGAAATCGAAATCGCGCAATGCGACCAAACTAGCCTTTCTTCTCGCACACATTCTTCCCGTACCGGTGGTTTTGCTGGCGGCAAACAGGCAGAGCAGCGCCGTCGGCGTTCGCCCACGCAAAAACCGCCTGGAAGTGACTGCGGATTTCACGCCGGATCCAGCGTTGATGCTGGCGACCTGCGCCTTCATTGCCGGTGTCGTGCAAACTGTCCTGGACTGGGAAGATTTTCGCCTGCGACAACTGAGTCGCCGGGGCGTTCCGCGCCCAACGCCGTTTCGTTTGCGAAAACATTCATCGCGGCGCGGGTGGCGAATGACCGGTAATTCATTAGGCCAAAATCCATTTACGGGCGATATCAACGCCGCACTTTGGAAAGTGTGCGATGGTCGCATGCTCAGCTTGCGCGGAGTCGCAGCAGAGAGCCTGAAGCTGTTTCGTCGGCAGATTCTGCGCATTAGTGATTTGAGCACGTTTCAACATATCGCGGCGGTTTTTAATGGAGACGCCCGCTCCCTGCTCGATTTCCCGAAGCGCCCCGAAGCGTATGATGACGTCGGGCGTACAATTGACTGGGGCCGGCGCCGGATGCGGCGATGGTCGCGTTCGAGATATGAAAAAGTTATCCATCGCGTCATAGCACACGAGCCGATGCGCATTGGGCAAAAACGTTATCGCGTGGAACGAATGAACGGCTGGTATCAGGTCGATTTCCGGGAAGTGGGGACGAAGCGGCGCCAGACTTTCAATCTCGATGAGCTGGTGCGGTTATCCGCTAGGAAGAAGCCGCGCGCCGTTAGGGGACGAAAACAAACACCCGCCAAAACGCGTGGTCATCGACGCCGGGTGTCATAATCCCATCAGCTCGCGAACGTATTTCACTGGCGGACTGCCGTAGGAAATGACCTGATCGTTATACTTTTTCTGATCGAACGCTGCGCCTGCTTTTGCCTTCGCCTTATCGCGGAGATCGAGATGCTCGCTTACACCAACGAAATAGGTGGAAAGCTGAGCTGAGGTGAGTCGAGCCCGTTTCCATTTTGCGACCGCTTCGCCTTCCTGCTGGTAGCCTTCTTTCATCATCAAATCCATCGCCTCCTGCTCGCTCATGTTTCCAGCGTGAATGCCTTGGTCGAGAATTGCGTTGCAGATCACCCGCAATCGCATTTTCAGCTGCTGCATTTTGACTTCCGGTCCGCCATAACCCTGTTCCGCCATTATTTGCTCGCAGTAAACAGCCCAGCCTTCAATGAATGTGCCACTTCGAAAAATCGCTCGAACCAATGTCGGCGCGCGGAATTCGTTCGAATGAGCGAGCTGCAGGTAATGGCCAGGCATCGCCTCGTGCACGGTGAGATCGCGCACCATGTAATTGTTGTATTCGCGGTAGAATGATTCTTTCCGTTCTTTCGACCAATCTTTTGGCGTTGGCTCGACTGCGAAAAATGTTTTGCCGCTTTGCTCGAGCGGGCCAGGCGAATCGCAATAGGCGATGCCGGTGCCGCGCTTAAACTCCGGCATCACAATCACATCAAGCGGTGTCTCCGGGACAGTGACAAGCTTATGCCCCTTCACGAAATCGGTCGCTTCGCCCACAATTTTCTGAGCGTAGCCGACAATCGTATTGTCGTCTGGATGCTTCTCGGCCAGCTTGTCAAGCACTGCGGTCGTGACCTTCTTTTTGTCAGCCAGCGTCGCCTGATCCGCTTTCGGGAAATACTTTTTGTAGAGCGGCAGCGCAGTTTCGTAGATGGCGGTCTGCGTCTGTTCCAAGTCGGCTTGCGCGCGCTTTCTGATTTCTTCCATCGACAAATCGGAAGCGAGGGCGAAGCGCAACTTCTTTTGAAACTTTTCCGCCCCGAGCCGGAAATCGCCATCGGATCGCGGCAGCAGATCGTTCTGGAGCCATTTTTTGCAATCCTCCAGCGCGGCGGCGGTTTTTTCCTGCAATGGCGCGAGTTCCTTTTTCATCTGCGGGACGCGGTCGAGAAGCGGAGCGAGCCCTTCGCGAACGAGATTAATCGCCCCTTGCGTTTGCTCGATTGCTGTTTCCGTGTGAATCCGCGGCGGATCGTGCAGATTCGCTTTCGCCTGCTCGATTACGCGCGGAATTCCTTCCATGCGCTGGCGCAAGTTGGGAATGCGTTTCTCCGGCGATGCGAAGTCGCGCGCCACCAGGAGATAAAGACTGTTCGCGAGGCTCTGGTTGTAAACGAGCGGATTCCAATCTGCCTCTTTTAACTCTTCAGCTTCGAAGATTTTGTAATCGATGTTCTCTTTCAGAATGCGGAAATCGACATTGTTCGCACCGGTGACTTGCGACCCATCGATAGCGCTTAGCTTGTCACGAAACTCTTTTTGCGTCGCCAGCTCTTTCGCTCGCGCTTCAGGCGAATAATCGGTCAGCAGGCCATCAAACCGGTGATCGCCCAGCTCGGTCGCCTCCTCCGGATTGGCCCGCAAGTCCTGCTCGATGTAATCCTTGGCGATCTTTTGGAAGTCGGTGTCCTCCGGATTGCTGTAAATCCTCGCGATCGGCATCGCCAGCAACATTCCGAGGATCACTGCGATCGACCTCATTCGTTTAGCTTGGTGTGCCACTGTGAAGGATCGGCTCGGTGGCGATTTCGTCCAGTGTTGGCTGCTGCGATTGCAGATATGTCCGGCCTTTGTAGAAGGTGGCAACAACAACAAACACGACTGCGACTACGAACATCAAGACCGTGAAGAAAGTGAAGTACTGATAATCGGTCAGCTTGTGCGTGCCGTCAGGGTTTAAGACCCAGGCGTTGACCTTCCCGACGAAGAATTCGCCGGCAGCCACGGTGAAAAGCCAAAGAGCCATAACTGAGCTTTTCATCGAGTTGGGCGCCTGGGTGTAAGAGAACTCCAGTCCTGTGATCGATACCATGGCTTCGCCAAGAGTGAGGATAATGTAGCCGAGGAGTTGCCAGTTTACGCTCGGTCTCAAACCCGCATCGATTTGGCCTTGGATCCAGACGATGACGATAAAAGATATGCCGGTAAGAAAAAGCCCAATTCCGATTTTGCGTAGCGGCGTAAGCGGAAAAACACGGCTGATCAACGGGTAGATCACGTAATTGACCAGCGGAATAAAAATCAAAATTAAGATCGGGTTGGCTGTTTGCACTTGAGCAGCGATCAAGTCGAGCCCCCATCCCGCAGAAACATGGAACGGTGAAAAAGCAAAGTTTATCCAAGGCAGCCAGGAAACGTGTAGGTCCATCTTCTCCGCCTGGAGCGTCCACTCGACGCCATTGCTCATTCCCCACAGAGCCCAGAAGACCAGGATAAAAACGTAAACCATGGCAATGCGCGCGAGAGTAACAAGGCCGTGGCGACTGAAGGTTTCACGCAGATAACCGAGGCCTGCGGGTGGGACGCGAACCATTTTTCTTCGCCCTGCCCAGAAGAATATGGTGGCGATAAACATGGCGACGCCGGGAATGCCAAACGCCCAGCGGGGACCGAGACCCTTGTTCGCAAGCAACCATGGACAGAGCAGCGATGAAATAAACGATCCCGCGTTGATCGAGAAGTAGAACCAGCCGAACATTTTTGACAGCAGATGCCTGTTCGACTCGCCAAACTGATCGCCAACGTTCGCCGATACACACGGCTTGATACCGCCTGCGCCCAGGCAGATTAACAATAATCCCAACGCGAGCATCGTTCGCTCGCCGACCGCAAGTCCGAACGAAGTATCCATGAACGCGAGCGTGAGGTGACCGAAGCAATAGACGATTGAGAGTGATAGAATCGTCCAATATTTGCCGAGCCAACCGTCTGCGATTATCGCGCCGAAGATCGGAAGGAAGTAAACGCCGGAGACAAAGTAATGGGTGTACTTGTATGCCTCGTTCGGGTCCATCGGCGCCAACGCACCGAACTGATTCAGGATGTAGTGCGCCATGAAGACCGTCAGGATCGACTTCATGCCGTAGTATGAGAAGCGTTCGGCTGCTTCGTTGCCGATGATGTAGGGCACGCCGGGCGGCATCGTTGCGATGTTCGGCGGAGCAGTTGCGTATTTGAATTTGGCCATGAGCAGGTTTTGGTTAGGGACGCGGATTTGCCGGGGCAAATTCGGCTGGGGTTGGCGAGGGGAAAGGTTTCTCAGACTCTACGTTGCCCGGCTCGGATGGGGCATTTTCTGGAGCGACCTGTTCCGATTGGGTCTCACGCTCTTCGGGAAGGGGATGTTTTTCGCAAGAACAAATGGCCATCACGGCAGCGGCGCTAAGAACGCACACGGACTTCCCAACCGAAACTCGCATAATGGGCGGCACAGTAACCGGCCTCCAGCCTCATGTGCAAGGATGAAAGCAGAAGGAAGCATCATCATGTTCGTTGAAGTCCTTCTCATCCTCCTAATCATGCTCGTGATCGATTGTCTCTCTCTCGATTGAGAGCCAATGGTAGGGCGCGACCGCTGGGCGCGCCGTCCAATGATTCGATCATGAGTAGGAAGCGAGAGCGCTACACAACGTGATTGAAAGAAGCGCCCGCAGGATTACTATCACACGGGTGGCTCGCACGGATAGACACAGCGCTTGGAACGAAGTCTTCGCTCTCGTTCTGCTTTTCGTCGGCACGTTGCTTTTCTTTGCGTTGATCTCCTACACGCCCAAAGATGTGCCTTCCTGGATCTGGTTTAGCAACATTTCACCGTCGAATCATCCGGCACAAAATTTCATCGGGCCCGTGGGCGCTATTGTCGCGGGGATTTGCTATCAATTGATCGGCGCGGCAGGCTACCTTTTAGCTGCGATTCTGCTCGGATTCGGAGCGGCCAAACTATTTCACCCGAGCCTGCAGGTGACGCGGCGATTGGTGTGGATCGTACTTTTTATCTGGTCGGGCGCTTGTTTACTGCAGCTGCAACCGTACCATCTGCGCGGCTGGCATGCCGCCTTCAATATCCAGGGGCCGGGCGGTTGGATCGGTTACGCCTTTGCCGATGAGCATCACGGTTTGCTCCGCAGTGCTCTTGGCCCATTCGGTTCGCTTATCCTTTTGATTGGAGTTTATGCAACGACCTTGATTCTGGTGACGGGACTGCGTCCGATTTATCTTGTTCGCGAGACGGTCGCGGCTACGAGACGTGGGGGAATAGGACTGCAGCAATGGCGATTGCGCCGGCAACTCCGAAAAGCTAATCTCAAAGAGAAACTGGAAATCAGCGAGAGGCACCTGGCGAAGCAGAGGCGGCTATACGAAAGGGACCTAAAAAAGAAAGGCATCGTTGTGCCTCAACCGGCGGGACCGGTTATTTCGCCCGATGAACTCGCAGATCGGCCAAAGCCGAAAGTGGTCGATACCACCGCGTTGCCGAGCGAGGAGGAACCTTCTCGGCGAAAACCTTCTCTTGCCGAGTTGCGCGCCAGCGGCGAGAGAGCCAGGCCGGTGCCGAACCTGACGAGTCGAGCACGGAAATCGGAAAATTATGTGCTCCCCGGAGTGGATTTACTGGACGAACATAATCTGGAAGGACGCGCTGCCGCGGATCCCTCGGAACTGGAGCACGTCCAGCAAATTCTGATTGATACTCTGGCGCAGTTCGGCATTGCGGTGGCGCCCGGAGACATCACCAAAGGCCCCACCATTACTCGCTACGAAGTGTATCCGGCGAAAGGCGTTCGCGTGGACAAGATCGTGAGCCTGGAGCGGGATCTCGCCCGAGCGACGCGCGCCGAGCGAATTAATATTCTAGCCCCCATTCCCGGAAAAGACACGGTGGGCATCGAGCTCGCGAACACGCGAAAAGTAACGGTGACGTTGCGCGAGCTGTTGCAATCAGCCGACTGGGAGGAAGCGAAAACACGCGCGAAAATTCCGCTCGCACTCGGTAAAGATGTTTACGGCAAAACGATCATCGCGGATCTGGCGCAAATGCCGCATCTGCTGGTTGCGGGCACGACCGGCAGCGGCAAGAGCGTCTGCATCAACGCGCTGATCGCCAGCATGCTTTTCCGATTTACCCCAGAGGAGCTGCGTTTCATCATGATCGATCCAAAGGTAGTTGAGATGCAGTTTTATAATTCTCTGCCGCATCTCGCGTTCCCGATCGTGACCGACCCAAAGAAAGTGCTGCTCGCTTTGCGCTGGCTGATTGATGAGATGGAACGCCGGTATAAGATTTTTGCCCGCGTCGGCGTTCGCAACATCGTCGGTTTCAACGGGCGACCAGTGAAGAAGAAAGATGTTGACCTTGCGGAGGATGCTGTAGCCGCGGGCGCTGATCGCGATCCGACGATAATGCCCATCGCTGTTCCGCGTGAGGACGAGATCCCGCCCAAATTGCCCTACATCGTGGTCATCATCGACGAGTTGGCTGATTTAATGCAGACCGCCCCCGCCGACGTTGAAAGCGCGATCGCGCGCATCACGCAAATGGCTCGTGCCGCCGGCATTCATCTCATTGTTGCCACCCAAACGCCGCGGGCGGATATCGTCACGGGCGTAATCAAAGCGAATATTCCGAGCCGCATTGCGTTCCAAGTCGCCTCCAAGATCGATAGCCGCGTGATTCTCGATGAAAACGGCGCCGATCGTTTGCTCGGCCAGGGCGACATGCTCTATCTGCCGCCGAGCTCTTCGCGTCTCATTCGTGCCCAGGGCGTGCTGGTAACCGACGATGAAATTCATCGCCTGGTTGAATTTGTTTCCGCGCAAAGTCCGCCCGCTTTCGATGCGACGATGCATGAGAAGCTTCAATCCACCGCGACGCCAGAAGAAGAAGTGACAGAGGAAGACGAAGAGCTGGTCGAAAAATGTCTCGAAATCATCCGGCAGGAAAAACGCGCGTCCACTTCGCTGCTTCAGCGCCGGTTGCGACTTGGTTACACGCGCGCCGCGCGCATCGTTGATATTCTCGAGCAGCGCGGTATTTTGGGTCCCGGCGAAGGCGCCAAACCACGCGAGATTCTGGTCGATCTCGATGCCGCCGTTTAGCCGGCGTTGATGCCATGACGATCGAAGGTCTCGGAAAAAAATTTCAGGAGGCGAGGCGCGCGAGGGACCTGACGCTCGACGAAGCGGCGCGAATGACAAAAATTCGTCCGGCTCGGCTGGCGGAAATTGAGGCGGATGATTTCTCTCAATTTCCCAGTCTGGCGTACGCGAAAGGTTTCCTGCTCATTTACGGGAAATTTTTGGATGTCGATGTTACGCCGTATCTCGACGCCTTTGAGGATTCCGAGCGCGTTACGGTCGATGGCTATTCGTACCTGCAGGACAATCCCCCGCCTAAACCAGTCAGTGCTCCGGTCGTTAGGCGCCGCGCTGCTGCTAGTCGCGACCGCGTCTCGCCGATGCCACTCGTCATTGGCGTCCTCGTTTTGGTAATCGGCTTTTTGGCCATGAAATTCATTCTCAATTTGCAGCGGCTTGCGCCGGGGCGAGCGGAGCCTGCCGCCCAAATCTCCCCGAGCGTCGCGTCCACTCCGAGCTCCACAATTCCAGCACCAGCGACCGCCGAAACGCCGGCAAGCAATGTCGTGTCGGCTCCTGCGACTACACCATCGGTTTCGCCCGTGCCGACAATCGCGCCAACGGCGACCGCCGTTTCGGCGGCCCGCCCAGCGCCAAAAGAGCCGGAAGTGCGTAAAGCCAAGCCTGTGCTTCCCGGGGATCTAGTGAAGCCGCAAGAGAAAGCAAGTCCAACGCCGGTGGAATCCAGTCCGCCAAATCGCGTCGTTATTCGTCCACTTAAACGAACCTATCTTAAGGTTACAGTGGACGATCAAAGCGAAAATCCCGCTTTTGAACGCTGGGTTTCTCCAGCCGACGGCACAGTGGAATTTCGCGGTAATCAGGTCTCAATTCGCGTTCTCGAGCGCGACGCCGTTCAGATCATGAAAAATGGTAAAGCGCTCGGAGAGGAAGACGAAGACGTAACTGTCGATTAATTTCCATCAAACGGTGCCACGAAATCAAGCTTCTGTAGAGGCAGCCGTGCCGGCTGCAAATCGCAAGTCGGAGCAGGCGACCCGCCTGCCAATCAGAGTTGGGATGATCAGCCTCGGTTGCGCCAAGAACCTTGTCGATGCCGAGATCATGCTCGGCAGTGTTCTGCAGCGCGGAATGAAAATTACAGCGCGCGCAGAGGATGCCGATGTCCTGGTAGTAAATACGTGTGCCTTCATCGACTCAGCCAAGGAAGAATCGATTGACGCGATTCTGGAGGCACATCAGCAGCGTGGTTTAAACAGACGGCCAAATCAGAAGCTGATCGTAAGCGGCTGCATGGCGCAAAGGTTCTCGAACGAGCTGCGCCAAGCTCTTCCTGAGGTGGACGCGTTTATTGGGCTCGATCAAGTCAGCGAGCTCGGGGCTATCGTGGAACAAGTTGTAGCCGGGCCCGGCGACTCTGGCCGACACGCGAGCAACATTACCGCGACCGGCATTCCCGATACCGGCCACAACTTCGTTACCCGGCGACCCAGTTACATCCCAGATTACGACACACCGCGCTTCCGGCTTACGCCGGCGCACTCCGCTTACCTGAAGGTTGCCGAAGGCTGCAATCACCCCTGCAGTTTTTGCGTGATTCCGCAAATGCGCGGAAAACATCGCAGCCGGCCTGCCCAATCAATCCTCGCAGAAATCCGCGGACTCGTCAGTGAAGGTGTGCGCGAGATCAATTTGATCAGCCAGGATACAACATATTATGGAATGGATTTGTGGCCGGAGAAGGCCGGGCCGCGTCAGCCGGTTGATTCGACGCAGGGACCGTCTCTTCTAGGGTTACTTCGCGAAATTCAAACGATCGAGGGCGAATTTTGGGTGCGTCTGCTTTATACGCACCCAGCGCGTTGGAGTGATGAATTGATTGGGACCATCGCGGAATGCGACAAGGTCGCGCGCTACATCGATATTCCGTTGCAGCACATCGACGACTCGATGCTGGAACGCATGCGGCGCGAAACGTCGCGCGCGCACATCGAGAATTTGGTCGATAAATTGCGCTCTGGAATTCCTGGAGTTGCCTTGCGCACGACTTTCATTGTCGGATTTCCTGGGGAAACCGAAGAGGAATTCGAAACGCTGCTCGATTTCATTCGGGACACTCGATTTGAACGCCTCGGCATCTTCAAATATTCCCAGGAGCAGGGTTCGCGCGCAGCGAACATGCCGAACCAGGTCCCCCTGAAGGTCAAAAATGCGCGCTACCGGATGGCGATGTCGATACAGCAACAGATCGCGTATGAGATTGCCCGCGAAAAAATTGGAAACGAACTCAAATTACTGGTCGATCAGCCGCATATCGCCCGGAGTGAAGGTGACGCCCCGGATGTCGATGCGCGCGTTGTCTTGTCCCAAGCGGCGCCTGTCGGTGAATTCGTTTGGCGCAGGATCACCGGAAGCCGCGGATACGATCTTCTGGCCTGAGGTCTGGCGGTTAAAAACGCAGAGGTTTAGACTGAACAATCACTTAACAGGTGACAGCAGCCGGTTTCTTGGGCAAATTTAGTGACACTTATTTCGCTCGATGGCCGATTCAAACGAACCAAAAGAAGAGACCGTTCGCATTGACCTGCTGCCTGAGTCTGTATCGAAACCTCCCGGCCCAGATACAAAATCGCGCGAGACCGTGCGAATCCAGCTTGGCCTTCGCCAGCCGTCAGACAAGCTGCCTCCTCCCATTCCAGCAGAGCCGTCGCCAGTTTTAGAACCTGCCGCTCAAGTGCTGACGTCCCCCGAGGTCTTCCCATCACCGCCAGCACCGCCACCACCTTCGACGAAACCGTCGCCTGCCGCCCAAGCTCCCGTGCCAGGCGCACTTTCGTCGAGCCCGAAAAACGAGACAGCGCGCATGCCAGAACCCCCCTCCAGGCCTCTCCCCACGGTTCAGATGAAAAAGACTCAGCCGCTCATCGCCATGCCGCACACTGCCCCCCAGAGCGCTTCGATTGCCGTAGCGCTAGCGGAGAAAACTGCAATGCCCCTATGCTGGGTGCTGCTCGGCGTTTCTGCCATTATTTTGATTATTCAGATTTGGACTTACTTTTCCTAAAGTGATGAACAACAGCTCCACAACCATCAGTCTCAACGAATCCAACTTTGACCGCGAGGTGACCCAAAGCGACAAGCCCGTGATTGTCGATTTTTGGGCGGAATGGTGCGGCCCCTGCAAGATGATCGCACCACTGCTCGATGAGGTTGCGCGTGAAAAAGCGGACTCGGTCAAGATTGGGAAAGTGAACGTAGACGAAAATCAGAGCCTCTCGTTCAAGTACAACATTCGTGCCATCCCAGCTTTGCTCTTCTTTAAGAACGGACAGCTGCGCGACCAGGTCACCGGCGTCATAAGCAAAAGAGATCTACTCAGCCGGATCGACGCGCTGGCCTAACAAAGCGCGCAGCTAGCGCCGATTGGAAGCGGGCCTGAGCCCATCGAGCATTTTTGCAAAACGCGGATCGTGGCGGACCGCATCCCATGCGGGATCAAACTTCAGCTGCCCGTAGTCTGGGCCGCCGGGCGTTTTGGCAAGAAACGTTAACCGTTCCATTGCCGAATCAACATCGCCTACCCACGCATAAATCATCGCCAAATTTCCGATGACAGTGGCGCCATCCACAGCGTCGTTACTGATCGGCCGCAACTCGACAGCACGGCGTCCTTCGCCCACTGCCTGCTCCTTGCGAGAAAGTCCGGCATCGATGAGCCCAAGCGTGGCGAGTAAGACACCGTCGTCCGGTTGGTCACGCAGTTTTGCCTCTATTTTCACTCGCGCGGCACCAAACGCATCGCGCGTCTTCTGCGCGTCGCCTTGTGCTCGCGAAATCAATGCCTCGAACCAACTGCGCGGCAGAAGCGAGGCTGGTGAACCGACGAGCTCTTCAAGTTTCGATGCAGCGAGGATCTTCGCCGCCGCTGCCGGATCGCGCTCATATAAAGCGAGATTGATCCGCGTCGACATGACCGCGCCGTCAGGATCATAGCCGGCGGGCAAAGAATCCAATCCAGAGCGCGCCGTTTTTATATTTCCTTTTGCCAATTCGATCTCCGCGCGCATCATTTGGAAGTACGCGGTCGAGCTGGGGTTAGCGGCGATGGCGCGGTCGAACACGGCTTCTTCGTCGTCATATCTCCGCAGAATTTCGTAAAGTATCGCCAGGCTGTTTAGGAATTGGGAGTTCCGCGGATCCAACTCAGCCGCTTTCTCCTCATTCTTGATCGCGTCCTCCCATCGGGCCTGACGCCGGTCAAGCCACCCAGTCAACGAATAAACTTCCGCGCTGTTCGGCAAGGTGCGACGAGCAATGGCAAGTTGTTCACGCGCGCGCGCGTAATCGCGACTGCCATGATAATAAACGAACGCCTGCGCCAGATGTGCTTCGCCCAAGTCCGGCGTCAGATCGAGCGCCTTTTGCGCCATCGTCTTCGCCTGCGCCAATCGCGCCGGGGTACGGTCAAGACCGTGCCAATACAAAGCGTCGTGAGCTCGTGTCGCCCAATAATACGCGAGGGCAAAGTTGCGGTCGCGTGAGATCGCCTCGTCCAGCAATCGGACCGCTTTGAGCAAAGTCTCTTTCCAGTCCGGTGTGTCGTGAAAGCTGTTAATCAACTGTTTGGCTTGGAGATAAAGGTCGAACGCTTCCAGATCGCGTGTCGGCCGCACGTCGATCGCTGCTTTCTCGCTTGCGGAAAGATTAGCTTTAAGCTGCGCAACAATCTTTTCGGCGACTTCACTTTCGATTGCGAAGACATCCGTCAATTGCCGGTCGTAACTTTCGGCCCAAAGGTGGGTGCGGCTGATCACTTTCAGGTCGGCAACTCTGGAAAGACCAGTCAGAATTTCATCCTGTACACCATCTGCGAAGTAGGCGTTCTCTTTCTCATCGCTTAAATTCTCGAATGGAAGAACGGCGATGCTCTTCTCGGGAATAGCAGCCAGGGCGCTGGTAGTTGCTGCCCCGGCAGCAGGCGTTCTGGTCGTCGTCGGTGTCGTTCGATGGAAAAGGATTAAAGAACTGATAAGCAGGGCGACAGCGGATACAACTAAAGTCACTACAAGCGCTATCCTGGGCCAACGAGGAGAGGTAATTGGACGAACTGCGGAGGCCTGCTTCGATCTTTTTCCTCGCTTGAGTTTCTCAGGGACCTGGGGATTGCCGAGACCATCCTTGTAAAGGTTAAACAAGTGCAGGCGCAGGCCGTGCTTTACCTCACACTCCCCTAGATCGTGCAAGTACGGCTGCCAGTGACGGTAATCGGCCAAATCATCGGCCACGTGCGCCGATAAAAGAATATGCCCTGCATCGCCACAATCCAACACCCGTTGGGCGACGTTGATTCCTGATCCAGCTATGTTCGTTTTGTCGTTCACATCGGTGACCCGATTGACCGGACCGCTGTGAACTCCCATCCGCAATTGGATGCGCGGATGATCTTGCAAGGCTGTGCTAATCTCGAGCGCACACCGCACCGGCTCTTCCGGACTATGGAAGAAAAGTAGCCCCATCCCGTCTCCGGTCGGCACCCGGATGAGTTTGCCGCTTGTTTCCGCCGCTCGAAAGGATTCCGTTCCGCGCACGATTTGCTGCAACTCTTGCAGCAATTCAATCTGCTCGTTCACGAGCAGTTTTGAATAACCGACCACGTCGATTAACAAGAGATGTGCAATCTCGAGCTGGAGATCGGGCGTCGGTTCCGCGGACGTGTCTTGCGCGTTCACCCTTTTGTGAAGTCTAACAATACGGTGCCCGTGCGCGAGAGCAAAGATTGTCGACGGCGAAAGGATTAAGGCTCGCGGTGCCATTAACGGCACCGCGATGAAACCCAAATACTCGCGATCGCATGACGGCTAATCCGGATCGCGTTTCTCCGCTCAAGAGGAGCTAAAGTCGGCCGCGAACTGACGGGAATTTGCGTTTACGGGAAGTGGATTATCTCCCGAGGTCCAGTCGAGCGCCTAATGCTGCGGCTGGATTACCTCCCGAGGTCCAGTCGAGCGCCTAATCTTCTTGCTGCTGCGACTTTTCCGTTTGCTCTTGGACTTCGTTTTTTTTGCTCGTGCCATTATATTCACCTCCTTATTGCCGTTCGTTCTTTAGGAGCGGCATTACGTAATCGAGTCAGATTTGACGCGACATGACCAGCCAAAAATTGGTAGCCGGAGTAAATGAAACGAGATTCTAACCGCCATTCAACTGGCTGATCGGATCACGCAAATGGTCATCAAGGTTGATGCGATCAAAAAATTATCCACCATAGTCACCAGCAGAGAGTCGATCCGCGGTCGCCGGCCCCCCTGCAAATCTTTCGCAAACGGGGGTTCAAAGCGTAACGCTGGAGGTGAGTCGCTGCGGAGTTGCGCGCTCTTTGCCGAAACTCCGATGTGGGTGGAAATCTCGAGTTCCTCGATGTGATCGGAAAAAGGATCCGGCTCATTGGGCATGAATCACCCGTAGCTGATGAGAGCAAGACGCCGGTGCTCAAATCGCGCGTGGATTTACGCCCTGATTCTGGTGCCGCAACCGAGTTAAAGAGCAAAAAAGGCGCGTTTCCCCTCAAAACCTTTCAATTCGAATTCGCCAAGCGAACGCGTCGGAACGAGTCCTTCCAGCTTCGCGTGCGCGGTCTCACTCAGGCCGCAAGGCTCGCCTAACGAGCCAGCCAGCTTTTCCAGGCGGAAGATCAAATTCACTTCGCTTCCCATCAAGCTTTCCTCGCCCATCGATGCGATTCTTTGAACGCAGAGATCACAGCCATGATCTCTCCCGGAGTCGTCGCGGCCTCGGGCCGATAGGCCAGAAAACCATCGCCGAGATATTTATTAATAATCCCGTGTTGGTTCTCGATGATCTCCTTGCAAGTGAAAATCCACGCTCCGAGAAGAACGTCCAAGTCCTCGCTCTGCATGCTGCGGCTGAGTGGCGTGAAATCGCGAATGTCCGTGACGAGAAGCCAGCAAGGAATATTCTCGATTTCCCGCAACGTTTGTTGCGTCACCAGCGTTTGTCTATGAACAAGACGTGAGCGATTTCGAGTTCAGCATTTGGTTAAAGCTCAGCAGACATCTACTTCAGGGCGTAGAATTGCCCAACTATAGTGCCAATCTATAGGCCGAGCGTCGAGAGCAAATGTCGCCGCAATAGGTGCTCGTAATATTCCCAGGTGCAACGCGAGTGAAGCGCGCGCGTTGCTGCGACGAAGCCAACAACAACTGGAGCTAGCGTTTTTTCAGTTCGCCTCTGAGCTGAAAACGCGCCGCAAACATTACCTCCGTATTACCGATTCATTCGGTAGGAACGGCCTTGCAAAGTCAAGAACCGATTTAGGGCGGCGTTCGATCTTGCCATGGAAAAACATTGCTCTTCAGTCGAAGCGTGTTCGCCACAGACTTCGACCGTAAGTTGCCGCCGTCAGCGTTCTGTCCTTTTCGTGAAAGACAAGATCGACAACGTTCACGTTGGGCAAATTGGCGCTCATGTTCATCCACGTTCGGCCTGAGTCCCGCGAGACAAATACGCCGGCATCATTTGCCACATACACTGTGCTCGGCGCGTCCGGGCGGATCACAACCGCGTGATGTGGCACATCCGGCAGGTGACCGTTATCTATGTCCTCCCAACTTTTGCCGCCATCTTGCGACCTAAACAGATGCGGATGTCCGAAGTTGGCCAGCGTGATCAAAATCAAATCCGGTCCCAACTTCTCGGTGGAATCGATTCGCGTAATCTCGTGACCGGGAAGCGTCGCGCCGGCCAGGTTTGCGCTCCAAGTTTTCCCTCCATCGACACTGCGAAAAAAACCGCCGTTTCTTGTCCCTACGTAAACTCGCTTCGAATCGCCCGGAGCGACTTCGATCGCCGAGATCGCGCTGTCATCGAGAACGGGCGATACTGCCTTCCACGTTTTCCCTGCGTTCTTCGTTCGCCAAACACGCTTTGATCCGGTGAAAACTGTTTTGGCGTCGCCCGGATCCATCGTGACGTAAACCATCCAAACTGAATCCTTTTCCTTTTCCGGCGCTGGCGGCGACACATCCCAACGCCGACCATTGCACCACCGCCAGATATTCATGTTGTAATACGACGCGAAGATGTGCCCGGCATCGGCCGGATCATAAATCATCCAGCCGCCATCACCGCCGAGAATTTCAAAATGGTCGTTGTCGCGGCCAGTCGTTGTGGCCACCGTTCCGTTGTCTTGCGCGCCGCCCCCGAAATGCCGGCTGTCACTTTGCGCAACATCGAGATCGTAATACATCGTGATCGCAAGACCTTTGCTACGATTCGACCAAGTCACACCTCCGTCGTCGCTGACGCCCAGACCGCCATCGTTAACGGTATAGACTTGTCCCGGTGCGGCCGCGGGCATCAAGAGTTGATGATGATCGGAATGCGCGTATTTCGGCTGGCCCGCTTTCGCGTCCCACCGCGTCACTTTCGCCCATCGCTTTCCGCCGTCGGTCGTCAGATGGAGATCGACTCCGCCGCACACGACATGATCAGGATCCTTCGGATGAATGGCGATGGTGTTCCCGTACGAAATTTGCCCTTCATCCGAAAAATGTTTGCCGCCGATTTCTCTCCAGCTCTCTCCTTCGTTCGTGCTTCGAAAAACACCCAAACTTGTCCGACCAAAACACTCCGGAGCCGGCAGACCTTCCGTTAATTGCATCCAATTCTCGCCGCCGTCAGCCGAACGCCAAATACCGCTTTTCGCTCCTTGCTCTGTGAACGTGGCGAAAATCACGCGCCGTTTCGTCGGATGAAAAACAATCGCGTGACACCAGTAATTGTTCCTCGAAACAAAAGTTTCGCGCTCCCACGTTGCGCCGGCGTCATCCGAAGCAAACATTCCGCCCAAATCCTTCGGCCGCGCGCTCGACTCGTTGGCCCCGACGCCACCGACCCGCAAATGCTTCGAGTTGAAAGGATCGATCGCGATCACGCCGATGCGCGTCGGCACGCCTGTCTCCTCTGATGAGGCGAGCAACTCCCAAGTCTCGCCACCGTTGTCCGTGCGATAAATCCCCACTCCAGCGTAAGAATCGACCGACAAGTTCGCCTCGCCCGTGCCACAATAAATCACCGCGGGATTTTTTGGATCAATCGCGAGCGACCCGATGTTCAAACTATCGTGGTCGCGCCAAAGCGCACGCCAGGTCCGACCCGCGTTGTTGCTTTGCCAGACGCCGCCCGCCGCCGCTCCCGCCCAGATGCGGTCAGGTTTTGTCGGATGACAAACGACGCTCGTCATCCGGCCACCGACGTTGGTCGGACCGATGCACTTCCACACAACATTTTCTGTCGCTGGCAATGTTTGCTTCGTTCTATTTCGCTCGCGCACCAGGGCGTGCACCGGTGCTTCTCTCATCGGCCAGGCGCTGCGGGATTGAAACCAAACGCTCCTTTGTTTGTGCCGTGAAAGCCGGACGCGCGGCCAGCGATTCTTTTTCAAATCCTTTCTGCACGGGCCCGGTTTGAGCTTCTTCGGTCCTATCGTTGTCGATTGTTGCGGCATGGTTCTCCTTGATTTGCGCCCGGCGCGGCTCGAACGCGCAACCTCTGGCTCCGGAGGCCAACGCTCTATCCAGTTGAGCTACGGGCGCAGGAAAGAGGCCCGAAATCTAGCTGGAGATTGGCAGATTTCCATAGCCGAGACGATCGAACCCGATAATGCCTGTTCCGATTTTCAGTTTGCAATCTCACCTGGCCCGAATGAAAATGTTTGCCCGCCCGGCGGGCGGCCCGCCTTCGTTAAGACTACGGCGCGGCAAGGAAAAGGGGAAGTTTCATGAATCAGATCATTGATGCCATTGAGAAAGAACAGCAAAAGGGCGACGCGTCGCAGTTTTCCGTGGGCGACAGTGTGCGCGTTCATACGCGCGTTGTAGAAGGGGACAAGGAAAGAATTCAGATATTTGCCGGTATAGTAATTGGCCGCAAAGGCCGCGGGCTCAACGAAACATTCACCGTTCGCCGCATTTCCTACGGGGAAGGAGTCGAACGCGTTTTTCCATTGCACTCGCCGCGGATCGCAAAAGTTGAAGTGGAGCAACGAGGCCGCGTTCGCCGCGCCAGATTGAATTACCTCCGCGGCCGCAAGGGCAAGGAGGCGACCGCGGTCAGGGAATAGGAGTGAATAGTGACAGGTGACTAGTGAATGGTAGAAGCGCGAGCTCTATTCACTGATCACCATTCACGATTCACATTTCCCATTTTCATAGCGCGGGAATTTATTCTAGACTTGCAACCGCATGTATCGGCGCTGCGGATTTCGCTATGAGAAAAAACTTCGCGCCATTGGTGTCGCTCGTATTGCCGGCATCGACGAGGCTGGCCGGGGCGCTTTGGCGGGTCCGGTTGTAGCCTCCGCCGTCATTCTTCCGGAAAAATTCCGTCACCGGCGCCTGAACGATTCCAAACAGCTTGCGCCAGACGTGCGCGAAGAGATTTATGACGACTTGATCTCTAATCCCGACCTCAATTGGGCGGTCGGCATTGTCGATTCCATGCATTTTCCGGAGTATTGCTTCAGCCAGCATAAAGGCTACGGCACTGAGATCCATCTCTTGAAACTCCATGAATTCGGGCCTTGTCCGATCCATCGCCGATCTTTCGAACCGGTGGCGCAGCCGCTTCTTGCCCTCGAAGGCCTCATCGACGCCGCAGCACCTCCGGCGCGGCGCTCACGGCGAGAAACTGGCCGCTCGCTTCCTGCGGAGCAGGGGCTACAAAATTCTTTATCGTAGCGGCGGCGAAATCGACATTGTTTGTCGCGACCACGACACGCTCGTCTTCGTCGAAGTAAAAACACGCACCCGGGAAGATTTTGGCAGGCCGTTCACAGCAGTCGATCGACAAAAGCGGAAGCGTATTTCGCGGGGCGCCCTCAACTGGCTGCGAATGCTGGATAATCCCGATATCCTCTTCCGCTTCGATGTCGTGGAAGTTCTTGTCACCAAAGACGCCAGCCCGCGGATCGAATTAATCAAGAATGCGTTCCCGCTATCCAAGCCTTACCTTTATTGAGGGACGCAGTTTGGAAACCTGCGCCGCCATTTCTGGGTCAATCTCGGGCGCTGGGATGAATCGGCTTGCAATTCAAATCGTGGCATCCAGATAATCACGACTCTTTGATGAACCACAAAATCCATCATCTCGCTGTCTGGGTTCTTGTGGTCATACATTTCTTTATCGGGTTGGGATGGTACGCGCTCTTTGGCGAGGCGTGGTTGAATTACAACGCCCGCACCATGACAGACATCGAACCGCCGCACAGCGCGGTCCCCTATTTGATCGCGATCGTCGCCGCAATCGTCGTCAATTACGGGCTGGCCTGGCTCTTCGTAGAATTACGTGTTGCGCACGCCCTCACTGGATTGAAGATCGCTCTCGTTTGCTGGTTGGCGTTTTTGTTTGTCCAATACGCGAGTATCGCCGTGTTTTCAGCGTTCGAAACAAATCCGTGGCCGCTCATTCTCATCAACATGGGCCGGCCCTTTCTCGCCTTCGCGATCAGCGGCATCGTCCTCGGCGCCTGGCGTCGGCGGGAGCTGTAGGAACATAGGCTTCCAAGCCTGTGCCGCCAA
>WNFY01002063.1_pt1 | contig 24268 bp, 26 predicted proteins | sample 5400091 | NCBI WGS metagenome assembly WNFY01 (sample SAMN13153364, study PRJNA577476) | soil metagenome | isolation source: 60 cm soil or saprolite under grassland replicate 1 | place: USA:California | collected 2016-06-15 | reverse complement strand
CAACGCCGACCCGGGGCAGCTCGAGCAGGTGCTCCTGAACCTCGCCGTCAACGCCCGCGACGCCATGCCCGGCGGCGGCCGCTTGAGCATCGGCACGACGCGCGTCACGCTCCACGAGGAGCACGTCGAGCGGCGCCACCGTATGCCCCCCGGTGACTACGTCTGCCTGGCGGTCGCGGACACCGGCGTCGGAATGGATGAGACGACCAAGGCACACCTGTTCGAGCCGTTCTTCACGACCAAGGAAGTCGGGAAGGGCACGGGCCTCGGGCTCGCCACGGTGTATGGGATCGTCAAGCAGAGCGGCGGCTACATCTGGGTCTACAGCGAGGCGGGGCACGGCACGACCGTCAAGGTCTACCTCCCCCGCGTGCCCGGCGTCGCCGAGGCTCCTGCCCCCGCGGCCGAGCCGCAGCCGGCGCGCGGCGGCGACGAGACGGTGCTGCTGGTCGAGGACGCGGCGCCGGTGCGCACGCTCGCCCGCCGCAGCCTCGAAGCGCGCGGCTACCGGGTCCTCGACGCGGCCGACGGGCCATCCGCGCTGGCGCTCTCCGCCCGCCACGGGGGCCGGATCGATATCCTCCTGACCGACGTCGTGATGCCCGGCATGAGCGGCCGCGAGCTGGCCGAGCGGCTGGCCCCGGAGCGGCCCAGCATGAAGGTGCTCTACACGTCCGGCTATACCGACGACGCGATGGTCCGCCAGGGCGTACTGAGCGCCGGGGTTGCGTTCCTCCAGAAACCGTTCGTGCCGGACAGCCTGGCGCGGAAAGTGAGGGAAGTGTTGGACGGGGAGCAGGGAGCCGGGAGCAGGGAGCAGTAGCCGCGTCAGGCCTTCGGCGCGCCCTGCTCCCTGCTTCCCGCTCCCGGCTCCCTGTCCAGGATCTCCCTGATCCGCGTGAGCAGATCCGGCTCCGTCCACGGCTTGTGGAGCAGGGGAACAGACGGGTCGAGACTCGCGGCGCGGTGGGGGTCCGAGTAGCCGCTGGCGAACAGGAACGGGGTGGTGTGACCCTCCCGACGCGCCGCGTCGTACAGGGCGCGTCCCCCCAACCGCGGCATAACCAGATCCGAGAATACGAGCCGCACGCCCGCCGTCTGGCGCAGCGCCTCGAGCGCCTCGAGGCCGTCCGCCGCCGTGACGATCTGGTAGCCGGCCGCCTCGAGGATACGCTTGACGGAGCGGCGCAGCTGGTCGTCGTCCTCCACGACCAAAATCGTTTCGAGGCCGCCGCGAACCTCGGGGACACCCACGTTGGGCCGCACCGGGGCGGCCACCCCGTCGGCCGCGGGGAAATAAATCCGGAATCGTGTTCCCTTCCCCGGTTCACTGTCTACATCGATGCCACCGCCGTGCTGTTTCACCAAACCGTACACCGTGGCCAGGCCAAGGCCCGTCCCCTTGCCCGGCGGCTTGGTGGTAAAAAACGGCTCGAAGGCGCGTGCCCGCGTATCCCCGTCCATCCCGACGCCGGTGTCGCCCACGGCGAGGCAGACATGCTCACCGGCGCGGACCGCGCCGCAGGCGTGGCGTTGATCCTCGGTGAGGTGCGCACGGCTCGTCTCGATCCGCAAGACCCCGCCGTCCGGCATCGCATCGCGGGCATTGGTCGCGAGGTTGAAGAGGATCTGCTCCGCCGCATGCACGTCGGCGCGCACCTCGGGGACATCGTCGCCGCTCGAGATCACGATCTCGACGTCGGCCGGGAGGATGCGTCGCAGGAAGCCGGCTAGATCCGTGATGAGCCCGCCTAGGTTGACCGGCTGGAGATCGAGGCTCGAGCGTCGCGCGAAGCCGAGCAGCTCCTTCACCATCACGCGGCCCCGCAGGGCCGCCCCCATCACGTCCCGCAGGTCGGCCTGGGCATCCGCCTGGCCGGACGGCAAGGCTTTCGCGACCAGCTGGGCGTTCGCGAGAATGATGGTGAGCAGGTTGTTGAAGTCGTGCGCGATACCGCCGGTGAGCTGGCCGATGGCTTCCATTTTTTGGGACTGCCGCAGCTGCTCCTCCAGCGCCCGCCGCTCCGTGACGTCCTCCGCGATCGTCTCGAAACAGTCGATCGCGCCGTCGGCCCGCCGCACCGCACGGCCGGAGAGCCGGACCAAGATCGCCTCGCCATCCCGGCGCTTCCAGGAGACTTCGATCCCCTCGACTACGTCTTCGACCTCGAAGAGCGCGAGGATCCGCCGGCGCTCGTCCGGGTCGGCGTAGACGTCGGCCGGGAGATCGACCGCCAGGAGCTGCTCCTCGGATTCGTAGCCGAGCATCCGCACGAGCGCGGGGTTCACCGTGAGGAATCGCCCGTCCACGGAGGACCGGTAGATGGCGTAGGAGGCATGGTGGACCAGGGCGCGGTGGCTCTCCTCCGACCGGCGCAATGCCGCCTCCGCCAGGCACCGCTCGGTGATGTCGGTACCGACGCCGATCACGCCCGCCACCGCGCCATCCGCTTCGCGGACCGGCGAGTACCAGGTCTCGAACACGACCCCGAATACCTCGACCGTGGACGAGAACGTCTCCCCCGTGAGGGCCCGGCGCACGTCCGCAAGCGCCCCCGGCAGGTCCGCGAACAGCTCGAACACCGAGCGGCCGATGAGCACGGCGGGCCGCACCCCGACGGCGTCGAGCCCCCGCCCCTCGACCATCGTGAACACGCCGTCGCGGTCGAGCGCGAAGAGCACGAGCGGCGCGCCGGCGATGACGGTCCGCAGCCGCTCTTTGTTCTCCCGCAATGCCCGCTCCTGGCGTCGCCGCTCGGTGACGTCGCGGGCATTGACGATCAGCTGAGCCGACCCGCCGGGATCCAGGCGCGCCTGGCCCACCGTCTCGAGCACCCGCCACGTGCCGTCCTGCGCCCGGAACCGGAACTGCGCGCCCTGCGGGCTCCCGGGGTTGTGAATGGCGCGCGCCAGCGCCTCGCCGACGATGGCAATGTCCTCCGGATGGACGTAGTCGAACGCGTTGCGCTCGAGCAAATCGCGCGGCGCGTAGCCCAGCACGCGCTCAACCGACGGGCTCGCGTAGCGGAATACCCCGTTCTCGCCCACGATCGTCACGATGTCGGACGCGTTCTCGATGAGGGAGCGGAAATGCTCCTCGCTTTGCCGCAATGCCTCCTCGGCGTGCGCGCGGTCGATGGCGGTGGCCAGCACGTTCGCCACCGCCTGGAGGAAGTGCGTGTCGTGGATCGTGAACTCGCGGGGCTGCGCCGTATGCACGCCCAGGATGCCGAAGGGGCGGCCCTTGCCGTGCACCAAGACGCTCAGGCTCGATACGACGCCCTGCGCCGCCAGGAGTGGCGCGCTGCCGAATCGAGCGTCGCTGGCGAGGTCCTCGACCACGACCGGGCCGGTCGAGCGGAGCACGTACCCGGCGTGCGAGTCCGCGTCCGTCGGCAACACCGTACGCCCCACGGCGCCGTCACGCCAACCGACACCGGCGCGCAGCAGCAGCGTGCGGCTCTCGGGACGGAGCTCGAACACGCTTGCGAAAGGGACTTCCAGCACGCGCGCCGCGATCGCCACGGCACCCGCGATGAGCTCGTCGGGCGGGGCGCCGGCCAGCGCCCGCTGGCCGACGTGCGCCACCGCTTCCTGCTGCCGCGCCGTGGCGCGCAGCTGCGCCTCCGTCCGCGACAGTTCTGCGTCGCGAACGGCGTCGTCTTGCCGCAGCAGTCTGAACCGACTCGTGCCCACGTCTAATGATGTCCGGGACGGTTTGGGGGTAATGCTGCACGAAATGCGCGCCACAACCTTGCACCCGGCGACCCGGTTTTCCATTATGGTCTTCACACGAGGCGTGTGCCCTGCGTCACCGCCAACGCCAACTGGGCCCGAGGCAATGACATACCACGAGCCGCCATGAGCGAGTACCACATCCTCAAGGACCTGGCGATCATCTTCGCCGTCTCCCTGCTCGTCATCCTGGTGTTCCACCGTATCAAGCTCCCTGCCCTCCCGGGGTTCATCGTCGCGGGCGTATTGCTCGGCCCCAACGCGCTCGGCCTGGTCTCCGATGTACACCAGGTGGAAAGCCTCGCGGAAGTCGGAGTCATCCTGCTGCTCTTTACCATCGGCATCGAGTTCTCCCTCAGCCGCCTGCGGGAAATGGGACGGCAGGTGGTGGCCGGAGGCGGATCTCAGGTCGGCCTCACGGTCGTGCTCGCCAGCCTCATCGCCATGGCCCTGCGGCTCGACTGGCGCGTGGCGGTGCTCCTGGGCTTCCTCGTCGCGCTCTCCAGCACCGCCATCGTCCTCAAGGGACTCACGGACAAGGGGGAGATCGATGCTCCCCACGGACGCCTCGCCACCGGTGTCCTGATCTTCCAGGACTTGTGCGTCGTGCCGATGATGCTGGTCCTGCCGTTCCTCGCCGGACGATCCGGCGGCGGCGCCGGGGGGCTGTTCCTGGCGCTCGGCAAGGCGGTGCTCGTCGTCATCAGCGTGCTGGTACTGGCCCGGACCGTGGTGCCGCGCGCCCTCGCCGAGATTCTCAAAACCAGGAGCCGGGAGCTGTTCCTGATCGCGGTCATCCTGGTCGGAACCATCACCGCCCTGGGAACCGCGGCGGCGGGGGCGTCGCTCGCCCTGGGCGCGTTCCTGGCGGGTCTCGTCATCTCGGAGTCCGACTACGGGCACCAGGCGATGGCCGAGCTGCTGCCGTTCCGCGACGTCTTCATCTCCCTGTTCTTCGTGGCGGTCGGCATGCTCGTACAGGTCGACTTCCTGCGCGCCCACCCGGTGCTGGCTGTGGGGGGGGTCGTGGGTGTCATGGGGGGGAAAACCCTGCTCGCGGCGGTCGGGCCGGCCCTCATGGGCTACTCGGGACGGGTAGCCCTGCTCGCCGGCCTGGCCGTCTCGCAGATCGGCGAGTTCTCATTCGTGCTGGCGCGCGAAGGGCGCGGGACCGGGCTGCTCTCGGAGGGCCTCTACCAGACGTTTCTCGCGGTGGCCGTGCTGACCATGCTCATCACGCCGTTTCTGCTGCAGGGCGGCCCTGCCCTGCTCGAGGGGCTGGAGCGACTGATCCCGCTCGATCGCCTCCTGCCGGGGCTCCGCCCCGGTGCGATCGCGGTCGCCGACCAGCCGCTCACCGACCACGTCATTATCGCCGGGTACGGCCTCAATGGGCGCAACCTCGCGGCCGCGCTGCGGTCCATCCGGGCACCGTACCTCATCGTCGAGCTCAACGCACAGACCGTCCAGCAGGCCCGCGCCCGCGGGGAGCCCGCTTTCTACGGCGATGCCACCCGCGAAGAGATCCTGCGCGCCCTCGGCGCAGAGCGCGCCCGAATGCTCGTCGTCGCCATCTCCGACCCCGCAGCGACTCGCCGTATGGTGCGCGTGGGACGCAGCCTCAACGCCCACATCCATATCATCGCGCGCACCCGCTACGTGACGGAAATCCCCGAGCTCAGCCGGCTGGGAGCGGACGTCGTGATCCCGGAGGAGTTTGAGACATCGATCGAGATCTTCGCCCGCGTGCTGGCCCACTACAACGTTCCGCGCTCCGACGTCGAGCGTCTGGTGGATCAGATCCGCTCGTCCCACTACGAGGCACTGCGCGGCGGCGACGGAGCCGGGCACATGAGCCTCGGCGCCGTGGCCGGCATCCCGCAGATGGCGGTGGAGCGCCTGCGGCTCGCCCCGGGCTCGCCCCTCGTTGGCCAGACCCTCGCAGCCACCGGTCTGCGTACCCAGACCGGCGCATTGGTGCTTGCGGTCTCTCGGGGTCCAGAGGAGATCGCGACGCCGGATCCCCATTTCCGACTCGCCGCCGACGATGTTCTCGTAGTTGTGGGTCAACCCCCTCAACTGCGAGCGGCAGCTCGCTTGGTGGCAGGGGAGAGCGCTGCGCTGGCGCCACTATAGCGGTCACTGGTGTGGCGTCATCACTACCCGAATGTATGCCGAAAACGTAAGGAAATTGAGCACTATCTCGCGAGTGTGTCCTCACTTTCAGTTGTAAGCTTATGAAACGCCATATGTTATACTAGCACAAGTCCCAAGTAGTTCGGCTAACACATTGGTACGTAGCGCGTTGCGGTTTGCTCACAGACGTCATTTGTCACCGCAGGCTAGATTCCCGCCATGCCAATCCCCCCCCTGTACGGCCATGAGGGGATCCGATACCGGCTGGCAGGCGCCATCGCCTCCGGCCGGTTGCCACAAGCGCTCCTGTTTGAGGGCCCGGCAGGGGTCGGGAAGCAGCGGCTGGCCCTGTGGGTGGCACAGGCGCTGGTGTGCGAGGGCACGGGAGACCCGAAGGGACTCCCTGACGGTCGCGGGAACGGGGAAACGGGAAAGGGAGAACCTTGCGGCAAGTGCCACCACTGCAAGCTGGTGCTCAACTTGTCGCACCCGGACGTGCACTGGTTCGTGCCGCTCGAGCCGTCCAAGAAGGGCGGCGATGCGGACAAGCAAGTGGAGCTGGTCGAGGAGGCGCTAGGGGAGGAGATGGCGACGCGGCGCCAGCAGCCGCTGTACGAGCCGCCATCGGGGTTGGCGAGTCATGGGATCGCCGCCGTTCGGCTGTTGCTTCGACGTCTGGTGCTGACGCCAGCCATGGGTCGGCGCAAGGTATTCCTGATCGGGGATGCAGAGCGCCTGGTATCCCAGACGGGAGCGGAAGCAGCCGCCAATGCGTTACTCAAGGCATTGGAGGAGCCGCCAGCGGACACGGCGTTCATCCTGACGACGGCAGCGCCTGATTCCCTGCTGCCGACGATTCTGTCTCGCGTAGTGCGTGTCCGGGTGGCACGACTGGCCGACAGCATCGTGACAGCGTTCGCACAGCTTGAGCTCGGCGTGACCGGGCAACGTGAGTTGGCGCAACGAGTTGCACGGGCGGACGGGCGGATAGGCAGGCTCCTTGCAGAAGGGGACGGCAGCGTGAGGGGCGCGGACGCCGCAGCGCGGTTCGTCGCGGCCGTGGAAGCAGGTCCCGTGAGCCGCTATGGGTTCGCGCTCGGCCTGCAGCCCTTCCAAGCACGGGGCGGGTTCACGGACATGCTCGACGGGTTGCTCGAGCGATTGCGCGAACAGGCGCGCGCCGGGGGCGAGTCCGAGAAGCTGGTTGAGGCCATCGCGCGCGTGCTCGAAGTGCGCGGCCTCGCACAAGGGAACGTGAACCCACAGCTCGTTGCGGCCGTATTGGCCGCCGACCTGACGGAGCCGGCATGAAGCTGTCGCATGTGGACGAGGCGGGCCGGGCGCGAATGGTGGACGTGGGCGACAAGCCCGTCACGGTCCGCACGGCGGTGGCGGAAGGGGCGATCCGGATGTCGCGCGAGGCGTTCCGGCTCGTGGCCGAACAGCAGGTGGCCAAGGGCGACGTGCTGGCGGTGAGCGAGGTGGCGGGCACCCTGGCGGCGAAGCGGACGGCCGAGCTGATCCCGCTGTGCCACCCGCTGGGCCTGGATCACGTGGAAGTCGACGCGAGGCTGGACGAGGAACTGCCGGGAGTGCGGGTGAGGGCGGCCGCGAAGGCTGTCGGGCGGACGGGCGTGGAAATGGAAGCGCTCACGGCGGTATCGGTCGCCCTGCTGACGGTTTACGACATGATGAAGGCGGCGGACCGGGCGATGGAGATCGAAAAGGTCCGACTGCTCGAAAAGACGGGTGGCACGCATGGGGATTGGCGGCGCGACTCGGCTGATTGACGGGAGATTGATGGGGCGGTGCCAGTATGAGGACCGCCTGGCCATACAAGAGAGGGCTATGCACACGACAACCCAGAAACTGATGCTGCAGGGAGGGCTCATTCTCCTTGGTGCTCTGGTTGTGAGCAGCATCGGCGGTTGGGCTCGACGCGCCACTGCCGACGACCAGCCGGCGCCGTTGACGGCGCCCGCGCTGATCGGGGAGCTGCGCTCCCTGGAGCAGGCACTCGAAGCGACCCGGGGAGAGCTCGCGGTCGCCCGTCTGCAGCTGGAGCGTGCCAACGCGATTATCGACTACTCGACGCACTACGCCATTGCGGCCGACCTGGCAGCGGCGATCTACGACGTCGCCCTGGCGGAGGGCGTCGACCCGGCGCTGGCCTTTCGCCTCGTGAAGGTGGAGTCGGGATTCAACCCCAAGGCGAAGAGCAAAGTGGGGGCGCTCGGGTACACCCAGGTGCTGCCGAGCACGGCCCGGCTGTACGAGCCCGGTCTGACCACGGCGCAGCTGTACGACCGCGGCACGAACCTGCGGCTCGGCTTCCGCTACCTCCGGGATCTGCTGGAGCGCTACGAGGGGAATGCCGACGCGAAGCTGCGTCTCGCGCTGCTGGCGTACAACCGCGGGCCCGGCAGGGTGCAGGAGCTGCTCGACGCCGGGAAGGATCCGCAGAACGGCTATGCGGCGGCCCTTATGAAGGGCTACAGGCGGAAAAGCTAGAGACGTAACACAAAGACGTAGCACGACAACGTTACACGAAAGGCGTGGGGCGCCGGTGCCCTACGCCTTTTGTGCTACGCCGCTGTGCTACGTCTCTGTGTTACGGTTTTGTCCTACGCCTCTATTCTTTCTGCGGTATTTTGATGACGTCTCCCGCCCGCAGCACCGAGCCCATCGTGAGGCCGTTGTAGTTGAGGAGCGCCGTCAGTGGCACGCGGTACCGGCGCGCGATTTCGCTCGCCGTCTCGCCCGACTGCACGCGGTGGTTCCCGACACTTACGCCGGTGCTCGACACCCGCCGGTAGCGGGGTTCGGGGGGCATCGACCACGCCGAGGCGGGCACGACGCGCCCGCTCATCGGGATGATGAGGCGCTGCCCGACGCGCAGGGCGTGCGCCTTGATGCGAGGGTTCGCGCCCTCGATCATGGTGACGCTCACGCGATAACTCTTCGCGATGTCCGACAACGTCTGGCCGCGCGAGACGTAGTGGTCCACGAACGTGATTCGCTCGGTGACCGGCAGGCTGTCGTAGCGCTCCGCCACGCGCGTGCCGTGGCCGCGCGGCACGCGCACGACCACGCTTCGGCCCGGGGGCGTGACGCCCCGGACGTACTGCGGGTTGAGCTCCAGGAGCGCCGCCACCGTCGTGTCGGCGAGGCGTGCGACGACGTCCAGGCCCGTCGCGTCGGGAACGGTGATCTCGTCGAACGCGAGGGGCGGAAACGGCTCGACCTCGAAGCCGTAGCGCCCCGGCTGCTTCGCGATCAGCGACGCGGCGATGAGCTTGGGGACGTAATCGCGCGTCTCGCGCCGCAGGTAGCGGCGGTCCGAGAGCTGAAAAAACGTGCGATCGTCCACCGAGTCCGGCTCGCCCGGCAGCCGATCGATGCCGCGCTCGATGCGTCCCACGCCGGCGTTGTAGGCCGCCGCCGCCAGATAGACACTGCCCAGGCGCTCTCGCAGGTCCGCGAGGTAGTTCGCCGCCGCTTCGGTCGCCCGGAACGGGTCGCGGCGCTCGTCCACCCAGGGATCGACCGTGAGGCCGTACAGGCGGGCCGTGCTCGCCATGAACTGCCACATCCCGACTGCTTTGGCTCGACTCACTGCGGTGTTCGAGAAGCCACTCTCGATCAAGCAGAGGTAGAGGAGATCTTCCGGGAGCCGCTTCGCGCGGAGCCGCTCGCGGATCATGCCCTGGTAGCGGCCGAGCCGCGCGAGCCAGATCTCGAACCGATCGCGCGAGTCTACCTGGAAGAACTCGAGATACTCGAGCACGCGCCGGTTCGTGGCGAAGCTGGTGACGTCGATGTCGAATGTCGGCTCCGGCGACGGCGCCGCGCCGATGACGGCGCGGCCCTCGGTCCCGAACAGCCGCACAGCCTCGCGCTCCACCTCTTCGCCCTTGATCGCCGACGTCGCCGGCGGACGACCCTCCAGGCTGTCGGCCCGAGGGTGCGGCCGATGGAGGCTGTCGAGCAGCCGCTGGTCCGCTGCGGAATCCTGCTCGGCCTTGGCCACGAGCACCCCGATCGAGTCCGCACTCCGCGAAGCAGGAGTGAGGGAGAGGGCCGTCGAATCGGAGATCGCCGGGGTCAGTGCAGCCGGGCCGGTGCCGCGGGCACCGCCGCACGCTGCGCTCAGCGTGGCGCCCAGCGCCGCGCTCATCACTGCGAGCAGTCGAATCCGTTCGGTCACAGTCATCGCGTCGCGAAGAAATTCCCCAGTATGCGGTTCGTCGCGTTCAACACCGCAAGCGCCGCGCCGCGTGGTGGATCCGTCTCGGCCAGATAGACCCCCACCAGCCGCGAGGCCCGAGCCTCCTGGCGCGCCGAGAGCGAAACGATCACGACCATGGCATCGAACGCCCGGACCGCTTTAACGCCCAGGAGCTCGAACCCCAGCTTCGGCTGGACCACCCGCTCCAGGGCGTGCACCGTCGCCTCCGCGCAGCAGCGTAACTCGCCCGCCTGCGAGATCACCCCGTCCGCCTCGCCCGTGAACTGTCGCCCGTCGGCCCACGACAGCACGACCTTGGCGTGACAGCGCCCGCTCGCGAGGCGTTGGAACGCGAAATCCTGGAACCGCAGACGCTCGGTCTCGCTCACGCGAGTCGCTCAGCCAAGAGCTGGGACAGAGCCGTGTCGGGGATGCGCTCCGCTTGAATGAACAGGGACGATTTCGAGCTGGCCTCCAGCGGGTACAGGGTCCAAAACGACCGCCCGGAGCGCTCCGACGCCGACCGGAAGGACAACACCAGCTGCCATGCCTCGGCGTTGGCCGGGCGCTCCGCGAGGGCGTCCACGTGCCAAACTTGATCGCCGTGGGCAATAACTCTCCATGGCATGCATCACCACCTTGCGAAACTTGGGCCCGCCAATATGCGGCTAACCCCAAGTCCTGTCAATAGTTGAGAGCTGTTTAGTCGCCTCGCGTCGCGAGCGCCTTGAATCGCTTGGCGAGGGCTTGCGTGGTGGGACCCGGCTTGCCGCTCCCGATCGTCCTGCCGTCCAGCTTGGTGACGGCGACGATCTCGGCGGCGGTACCGGTGAGGAACATCTCGTCCGCCGTGTACAGGTCGTAGCGGTTCAGCGGAAGCTCTTCGACGGCGTAGGTCGCCTCACGCGCGACTTCGATCACGGCATCGCGCGTCACGCCGCGCAAAATCCCGGCGTAGGCGGGTGGCGTCTTGAGCGTGCCGTTCGTCACCGCGAACAGGTTCATCCCGCTCGCCTCGGCGACGTAGCCTTGCGGGTCCAGCATGATCACTTCGTCGACGCCGGCGGCGATGCCTTCGACCTTCGCCAAGATGTGCGAGAGGTAGTTGAGCGATTTGATGCGCGGCGACAGGCTCTCCCGGTGGCTGATCGGGGTGGCGGCGGTCAGGGCAGTGAGCCCTTTTTCGTAGCGCTCCGGCGACCAGAGCTGGATCGTATCCACGATGCAGATGACCGACGGGGTGGCGCACTTGCGCGGGTCGAGCCCCAAATCGCCCACGCCGCGCGTCACCACGAGCCGGATGTACGCCTCCTCCAAGCCGCTCTTCGCGACCGCCTCCTCCACCAGCCGGTGCAACGCCGGTTTCGCGAGCGGGATCTCGAGCCAAATCCCCTTGGCCGAGGCGTATAGCCGGTCGAGGTGCTGCGTCAGTCGGAACACGCGCCGGTTGTACACCCGGATTCCCTCGAAGACGCCGTCGCCGTACAGCAGCCCGTGGTCGAACACCGACACCTTGGCATTGGTGCGGTCGTGGTACGTCCCGTCGATCCAGACGATGGGCGGCATAGATCCCTTAGCGCGAGTTGGCGACGATCTTGTCGAGCACGGAGCGGGCGAAGTCCTTGTCCCAAGTGACGGCGCTGCGCTTCACCACCACCTGCACGCGGGTCGCGTTGTTCCCGTCCACTCTCAGCGTGATGCTGACCTCGCGGTCACCGGCTGTGCCCTCGATTTCCCGCTTTTCTCCGTCGCCCCCCTGCTCGACCTGGGATTTCGTCTGCCGGATCTTGAGCTGGTCAAATGCCTGGCCGGTGGCGGTCGCCGCACGCTCGACGGTGACGGGGACGACGGACTCGACCCCGCGCTGGGTCAAGTAGATACCGCCCCCGGCGCCAGCACCCGCAGCGGCGACCACGCAGCCGGCGAGCAACAGCGCCGCAGCGCTGGCCGCCGCCTGGGACCGCGGGGTGCTCGTCGATCGTCGCATGCCGAGGAAGCCTCCGAAGCGGGCTAGCCGCCTGCCCCACTGTATCTTGCGCGAATATACCTGGCTCACCGACCCCGCGGCTACCGTGCCAGGCAGGCGCGCGTGTTACGCAGATCACAGATTTTGGGGCCCAGAACGGCAAAACTCTAACGTCATGGAACAGATACTCGGCTGGGCGCGCCTGTGGTTTGCGGCAAAGCGCGAGGATGAGGGTGAAACAGCCTTGCGCAACGGCGCTTGGTATCCCGTTTTGAGCAGCGGCGTCAACCGGGCAGTGCTGGAGGTCTCGGGTCAGCGGGTCACCGTTCCGCAGGACCTGGTGGAAGTGCGCGACAAGCGCCCCGACCGCTTCACCGTCGTGTACCGGACCTACGACGACCCCAATCCGGCGCGGGGCACGCGAGCGGACGCCGGGCGCCGCTACGGCGTGTGTCCGAAGTGCGCGACCCGCATCCCGTTCCGCAGCGGGATCATCCCGTCGCGCGCCACATGCCACAAGTGCAAGCACGAAGGGATTGTGGCGTGGTGGGAGACGGGGTGAAAGCGGGGGAATGACCCGGCTGGGGATCGAACCCAGGACCTACGGATTAAAAGTCCGTTGCTCTACCAACTGAGCTACCGGGTCGAACGCGCGAAACTTCGCTGTACGCCTACACTTCCACAAGCCAGCCGAGCAGCACCCGAGTGCGGTCGCGCTGACCGTGGGACAAACAGTGGGACCTGCCCGATCAGGCAAGCATCACCTCCGCGAGCGCCTGGGCGTTCTCGCCCCGGTCGCGCTGTTTGGCGTAGCGTCGGGTCATGCCGGGCGTGGCGTGGCGCATGGTGCTTTGGACGCTCGCCTCGGAGCGGCCGGCGTTGACGAGGAGTTGCGCCGGGAAGTGGCGCAGGTCGTGGATCCGCACGTCGCCCGCCCCTGCGGCCGTCCGGGCGCGCACCCAATACTCGCGGAGCCACTTGTACCCGAGGGGTGAGGGGATGGCGCGGGTGATCCACGGCCACATCGCGTCGGCGACGGGGAGCGTGGCGGCGGAGGCCTCGGTCTTCGTGCCGGGGATGCGGACCTGCTTCGTGGCCGGGAGCAGATCGGTATCGGTCAGGCGGAGGAACTCGCCGACGCGCAGGCCGAGGTAGGCGATCGTCACGAACGCGGGGCGGACGAACTCGGGCGTCTGGTGGACGATCCGCCAGAAGGTCGGCACGTCCAGATCCGGCACGCGCTCGACCTCCGCGCCCTTCGGGAAGCGCGGCGGCGAGCCCGGCTGCTTCTGGAACAGCGCCCGTCGGAACGGGTGCTGCACGTCGCCGAGCTGGTCCGCGAGGAAGTGGCTGACCGCGCGGCGGAGATGGTTCCAGTCGGCGCCGGCGTTCGGCCACGTCGCCTTGAGGGCCTTCCAGTCGAGCGCGCCCAGGGCGTCGATCGTGGCGGTGTCGGCGAGACCGGCCCGGGCCCGCAGCGCCTTGAAGCTGACGCCGTACCGTTTCCGCGTCGGGCCCGGCTCGGCACCGTCCCAGTCCTCGGCGGCCTTCCCCCAGAGCGGCCGGCCCATCCACGTCTCGACCGCCGCCCACAAGGGCTGGGCGAGGATCGCGCGCTCCCCGGTGAGTCGGGCGAGCGTCGGGTCGTCGCGCTCGGTCGCGTAGACCTCCGTCACCGTGTACGTGCCCGCCTTGATGGCGCGCAACAGGTCCAGCCGGCCGTGGTCGTAGAGCCGGGTCAGGAGCCCGTTGCGCTTCTTGAACTCGTCCTTCGTGGTGGCGCCGGAGGCGACGGCGATCCGGCCGACGCGGGGGAAGACCCGGTCGATTCGGTACGTGCCGCCCTTCGAGATGCGGTGCATGGTCAGCCTTCCTTTCGGGTGAGGGCGCGGCGGAGGATGGACGCCCCCGCCGTGCAGTCGGTGCCCCACCGCGCGAGCGCCCGCATCACGCGCCGGCAGAGCTCGGGCGTCGCCCGCCGTTCCCCCGCCAGGACGCGGACGAGGAGCGACTGGTCCACGCCGGCCGCGCGGGCGACGGCCCGGTGCGGGGCGGGACTCTTCTCGAGCGCGGCCCGGAGGGCGCGGGCAAGCCGGTCCACGTCATCAATCTGATGACGAACGGAGGGGACCGCCACTCCGTCGCTCTGCGACCCAGGCGCGCACATCCAGCTCGTACCATCGAACGGTCGAGTGTCCGAGGACGACCTTGTGGGGCACGTGGCGTCGGACCCAGGCCGGGCTGACGGTGCCCGAGAATACCTCGGCCGCGACCTGGGCGGCCGTCAGCAGCCGGCCCCGATCGGGCGGGAGCTCCGGCGGCCCGACGGGCGGATCGAGCCGGAGGACGTCCAGGCGGCTCACGGCTCGGGCTCCCCGTCGTCGTCCGGGTCGGGCCCCTCGAGCAGGATGGCCGCCCACTCCTCTTCCCCTATTTCCCTAGGACCCGTGCTCCAAACCGTCACACCGTCACAAGCCTCTGTTTCCGCCATCATCTCGGGATTTGGCTCTGCGCGTCCGGAGGGGTCTGCCGTCACACCGTCACAAAGCCTCCGTTCCGCCATCATCTCGGGATTTGAGCCCTCAAATCCGGAATTCGGCTTTTCGAGAAAAGCCGCGCCGCCACTGGGTTGTGACGGTGTGACGTTTCGCACGTAGCGCGCGAAGGCATCTGCAAAGACTTGACGCGGGTAGCCCTTGGCCGTGCGGTCGCCGATCCGGACGGTCCGGGACACGATCCCGAAGTCCGCGAGGAGCTCGGCGACCCCGTTCGGCGTAATCGGCTTGCCGCGCTTGCCCCATTCCCCCCACCGTCGGCCCTCCATCGCGGCGAGCGTCTCGGCCAGGTCGGCCGAGAAGATCGCCGGGGCGTCCCGCTCGGCGAAGATCGCCCAGATGTCGGCGAGGAGCCCGGCCTTGACGTCGTCGCCGACCTCCCGGGTGCCGCTCAGGATCCGGGCCGCCTCCGTCAGGCGCCCCGGCCAGGTGCCCCCGGCGACCTCGGCCACCGCAAAGAGGGGCTCCCAAATCTCCTGCTGTCGATCGTCGAGGAAGTCGGGAAGCGCCGGCGCCGCGGCGGCGAGGTCCGTGATCGCGTCCTGGGCCCAGCGGCGCGCCATGCGGCGCAGGCGTTCCGCCGCCGGCGCGATGCGCTTGCGCCGGAGCGCGTCGACCTTCTCTTGGCCGCGCTTGCGCCGTTGCATGGCGATGGCGATGCAGCGGTCGAACGTCGTGGGGGGCAGCTTCCCGATCAACGCGAACACCTTCGGGCAGAACACGCGGAAGTCGCGGAGCTCCTGGTCGTCGCCGACGCAGCGGCGCACGGTGCCGCCACGCTTATAGCCGGCGTTGAGGAGGGCGCGCACGTTCTCGGCGGCCTCGCCGCGCCCGCGCACGACCTCGGCCTCGTCCAGGAGGACCGTCGGCGCGTCCCGCTCGATCGAGCGGAACAGCACGGCCGTCGAGAGGACCACGGTCTGCCACGGCCGCCAGACGAGCAGCTCGAGGATCTCGAGCGCGCGGGTCTTGCCGCACCGGCGAACCGGCGAATGGAGGACGACGTAGGCGACGGCCTCGAAGGCGGCGACCGCATAGGTGTGCAGCGCGAACGAGGCGAGCACGTCGTCTGCGCCGGCGGGCAGGACGATGAAGCGCGCCAGGAAATCGCGCACCTCCTGGAGCAGCGCCGCCCCATCCGGGACGGGCTCGGGCCACGGCTCGGGATCCTTCGCCGTGACGGCCTGCCCCTGCTTGGCGTCACCGTCCGTCGCTGGCCGGGGGAACGCCGCATCCACGAGCCCGGCGGCATCGATGATCGCCGCCTCCTTGAGCGTCGCGATCGTCCGATTGCGGATGACGCGCCGGGCCAGGACGTCTGCCGGCAGCAGCGGCACGAGGGTGCGCAAGGCCATCGCGACGTCCCCCAGGTCGCAGCCCTGCCGGAGGGCCGCTACGCCGGACACCTCCAGCGGGTCGCGGCCGTTCGGACCGGGCGTGGCGGCGTCCATCTCCCGCGCGAGGCCCTCGTAGTCGGTCACGCCGCCCCCTTGCGCGCGGCCTCGATGATCCGGCGCGCGTCGCGCCGGAACTGTGCCGCCGCGTTCGGCAGGATGTGCTCCACGTCTGCCGCCGCGGCCTCGTAGCAGGCTGCCCGCCAGAGCGGCCCGAGTATCCACGTCTCGGGGCGCTTCGGATCCTGGCCGCCGACGCCGGCGGCGAGCTCGCGAAGCCACGCGGCGAGCGCAGGAGACCGCGACCGGCTCACCGCGCGCGCTCCTGGGCTGCGGTCTCGGTGGCGGCCTTGAGTCGGCGGATCAGCTGGTACCGGCGGGTCAGCGCCATCCAGTGCTGGGCAGTGCGGAGCGAGAGCGGGAAGTGCGCGCGCACCCAGGCACGCCACTGGCCGTGCGGCAGCCGCGCTTTCCATTCGAGCAAGCGCAACCCGGCCTCAAGCCGTGATCCGGCAAAAGCGCATTGCGCATTTGGGGGGGCGTTGCTGGCCGCGCTGGCCCGAGCTAGGTTCGTCGACGTCGCGCTGGTCACGGGTGCGACCTCCTGTTGTTCGGCGCCGGGCCCTCACCGCCCGGCGCCTATTTTTTCAGCCCCAAGAGTCCACGGCCGGCGTCCCATCCGCTTGCGCGCCTCGGCCGGAGCTTGCGGCCGTCGGCGACCGTGGACCCTCGCTGATCTCAGGCAGCCCCGCCGCTCACGAGATCCTCCGCCACCGGCGCGACCGCGTCGGCGAACAGCAGCAACGCCTCGGCCACGCGCCGCACATCCAGCCGGTCGACCGTGAAGATCCGCGTTCAGCGTCTCCGGTCCTCCCGGGCGTCGCACGAGCAGCCCCAGGTGCACGACGGCCGCGCCCGACGGCGTGCGCTCCAGCGCGATGCGGAGCCGTTCGTGCCGACGGAGCGTCACCACCTTCTCCACGGCGATCACGGCCGCCGCCGCATGCCTCACAGGTCGACCGCCTCCCACCTAGGCGACGCCCCGACGCTCGGCACGTTGAGCTGCGGGCTCGTCGTGCCGTCGGCGTTGAACACGGTCAAGTTCACGAGCCCCGTTCCCGCGTCCTGCACCTTCGCGATGATCGCGGGCGACGCCTTGCCGGTGGCGTCGAAGTAGTGGACGATGCGTCCGAGCTTTGGTGCTGCTGGCATGCAACCTCCTCAGGCGAAAACCGCGAGGCCCAGGTCGACTAATGTCTGCTCCTGCTCGGGTCTGAACGTCGCGAGCTCGCCGGCGACGAATTGGCCGCCGGCGTTGTCGCGCCCTTCGTGACCCGGATTCGCCACGGTGTCCTGTCGCCAGAATGGATGCACCTGGGCGGGCGCGCCGACGTACAGCGGCATGGTCACGTTCGCGACGAAGCGGATGCTCACGTTAGTCGAGCCGCCCGAGCCGCTTCCGGATTTGTGCGTCGATCGCGGGCTCGATCACGTCGCAGATCAGCGCGCGGAACGCTTCCGGCGTGAGCTCATCCGGATTGTTCAACTGGTCGAACAACGGACGGTCGCCGGCCGCCGGCGCCGCGTTCCGTTGACGGACTGAATGGCCAGCCGCGCGCAGCATCCGGGCGGCCGTCTCCACGTCGACCCACTCGTCGCGCTCGGCACCTGGCTCAAGGCCCATCGCCCTGAACAGTCCCGTCGGGTCGTCCGCGTTCTCCGACGCGGCCAGCTCGCGGTCGAAGCGCCGCCCCAACATCAAGAGTGCGGACTGCTCCAGGTCGAGTCCCTTCGCGCGCCCGATCGTCAGCGCCTGCGGATTCGCGGGGACTGGGACGGCCGCGATTTCCAGCAGCTCGATCCGGCCGAAATCGACGCCGCCGTGCTCGTTCCGCTGGGGTGCCTCGAGCGGCAGGAAACCGATCGAGAACGCCCTCAGATAGCCTGCGGTGTACAGCTCGCCCACGGTCCGGGCGAACCCGTGCGGCGCCCACTCGACGTGCCCGACCAACGCGCTGTCGCTCGCTCGTAACCCGTCCCATCGGCCCACCGGAAGGTCCCGGTACGAATGCGCCCAGGTGCAGATCGGATTGCCCAAGAAGTTCGCGACGTCGATGAGCCGCGGGTCGATGACATCGCCGTCGCGATCCGGCGTCTTCGTCGAGACGGTGGCCGTGAGCCCCGTGCCCCCTTCATCGGTCTTCAATTCGGCGATGAACGCCTTCCGCTGACGATCAGGCATCGGATCCCTCCGGGTTCGGGGGCGGGGCGCCGCGCCACGGGCCCGCTTGGCGCACGACGGCCGCGAGTCCGCAGGCGCGCGCGGTGTCCAGGCCGGCGGCCACCAGATTGTGCGCGAGCTGGTCCACGTCGAGCCGCAGCGCCGTGGCGAGCGCCTCCAGCTCGCCGAACTCGCGCGCCTCGAGTCCGACGATCACCACGCGGAGCTCGCCGCCGGCGAGTGCGCTCATGGCTGATAGCCCCACAGATGGGCGGAGATGGCCGCATCCCTCGCCTCTTGCGCCTGGCGCCGACGTTCCGGCTCGGACTTGGCGCGGGCATTGATCTGCTCGGGCTGGGAGGGATCGGGCGGAGGCGGCGGCTCGGGCGGCAACTCCGGGAGCTCGCGCGCCGCGCGCCACTCGTCTCGCGCCAACATGAAGTCGTCTTCCACGTCGGGGACGTGAATGATGCCGGCCCGGGCACGAACCAGCCGACGCGCGTCAGCCGGCCCCACGCGGATCACCACGCCCGCCGGATAGATCGTGCCCGATCCGCCCTCGAGATCCCGCTGGGCGCGGAGCGGAATCCATAGCTCGGGGAACGCGGGGGCCACAGGCGCCGGGGCGTCGGGCTTGGGATGATGGCCGCAGCGCGCCCGGAGCCGGCGCAGTCCCTCGAGGAGCACCGACGTGTCGAGCTGGGGAACCACGGGACTGTCGGTGAACGGCCACGAGCATCCGGCCTGGAACCAGCCCTCGTGTTTGGTCAGGAACCGCTGGGTGCGGACCGCCCACTGCATCGGCGCCCAGGCGACCTGCCGGTCGATCCACCGCTCGGACAGGGAGAACTGCAACCCGAACTCCGCCTCGGCGAGCTCCGCTCGGAGCGCCTCGACCTCGCCCTTGAGTGTCCGCGCCCTGGCAGGATCCGTCGCGCGCACCGCGTGGTACTCCGCCCGCTTGGCCTTCAACGCGCTCTCGCAGCGCGCCATCGCGTCGCGGTGCTCGGCGACCGTGCTGGCGGCGGGACCATTGAATGCCGGGAACTCGAGGAAGCCGCCCGCGAGCATGAGGTCGCGCACCTCGGTGGGCGTCGTGCCGTTCAGCATCCCGGTCATGCCACCACCACCTCGCGCTCGCGATGGGCCTCGCGGGGCGCGAGCTCGAGTTGCAGCGCGTCGAGCACGACTTGGCGCAGGAGCGAGGCGAGCGGGACGTTCGCGCGCCGCGCGAGCCGGGCGATCGCCCGGCACTCCCGCGTGGAGAAGCGCAACCCGACGACGCAGCGGAGCGGCGGCCGAATCCGACTGATCGATCCCGCCATACAAACCTCCGAAAAAGGAAAAGCCCGCGCAGGCCCCATGACGACGAGGCGCTGGCGCGGGCTGTTGAACTGCCCTTTCTGTCACCGGCCGGAGTCGAGCTTCTGGGCGATCAGCGCCGCCCGTGCTCTGCCACGTCGGGTAGCGTCCGAATGCGGTGCCGACGTCCGTGCTCCGTTAGGTCGAGTATTGCATGGGTCCCGCTAACCCGCAAGAGAGATGGCGCAAGCGGACGGGTGCGCCGTGAGGATCGTCCGCGCGGGGTGTTGCGGCCTCAGACGTTTGGACTATCTTCGGGGCGTCTGTGGCGCTCGGGAGGCCCGACCTGGAGATGATCCCAGAAGGTGCCGGCGCGGGTTGTCTGGCCCCTGGTGTCTCAGCGTGCTCCGCAGTGCGGCCCAGCCGGCCGCTGAGGTACGTGCCCCCCTCGGGCGCGTGAGGCGTTGCCCCCCGTGACCGAAGCGGCTGCCATGACCCGTGCTGACCCCGCCTCAAAGAACAAGTACTGCCGGTCCACCGACCTCTCCAACGAAGCCAGCGTCGAATCGTTCTTTGTCCTCCGGATGCTCGCGGATCTCGGCTATCGAGACGCCGAAATCAAGACGAAGCGCGCGATCCAGGAGCTGCGCGTGCCCAAGGGCCGGAGCCAGGAACTCTACAGGCCGGATTTTTTGATCGAGGCGGGTGGGAAGCCCCGCTGGCTCCTCGATGCGAAGGCCACCGATGAACGGGTTGAGGACTACGCCTACCAGTGCGCGGGCTACGCCTTGCTCGTCAATCGAAAGTACGAAGAGAAGCCGCTGCACTACTTCGTGCTCACCAACGGCCTGCTGACCCGCGTCTACGTGTGGGATCAGGAAGAGGCGATCCTGTCGCTTCGGTTCCAGGACTGGGAGAACGGCAACACGAGGTACGAGGCGCTCAAACGTCTCCTCAACGCCGAGGCCGCGCGCACTGGTTGGCAAGCGCAGCCCCAACAGGCGACCGGGCGCGTCCTCATTCGCCCAGCGATGGACGAGGTCAAGAAGGCGTTCCTCCGCTGCCACCGCATCATCTGGAAGTCCGAGAAGATGAGTCCGCAGGCAGCGTTCGTCGGGTTCGCCAAGGTCCTGTTCGTCAAGCTGTGGGAGGACCGCCGCCTTCGGGATAACCCGGTACTCCTCGCAAAGATCGGTGGAGGCGAACCCCTCCCGCCCGACGAGGTCCGATTCTCACGCCGATGGATCGCGGAACAGGAGGCGAACGATCCGAACCCCGTGGACGCCTTGCTCTTCCGCCAGCTCGTCGACTCCCTCGAGGAGGAGATTGAGCAGCGCAAGCGCAAGCGGATCTTTGAGCCCGACGAACGCTTGCGGCTATCCCCCGGGACGGTCAAGCGCGTCGTGGAGCAGCTCGAGAACTACTACCTCTTCGGGATCGACGAGGACCTAAACGGGCGGATGTTCGAGGCATTTCTGGCGGCCACGATGCGCGGTCAGGCCCTCGGGCAGTACTTCACGCCGCGGAGCATCGTGAAGGTGATCACGCGACTCGCGCATCTACACGCGGGGCCGGATAGGGTAGACCGCGTGCTCGATGCGTGCTGCGGGACCGGGGGCTTCCTCATCGAGGCGCTCACCGAGATGCGGCGGCAGATCTGGGACAACACGTCGCTCACGGGAGCCGCACGCGCCACGCTGCTCGAAGAGGTCGCCAATCAAGCAATCTTCGGCATCGACGCCGGGCGCGACCCGATGATTGCCCGGATTGCCCGGATCAACATGTACCTCCACGGTGATGGCGGGAGTCGCGTCTACATGACCGACGCGCTGCGCCACCCGCCGGAGCCTTCGCCAGCGGACACGCCCGAGGTGAAGAACGAAGTCCAGGAGCTGCGCGGCTTGCTGGACGAGGAGGTGCAGTTCGATGCCGCGATCACGAACCCGCCCTTTTCCATGGACTACCAAGCATCAGTCCCGGAAGAGAAAGAGGTCCTGGAGACCTTCGAGCTCGCGAGCTACGCGGGGAAGCGGCGGCGCGTGCTCCGCTCGTCCGTCATGTTCGTCGAACGCTACTGGGACCTCCTCAAGCCCGGCGGCCGTCTGTTGACCGTGATCGACGATAGCGTGCTGGGCGGGAAGAAGTTCGGGTATGTGCGGGACTTCATCCGGGAGCGGTTTATCGTTCGGGCCGTGATCAGCCTGCACGGCGATGCCTTCCAGCGCGCGGGAGCCCGGGCCAAGACGTCGATCCTGTACCTCACGAAGCGCACGGGGGACCCAAGGGAGACGCAGCCGGACGCCTTCGTGTACGAGAGCCGCTACATCGGCCTCGACGATGTGGTCCCGCGCACGCGGGCGAGTGTCGCCGAGGCCGCACGGACCCAAGCCGCCCGAGAGATGGACGAGATCGTGGCGGCGTTCGATGCCTTCCAAGGGGGCGAGCGCGGCCCATGGCTGGTGCCGGCAGACCGCCTGACGGGGCGTCTCGATGCGAAATACCTCCGGCCGTGGACCGTCGCCGAGCTCGAGAGCGGGTGGCGGGCGCGGGGGGTAGCATCGGTCCTGCTGGAGGACCTGGTCGAGCCGGTGGATGACGTGGTCACGCTGGACCCCGACAAGCGATACACGTTCCTGCGGATCAGCTACGCGGGCTATGCGGAGCCTGGGGAGACCGCGCTCGGGCGAGAAGTCTCCTACCCAAAGATCGGACGGGCGAAGCCGCGGGATATTGTCGTCAGCAACATCAGCGCCGTTTACAAGGCGATCTGCGTGATGCCTCCGGAGATGGCGGACTGCCTCACGTCGAACGAGTTCACGGTGCTCAGGTTGAAGCCGGGCGTGAAAGCGGACCCGTTCTACCTGTGGTCGGTGCTCCGGTCCTCGGCCGTGATCGCACAGTGGATCTCGGGTTCGTCGGGTGTGGGCCGCCACCGCGTGGACTGGTCCATCTTGCGCAAGCAGCGCATTCCGCTGTTGGCTCCGGAGCGGCAGGCCGAGATCGGCGAGCTCTATCGCCTCGCGCAGGAGCGCGAGGCGGAAGTGAGGCGGTTCCGCGAAGAAGCCACGGAGGCGCTCGCGGACCTGGACTTGGAGAGCGATGCCGCCCGGGATCGGCTGGCGCGTGCGAAGCCACCGAAGTAGTGCGGGTGTCGAGGGCCGGCGCGCTGTTACCTCGTCTTGCGGGCCTCGAACTCCGGGATGATGTAGTGCTGGAAGAAGGATCCGTCCTCGTTCAACTCCATCTTGATGAAGTCGATATCGCGCTCCGCCCGGTCCAGCTCTCTCTGGTGTACGACGTCTCTCCCATACCCCGTTACCCGCAGCAGGCCGATGGCGAGCAGATGACTCTTTATGTCGTCCTCATTTGAATGCCACTGGCCGGCCATGAAACTGATGGTCCCAATCTTGAGCAGATAGGGAACGTGCGCCCGGTCGATCACGGCAGCGAACCGCGCCGATTGGTCGAAGTCGATCTGCTCGCGAGCGAAAAGCTCGAACACCTTGGCGAGAAGCTCGGCCTTGTCCTCGTCATCCAAACGGTCGAGCCAGACGGCGAAGGACTCACCGATCTTTTGCGCTCGGCGCGGGTCCGCTCGCATCTTCTGCACGAACGCTTCTCGCTCTGCCTGCGGCACATCCCTGAGCCTGGCGAAGAAGCGGTAGGTCTTCCGCAGCAGGAACCGATCGCGCACACTCTTCACGGCCAGCAACGTGCGCACAATGGGAAGCTCCTTCAGAACCTCGACGTCGGTGATCGTGTCGAGCGTGAACTCCGCAGCGTCCGTAAGGAGGTCCTGCACGCGGGGGGAGGCCACGGACTCAAGGAAGGAGGCGTGGATCGGCAAGTCGCGGTCTTCGGTCATTCGGCTCGGCTGGACCTTCGGTTGGCGTCGGGAGCCGAAGGTTATGGACGAGCCGGGGAGCCCGCTAGTCGGTCCTCCGCCTCAGATTCGGGGGCGCCCCCGCTCGACGGCGTCTGGGAGCCCGCCGGCGCATCCACGTGCCCGTGTGCGGCGTTACCCCCCGGGGGGCCGCGGTCGTCGGTCCGGCCGGCCCCGGATCGGCGCACACGCGGCCTCTCCTCCGGGCTGCGCGCCCGCGTGGTGTAGCCGCTCGGCGTGCCCGCCGCCCCCCGCTCGGCGATCTCCTGCCGCGTCGGCGGCCGTCGCCGCACCAGCCGGATGCCCGGACACCCGCACATCTCGGCCACGTTCCCGTTCGCATCCGTGAGCACCTCGACGAACTGCCGGCACCGCTCGCACCGGGCGCGCTCGGCCGTCGGCCGCTCGCGCGCCGGCGCCGCCGCCCTCACCAGCAACGTCGGCTGCTCCCCCCGCGCCGGCTGCGGCCGCCTAGCCATCGTCGCCATCCCGGTCGTCGTCGTCGCGATCCCGGCGCCGACGGTCGCGCGTGCGTCGCACCGTCGGCTCGTCGTCCTCCTCCGGCGCGAGCTCCGGCGGTGTCCGATGCCGCCCGAGGCCCGGGGACTCGTCGTCGGGGCCGTCCACGGTCACGTCGCCCGGGAACCACGCCCCGCGCCGCGCGACGGTGCGATCGATCGGGCTCGGTGCCGCCGGCCGCGGCCCCTCGAGGCCCGCCACCACGCCCCGGCCCGCGACGTAGTAGGGCCCGCCGAGCGTCCCGCAGATGAACGGCGCCTCCGCCTCGCCGGTCGCGGCCAGCACCAGCGCCCCCGCCACCACGTTCGCCAGGTCGTCATGCGCCCCGA